>Ga0081455_10000197_pt1 | contig 76374 bp, 71 predicted proteins | sample TabmetS3T2R1_FD_70207 | JGI IMG/M metagenome (GOLD analysis project Ga0081455, IMG submission 70207) | Tabebuia heterophylla rhizosphere microbial communities from the University of Puerto Rico - S3T2R1 | ecosystem: Host-associated > Plants > Roots > Rhizosphere ...
CCGGCGGCTGCGAGCGTTCCTGCCAGTGCTTGCGGCGGCGGTTGCGCAGCCAGAACATGCAGGCCTGCACATCGGGCGGATAGTGCACGACGTTCTTCACCTCCTTCTCCTCGCCGCGATGGAGCACGTATTTCTTGCCTTCGTGGGTGTAGCCCATGGCGCGCGACAGGAGCTTGTCGGCGACCACCATGTCGATGATGTCGCGTCCCTTGCGCACCGCCTCGGCGAACGCGGGATGGACGCGCAGCCATTCGTCGATGGTCGAGCGCGAGACCTCGAAGAAGATCGCCAGCTCCTCGTTGGTCGCGCCCAGCATGCAGGCGCGGCGGGCGAGATCGGGATAGTCGGGGCGGTACAAGGTGGGACGTCCGGGTCCGTTCATGGCGCTGCTCCGGCAAGAGGGGCGGGGGCAAGGGGGGCGGGGGAATAATCAAGCACCGGTGCCGGGGGTGAGGCGTTTTGGGCCGGTGCGGCCGACTGCATTGCAAGCATGCGGCCGGAAGCGACCGCGGCAGCCGGATGCAGCGCGCGCGGCGGGCGGTTGGAGAGGGGGATCGCGTTCAAGTGAGGTCTCCGAGCAACGCGCGCCGGGATTGGCGGCGGTTCGGCTCACATAGGCGCGTCTGAAGGGGCAGAATACGGACAGATTCGGCACATCGAGTTTTGTCCATATTCTGTCCGGCCGCCCACCCTAGGCTGCAGGGCAGCCCCGAGACGGCCGGGTTGACAGCCCGTTCTTGTGACCCAATACTATACCAGATGGTTAACTATTGTTGACGCGAAAGCGCGACGGAAGGAGACGACGATGATCAAGTTGACCGCATTCCGCTCGCTACCGCCGTTCGCACAGGGCCTGGCAAGGGACTTCCGCGTGCGCTGGGCGCTCGAGGAGGCGGGCATGCCGTACGAGGAGTGGCTGATCGGACCCGAGGACCAGGCGAGCGCCGCCTATCGCGCTCTTCAACCGTTTGGCCAGATTCCTGCCATCGAGGCGGACGGGCTCAAGCTGTTCGAATCGGGCGCCATTGTGCTTTACATCGCTGAACGATCCGAAGCGCTGGCGCCCTCGGACATCCATGGACTGGCGCGGACGAAGGCGTGGATGTTTGCCGCCTTGAACTCGGTCGAGCCTGCGGTCCAGCAGCTTGCCGCGCTCGATCTCTTCCACGCCGGCGAGCGGTGGGCGGCGGAACGCCGGCCGACGGCGGCGGAGGCGGTGGAGAAGCGGCTGGCCGCGCTCGAGCACTGGCTCGGCGGCCGTGACTACCTCGAAGATCGGTTCACGGCGGGAGACCTGCTGATGACCACCGTGCTGCGAATCCTGCGCCATACCGACCTCGTGTCCGGGCGGCCGGCCCTGAGGGCCTATCAGGAGCGCTGCGAGGCCCGGCCTGCCTTCCAGAAGGCGATGGCGGACCACCTCAAGCCATACCGGGCAGCCGCGGCCTGAGCCGGCGCGTGACGCCGGATCGAGACGACATCAGCGAGGAGACCAACGACCATGACCTACATCGATGGATTTGTGGCGGCGGTGCCAACCGCGAATCGTGACGCCTACAGGAAGCATGCGGAGATGGCTGCACCGGTTTTCAAGGAGCATGGTGCGGTGAAAGTGGTCGAATGTTGGGGCGACGACGTCCCGGACGGAAAGCTTACGTCCTTCCCGCTGGCCGTCCAGAAGAAGGGCGACGAGACGGTCGTCTTCTCCTGGATCGTGTGGCCGTCGAGACAGGCTCGCGACGAGGGCATGAAGAAAGTGATGGCCGATCCTCGTATCCAGCCCGACGTCAACCCGATGCCTTTCGACGGCAAGCGCCTGATCTTCGGCGGCTTCGAGGTTCTGGTCGAGGCCTGAAGCAGGCCGGCAGAGATAGAGACCAAACGCCGATCATCCTCTCATGCCCCGACTGGAGGACCGACATGTCACATAAAGTCGTATCCCGCGAGGAATGGCTGCGGGCGCGGACTGCGCTGCTGGAGCAGGAGAAGGCGCTGACCCGCCATCGCGAACTGGTCGCGGCCGAGCGCTTGAGACTGCCATGGGTTCGGGTCGAGACGACCTATGTCTTCGATGGGCCGGCGGGCAAGCTTACCCTGTCCGACCTCTTCCAGGGCCGCCATCAGCTCTACATCAAGCACTTCATGATGGCGCCCGGCGCTCAGCATCAGTGCGTCGGCTGTTCGCTCGAGGTCGACCACATGACCGACATCCTGCCGCATCTCGAGAACCACGACGTCAGCTATGCGGTCGTTGCCCGCGCGCCAATCGAAGAGATCGAGGTCGTGCGCCAGCGCATGGGCTGGAAATTCCTCTGGGTCTCGTCATTCGGCAGCGACTTCAACTACGACTTCAACGTATCGTTCAGGCGCGAGGACGTGGTGGCGGGCCGCGCCCAATACAATTTCCGGCCAGCGCCGGAATGGGCGGCCGACATCCAGGATCTGTCCGGCCGCAGCGTCTTCTACAGGAACGAGGCGGGCGAGATCTTCCACACCTATTCCTCTTACGGTCGCGGTGGCGAGGAGGTGCTGGGGATCTACGGTATCCTCGATGCGATGCCGAAGGGTCGTAACGAGACAGGTCCCAATCACTCGCTGACCGACTGGGCGCGACCGCGCACCATGTACGGCAAGGGTGGTACGGTCGAGGCGAACGGCCGCTATCGCGCGTCCTCCTGAGGCTGTCCCGCACAGGCTCGGCGAGGGCCTGCGGGCGCGCGTTCCTTGTCGACGCGCGGCCAGCGCGGCCCCGAGCACCATTTCGTTCGATCAAGCGGCGGCGTTCCAGAACCGGTAGAGCCCAGCCACGTCGCCGTTGAACAAGTTGCGATCGCAGCGGTCGAGGCCTTGGACGCTTCGGGTCTGGCCGCGAGCGCGGCGGCCGCCATAGTTGTCGCTGGCATATTGCCAGAGCCGCCAGCCGCTCGTTGCCCACGCCAGCGGGATCTCGGGCGAGGCACGATAGTCGACGACCCAAAGGCCGCAGCGCGCGAGGATCGAGCCGGGCGTGCTAAGGTCGATGACTGCATCCAGTCCCAGGGGTGAGAGTCGGCGGACATTGCCTTGTCTTGTCCCCGTAAAGGTAGCGCCGCTTCCAGGGTGCGCCGACACGCGGCGACGAACCGCTGGATGTCGCCTGTTGGCGCGTAGCGGGTATGCCTTCCTCCTACCGCTCTCCATCAGCTCCATGCGCGCGCGCCCCTCGCCTCGGCCAATCCGCGCACCAAGTTCGGCGTCGACCAGGTCGCAACGCCCGTCCCTGCAAAATCGCGATCGGTTGTCCAGATATCTGCGTCCAGGCTCCAGGCGAGAGCGAGGACGTGCGCATCCCTGATGGAGCCGTTGCGACTCGCGACGGCTTCCCTGAGCGCAACTTCGCTCTTCTCCAGCAGGGGCGTCAGCGCAGCGACCGGCACGATTGTCATCTCGGCGACCAGCGCATCGACAATCGCAACAAGATCGGGTCGTCCCAATCCGAGCTCGATGCGTCGACGGGCCTCGTGCACGACTTGATCGGTGGCAACAAGCGTGGCCGCTCGAGCCGCCTCCAAGATGGCCCCTGAGCTCCTTCCGCGCGCTGCCGCCACGAGAACCGCCGCGTCCACAACCAGGGTCGACGACGGCGCCCTCACCGCTCAGTCGCGCCCCGACAGAAGTTCCCTGACCGCTGCGACCGACCAATCGACAGGATCGACATCGCCGAAGGCGGAGAGGGCGGCATCATCGGCCTTGGCATCCCATCTCTTGGCCAGCGCCTCTGCCCGTGCCAAGACGGCAGCGAGACGATCCGGATCAGCGGCCTTCAGCGGCACGAGCAAGCCCACCGTCCGATCACCCGACTTCACCGGCGTCGGACCGGGCAAGGCGGTAATCGTCTCGCCGGATATCTTCTGCAAGTCGCGAATTTTGAGGTGGTCCATGCGCTACATACCTCTGTATGTAAGATGGCGCTGCCAGGCTGTCGTTGCAAGCCCCTCCCGCATCGATCGGGGCGTCGACGCAGTAAATGCCACCGGGTCTGGCCGACCCTGGATCCATGCACCGAGTCGCGCCCGTCGAAGCCACGGTCGCAGGGCGTCGACCGTCTCGCCCAATGGTCAAGAGCAATGAGTCCGCAGGCTGCGACCGGCGTGCTAGCGCGCGCCCATGGCGCGGCGAATGGTGCGCGCGCTCATCGGAGTGCCCCTTGCCCGCAGCTCCGCTTCGATGGCGGACACGGAAAGGCCGGCGGGGATGCCGTTCGGATAGGCTTTCGCCAGGTAGGCCTTGGCGGCGGCGCGCTGGTGGCCCTTGTGACCGGAGCGACGCGGCGGCTGCCGCGGCTTGTCCGAAGCCGCGGCCACCGGCACGGGCGGCGCTTCGGCCGGCTGCGTTTGCGTTTCAGGCGGCTCACTCGACGGAGGTGCCCCGAGCGAAATCTCGGTGAGAGGGGCCGGCACCGGACGGTTGCGCCAGCGCGCCGGCGGCTCGGCATCGGCGGTCGGGGCGGACGAGGAGGCAAGCGCGAGCTCCACCGCCCGCCACGTCACCTCGCCATCTTCGGTCATCAGCACGCCGTTGCGACGGTCGATGAGCAGCGGGACATTGAACATCCCGCTTTCGATGGCGACGCGCGCGCCGGATCCATCGACGCCCGTCACGACCACGTCCGGATGCGCCAGGAACCACACGGCGATGTCATCCGGTTCGGCGGGCAGGACCCGACTCATCGGCACTCGGGCTTCGCCAAGAACCGACGCGGGGGCCGGCCAGTGCCCGACGCAGTCATCGGCGCGCACGACGAGATCGTTCCAACGCGCCTGCTCGCCCGGGGCCATCGCCACTACGCCATGCTCCAGGCTGTCGGTGAACTCGCCACCGTTCTGCCAGAAGCTTTCAGGCACCATCTCCGGCTCATCGCCGAGCGGCCGATAGGCGAGGTCGCCGCTCGCGCCCGCAAGCTCGGGCAGCGCCTTTCTGCCGTGCACGGCAAGCCGGCCGCGTTTGAGCGCTTCGCGCAGACAATCCGTTGCAGCGGGGAAGACGCCTGGGATCGTGTCGGCGGCGATGAACAGGGATATTCGTTGGCGGAAGTCGAGCGCTTGCACCGCCGAAAGGTCGCGCGTCCTGATCCAGACGGCCGCCTGCGGGATGGTCCACCAGCGATCAGAGTCGTCTTCCCTCACGGTACCTCCGCATATTCCCTGCGAGCGTTCCGAGCCCTCGCTCAATGAGCGCCCGGCTGTCTCTGAAGCTCGCCAACCACCGGGTGTTCATGGAGAATTAGCCGGACACGGCGCGCACCTTAGCCTGACGCGGTTTTCATGCTCGTGAAAGCCGGTGCCCTGCATGGCGCCGGCTGGCCTTGCAGCATCGCCTGGTCGCGATCTCACGCCTGAGACCGCCGGCCTCGGCTTGCCTGCCCCTGCACGTACTCACGCAATGCACGATTGATGCGCGTCTGATAGCCCTCATTGGCTGACGTGTGGCTCTTGAACCAGGCGACGACATCGGCGTCCAGTCGAAGTGTCAGCTGCTGCTTGACGGGTCGATAGAAGAGCCCGCGCTTGGCGCCGGACCAGTCGCGGAGCTCCGGCGCGTCCGACCTGTCGATGGCGCTGTCGGGCAGCGCCGCCAGAGCCTTCAGTTCCGCCTGCTGGCGACGCGTCAGACGCTTAGAAATTTCCTTCTTCATAGGCGCTCCTTTCGCGGGCGGTGGCCTTCCGGGCACTGATGATGCGGCCGACCCGCTCGCCGTCCCTGGATTCAGCTTCAGGCCACGTGTGAACCACCAGCAGCAACACCGGCCCGACAAGTCCAATCGTGTGCCAGCGATCACCGTCCGGATGCAGGTCGGGCTTCGATGCATGGAGCGGGTCGTCGAACACCAGCACCGCAGTTTCGAACGACAAACCGTGCTTGATGCGGTTCGCCGCCGCTTTGTCCGGGTCCCACGTCCACCGCACCGGTACCTCGATTGTAGTTACAGATATGGAGTTACAGCCGAGCAACGTCAAGGCCCAGCTCATGCCGCGGCGATCGCGGGCGCTCACCCATCGCGCCGCCACAGGAGCCCGCACGCCGTCGACCTAAATCCTCGCCGACGCCAAACGCGAGCAGCACACCTCCCGACTTCGCGCCTCGGCAACCACCACGAGCCAATTGATAGGTTGCGTAGTGGGAGGTACTCTAAATCACCGATAGGTTGCGTTAGCTCTTTGGGGGAGTAGATGGCGCGCAGGGGAGCGGCGGGCATTGTCATGGCGATTGCCAGAGATGTTGCACGACATCAAAGGCAAGCAGAGGCGGCGCAGAGGCGTGCATTGCGAGATGCCGAGCAGCGGGCGAAAGCAATGGAGCGAGAAGCCACACGCCTGCAAAGGGAGCGGACGCGGACGCTCAAAGAAGTCGCTCGTGAAGAGAAGGCCCGCTATGTCCAAGAACGCGAGCAGGAGGCCGCAGATCTCAATGAGGATATTGGGCTTCGGTTGAAGGCCCTTGATGGCATCTTGCTACACACCCTCTCAGTGAATGATGCGATTGCGTTCGACAGCCTTCGCATCCATGAGCAGGTACCTCCTCTGGTAATACGACTGGACATTCAAAGGCCAGTTGAGGGACCAAAGGAATCCAGCTATTTGGCTTCCCTTGTAGCTCCATCTGGGTGGCGAAAGCTGGTCCCTGGAGTTACGACGAAGTACGAACAGGCCGTTGCAGCGGCCCGATCAGCCTACGAAGCAGACCTAAGAGACTGGGAGATAAGGAGAGGCGCACCGCAAGACCCAGCTTGCTATGCTTGAGGCGGACCATGCGAAGGCGGTCAAGGCGCTTGAGATAAAGAAAGCTCAGCGTGATGCCGAAGTCGACAAGTTCCAGGCCGACTACCTAGCGGGCGACTCTGACGCCATCGTGGCGTACTTCACAATGGTCTTGGAGCGGTCAGCTTACCCTGATGGTTTCCCGCACAACTTCTCGATAGCGTTCACGAAGTCATCGAATCAACTAGTCATCGAGTACGAGCTTCCGACCGTTTCAATCGTGCCGGATGTCGTAGAGCACAAGTATGTCCGTTCGACGGACTTGATTGCGAGCAAGGCACGCAAGGCGTCCGATATCAAGGAAGCTTATCAAGCGGCGATCGCCAGCGTCGCGCTTCGCACGCTTCACGAGGTCTTCGAGTCTGACCACGGGCAGCAAGTCAACGTCGTCTGCTTCAATGGTTACATTCACACTATAGATCCGGCGACTGGCCACGATATTCAGCCCCATCTCATATCGGTCAGGGCAACGCGAGAAACATTTGTTCAGCTCGATCTGGCCCGCGTTGACAAGCGGATCTGCCTCAAGAATTTGGGTGCCCAAGTATCTCGGCAACCCGATGAAGCGCAACCTGTGAAGCCCATCATCGAATTTGATATGGCTGACGCACGATTCGTCGACCAAGCAGATGTCGTCTCCGGCTTGTCTTCCGCGACCAATTTGATGGATTTGAATCCGTACGAATTCGAGCAACTGGTCGCCAATCTGTTTGGTCAGATGGGCTTGGAGAGCAAACTGACGAGGTCGTCTCGTGACGGCGGTGTCGATTGCGTCGCCTACGATCCTCGGCCTGTCCTCGGCGGCAAGGTCGTTATCCAAGCCAAGCGGTATAAGAATACGGTAGGCGTTTCAGCGGTGCGTGACCTGTACGGAACCATGATGAATGAGGGCGCGAATAAGGGCATTTTGGTCACTACGAGCGGCTACGGATCCGATGCCTTCGACTTTGCCAAAGATAAGCCGATAGAGCTGATTGATGGCGGGGGATTGCTGTTCTTGTTGCAGGAAGTCGGCGTGCAGGCACGAATCATCTTTGTCAACGAGCCCTGACGTCAGGGCATGACGCCCCATGATTTCAGCGCTAATCGACGTGTAGGGCATCAACACTTTCGATGCGGAGTTGATGGCGCAACACTGCGAAATCGGCTCGACGGCTTGATCGCACAGGGGGAATTGACCAAACAAGTGGCTGATGAACTGCATGGGGCGACCCCCTTTCGTGGAGATCAACAGGAAGCTCGCACGGTGATCTCTTCCAGGAGCGAAGATCACTGGTATTCTGCTGGCGAAGCAGCCGCGAAGAGTTCAGAATGAGCAGTCCGGTCTCGACAGCCGCTTGGGCAACGTCGGCTAAGCTGATCGGCCTGACCAAGCACACGAAGCACCGCCATGTACCAAGCCCAGTCTCTCCGTACTTCGTGGCGCCGCAAGCTCAGCCGACCCTGTCTTTCAAGTCGATTGCCTTGGCGGCTGCAATCGCGCGAACTGCGACGACCTGGGATGATGCTCCTGTCGCGTTACTCGATGGATTGCAACAGAGTGCTCTGATCGAGCTGGAGACTTTGCTCCAGGATGGAGCGGCATTCGCGCTGGAATCTCATTTCAAGTTTGTCGCGGATACAGCAGGGTCACAGTTTGCAGCCAAGGTCGGCGCTGGCATCGCCCATCTCTATATGGACGCTCTGGGCTACGCATGGCGAGCAAACGCCGCGTGCCTCTCTTCTTCGCTCGATCCCCATGCAGACTTTATCTATGAGGGTGGCAATGTGTCCGGCCACGGTGTCGTACTGGCCGAAGCGCACGGCTCGTTCGCCAAAGACGCGACCGGCACGAAGATAGCGAATGCGGCAAAGCGGAAGTACATCAAACAGGTAAAGCCCTTCATCGCGAAACCCTCGCCGTTCGGGGACATCATTCACGGCTATTCGATTGCGTTCGGATCGAAGCCGACGGTGGTCGGAAGCTTCTTGGCCGTGTCGGAGACGCGGATCTCAAAGCCACGGGGGACAAAGACCGCATCGCGTGGCGCCTCGCAAGCAGCTGCACCACCCGAAGATGTGTCGGCGCCGATGGCGCTTGCGACGCATCGATCGAATTTCCTTCTCACAGGTGCGCCTGAAGTCACACGCTGGATTGACTGGCTTCGCTCGCCGGACAGCGCGGCTCCGGAGCGTTACGAGATCCCCTTTATGCGGCTGGACTATGCGGGACGGGCTTACATCACAGCGGCGCCCTGGTTCGGGCGACCTGATGGCTCTCCCTGGTTCTTCGAAGACTTCATCGATCATCTTGGTTGGTGGCGATTCGCTCGGCGGGCGCATCTGTCGCTGGCACTTCGTTCCCGCGCGGACTTCGGGTGGTTCGCCATCGAGCAGAAGGCAGGAGTTAGCTTCCTGAACGCACTGAGCAACGCGATACGTGAAGGCGAGCGGAGGATGCCAGGAAGGATAGTGCTGCCAACCTTCGAGCCGACCGGCTTCGAGCTGTCAACCGCCGCCGGCGTTGATAGACGGGAGGCCGACGAGCCCTATCAGTACGCGCTCTTTCGGGACGGCTTGGCTCTTCTGGGAGAACCCTTTAGAGGTCGCCCGCGCGACGTGGTTGTCTGGTCGCCAGTTGGAGGCGTGGTGTTGGGGTGATGCTCCAAACGACATCCGAGTGGGAGGTGCATGCCCACTCAGGAGCGTTCTGTGTGACACAAACTGAGCGGTTGCGTCGGTTGGCGAGCGGTCCGGCCAGACATACGGCTTGGCATCAAATACCTGCGCGCCAACCGCCGCCGCTGATCGTCGCCACGCCGTTGACCGACGACGGACAAATGAAGCGGCAACGCTCCAGCCGCTTGATGTACAGCGACAGGCCGGGTCCATCGTTAGCCTCGGCCCGATTGCATCTCTTGACTCTACCTCAATCTACGCGTTTGATTGATGTACAGACATGGGTGGGGAGCGGGCTATGTTTAAAATGCTACTAACGCTTATCGCGTTGGCATCGACGTTCGCCGCCTTGCCCGCTCAGGCGGGGCTGTTCTTTTGCAATGACTCTGGTCAGGAAGTCGCGGTCGCGGTCGGATGGAAAGATGAACAGTTTGGCTGGGTTTCGCGCGGCTGGTTTCGCATCAAACCACGCGAGTGTGGGGCGGCCCTGATCGGCGTGCTACAAAATGCCCGCTATTACTACTATGCCGAATCTGTGGAGAGTAATCTTGCCTGGGGAGGGGGCGACGATTCGGGGTACTTTTGCACAACTTCTTCCGCTTTCTACCTGAAGAGCGACTCTAACGAATGCGATGGCCACGAGTTTGTAAACTTGTGGGTTGGTGACGAAGAGCAGTTCACTGTAACTCTGTCCGAGGGACAACATGATCCAACTGACGCCGCCCTCGCGTGTCAGGACAGAATCGACGAGGGTATTGACCATTTCAGTGACTGTTGGATACGGCAAATGGCTACTGACAAGCAACGAAGGATACTTGACTGCATTGACAATACCCGATCGAAGGCCAGCCTAGCATTATGTGCCAGCAAAGACACGCTTGACGGAACCACCTATCGCGTAGCTACTTGCGCAAATAGGTACTCAGAAACGAGGCGGGGTGACGAGTTCATTGGCTGTCTTGCAAAAGACACCCTTTCAGAGCAACAAGCAGCGGCTTTTAATTGCGCAGTGAGGAACAAGGGTGACTATTCTAAGATCGGCGCTTGCCTCCTCGGGTCCCAAATGGCGGATGAGCAGCGGCGGGTCTACGACTGCGTCGCGAGTAACTACAAGAACTATATAGATGCAGGACTCTGCGTCGTTGGAGATCAACTGACACCTGAACAGAATCGAGTTGCTCGATGTGTCTTAAACAACAAAGGCAGTTACACTCAGATGGCGGTATGCGCTGTAGGAAACGACCTTACTCCCGAACAACAAGTCTTCGCGGACTGCGCAATTAGTACAGGTGGCCAACCCTATGCATTTGCCGGATGTGTGGGGACCCAGCTCACCCTCAATGAACTCGAAAAATGCCTTACTGACGGAATTGGTGGAGAAGGGTGTTTTGGAGATAACAATACTGCTGTGAAGTTCGTTCAGAACGCTTGGAAGGATGTAACCGAGGGACCGGGCCCCAGCAACGATCTGCTTGGGAAAGACGGTTTTATAGGACGCAGCATTCAGAACATTGGTAACGACCTGACGTATGGTCCGGGCGAAAATAACGATCTCGTTGGGAAGAACGGTTTTGTATGCAAGACATTCTTCGGTGGTTGTTAGCACGATGGCGCAGCCGAACGTAACAACCGGTGATTTGAGGGATTCAGATGATGTTGTCTCACCGCCGATATTGGGGCACCGCCTCAAACCGGCGGACGGATTGCGAGACATACTGCGCGGCCTTGGTGAGGTGACGCCAACGCTATCCATTGGAGAGATGAAGCAGCTGCGAACGCGAAGTGCGGCCAAGAAGAAACGTCGCCCCGGCGATGAGGCGTCCGGCTTTGAATTGGAGAGGCTCCCAATAGCTGTCGAATCGCCCGTTCTTTGCCGGTCGACACTGGTTCGCTCTACACTCTGCTGATGCCCACAAGAGGAAGAGGAATCCGCGTGGCCAGCTCGAATTCATTCAAGTTCGTGATGCTGCCGCCGCAGAGCGACACGACCCGCGTGTGGGCCAGGCGCCTGGCCGAGGCAGCGCCCGAAGCGCGCGTCGTCGTGGCCGAGGATGCGGAGGCGGCGGCGCGCGAGATCGTCGACGCGGAAGCCGCCTTCGGCTGGCTCGGCAAGGAGCTCCTGTCGAAGGCCACGAACTTGCGCTGGCTGCAGGCTCCTCAGGCGGCGCCGCCAGCCGGCTACTATTACCCCGAGCTGGTCAGCCATCGCGTGTGCGTCACGAACTTCCGCGAGATCTTCAACGACCATATCGGCGCCCACATCCTGGCGTTCGTGCTGGCCTTCGCCCGCGGGCTGCATGTGTTCATTCCGCAGCAGCTGCGCCGCGAGTGGAAGAAGAGCCCGCGGGAGGAGGGCGATGTCGTGCACCTGCCCGAGGCGACGGCGCTGATCGTCGGCGCCGGTGGCATCGGGGCCGAGGCCGCGCGCCTGCTCGCGGCCTTCGGCGTGACCGTGCTGGCGACCGATGCACGCCGCACGGCAGCGCCCGAAGGCGTGGCCGAGCTGCATCCGCCGGATGCGCTGGACGCGCTGTTGCCGCGCGCGGACTTCGTGATCCTGACCGTGCCGCATACGCCGGCGACCGAAGGCTTCTTCCATCGCGCCCGCTTCCAGCGCATGAAGCGGGGGGCCTTCTTCATCAATATCGGCCGCGGCATGACGACGAGGCTGGACGACCTGGTGGCGGCCCTGCAGGCGGGCGAGATCGCCGGCGCGGCGCTCGACGTCTTCGAGCAGGAGCCGCTGCCGCGCGAGCACCCGCTCTGGACGATGCCCAACGTGCTGCTGACGCCGCACATGGCCGGGCACGGGCCCTATCTCGACGAGCGCCGGTTCGAGATCATCGCCGACAACTGCCGCGCCTTCGCCGCCGGGCAGCCATTGCGCAACCAGGTCGACAAGGCGTCCTGGTTCTGAAGCGGGGCGGGGACGCCGGCAGCGGCCCCCGTCAGGAGGAAAAGCCCGTGTCCGCCGGCTTTCAGACCACCGTGAATTCGCCCGCCGTCATCGCCAGTCCCGTCGACAGCGTTGCGAACTGGACGGCGGCGTGCGCGCCTGTCCCGTCGCTGTCGAAGAAGAGCGCGCCGTTCGAGCTGTTGTAGATGATGCGGTCGTCTGCATCGTGCGCGGCTGCGCCGATGAAGAAGGCATTGGCGCTGAGCGCGCCGGCGGCAAGTCCGGTAAACACGGCGTTGTCGATCTGGATCGAGTCGGTGCTGACGCTGTAATCCGTGATCCGATCGAGATTGGTCGCGCCGAGCGTGGTCGAGAAGCGGAAGATGTCGTTGCCGCCATAGCCGACCAGGATGTCCTTGCCGCCTTTACCGTCGATGACGTTGTTGCCGGCATTGCCGTAGAGGGTCTGGGCAAGCTGGTTGCCCGTCAAGTTGATCGCGGTGGTGCCGGCCTTGTCGGTGGTCAGGAAGGTCTCGATCTCCTGGCCGGCGCCCAGCGTGTAGCTCAGCGACGTGCGCACCTGGTCGGTGCCGCCGCCGGCGGCCTCGATGACCTTGTCTGCGACGCTGTCGACATAATAGATGTCGCTGCCGCCCAGTCCCGACATTGTGTCGGCACCGGCGCCGCCGTTCAGGATGTTGTTGCCGGCATTGCCGGTGAGGGTCTGGGCAAACGCGTTGCCGGTGAGGTTGATCGCCGTGGTGGCGGCGCTGTTCGCCGTGGCCAGGACCTCGATCGACTGACCCGCCTGCAGGATATAGCTGACCGAGCTCAGCACCTGGTCGGTGCCGCCGCCCGCCGCCTCGGTCACCCGGTCCGCGGCATTGTCGACATGGTAGATGTCGTTGCCAACCAACCCGACCATGACGTCGGCGCCGCCTCCGCCGTCGAGGACGTTGGCGCCGGCATTGCCGGTGAGGGTCTGGCTGAGCTCGTTGCCGGTCAGGTGGAGGGCGCCCGTGCCGGCAGTGTTGGTGGTCTGCAAGACCTCGATCTCGGAGCCGGCCTGCAGCGCGTAGCTCACCGTCGTGCGGACCTGGTCGGTGCCGCCGCCCGCCGCCTCGGTCACCCGGTCCGCGGCATTGCCCACGTAGAAGACGTCGTTGCCGCCAAAGCCGACCATGACGTCCTGGCCGCCCTTGCCGTCAATGATGTTGTTGCCGGCATTCCCGTAGAGTGTCTGGTCGAACTCGTTGCCTGTCAGGTCGATGGCAGCCGTGCCGGCCTTGTCGTTTGTCTGCAAGACCTCGATCTCGGCGCCGGCCCGCAGGGCATAGCTCACCGTCGTGCGCACGCTGTCGGACCCGCCGCCGACCGCCTCGATCACCTTGTCGGCGACATTGTCGACATGGAAGAGGTCGTTGCCAGCCCCGCCGTCCATCGTGTCGGCCCCGACGCCGCCATCGAGCGTGTCGTCCCCGAGATCGCCGCCGAACAGGTAGTCATTGCCGTCCAATCCCCGCAGCACATTGTTGCCGCGGTTGCCGATGACCACATTGGCCAGAGTATTGCCGGTCCCGTTGATGCTGCCGGCGTAGCCGTAGAGCGTCAGGTTCTCGACATTGGCGCCGAGCGTGTAGGAGATCGCGGCCGTGACGTAGTCGGTGCCCGCGTGCAAGCCTTCGACAACGACGTCGCCCGCGGTGTCGACGTCGTAGGCATCATCGCCCAAGCCACCGTTCATGTAGTCGGCGCCGGCGCCGCCAGTCAGGATATCGCTACCGCCGCCGCCATAGAGGCGGTTGGCGTTGCCATCGCCGGTGAAGCGATCATCGCCGCCGCCGCCGATCAGGTTCTCGATCGAGACCAGCGTGTCGGTGCCGCTGCCGCCGCTGGCGCTGCCCGCGGCCAGACTGGCGGTCACGGCGGCGGTCTCGTTGGCGAACGAGGCGGTGTCGCTGCCGGCGCCGCCGTCGAGCGTGTCGCCGCCGCCCTGGAAGCCGCCGCCGGAATAGAACAAGGTGTCGTCGCCGCCGAGGCCGGACAGCGCGTTGATCGCCGAATTACCGTAAAGGCTGTTGTTGCCATCGTTCCCGTAGAGATCGAAATCGATGGTGCCAAGCAGCTCCGCGCCCTCGACATTGGCCGTCATGGCGTAGAAATCCTGGCCGAAATAGCCGTCGTGGAGGGCGGTCACGTAGACGAAATCATTGCCGGCGCCGGCATTCTCGCCAACGGAGTCGTAGGCGAAAACCTGCTCCTGGTTGTCGTAGGTCCGGTCCGCCAACTGGAACGAGTCGTCGCCGGTGCCGCCGCGGAGATCATCGAAGCCGGCACCCGGGATGATCGTGTCGTCGCCCGCCCCGCCGTCGAGCGTATTCCAGCCGAAATCGTCATACAGGGTGTTGTCGAGGCTGTTCCCGATCAAGGTGACGTAGTTGGTGTCATGCCCGACGACGGCGCCGATCTCGACATTGGCGGTCATCGTGTAGGTCGGGAGGTAATTGCCGGTGTCCATGACAAGGACCGTGTCGGTCCCTTGTCCGGCAAGCTCCTTGACCGTGTCGAAGGCCCCGTTGGTCAAGTCATAGAGGAGGTAGACGTCGTCACCCAGCGAGCCTGCGAGCGTATCGGCGCCGGCGCCGCCGTCGAGCGTGTCGTTGCCGGCGCCGGCGTCGATGAAGTCATTACCGGCGAGGCCGTTCAGGGTGTTGCTGCCGATGTCGTCGAACAGCTGGTTGGCGGCGCTGTTGCCGTTCAGGGTGAAGCCGTTGGCGCCGGGGTCGGTGAGCGCGCCATTCTCGATGCCGTCCTGCAGCGTGTAGGAGGACGGTCCATAGGAAAAGTACTTCACGAAGATCGCGTCGGTCCCGCCGCCCGAGAGGGTGCTCTCGATGACCGTGTCATATCCGTTGTTGTAGTCGTAGAGCAGATAGACGTCGTTGCCGGTTCCTCCGGTCAGCGTGTCGAACTGGGCGCCGCCGTTGATGGTGTCGTTTCCGGCCATGCCGTAGATTGTATTCTGGTCGTTGTTGCCGGTGATCGTATCGTCGCCGTTGCCGCCGCGGACGTTCTGGATGCCACCACCGATGCCGATGTTGTTCACCATGCCGTTGGCGCTGCAGAAGGCGCCGCGGGTGATATCGATCGTCGCGGGCGTATCCCAGCCGGAGAGATCGAGCCAGTTGCCCGGGCCGGTCGCCCAGACCGTCACAACCGGATGGCGGTTGATCTCGAAATTGAAGAAATTGCCCAGATCGCCCGCTATGTTGCAGTTGAAGCCGAAGACATGGTGGCCGTTGTTCAGCGGGCCGGTCGTCCGCGATCCGTAGAGGCGCTGGACGGCGAGGATGTCGAGCTGCATCGGCGTGGTGGGAACGCCCTCATAAAGCCCGTTATCGAACGGGTCCTTGATCTTGTACACCCCGTCGGTATCGCGCACATTGCCCCATCGTGTGCCGGTCACGTCGTAGCTGCTGTAGAACGAAGCCCCTGTGTCGGTCGGCCGGATATAGGACATGAGCGTCCACAGCCGGCTGTCGAAGCGGCTGAATTGGCGGGTTGCTGCGGGACCGAGACCATCGCCGGCATTGTACGCGCCGCCATGACCCAGCCCGATCGCGTGACCCAGCTCGTGCACGATCGTGTCGTACGGATAGCCGCCCTTGCGCTCGAACGCCCCGACAGTTGCCGGATCGAGGATCGGCCCGAAGCCGTTATTGCCGGTGTTGATCGAAACCGTGATCTGCCCGGATACCGGCCGGGCAGCCTGGGTCGACCCTATGGTTCCCGGATAGTAGGCGGTGGTCGTGACCGCCCCGCCGGTGCCGCGCGTGATGTTGATGTCGGTGTCGCTCGCGGTGGTGACCTCGACGAAATCGATGTTCGCCACGGCGGCCCAAAGCGCAAAGGCTGCCCTGAACGCATGCTGCTCGGCGGCGCTCCAGCTCGACGTCGGATCGAAGTAGTAGTCCACCTCGCCGCCAGCCGTGCCGATGTCCGCGCTCCCCCATTTGAAGGCGGCGGACTGGGTGGCGTTATAGGTGGCGGGATTGTCGGCCTGCCACGTGCTCCAGCTGGTCGCGGCCACCGTGCCGCTGGCGGTGATCCCCGAGACGTAGGTGATTTCCGGGTCGAGGTCGGTGGAGCTCGGCAAGGCGCTCAAGCCCGCCGGGGCGGTCGCGGCACCCGCCAGCGCAGGAGCGGTCGGCGACTCGGACCGCTGCGCATGACGTGCCGAATCGGCGACTGCGCCGGAGCCGGCGGCCAGAGCTGGCTGGCCAGCGATCGCTGCCCAGGGCGCGGCCGGCCGGTCGGGCACCCGGTCGGGCACGTCGAGCGGCTCATCCACGCCTGCGCTGCTTGCGTCAACGCTACTCTGACCCAAACGCCGGTGCGAGATCTCGGGATCCTCTAGTTCAGTCGCCAGCTGGAAGAGGCTGCCCGACGTGTCGTCCTGCCGGCCACCGGCGAACGGTCCGCTGTCCCGGGCATCAACCGGACCATTGTCGAGGGCCCGCCGCACAGGCTCTTCAATCAAAGGCGAAGCGTCGGCCTCGGTCGAGCCTGGCTGATCGCCCCCAGGCGCCGAGCGGTCGGCAGATTGCGCCAGCGCCAATCTGTCCAGCGCGTTGGATGACGACACCGCATCTGGCGAGGCAATCGCGAGAAAGCCCGAGTTCCATCCATAAAACGCCTTGAGACGCATCAACTGCCTCCCGCATTGCTCAGCGCACTTGCGGGCAGCCTATTACAAGCGTGACCCTTCGCCAAAATCCAAAGGCGGTTGGGAGAGGCAGTGCGTCGCCCTCTCTCCTGCTCCAGCCTCTCCCCCTGGCGGGGCCGTGGCGGGGTGAGGACTCTGAGATCGCTGGCGGCGGTCAGCCGCGGTGCAAGGCGCAGATCTTGTTGCCGAACGGATCGCGGAGATAGGCGAGATAGAATTTGGCCGGCCCGCCGTCGCGCCAGCCCGGTGGATCCTCGATGCTCTTGCCGCCGTTGGCGACGCCCGCATCGTGGAAGGCCTTGACCTTGTCGGGGCTGTCGCAGGCGAATCCGATGGTGCCGCCATTGGCGTGCGTGGTACGCTCGCCGTCGATCGGCTTGGTGATTCCGAAGGTGCCGCTCTTGGTGGCATAGAAGACCCGGCCCCGGGGATCGGTCTTGCCCTCCGGCACGCCGATGGCGCCCAGCACGGCATCATAGAACTTCTTCGACGCAGCGACGTCGTCCGCGCCGATCATGACATGCGAGAACATTCCTATCGTCTCCCTTTTCCGGTGAGCAAACTCACGCACCGGCGACTCTACGATGATAAGAGAGGTCCTGCAGCAGCTTTGGCGAAGAGCGCGTTGCAGCTCGAAAGACAAACCATCCTACAGCAAGCGGTACGCCATGATTGTTACGTCACGAAGCGCGAATACCTTCAGTTGCATCTCGGGAGCCTGGAAGATCTGCTCGCTGAGCGACGGGCATGTCGACATGCCGGCCGACCTTCTGCGCAAGGGACCGGGTCTCGGAAAGTACGACCTGCCTGGGCCCGCGCGACAGGACCCTCCCGTCGTTCGACTGTCGGTGAACTGCTTCCTTGTGGAAGGATCGGGAAACCACCGGACCCTCATCGACTGCGGCGCCGGCGCACGGTGGGAGCCGACGTTGGGTCACCTGGCGACGGCGATGAGCGAGGCCGGCATCGACCCTGCGTCGATCGCGATCCTTGCCCTGACCCATACCCATCTCGACCATCTGAACGGGCTTCTGACGCACGACGGTCGAGAGGCCTTCGTCAATCTGAGTCGGATCGCGATTGCCGAGGACGCCGTCGCGAGCTTTCTCGCGGAGTCACACCTGGCGCGCTTCGGGCCATTGCTTGCGCCGGTTGGAGACGGAGGGCGCGTGACCGATCAGTTGACGGCCTTCTCGATGCCCGGCCACGCGCCGGGCCACATGGGATACGCTCTCAGGTCGGGCGAGGACCGGGTCCTGTTCTGTGGCGACCTGATCCATGTTCCGGCCGCACAGTTTGCCCGGCCGGAGCTCACCTGGGCCTACGACGACAATCAATCGATCGCCCGCGAGACACGCCTCAAGCTGCTGCGCGAGGCGTCCAGCACGCAGGCCTGGCTGGCGGGCGCCCATCTGGCGAAGCCCGGTATCGGCAGGATCGTGGAAGAAGGGTCCGGATACGCCTTCCAGCCGGTCGCGTGAGGGACTTGGTGGATCGCGCGTATGACGCGTCAAGCAGGAAATTGAAGGTCTTTGCCTTGAAATCGTCACCGGTTTGCCAGATACCCAACTGATCAGCCCCACACACGTTCCATCTCCCGGCCCAAAACGACTTTGTCGAGGGTAGATGACCAGGCAGACTTGGGCGGCGCTGGCCGCAACTCTCTGTTGCATCGCGTCGCCCAGTCAGGCCGCGTCGCCAGACGAGGCGCCAGCTGAGGCGCCAGTTGAGGCGGGGGCAGCGGCCGAGCGCCTGCTGGGAAGCGACTCCGAGCCGGCGCAGTGGCAGAGCTATCTGCCGTTTACCCGCAAGCTCCATGCCTGGGGCGTCGTCGTCGACTCGCTCGCAGCATCGACGGAGGCGGCGGGCGTGCCGCCGGCGGCGATGATCGAGGCCCTGCACGCGCTGGCCACCGCCATCGACCCGGAGCGCGACGTCAAACCGGGTGACCTGTTCTGGGTGCAATACGAACAGGACTATACGGTCGAGGATCATCCGGTCGGCGTCGGCCGCGTGCTGTGGGCCGAGCTGCGCACCGCCGCCAAGGGCACGGTCGCCATCCATCGCTTCCGCGTCGGCAAGTCGAGCCGCGAGTCAGGCCGCGAGTCGGGCGCCGAACCGTTCTGGCTGGCGACCGGCCAGAGCACCGAGATGACAGCGGTCCGCCTGCCGCTCGAGCGCATCAGCATCTCCTCGGGCTTCGGCCTGCGGGCCGATCCGTTCGATCAGCCGACGTCGCGCGCGTGGGCCATGGGGCCTGTGCGGGGCGCGATGCCTTCCGTGAAGGGGCCCTCCACGACTGCGCCCTCCACGAAGGCGAGGGCGAAGGCGGCGAACACGCTCGGCAAAGGCAACGCGCCGGTCGATGCCGAAGCCCGGGCCATGATGGCGCGGGCCCGGGCCTTGCCGCCGGGGCTGACAGCCAAGCCCGACGACCGCCGCTTCGAGCGCGTGACCATCACCGGCGCCTCCGGCCTGACGAACCCGGCATTCGTCAAGCCGTCGCTCGGAGGCCAGGCGACCGGCGCGAGCAACGTCACCATCCTCGATATTTCAGTGTCGCCGGTCCGGCCGCAGGCGCCGGCTGCTTCGTCGCAAGTCACCGCCGCGCGCGCGGATGCAGGGCGCGCGGACGGGGGGCGACCGGCCCTCGTCATGCACCAGGGCATCGATCTCGTGGCCGACCCCGGAACGCCCGTCCTGGCGGCGGCCGACGGCGTCGTGACCGGCGCGGCGCCGAACGGCGGCTACGGCAACTGGGTCGAGATCGAGCACCAAGACAAGCTGTCGACCGTCTACGGCCATCTTTCGGCCTTCGCGCCCGGCATCGCGCCCGGCGTGCGCGTGCAGAAGGGCGACCTGATCGGCTTCGTCGGCAATACCGGCCGATCGACCGGCCCGCACCTGCACTTCGAGCTGCTGAGCAACGGCAAGCCGACCAATCCGGTCATCCATCCGTCGATCAAGCCGCCGCAGCTGCGCGGCGGCGACCTCGAGCGCTTCCGCAAGGTCGTGGCGCGCAACCTCGCCGAGGCCGAGCGCGACGGGAAGCCGAAATAGGGCTCGCTTGAGACTGAGCCACAGATAAACACGAATGCACACGGATCGCTCGAGCTCAAAGCGAGAGTCTTCATCCGTGTCGATCTGCGTTAATCTGCGGCTATTGCTCTCGCCCAAAAGTTGCGCAGCGGAAACCCCATCGGCCCGCTAAACTCGAGATCACTTGGCGTCGATGCGATGAGCGAGGAGGAGGGGACATGACCGATAGCGAGTTCGAGGCTGCGATCAGCCGCAGCGGCTTGCCGCTGAAGCCGGAGACGGTGGCGGAGCTGCGCCGCGCCAGCGCGATCGTCGAGTCGCTGCTGGCGCGCGTGGCGCGGGACAAGCCGGTGGAGACGGAACCGGCGGTTGTATTCTATCCGGAGCAGCGGCCATGACGGCGCAGCTCACCATCGCCGAGGCCTACCGGCTGTTCGCTACGCGCAAACTCTCGCCGGTGGAGCTGACGGAGGACTGCTTCCGGCGCATCCGCGCCGCCGACGACCGGCTGAACGCCTTCCTGCTGCTCACCGAGGAGCGGGCGATGGCCGATGCGCGCGCCTCCGAGCAGCGCTGGAGCAGCGGGCTGGCCCGGGGCAAGCTGGACGGCATCCCGATCGGCCACAAGGACATCTACAGCACGGCCGGGATCCGCACGACGGCGCACTCGCGTATCCTGGAGCACAACGTGCCGGCCGAGGATGCGGTGAGCGTCGCCAAGCTCGCCGCGGCGGGCACCGTGCTGGTCGGCAAGCTCGCCACCCACGAGTTCGCCATGGGCGGGCCGTCGTTCGACGTGCCGTGGCCGCCGGCGCGCAATCCGTGGAACCCGGACCACTTCACCGGCGGCAGCAGCAGCGGGACGGGGGCCGCCGTCGCCGCCGGCTTCGTGCTGGGCGGCACGGGATCCGACACCGGCGGCTCGATCCGCTCGCCGGCGGCGCTGTGCGGCGTCACCGGCCTCAAGCCGACCTACGGGCTGATCAGCCGACGCGGCATCCTGCCGTTGTCCTTCACGCTCGATCATGCCGGGCCGCTGGCCTGGACGGCCGAGGACTGCGCGATCCTGCTCGAGGCGATGGCCGGCTACGATTCGGGCGACCCGGCGAGCGTCGACCATGCGGGCGCCGACCATGCGGGCGCCGACCATGCGGGCGCCGACCATGCGGGCGCCGATCGTCCGGCCGCCGACTTCACCGCGGCGATCGGCGAGGGCATCAAGGGCTTGCGGGTCGGCGTGATCCGCCACTTCCACGAGACCGACAACCCGGCCAGCGCCGCCACGCGTGCCGGCCTCTCGAACGGTCTCGGCGTGCTGCGCGAGCTCGGCGCCACGGTGCGGGACGTGACGCTGTCGCCGCTCGCCGACTATCACGCCTGCGGCCTGCTGATCCTGATCACCGAGGCCTATGCGATCCACAAGCCGTGGCTCAGGACACGGTTCTACGAGTACGGCGAGCTGTTCCGCGACCGCATCGCGCTCGGCGCGCTGGTGAGCGGCGAGCACTATGTGCAGGCGCTGCGGCGGCGGCGCGAGCTCTGCCTGGAGATGGCGGCGGCGATGGCCGACCTCGACGTGCTGGTGACGGCCGCGCAACCGACCGAGGCGCTGCCGATCCGCGACGTGCCGAAATGGGGCACGCTGGACAAGCCGGGCCTCACCTTCCCGTTCAACGTGACCGGCTATCCGGCGATCTCGGTGTGCAGCGGGTTCGGCGAGGGCGGGTTGCCGGTCGCGATGCAGATCGCCGCCAAGCCGTTCAGCGAGCCGCTCCTGCTGCGGACCGCGCACGCCTTCGAGCGGGCGACGCCGTGGCGCGACAAGCGCCCGGCACTTGCCTGGCAGCGCGCAGAGGCCGCGCAACAGGCGGCAACCGGCTGAACCGGTTGCGCCTCGGTCGATGCTCACGCACTCGCCAGCTGGATTATAACTTGTTATAACTTGGCCATGAAGGTCGAAATTCGCAGAATCGGCAACTCGCTGGGTGTCATCCTGCCGCGCACGGTTCTCGACTCGTGGGAGGTGGGCAAGGGTGACCAGCTCGAGGTCACCGACAGAGGCGTGCGCCCGCGCCGAAAGGGCGGCCTGGCGCCGCAGGCGCTGGATGCGTTGAAGCGGTCCATTGCGCTCGCCGTCGTGCGGGACTTCACACCGGCGCAGATCCGCGCGCAGATCCTGGCCAACCTGCACCGCTGGAAGAAGCAGGGCGCCTGGGTCTCGGCGTACGACGAATGGCGAGACATCGCCCGGCGCGGCGACGATGGCGAGCTTTTTGCAGCTATGCTGGGGCACGACGAGGGGGCCACGCGGCTACGGGAGTCGATGCCGTTCGTGGGCCTGCTGCCGCAGTCGGAGGTCCGGCGCCTGCATGAAGAAGCATCAGCTTGATCATATCCTGCGAGCGGCCGGTGACATCACTGGGCAGAAGCAGTTCGTGATTGTCGGCAGCCAGGCGCTGCACGGCAAATACCCGAACCTGGCCGACGATATCGTGATGTCCGCCGAGGTCGACTTGTTTGCGCCGAAGCAGCCGGACGCCACCGAGCTGTTGAATGAGATCGGCGTCGATTCACTTTTTCATGCGACCCACGGCTTCTACGCCGATCCGGTCGATGAGGCGACGGCGGTGCTGCCCAAGGGATGGAAGGGCCGCCTGGTCAACCTGCCGGCCGGCGATACGGGCGGCGTGAGGGGCCTCTGCCTGGACCCGCACGATCTGGCCATCTCCAAGTATGTGCAGGCCGGGACAAGGACAGGATCTTCACGCAGGAGCTTGCCAAACGTCGTCTCCTCGACCGCGAGAAGCTGCTGGCCTTGGTCGAGCAGACGCCGATATTGGCGGAGGACAAGGAGCGACTCCGAGCGCACATCGCGAGCGACTTTGCTTTTCCTGACACGAAGTAGAGCTGCGGCGCGCGATCCCTCAGCCGATCGTGGCGGCGCACCAGCACGCTCGGCGACGAGCTCATCTTCGCGCAACTGCGCAAGTTGGGCTAGAGCTCAGCCGCCTCAAGCCCTACAAGCTGACCGCGGGGCGCGCCGGCGGCGTCCCGGCCCGCGCCGTGAGGCGCGCCGGCTGGAGGAGGGCTGCGAAAAGCGGTGTGAGCGCTCGCGCTGGCGACATCACCGCGCTACGCAAGGGAGGGACCGGCCGCTTCTACCTTTCGAGCGGCGGCGGCCAGACCGGCATCCACGGCGTGCGGCTGGACGTTCCGCGTGGCCGGGAAGCAGCACTATGATGCCGACGCCCGCGGGTAGAGCTGTGATGAAGTATGCTCGCCGTCGTGCCGGATTCGCGCCGGCGCGGAATCGCGTTTGAGCGAATTGCACTTGTCATCACCCGATGGGGTGATGTGGAGCCCCTGGCTTTCACCCTAGCTTGATCTCGCCGCGAGTCGCCCGGCGGACACGACGCCTTCGCGAAGCCGGCCGAATCAGCGAAAGGAAAGTCAGATGTCGTTCTGGTCGGATGTCTGGGACGTGGTCACGGCGCCCATCGATGCCGTGGTCGATGCCGTCGCCGATGCGGTGGACTTCGTGGTCGACAAGGTCGGCGACGGCTTCGAGGCGGCCTTCAATGCCTTCGGGCTGCCGTTCTTCGGCGACGCCGCGGAATGGCTGGTGCGGCGTGTCGGCGGGCAGATCGACTGGACGATCCGCTCGGTCAGCACCTATGCCGACACGATCGGGCAGTCGGTGGACGACCTGATCGACGAGCGGCTGTGGAGGGATTTCGGCAGCTGGCTCGGCACCAACCTCGCGAACTTCGCCACGCTGACCAACAGCTGGCAATACGAGAACCTGATCCGCACCCTGGCGATCGGCACGCGCAGCCTCAGCGATCAGGAAAAGGCCTACGCGCGCAGCATCTTCGGCGACAGCATCAACCTCGATGCGGTGCGCATCGACGAGTACAGCCTGGCCGGCGCGCCGAGCGGACGGCCCTTCACGACTTTCCACACCATCAATTCGTGGGGCAAGTTCGACTTCAACGATGTCAACGACCGCGCCGTGCTGATGCACGAGCTGACGCATGTCTGGCAGTTCGAGCACATGGGCGGTCGCTACATTCCCGACGCCTTGGCCCATAACGATCTGGCCGACTACGACTATGGCGGCGTGGCCGGGCTGACCGCAGCGCTCGCGGCGGGCAAGGGGCTGCTCGACTTCAACGTCGAGCAGCAGGCGAAGATCGTCGAGGACTACGCCAGGATTCGCGACGACGGCAATTTGCAGAACGATGTGAACCTGCCGTTGTACGCGACTTTCGTGCAGACGGTATCGACGCTGTCGCTGGGCGCGCTGACGCCGGCGGGCACGGTGGGCAGCGCCGCCTCGGAACTGCTGAGCGGCAACGCGGCCGACAACCAGCTGGTCGGGCAGGCCGGCGACGACGCGCTGTACGGCGGGGCGGGAAACGACACGCTGTTCGGCGGGCCGGGGGCCGATCTGCTGGACGGCGGCGCAGGCCGCGATCGCGCGGTGTATGCCGACGAGACCGGGCCGATCTCGGTCGATCTCGCGGCCGGGCTTGCGGTGACGCCGAGCGGCACGGACCACCTGGTCGGCATCGAGGAGGTGGTCGGCGCCGACTATGGCGACACGCTGCGCGGCGATGGCGCGGACAATCTGTTCGACGGGCGCGGCGGCAATGACCTGATCGACGGCCGCGGCGGCATGGACATCGCCGACTACCAGGGGGCGGTCGGCGCCATCGTCGCCGACCTGGCGGCGGGCCGCGTCACCGCGCCGGACGGCACCGACACGCTGATCGGCGTGGAAGGCGTCATCGGCACGCGGCTTGCGGACCAGCTGCGCGGCGACGCCTACAACAACTATCTCGGCGATACCGGGGGCGATGACCTCATCGACGGCGGCGGGGGCATCGATACCGCGTCCTGGAAGGACTGGGGCCGCTGGAACCCCTACCAGAACGGCATCGCGGCCGACCTCGAGCAGGGCACGGCGACGGTCACCGACAATGGCCCTGCCGGCAAGACGACGACGGTGGTGGAGACCGACACGCTGGTCTCGATCGAGAACCTCGAGGGCTCCAGCCATGCCGACAGCCTGCGCGGCGACGCCGGCGACAACAGGCTGAGCGGGCTCGGCGGCGACGACGTCCTGCAAGGGCGCGGCGGCGCCGATGTCATGGATGGCGGCGACGGCCAGGACACGGCGAGCTTCGCCGGCGAGACGGTGCGCGTCATTGCCGACCTGCAGGCCGGCACCGCGCGCGGCGATGCCATCACCAACTCGGCCGGCAAGGGCACCACGACCTACACGCGACCGACCGACACGCTGGTCAACATCGAGCACCTGGTCGGAAGCGAGGGCGGCGATGCGCTCTACGGCAATGCCGGCGCCAACCGGCTCGAAGGCGGTGCGGGGAACGACCTGCTGGTCGGCCGCGGCGGCAACGACACGCTGGATGGTGGTGCGGGACTCGACTCGACGAGTTTCGCGGATGCGACCGGGCCGATGACGATCGACCTGGCGCGCGGTATCGCCAGCGGCGGCGGCCAGACCGTGACGCTGACGGGAATCGAAAGCGTCACCGGCTCGAGCTTCGGCGACACGATCGCCGGCAGCAGCGCGAACGAGACGCTGACCGGGGGCGCCGGGTTCGACGGCGACCAGTTCCTCGTCACGCCGTACGGCGGGAGCGATACCATCTACTTCCGCGATGTCTGGGATCACCTGGTGGTCAGCGGCTTCGGGCCGGCCTACGACACCCCGGACGAGGTGCGGATGGCGGCGCATGAGGTCGGATCCATGCTGCGGCTGTCGCTGCTCAACCCGGACGGGGCGACCCATACCGACATCGACCTGCCCGGCATGACGACGTCGAGCTTCACCGCGGCGGACATCTGGGTGCGATGAGCGCGGCCCCGGCTCTGGCTACCCCGGCTTTGGCGATCCTGCGGCCGCGCGACGAGATCGCGGCACTGGGGATGGCGCTGCACTTCCTCGGCCAGCGCGAGCCGTTCGCGAGCTTCCCGGCGAAGGTGCTGGTCACGACGGTGGACGGCGAGATCCGGCGCGGGCACTACCTGATGGCCTTCGACGGGCAGCGGCTGGTCGGCTTCCTCGGCTGGGTGATGCTGAACCATGCCGTGGCGGAGCGCTTCGCCCGGACGCTGGTGCCGCCGGCACCGGAGGAGATGCGCGGCGCGGACGTCGTCTGGGTGCTCACGGTGTGCGCGAGCTCGCGCGCTGTGCTGGCCGCGTTGGTGCGAGCGGCGCGGCGGCAACATCCGAAGTGCCGTGTCATGGGCGTGCGGCACCGGGCGAACGGCAAGCCGAGCGTGCTGCGGTCGGGCAACGGGCTCAGGGCGGAGCGTGCCTATGCTGTCAGGTCCCACCCTTGAGCAGCCCGATGGACGCCAGCAGGCGGACCAGCTCGGCCTGCCGGGTCAGGCCGGTTTTGCTGGACACGCTGCGCAGTTGCGTCTTGATCGTATTGGGCGACAGGCCAAGCGCCTTGGCCGTTTCGGGGATGCTGAGGCCCGAAGAGATTGCCAGCGCCACCTTGGCTTCGGCGGGCGTCAGGCCGTAGGCGTCCATCAGCACAGTGGCCGGTATGCCGGCCTTGTTGGCCGCGTCGACGATGAACAGCAGGACGGCAGCGCCTTTCAGGCTGGCATCGGCGAGCCGGTCGACGTCCTGTGCACGCACCGAGGAGGCGAGGATGGTGAGCTGGCTGCCGTCGGCGCGCGGTACGGCGATCGCCGCCATCGGCGTGCCCTGCAGGGCCGATTGGACGGCGTCGTTGAGACGCCGCGAGTGCGACGGCGAGACATGGGCCACCTTCGACTGGCGCAGTCTCAGCGGCCCCTGCTCGCCGTCGAGCAATCGCGCCGCCTTGTTGGCGAAGAGGATGCGTGCCTTGCGGTCGAGCAGGATGACGCCGACGGCAAGCGACTCGAGGGTGCGCCACTCGGCGCGCTGCAGCGCCTTGTAGGCGTCCATCCGAAGCCCAAGCCTCACCGACCGCAGCATGTGCGGTATCAGCTTGTCGAGGAAGCGAAGCTCCTGGTCGGCGTAGGGACCCTGTCGCGGCCCGCGGTTCAGGCTGAACCCGACCCCGAAGTCGGGCTTCTGGGCCAGGCCGATCATGGCGCTGTGACCCAATGCTTGCGGCCGCATGACCTCATCGAAGAACGCCGTCTGCTGCAGCTTCGGCAGCGGCAGGATGGCGTCCGAACGCACCACGACGCCGACCGGATGGTGCGTCGACATGTGAACGGTCCACGGATTGAGCACATGCCGTTGCTTGAGGACGCGAAGGCACTCCTCGCTCGTATTGGTGTGATGCTCGAAGAAGATGGTGCGGTCCCGGATCGACTGGCACAGCAGAACGCCGGCAACGCTGTTGGTCCGCTTGGCGATCTCCTCGAGAGCCGGCACCCATAGGCGGTCATCCGCGGCAGCGTCATAGATGAGGTCGAGAAGCTCCTCGGGCGGCTCTTCAAAGCGAGACAAAGGCGGGCCCTCCTGTGCGGCTCATCGGCATCGACCTTTCGGTTCCGTGTGCAGTTGCGCCAATCGGTAGATATTGACCGGCAGCAGCAGCGCATGAAGCAGCAGCACCGGCGCAAGATGTCCGAGATAGCCGTAAGCGATGAAGGCCACGTTGCTCGCGATCGCGACCCAGCGCAGCGCGTTCATCGAACCCATGCAGAAGGTCGCCAGCACGAGGCCGGCAGCGCCGAAGCCAATTCCGTCGACCACCGACAGGTTGCTCATCCGCTTCCCTTCCTGCTGGGCGGATGTTCTAGCCATGCCGACGCGTGCGATCTTGGACTGGGGCGACAATGAGTATGACTGGAACGGCATGCTGAGGGGCCGCCGATCGATGTGGCATTGCGCACATCGGCGCAATCGCACGACCGTTTAGACTGCAGGCCTTGCTTCGCGCAGATGACGCATATCGAGTTGGAGTCTGCCATGGGCGCGTCGAGTGGTATTGCGGCCCCTGACCAGGAGTGCGCTGTCGTCCGGTTCTCGACCGACGACTATGCCCCGCGCGAACGCTTCGAGGCCCTGCACGAGGTGTTCGGCCGGAACCTGCAGAAGGTGCAGGTCGAGCCGCTGGTCGAGGAAAGCTTTCATACGGCTGTAACCTTCTGGCGGATGCCGGGCCTTGCGCTGTACGAGGCTTCTCGTTCGGCAGCGATCTATCGCCGCTCGCGCGAGCTCATCGAGCACGATGATGTCTTCGTGATCGCCGGCTTGACGCCCGGCTACGAGGTCCGTCACCTCGGCCGCACGCTCACCCTGAAATGCGGCGAAGCGGTCATCCTGACAGGCGCCGAGCCCGCCTCCTTCGGAGGCCCCGCCCAGAGCTCCGTCAGCCTGCTGCGCGTGCCGGTGCGCCTGCTCGCGCCGCTCGTCGCCGATCTCGACGGCGCGTATGGCCGGCCGATACCAGCCGACAGCCCTGCTTTGCACCTCCTGACCCGCTACCTCGGCATTCTCCAGGAGACGGGAACCCTCGCGGTGCCCGAGCTCCGGCGCCGGGCTGTCGTGCATATTCACGATCTGATCGCGCTCGCGATCGGAGCGACGCGGGACGCAGCCGACATTGCCAAGGGCCGCGGCGCGCGTGCCGCGCGGCTGCGCGTGATCAAGGAGGACATCGCGACCCGGCTCGACCAACCCGACCTGTCCGTGGCGACAGTCGCCGCACGCCATCGGATGACGGCGCGGCAGATCCAGCGACTGTTTGAAAGCGAAGGCACGACCTTCACGGGGCACGTGCTGGCGCAGCGCCTCGCCCGCGCGCGCCGGCGGTTGACAGATCCGCTCCATGCCGGCCAGAAGATCAGCACCATAGCGTTCGATGCGGGGTTTGGGGATCTATCCTATTTCAATCGGGCCTTTCGGCGACGCTATGGCATGGCCCCCTCGGACTTGCGCGCGGGAGGAAGGTGAGCCGATTGACGGCCGCAGCGGCGGCGGAGCCGGCAATGGCGGTTGAACAGATAGACACGCTGGTCGTCGGTGGCGGCCAGGCGGGGCTGGCCATGAGCGAGCATCTCGCCCATGCCGGCGTGCCTCATCTCGTCGTCGAGCGGCAGCGCATCGCCGAGCGCTGGCGCTCGGAACGATGGGACTCGCTGGTCGCCAACGGCCCGGCCTGGCACGATCGCTTTCCCGGCCTCGCGTTCTCCGATGTCGACCGCGCTGTCGGCCCGGACGATTTCGCGCCGGCGCAAACCGTGGCGGACTATTTCGTCGCCTATGCCCAGAAGATTGCGGCTCCCGTCCGCTGCGGCGTCGACGTCCTGAAGGTGGAACGAAGGACCGGCCGTCCCGGCTTCCGCGTCGAGAGCTCGGCCGGCGTGATCGAGGCCCTGAGCGTCGTCGCGGCAACCGGCGCCTTCCAGCGGCCCGTCGTTCCTGCGCTGGTGCCGCCGCACGCCGGGTTGGTGCAAATGCACTCCACCGGCTACCGCAATCCGGCGCAGCTGCCCGACGGCGCGGTCCTCGTCGTCGGATCGGGGTCCTCAGGCACCCAGATCGCGGAGGAACTCCTGGAAGCGGGGCGGCGCGTCTACCTCTCGATCGGCCCGCACGATCGTCCGCCGCGGACCTATCGCGGCCGCGACTACTGCTGGTGGCTCGGCGTCCTGGGTAAATGGGATGCGGTCGCGCAGGAGCCGGGCAGGGAGCACGTGACGATCGCCGTGAGTGGCGTGCGCGGCGGCCATACGGTCGACTTTCGCCGCCTTGCTGCGCGCGGACTGATCCTGGTCGGGCGGACGGACGCCTACGCCGACGGCACGATCGGCTTCGCGTCGGACCTCGGCGCCAATCTCGACCGGGGCGATGCGAACCATCGCGCCCTGCTCGACGAGGCCGACGCCTATGTCGCCCGCAACGGCCTCGATCTCCCGGAGGACGCGGAGGCAAGGGCCGTCGGGCCGGAGTCCGAGTGCATCACCCATCCTCTCTCGGCGCTCGACCTGGCGAAGGCGGGGATCACCACCATCATCTGGGCGACCGGATTCGTCGCCGACTACAGCTGGATCGCGCTCGATATTTTCAACAGCGACGGCAAGCCGCGCCATCAGCGCGGCGTCTCGGCCGAGCCGGGGATGTATTTCCTCGGCCTGCCGTGGCAGTCGCGACGCGGCTCCTCGTTCATCTGGGGCGTGTGGCACGACGCCCGATATCTGGCCGAGCAGATCGCAATCCAGCGCAAGTATGTCGACTATCGCCCAAGCCGGCGGTGAGCATTCAACCGAGCTTGACCGCATCACAGCCGGTCCGGCTTGCAGCCGCGCGGTGGACTATGGCACGGTCGGCATGAGGAGGCGGACATGCTGGAGACTCGAGAAGGCGGGTGCCATTGCGGCCGCGTGCGGTTTCGTGCCGAGGTCGACCTCGACCTCTTGTCCTGCTGCAGTTGCTCGATCTGCACCAAGAAGGGCATCCTCCACCTGGGCACCGACCCCGCCGCCTTCCAGCTGCTGCGCGGCAAGACCGCGCTCAAGGCCTACACCTTCGGCACCGGTGTCGCGCAGCATACCTTCTGCTCGCATTGCGGCATGCACGCCTTCTACATCCCGCGCGCCCAACCCCATCGCATCAGCGTCAATGCCCGTTGCCTGGACGACATCGACGGGCTGAGCCTGAAGCCCAGCCGGTTCTTCGACGGCCGCCACTGGGAGGATGCGCAGCGCCGCCGAATCGCGGAGACCGGCCAGGCGCCGCCGCCGGACGCACACGGCGCGAAGACGCTGCAGCAGATCCTCGATCGCGCACCGGAGTGACGGAGCGTTCTCGCCGCGATGGTCGACGCTCGACCTCCGGCAGTCACGCCGGTCGCCGGCAAGCCGGCGCTTCTGCTGGGCGCCTACGACCTGGAGTCCCTCGGCTACCAGGCCGAGGAGCTCTTTCTCTCAGGGTCGGCGACCCGCTACGCCCTTGCAGGCCCGCCGACCTCCGACGGCGCGTGGAACGCCGCGCCCGCCGGCCGCGCGCCCTACAGGACCCGTGTCGTGGTGGTCCGACCGAGCGATCCGGCAAAGTTCAGCGGCACGATGCTCGTCGAGTGGCTCAACGTCACCTCCGGGCAGGAGATGCCGGCCGTCTGGATGGTGGCGCATCGCGAGATCCTGCGGCGCGGCCACGCCTACGTCGCCGTGTCGGCACAGGCCGTCGGGGTCGAGGGCGGCGCCTCGGTGATGGGCCCCTCGGCCCTGAATTGGGGCGCAGCGCTGAAGAAGCTCGACCCGGCCCGCTACGGCGGCCTTTCTCATCCCGGCGACGCTTTCGCCTACGACATCTTCTCGCAAGCCGGCGCTGCACTGAAAGCGTTGAAGCCGCAGCGGCTCATCGCCCTGGGCGAGTCCCAGTCCGCCGCGTTTCTGACCACCTATGTCAACGCGGTCGACCGGCAGGCGGCAGTCTATGACGGCTTCTTCATCCATTCGCGCTTCGGCGCAACTGCGCGGCTTGATGGGGCACCCATGGATGGCCGGGGCACGCTCTCCGATGTCCGTTTCCGTCCGGACCTCAGAGCGCCCGTGCTCGCGCTGATCACCGAGACCGATCTGATCGGCGCCCGGCTGCCCGGCTATTGGGCCGCGCGCCGGCCGGACGATGCGCACCTGCGCGTCTGGGAGCTGGCCGGCGCAGCGCACGCCGACGGCTATCTCTTCGCCGGTGCCTTCACCGACAACGGCGCGCTCAGCGCCGAGCGGCTGGCCGCCGTGTTCTGGCCGGCGCAGAGGGTGGCCGGCAGTCCGCTCGCCAAGCCTTGCAATCCCGGCGTTCCGCACCACTACGTCGCCGAGGCCGCGATCGCCGCGCTGGACCAGTGGCTGCGAACCGGCCGGCCGCCGGCCAGCACGCCGCCCATCGCGTTCGCTCCGCCCAGCCTGCAGACCGACGCGCACGGGATCGCCAAGGGCGGCATCCGCACGCCATGGACCGAGGTTCCGACAATGCTCCTGTCCGGCGTCGGCAACGCGGGCCCGTTCATCGCTCAGCTCGCGGGGATTGGCGAGCCCTTCGACACGGCGACGCTGGCCAAGCTCTATCCCGGCGGCAAGGACGAATACCTGCGCCGCTTCACTGCCGCGCTCGACCGGGCCATCGCCACCGGCCACCTCCTGGCGGACGATCGCGCCGAGATCCTGGCCGTCGCGGCGATCAATTACGACAAGGCGCCGTCGTCCCAATAGGGCGTGCGCCCGAAGCATCGCCCAAGGTGGTCGACGAAGGCGCGGACCTTCATCGACATCAGCCGGTTGCCGGGATAGGCGGCATATATCGTGCTGGCCGGAGGCTCCCAAGCCTTGAGCACGCGTCGCAATGCGCCGGCGCGCAGCGGCTCCGCCACCACCCACGTCGGCAACAAGGCGATGCCGATGCCATCGAGCGCCGCCGCCCGCAGCATCTCCGCGTTGTTGCTGCGAATGCTGCCGCTCACGGCCACCCGCACCTCGCCCCGCTTGCCGCACAGGCGCCATTCGTCACCCCAGGGCAGGAGGCTGTTGCAGAGGCAGTTGTGCGTCGCGAGGTCGCCGGGGTCGCGCGGCTTGCCATGCGCCGCGAGATAAGCCGGCGTCGCGCAGACGATGAGCCGGGAGGGCGCGAGCTTGCGCACGACAAGCGGCGAATCCTCGAGCACGCCAATGCGGATCGCCAGATCGAGCCCCTCATCGACGAGATTCACGTGCGCGGGGCTCAAGGTGATATCGACCGAAAGCTCCGGATAGCGCTTCAGGAAGGCCGGCACAGCCGGCGCCACGTGCATCCAGCCGAAGCTGTCGGGTGCGGAGATGCGAAGAGTGCCGCGCGGCTCGCGCTGCAGGGCGCTCGCCACCTGCTCGGCAGCCTCGGCCTCGGCAAGGATCCGGGCGCAGTGGCGGTAGTAGGCAGCGCCCGCTTCGGTCACCGAGAGCCGACGCGTGGTGCGGTTGAGAAGGCGAATGCCCAACCGTTCCTCGAGCCGCTGCACGTGCGCGCTGACAGCGGACTTGGAGATCCCCAGCCGGTGCGCCGCGGCCGAGAAGCTGCCGCTGTCCACGACGCGCGCGAAAGCGGCGATGCCATCGAGCGGATCCATCCTCCGATTGTCCTGAAATCCGGACAGCCTGTCCAAGCCATTCCGGCTAATCGGCCGGTTGCAAAGGGCCTATCTACCAGCGAACCCGACAGCCAAGGAGATCGACGATGGAGGCCAAGGCCGCAGCAGCCCTACCGTTCGTCCGCGAGCCGGCAGCCGGCTCGACCCTCAACGTGCTGGGCGTCATCCACATCTACAAGGCGACGGCCGCCGAGACCGCGGGATCGTTCTCGCTGTGGGAAGCCGTGGTTCCGCCGGGCGCCGGTGCGCCACCCCACACTCATACCCACGAAGATGAATCCTTCTACGTGCTGAGCGGCGAGCTCGTCATCGAGTTCGAGGACGACCCTGCGCCCCGCCGCGTCGGGCCGGGCGGTTTCTTTTTCGGTGCGCGGGGCCGACGCCACACCTTCCACAATGTCGGCGACAAGGCGGCTCGCGTACTCATCCTGAGCACGCCCAGCGTCGGCCTCGACCGGATGTTTGCCGAGCTGGAAGCGGCCACGGCCAACGGCATGCCGGAGATGGCCAAGCTCGCGGCCATCACGGCAACGTACGGCGTCACCATCGAGCCACCGGCGCGGTTCCCGTGAGGACGTGTCGGTCAAGAGTCCGCGAAGACCTGCCGGCGGCCTTGGTGCTGCGCCGTGCTATCGCGCAGCGCGAGGCGACTCAACCTCAGAGGTCGGTCTCGACGGGCAAATCTTCATGACGGGCGCATGCCAAGGCTCTCCAGGCCGTCTGCAATCCGGTCGAGAAAGCCAGCGCGATGCGGGAGGCCGGATCTGACCTGTGCGATCGTGAGCTCGGGAAAGATCCGGATGAGATTGCCGAAGCTCCGTCTGGCGTCTTCCTTGTGGCCAGCGAGCGCGTAGGCTGGCGCCAAAGTGTGGTTGATCCAGACTGCAGCTGGATTCTCGGCCAGCGCGCGCTCTAGCCAGGGAGCCGATTCGTCGTAGTGGGCCTTCGAGAAATAGCCCACCCCGATACCGACGGAGCAAAGAAAGGCCATGCGATCGATGGGCGCGAGGGTCCGGGCGATCTGGAAACGCTCGATGGCTTCTGCTGCGTCTCCGGCATAGGCCTTGATCCAGCCGCTGCGCCCCCATGCCCAGGCTGAGCCGCCATCGAGCGCCAGCGCCCTGTCAGCGTGAACGGCAGCCGGAGCGAAATCACCAGCGAGACAATAGCCGGCACTTAGCATCGTCTCGGTGAGCGGATCCCCGGCCGTGAGATGCGCTGCACGCTGGGCAAGGTCGCGCGCGGCCGCCTTTTCCTGTTCCGGGCGGGGACAAAAGTTGTGGCCGCCGCGTAAGCCATGGCACCAGGCTGCAACGGCCATCGGCAGCGCGTCGTCCGGCGCCTTCTCCATGGCCTGCTCGAGCAGCTCGAGCGCCGTCATTTCCGCATGGGCTTCCACGGAGAGCACGCGTGGCAGCGCCCGCATCGTCAGCTCCCAGGCATTCGAAACCGCCGGCGCCTGCCGAGAGGCACGGTCCATCTCGGCGGCACGGACGGATTGCTCGATCGCGACGGCGATCCGGGTGACCGCACGCTCCTCCAACTCGAACAAGTCGGCGCAACGACCGTCCCACCGGTCGGCCCAGACATAGCGGCCTGCTGACACATCAAGGAGAGTGGTCGTAACCTGCAACCGCCCGGCATCGATGTCGCGAATCCTCCCGCAAACGTGGTAGCGCGCTCTGACCGGGATCGAGACGGCGAGCCAGCGCAGGCGCATCAGAGCCGTCCTGATCTCGTCGCTGATGCTTGCGGCACGACGCGCGTTGTGGCCGTCCAGCTCGAACGGCAGGACAGCGATGGCCGGCCGCTCGACGGCGAGCGAGGTCGGTAGCCGCTGGGTGTCGCCTAAGGGCACTCTTTGGTTCCGGGACAGTGTGGCCGAGGGGCTTTCGCCGTAGCGGACACGGTACTGCTGCGCGAAGCGTCCGATGTGATTGAAGCCGCTGCGCGTCGCGACGTCCGTCACAGTCGTGCCGACTGACGCGTGAAGCATCTCCTGCCGCGCCCGGTCGAGGCGGAGATCACGCAAGAAGGTCATCGGCATTCGACCGATGAACTGACGGAATTGTCTCTGCAAGGTGCGCTGACCGACACCGCAAGCCGATGCCATCTCGCCGACCGTCCAGGCGCGGGCAGCGTCGGCCTCCAGTAGATCGAGAGCCTTCTTTAGCGGGCCGGGTACGGGTCGAGGGACCATGGGAGGCCGCTCACGCGATCAGCAAATCGAGAAGAAAGATCGAGAAGAAAGATCGAAAAGAAAGAAAGCATAACAGGAATGGCGCGCGGCGGACAAGGATGTCGCGAAATGGATTGCCGGCCTCCGGACAAAAGGCAGAACGTTTCGGGCATGAGCAGTCAAGGGCAGCGGCCAGGTCAGTGGCAGGTCTCGGGCAGTGCACCGGAGGTGTACGAGCTGGAATTGGTGCCTGCCATCTTTGCACCGTGGGCTCCCCTTGTCGTCGACCTCGGACGTCCCCGTCAGGGCGATCGTGTTCTCGACCTCGCCTGCGGCACCGGGATCGTCGCGCGCACTGCCGCCCAGCGCGTTGGTCCCGCCGGCGCGGTGGTCGGTGTCGACCTCAATCCGGGAATGCTGAAGGTTGCGCGGTCGCTGCGCCCGGCAGGCCGGCATTGCGGTGCGCCGGTCGAATGGCAAGAGGCTAGTGCCGACAAGCTTCCGTTCCCGAATGCCTCGTTCGATGTGGCCTACTGTCAGCTCGGCCTGCAGTTCTTTGCCGATCGTGCGGCAGCGCTCCGAGAGATCCACCGCGTTCTAGTGGCGGACGGAAGGCTTGCCCTCATGGTGTGGTGCGGCTTGGACGAAAGTCCCGGGTTCGCCGTGCTCGCCGACATGTTGGGGAGGCACGTCGGGCCAGCGGCAGCCGCGATCATGCGCGCGCCATTTGGCTTGTCCAACTTCGACGAATTGGCCGACCTGGTTGGCGACGCCGAGTTTTGCGACGTTGCCATCCAAAAGCGGGTAGGGACGGTTCGCTTTCCGTCGATCGAGAAGCTTGTTCTGAGCTACGCCATAGGCTCACCGCTGGCCGGGCTCGTATCCCAGGCCGACCCTGCCGCCAGAGAGGCTCTCGTCGATGACGTACGGCAGGCTCTGGGCGAATACACCAGCGCTACAAACGTAACCTTTCCCATCGCCGCGCACCTCTTGAGCGCGAGGGCGTCCGACGATCGAGCTGCCCGTCTCAGCCAGGCCCTGCCCTTAGATACGCCAAGGAGGGATACATGAGGACACGGATTACACCACGGGGAATCGCCAAGGGGATTGCGGCGGCCAATGTCTTCCTCGTCGTCGCGCTCGCATCGCCTGCCGGCGCCGACGTCATCACCGACTGGAACCAGACGGCAATTGCCGCGATGAAAGCGGCGAGCATCACCGGCAATCCCTGGACGCGCAACATGGCGATGATGCATGTCGCGATGTCCGATGCGGTGAACTCGGTCCAGAACAAGTACGTCCTCTATGTGCCGGGCGGCATGGCGGCGCCGAATGCATCGGCCGAGGCCGCGGCCGCGGCCGCGGCGCGCAACATCCTGATGCAACAAGTGCCGGCCCAGAAGGCGTTGATCGAGCAGGCGTTCGAGGCGTCGACGAAGGACATTGCGGACGGCGCGGCCAAGAAGGATGGCATCGCTCTGGGTGAAAAATGTGCTGCGGCGATCATCGCCGACCGGTCCTCGGATGGGACGAGCGTGCCCGATACCTACCGGCCGCTCACCACGCCGGGCGTCTGGATTCCCACGACGCCGCCCATATTCGCAGAATATGCTCGCGCCAAGCCCTGGGTCATGAAGAGTGCGGACCAAGTGCGGCCCCCGCCACCGCCCGATCTCAAGAGCGAGCGCTACGCCCGCGACTACAATGAGACCAAGGAGATCGGCAGCGCCAAAAGCAACAAGCGCACGGCCGAGCAGATCGCAGCGGTCAAATTCTGGACCCAGTTGAACTTCAACCCAGCCTGGCAAGAGGTCGCCCGGCAGCTGTCGGCGGAGAAGAAATTGTCGTTGGCCGACAATGCGCGTCTGTTTGCGCTGCTCAACATGGGCATCGCCAACACCTTCATCTCCGACTGGGACGCCAAGTTCACCTACAATTTCTGGCGGCCCGTGACGGCGATCCGCAACGGCGATCGGGATGGCAACGACGCCACCGAGCGCGACGCCAGCTGGACCGCGTTCAACGCCAATCCGGCGCATCCCGAGTATCCCTCGCAGGCTGGGATCATTGCCGGTGTGGCTATCGGTATTCTTGAGGCGGCGTTCGGGCCGAGGCCTGCGACGGCCGTCGTCGTCACCGACCTGATCGACGCCAAGCTGCAACGCCGCTACGGCAATGCCCAGCAGGTCGCCGACGAGACCATGGAGGTCCGGCTGTGGGGCGGGATTCACTTCCGCAATTCGCTCGAAGTCGGCTACGACATGGGCCGCAAGATCGCTGATTACCTCGTCGAGAACGCGCTCAAGCCGACGAGCTGAGGCATGCGCGGCAGTCTGGCTGGTATCGTTGTTGGCTGCGTCGCGCTCGCGTTGGGAGCGAGCGCGCAGAGCGGCCGCGACGGGCGAGCCAATATCGAGGCGAGCGTCCGGCTGCTGGCTCTGGAGCTGAAGGCGCTCTGTCCACTCGCCGATCCAGGCGATCAACAGGCCTTCGATGCCTGTCGCCAGGCGCTGTTTCACGGCTCGCGGCTGCGCGCGAGCCTCGGCGCCGTCCTGCTGTGGGGGCGTCCGCATCCCACGGCCGGTGTGAGCCTGAAGGACACAGCCCTCACTCAGTTCGCGCCCGAAGTATGGACGGGACTCTATGCGCCGCTTTTCATGTTCGATGGGACGTGGCGCCTCGATTACGACGAGGGCGAGCGGCTTTATCGCGCAAGATTGGGCGCATTGTTCCGCAACGCGCTGGACCCTGGCCAATATCCTTATCCGTTCTGGCACAGCGCCAAGAAATGGAACGACTACCAGGCCGCTAACACGCTCGTGCTATGGATCGACTCCCCGTCCGCAAACATCGTGGTCGGGCAGTTCACCAACGACGGGCAGGAGCATTCCGGGCTCAGGAGCCAGCCGGTCGCTCGCCCTCCGTTCGACGGGCAGTGGATGTGGACGGATGCCAAGGGCAAGCTGCAGCCGGCTCCGGCGCTGTTTCGCGGGCTGTTCTCCGACGACAACCCTTACCTCAGGGCGCTCGAGCCGCGCTATCGCGATCTCGCCGATGTTCGGCGCACGGGCCATTGCAATGGGTGCCACGTGCCGAACAATCCTGAGCGCCTGAAGCGGCTGGTGTTGCTGCAGACGCCGGCCCACGCCGCCTCGGAGATCAAGCGCCTGATGAGAGCGGTGCGCGACAACGACATGCCGCTCGACGATTCACACCTCTATCGCGAAATCGATCCCGACACGCGGGCGGCGCTCCTCGATTATGGTGGTACCTTCGAAGCCACAGTCGATGCGGCGCGCGCTTGGGAGGAGGAGCACGTCAAACCACGCTAGAGTTGTCCCGTCCGCCAGGACAACGGGTTGATGCTTCTGGTAGGCGGCCTTGGTTGCGTCGGTGTCTTGGGGTTTCACCGTACCTTCAGAGGAGGCGTCACATGGCTGGACGCGATTGGACAATCGAAGGCAAGTATGTCGAATACTGCAGCTGCGACCTGGGCTGCCCGTGCGAAGCGATGGCCGATCCGACCCACGGCAATTGCACCGGACTGGTGGCCTTCAAGATCGACAAGGGACACTGCGACGCCATCAGATTGGACGATCTGACAGTCGCCGCGACCTTCTATTTCCCGCGTGCCATCCATCATGGCCATGGGGTCATGCAGCCGGTCATCGACGACCGGGCCAATGAAGCCCAGCGCGATGCGCTGTTCTACATAATGTCGGGTGCAGACCAGAAGGTCGGCACGATATTTCAGATCTTCTCGACCATCATCGAGACCATCAAGGACCCAGTGTTCACAAAGATCACCTTCGATTGGGACCTCGACAGGCGCACGGCCCGCGTCGAAGTGCCGGGCTTCGTCCGGGCGAGCAGCGAACCTATCCGCAATCCCGTGACCAACGAGGATCACCGAATGCTGACGGTGCTTCCCGAAGGGTGGGTATTCCATGAAGCTGAGAATGCAGTCGGCTTTGCCAAGGGATTCGGGGCGATCAAGTTCGACCTCAACCGGCGGCATAGCTCACTGGCGAATGTCGCCTGGGGACCCAACGGCCTGCTCTATTCCTACGACGAGTACAAGCAGAAGTACGCCCGTCCGTAAAGGCGGGCCTCGCGGAACCCCATGACCGACGCGGCGCCGTCGCTTCTGGAAGCCGCGCTGCGTCGCGACCGTGCGATCGTGCTGATCGCGTTGATTGCGATCGTCTTCCTCTCGTGGCTGTGGGTCACGCTCGGCGCCGGCATGGAGATGAGCGCTGTCGAGATGACTCGCATGCCGCGCGACATGGCCATGACGCGGGCTGTCTGGACGCCAGCCTATGCGGCGATGATGCTTGCAATGTGGTGGGTGATGATGATCGCAATGATGCTGCCGAGTGCCACACCCAGCCTGCTGATCTTTGCACGCATCAATCGGCGCGAGCGGCTATCCCATCGGCCGTGGGTGCCGACCGGTGTCTTCGCCGCGGGCTATTTAGCAATGTGGGGCAGCTTCAGCCTCCTGGCGACTCTGGTGCAATGGGGCCTGGAAGCCGATGGGCTGCTTTCCTCGATGATGGTCACCACGACCGCTTGGCTCGGCTCGACGATACTGATCTCCGCCGGACTGTGGCAGCTTGCGCCGATCAAGCATGCCTGTCTGCAGCAATGCCGCTCACCTGTCACCTTCCTTGCCAACCATTGGCGGCCCGGGAACCTTGGCGCTTTCCGCATGGGACTGGCGCACGGCGCCTATTGCCTGGGTTGTTGCTGGTTCCTGATGGGGCTGCTGTTCTTTGGCGGCGTCATGAACCTGTGGTGGATCGGTGGTCTCGCTACCTACGTCTTGATGGAGAAATTGCTGCCGATGGGCCACTGGCTGAGTTACGCGACCGGCTTGGGACTGATCGGGTTCGGTGTCTGGTTGGTATTGGCCGCTTGAAGCGATCGCGGCGAGGACCACTCAGAGCCAAGCTTTGGCTGTATGTTATTTCGTGGGGTGCGCTAGTATCCCGCGCTCGCCAGAACCTTCCCCAATTCGCTGGAATGGCGACAATAGGCGAGCCTCGCCTTTTGTGCAGGACATCGTCATCTTCGCTGCTGTTGCGAAGAATGCCAGCTTCGCGCGGACGGGGAAGCGACTTGCGACAAGCAAGTCCAAGGTCGGGAAGACCGTTCAGCTGCTCGAGACTCGCCTCGGGACCAAGCTGTTCCAGCGAACGACACGCGTCGTGCGGCTCGGGGGAAAAATGGGCAGATCTATCTCGATGGTACGCGCGCCGCGATCGACAGCCTCGCCGATGCCAAGGTTGCGCCCGCAACCCGCCGCGAGGAGCCGCTCGGGCGTGTCCGCGTCGACATCGTGGTGGGGCCTGGCAAGGCGATCATGCCGGCCTTGCACGAGTTGACCCTGCGATATCCCAAGGCCCCGCTGCTGCCGCTTCAAGACCACGAGGGCAGCTTGCCCGGCAGCATCGCTGCTCGTCATTTCTCCCGGACCAGCAGCCCGCAGGCGACGGCCCTGTCGGTCGGCGTGATGTGCGTATAGCAATAGTCCAAGGTGTCGGCGTTCACCACGGTGCCGTTGAACGTTCCGTCCTCGTCCGTGATGACGAAGCGCTTGCCGTCCACCGATATGGCCCCGATCAGCTTCTCTGTCACCTTGGCGGACGACAGGGAGCCCCAGAAGGTCCGGCCGTCCTGTCCTTCGAAACGGAAGACGAACTTCGAGGTGTGCTGTCGCATCGTGTCGCCGCCCGCGGCCGGCGCGGTGCCGCTCTCGCGGTGCCGGGTCGGTCCGTCCACGATATGAGCGCCCTGAGCCGGGATCCATGTCCCGACGAGGTTCACCACCTCCTGCGCCATCGCGGCTTCGCTTCCAGCCAGCAGGATCACGAGTCCGCCGATTGCACGAAGATGTCTCATTCCCAGGTCCTCACTCTTTCGTCCTCCCATCGACTATAGGGTTGGGGAGGGATGGCTGTACACGGACAACTGGAATAGTCTCGGCAATTCGTTCGGAATTTCCGAACAGAGGGAGAATCGATGGTCGAGCCGAGCCTCGCCGAGACGAACGCCTTCGTGGCCGTCCTCGAGCAGAAGAGCTTCAGCAAGGCGGCCAGGCACCTCAACCTGTCGCCGCCGCGCGTCAGCGAGATGGTGCGCCAGCTCGAGGAGAGGCTTGGCGTGCGGCTGGTCGAGCGCACGACCCGCTCGGTGGCGCCGACTGCCGCCGGGGAGCGCCTGCTGGCGCGGCTGCGGCCGGTGCTCGACGACTATCGCGCTGCGCTCGACCTGGTGAACGATTTTCGCGACAAGCCCGCCGGTGTGGTGCGCCTCACCGTCGCGCCACCGGTCGCCTATCTGGGCCTGATCTCGAGCATCAGCCGCTTTCTCGTCGCCTACCCGGAAATCAGCGTGGAGATCGACGCCGACAGCGCCCTGACCGACATCGTGGCCGGCCGGTTCGATGCCGGCATCCGTCCCGCCGAGCGGCTGGAGCGCGACATGATCGCAGTGCGCATCAGCGACGAGCTTCCGGTCGTCACCGTCGCCGCGCCGTCCTACGTCGCGCGCCACGGCAAGCCGCAGACACCGCACGAGCTGGCCAGCCATGACTGCATCCGCATTCGCATCGGCAGCGGCGCCTTCATCGCGTGGCGCCTGCGGCTCAGCCGGCGTGCCGTCGAGGTGCCGGTCGAGGGACGCTTCATCGTCAACGACGATCGCATGGCCATGCAGGCCGTTCGCGAAGGCGTCGGGCTGCTGCAGATGACGCGCAGCGCGGTCGAAGGCGATCTCGCCGCCAAGCGGCTGGTCACCGTGCTCGACGATTACCAGCCGCCACCGCTTGCCGGCTTCTTTCTCTACTATCCCAGTCGCCGACAGATCCGGCCGGCGCTCAAGGTGTTGGTCGATTTCCTGCGCAAGCGCGACCGACGCGGCTAGATCCGATCGGGCGCCACTCTCGCTCAGCCGGCGGCGAAAGCGACGGCGCCGCCGGTCAGGCGCTCGATCTCGGCCAGCGCCTTGCCGCGATTGGCCTTGGCCGCGTCCGGACCCATGGCCAACCCTTCGAAATGAACGAAGGTCACGTCGGCGAGGCCGATGAAGCCCAGCACGGCGCGGAGATAGGGTTCCTGGAAATCGAAAGCGGCGGCCGGCGCGCCGCCGCTATAGACGCCGCCGCGCGCCACCAGGACAAACACCTTCTTGCCCTTGAGCAGGCCCTCGGGGCCTTTCTCGCTATAGCGGAAAGTCCGGCCGCGGCGCGCCACATGGTCGATCCAGGCCTTCAGGGTCGAGGGAATCGAGAAGTTGTACATGGGCACGGCGAGAACGATCGTGTCGGCCGCCTCGAGCTCGGCGATCAGCTCGTCGGACAGGGCGACGGCGGCCCGCTGGCTGGCCGACTGCTCGCCGGCGGGCGTCCCCATGGCGACGAAGGTGTCGCCACTGAGATGCGGCATGGTCTGCGGCGTCAGCGCCCGCTCGACCACCGAACGGTGCGGATAGCGCTTCAGGAAGTCGCGCGCCAGGCCGAGCGACTGGGAGCTCTCGCCGAAGACGCTGGAATGGATCAGAAGAACGTTGCTCATGAGGGGCTCCGTGCCGCGAGGGGCGGGTTGACGAACGGAGCGAAGATGGTCGGGGCGGCGTCATTCGATAACCCGCCATAATCCGAACAAGCCTTGTGGGTTTTCCGAATAATGTGGCCGCGCCGCCGCCCGCGGCCGTCAGCTCGGGCGGCGGCCTTCGACCGGCTCCAGCGGATCGCGGTAGCCCGGGGTCGAGGGGTGGCCCGGCGCCACCAGGCTGTCGACCAGGGCTTCGCACTCCGCCGTGAGGCGGCGATCGACCGCGGCGAGGTAGTCGCCGAGTTGCTCGCTCGTGCGCGGACCGCAGATCACCGAGGTCACGTAGCGATTCGCCAGCACCCAGGCGGTGGCGAACTGGCTGGCCGTCATGCCCATCGTCTCAGCGCGCGCCCTGAGCTTCTGCGCGATCGCCAGCGACTCGGGCCGCCACTCGGTCTGCATCATGCGCGCGTCGTTGCGCGCCGCGCGGCTGTCCGCCGGCGGTTGCGCGCCCGACACCTCGTACTTGCCTGGCAGGATGCCGCGCGCCAGCGGGCTGTAGGGCACGACGCCCAGCCCGTAGTAGGAAGCGGCCGGGATGTGCTCGACCTCGGCCATGCGGTTCAGCGCATTGTAATGCGGCTGGCTGGCGACCGGCCGGTCCATCCCGATCCGATCGCAGATGTTGCAGATCTCGGCCATCCGCCAGGCGCGATGGTTGGACAGCGCGAAGTAGCGGATGTCGCCGGCGCGCGCGAGATCGGCGAGCGCGTGCACCGATTCCTCGAGCGGCACCTCGAGATCCTCGCGGTGCAGATAGTAGACGTCGATATAGTCGGTGCCGAGCCGCCGCAGGCTGTTGCGAGCGGCCTCGAAGATCCACTTGCGCGACGAGCCGCGCTGATTGGGGCCCGTCCCCATGATGCCGTTCAGCTTGGTCGCGATCACCCAGCGATCGCGGTCGGCCTTGACGGCGCGTCCCACCACCTCCTCGGAGCGGCCGCCGTTATAGACGTCGGCGGTGTCGATGAAGTTGATGCCGGCGTCGCGCGCGAGGCCGATCATGCGTTGCGATTCGGCCTCGTCGGCCGGGCCGCTGAACATCATGGCGCCGAGACAAAGCGGCGAGACCTTCAGCCCACTGCGGCCGAGCCTGCGGTATTCCATGGCGGTCTCCTGTTCGCGGGTGCGCGGTCGAGGCGCGGTTCCAGCCGCCAGCTGAGCCGCGACAGCGGCCAGCAGCAGGCGAAGTACAGCGCGGCGACGATGGCGTACACGATGAACGGCCTGAACGTCGCATTGTTGACGATCTGGGCGGCTCGCGTGAGCTCGGTGAAGCCGATGATCGAGGCGAGCGACGTGCCCTTCAGCACCTGGACCAGGAAACCGACCGTCGGCGGAATGGCGATGCGCAGCGCCTGCGGCAGGATGACCAGGCGCAGCTGCGCGACGGGCCCCAGCGCAAGCGCGCGGCCGGCGTCCCACTGGCCGCGCGGGATGGCCTGGATGCAGCCGCGCCAGATCTCGCCCAGGAAGGCGCTGGTGTAGAGGGTGAGCGCCAGGGCGGCGGCGACCCAGGCATTGGCCTCGAGGCCGAGGAACGTGGCGCCGAAATAGACGAGGTAGAGCTGCATCAGCAGCGGCGTGCCCTGGAACAGCTTGATGTACGCGATGGCGATGCCGCGTGGCAGGCGGTCGGCGCTGATGCGCGCCACGGCAACGCCCAGTCCGACCACGCCGCCGCCGACGAAGGCGACCGCGGTGAGCAGCAGCGTCCAGCGCAGCGCCAGCACCAGGAACCAGACCTCGCCGAGCGTGAAGTCGCGGATCACGTGTGGCCGGCCCAGCGCCCGAAGAGACGCCGCTCGATCAGTGCGAACACCGACTGGAAGGCAAGGGTGAGGACGAGGTAGATGCCGGTGACGACCAGGTAGAATTCGAACGAGCGGAAGTTGCGTGCCACGATGGTGTCGGCAACGGCCGTCAGCTCCTCGGCCGATATGACCGACACCACGCTCGACGCCAGCATGACCAGGATGAACTGACTGGCGAGCGCGGGAAAGACGACGCGCAGCGCCGGCATCAGCACGACGAGGCGGAAGATCTGGTAAGGCCCGAGTCCCAGCGCGCGCCCGGCCTCGACCTGGCCACGCGGCACCGCCTCGATGCCCGCCCGCACGATCTCGGTGGCGTAGGCGCCGAGATTGACGACCATCGCCAGCAAGGCTGCCTGTTCCGGCGAGAGCTTCAGGCCCGCCGCCGGCAAGCCGAGATAGACGAATAGCAGCTGGACCAGAAACGGCGTGTTGCGGATCGCCTCGACATAGCCCTCGACGAGGCCGCGCAACAGCCGTGAGCGCGAGCCCTTGCCGACGGCTCCCAGGATGCCGACCGCGAGGCCGAGCACCATGGTGATCGCCGACAGACGCACCGTGAGCCATGCGCCCAGCAGGAGCTTGTCGAAATCCTGCCAGACCGCGCCGAACTGGAAGACGTAGTCCACGGTCGTTTGTGCCGCCGGTCAGAACACAGGGAGGTTGCCGAGCGGCAGCTCGCGCCACTTGCGACTGATGGCGTCGAGCTCGCCGTTGTTCTTGATGAAATAGAGGAACGTGTTGGTCCACTGCAGCAGGTCGGTCGCGCCGCGCCGCATGCCGATGCCGAAGTGCAGCTCGCGCAGCACCACCTTGACCTCGTAGCTCTTGCCGGGGTCGTTGCGATTGAGCGTGCGGTAGACCAGCAGGCCGGTGCCCGCGAGGTCGACCTGGCCCGAGATGAGCGCCTGCAGGCCGGTGGCCTCGTCGTCGAAACGCTGCAGGGTGATGCCCTTGTCGGCGGCGACCGGTGAGAGGAGCAGGTCCTGCATGGCGCCGCGCGGCACGCCGACCTTCAGCCCTTTCAGATCGTCGATCGACTTCACGTTCCGGCTGCCGGGGCCGACCAGGGTCGCGGCCTCGGACGCGTAGGGGATCGAGTAGGCGACCTGCAAGGCCCGCTCGGGCGTGATCCCGAACAGGCAGATCAGCACATCGACCTTGCCCGTCAGCAGGGTCGGGATGCGGTTGGCGCCGGTGACCGACACGAACTCGACCGGCACGCCGAGATACTTGCCCATCAGCCGCGCCACGTCCGGATCGTAGCCTTCCGGCTGACCGTCCTTGCCCATCAGGCCGAAGATCGGCGTCGTGGTGTTCACGCCGACGATCAGCTTGCCGCGCTTGATGATGTCGTCGACGGTCTGTGCATGCGACGGCAGCACCAGCGCCATCAGGGCCAGCACCGTCACGATCATTCTTGTTGCCATGTTTGCCTCCCGCTTCTTGCTTTCACGCTTCCAGCAACCACACGACCATCTCTCCCGGTGCCCGATGGTCCCACGAATGGTAGGGCACCGCCCGGAACGGCACCGGCACACGACGCTGCGGTTCGGTGCGGTAGAGCGCATCGCCCGCCTGCTCGAGCGCCAATGCCGTGCCGGACAGCGTGGCGACCCCACCCAGCAGGTCGGCCTCGTGGCGGACGCTGAGGGCTTCGCCGCGCGGCAACGCCAGCAGGTCGGGAGGCGCTGCCGCGTCGACGGCCTCGACGCAATAGACAACTGGCCCTCGTCTCAGCGCGACACGGCCCTGGTCGGCGCGAATCCCGGGATGGGCATAGAGCCGTTCCACCGGCATGGGCAGGTCGAGCGTGACGCGATCCCCCGCCTGCCATTTGCGTTGGAGGCGGGCGTAGCCGCGCGCAGCAACGTCGGCGAGGCTGACGGACTGGCCATTGACCGCGATGGCAGGGGCTCGGCACCAGCCAGGCAGGCGCAGGCAAAGCGTGAATTCAGCGGGGGCCTGCGGATCGATGCCGAGCGCGACAGCGCCGTCCCAGGGATACTGCGTGACCTGGTGCACCGTGACCGGAACGCCATCGACGTCGAGTCGCGCAGCGCTCTCGGCATAGAGATGAACTGCCAACTCTCCCGGTGCGTGGGAGTACATGTAGCCGCCGAGCGACGCGACGAGCCGCGCGATATTGGGCGGGCAGCAGGGGCAGCGATGCCAGATCCAGCGATGATGGTCGCCACGGCTGGCCAGCGGATTCTCGTAGAAGTAGCGCTCGCCGTCGAGCGACAGGCCGGACAGCGCCCCGTTGTAGAGCGCCTGTTCCATGGCGTCGCCATAGCGCCCGTCGCCTTCGAGCAAGGCCATGCGATGACCCCAGAAGACCAGGCCGACCGCTGCGCAAGTCTCGGCGTAGGCGGTCTCGTTGGGCAGGTCGTAGTCGGTGGTGAAACCCTCGTTGCTGGCCGAGGGGCCGAGGCCGCCGGTGACGTAGAGCCGCTTGCCCGTCAGGTCGGCCCACAGCCGCCGACAGGCTTCGAGCAGCGACTCGTCCTGCTTCTCGGCCGCGAGGTCGGCCATCGCGCAATAGAGATACATCGCGCGTACCGCGTGGCCGACGACGCGGTCCTGCTGACGCACGGGCATGTGCGACTGATTGTATTCGTAGGTGCCGAACCAGTAGTCTGCAGGATCGGCACCGCGGGCGCGGGCCTCGATGTCGAAGTAGTGGGGTTGGCTTCCACGTTCGTCGACGAAGTAGCTCGCGAGCTCGAGATGGCGACGGTCGCCGGTCAGCCGGTAGAGCTTGATCAGTGCCAGCTCGATCTCGGGATGGCCACAATAGCCGCGCTTCTGGCCGGCGGCCGGCCCGAACAGCCGCGTCACCAGATCGACCTGGCGCAGCACGACGTCGAGCAGGATGCGCTTGCCGGTCGCGCGATGGTGGGCAACCGCGGCCTCGATCATGTGGCCGAGGCAATAGAGCTCGTGCCAGTCGCGCAGGTTGCTCCATTTCCTGGCCGGTTCGCGACGCTGGAAGAAGCTGTTGAAATAGCCGTCCGGCTCCTGCGCCTCGGCGATCTTGGCCACCACCTCGTCGATCAGCGCGTCCAGCTTGGGATCGCGATGGCTCGCGAGCGTATAGCTCGCGGTCTCGATCCATTTGGCGATGTCGGAGTCCCAGTACATCACCGACGTCGAGGTGTTGTTGCGGCGATAAGGAAAGGCCAGCGGCCCCGGCGGCCTGGTGACATCGAGGGCCTCGATCGCGCCGATCTTCACCATCTGGCCGTACAGGAACGGCACGGTGCGCTCGCGCACGACCTGCTGGCGCGGGGCCCAGAGCCGGTCGGTGAGCTCGACGCTCGTGAAGGCGATCGGGCGATGGTGATGGGCGATGGTCATCGGGTTCCTTCCGCGCCGCATGACTGGCGGACGACCAGGCTGCAGGGCAATCGTTCGATGCCCGACTCCTGCGGGCCGTCCACCATGGCGAGGAGCCGCGCTCCGGCCTGCTGCCCGAGCTGGCGCAGGTTCATGTCCACGGTGGTGATGGGAGGGCGGGTTGCGGCGGCGATGACGTCCCAGTTGTCGAAGCCCACCACGGCGACGTCGTCGGGCACGCTCACCCCTTCCTCGCGCAGGCCGTCGATGAGGCCGCGCGCGATCTGGTCGCTGCCGCAGAAGATCGCGTCGAGCGGCGGACGCAGCCCGATCAGGCGCCGCGCCGCCTCGCGCCCGAACGCCTCGCTCCAGGAACCGACGAGCACGCGGTTCGCCGGGCAGCCGAGTCCGGCCGACGACAGGGCGGCGCGAAAGCCCCCACGCCGCTCGCGCACGGCCTCGAACGTGTTGGGCCCGGTGACGTGAGCGATGCGCCGCCGCCCGCAGGCGATCAGGTGCTCGGTCGCAAGCCGGGCGCCGCCACGATCGTCGGGCAGCAGGCAGAGCGCGCCCCTGCTTGCAACCTGGGCGAAGGCATAGACCACCGGCACCGACGCCCCGCCGAGATCGACCGGCCGGCGCAAGTCGGTCCGCCTGCCGGTGACGATGATACCGTCGACTCGCTTGGCCAGCAGCGATTCGACATGGCGGCGCTCGCGCAGAGGCTCGTCGGCGTTGCACAGGAACACCGAGATCTGCTCGGGCTCGAGCGCGCTCTCGATGCCTTCGAGCACCGGGATGCTGAAGCGGCCGTAGCTGTCGGTCGAGATCAGGCCGACGGTGAAGGTACGCTTGCGCAGCAGGCTCTGGGCGATGTCGTTCGGTCGAAAGCCCAGCCGTTCGGCGATCGAGCGGACCTGCGTCCGAGTCTCTGGGCGGAGCTGGCCGTTGCCGTTCAACGCCTTCGACACGGTGCTAACGCTGACACCGGATTCGCGCGCCACGTCCCGAATGGTCACTGGATGCCGGCGGACGGGGGCATGGTCGAAAGTCACCGCCGCAGCCTCACACGCGGCTTCGAGCGGCGCAACGGAAAACGTTTTCCGCCTGGTTTTTCGCGTTAACGCGCGAAGGGGCGGCCGACCTGCTCGCGGTCTACGAACGGGGCGTGGAAGCCGTCACGCGCCACACAATGCCGCCCACGTCGTCGGCCACCAGCAGCGCGCCCTTGGAGTCCACCGCGACGCCGACCGGCCGACCTTGGATCTGGTTCTTGGCGTCGAGGAAGCCGGTGAGAAACTCCTGGGCCGGCACTTGCGGCCGGCCGTTGGCGAAGGGGATGAACACGACTCGATAGCCATTCAGCGGCTGCCGGTTCCAAGAGCCGTGCTGGCCCACGAAGGCGCCGCCGCGGTACGGCAGGGGAAAGGCGTTGGCGCGGTAGAAGGTCAGGCCCAGAGAGGCGGTGTGGGGGCCGAGGCCGTAGTCGGGCGCGAGCGCCTTGCTCACCAGGTCCGGCCGAGGCGGCTTCACCCGCTCATCCACGTTCCACCCCCAGTAGCTGTAGGGCCAGCCGTAGAAGCCGCCATCGGCGACGCTGGTCAGGAAATCCGGCGGCACATCGGGGCCGAGCTCGTCGCGCTCGTTCACGACGGTCCACATCACGCCTGTATTGGGCTCGAAGTCGATGCCGTTGGGGTTGCGCAGCCCGCCGGCATAGATCCGGGCTCGGCGCTGCGCGATGTCGTACACCCAGATCGCCGCGCGGCCCTCCTCGGCGGCCATGCCGTTGTCGGCGATATTGGAATTGGAGCCGACCGTGGCGTAGAGCCTGCTTCCGTCGGGGCTCGCCACTACGTTCTTGGTCCAATGGTGATTGATGGGCGGGCCGGGCAGGTCGAAGACCTTGGTGCCGGTCCCGTCGACGCTGGTCTGGCCTGGCCGGTAGGGGAAGCTCACCACCCCGTCGGCATTGGCCACATAGAGCGTGCTGCCCACAAGGGTCATGCCGAACGGGCTGGTCAGCCCCTGGGCGAAGACGGTGCGCGTCTCGGCCACGCCATCGCCATCGGCATCCCGCAGCAGGATGATCCTGTCCGGGCTGGGGACCGCCGACTTCACCTTTTCCATCAGCCTCTTCTGGAACCAGGCGCGGATGCCGGTGCTCGTCTTGTCGCCCTGGCTGGGCGGCTGAGCCGCTTCCGCCACCAGCACATCGCCATTGGGCAGCGCCAGCAGCCAACGCGGATGCTCCAAACCCTCGGCGTAGCGGCTCACCGTGAAACCGGGCGGAGCCTTCGGGCTCGCGGTCGCGGACCAGCCGGCCACGTCGGGCACGCCGATCTGGGGGATGAGGCTCGATTGAGGCGCCGGCAGCGGCGGGGAAGGGCCGAAGCCGACAAGGGGATCATTCGACCCTGGCGGCGCGCAGCCTGTCGCAACGACCGCTATGCCGACCGCCAGGCAGATCCATCTCATGGGAGTCTCCTCGTCCAGCGCTAACGCTGACCAGCATGTCGCGTTGCCGCGCAAGCTTGCCGGCTGCGGGATTGACCGTGATGCAATCACGTACTATTTGAAGTTACATGAGACGAGATAGCCGATTGTCCGGGGTGCTCCATGTGCTGCTGCACATGGCCGAGCACCAGGGCCCCGTGACATCCGAGGTGCTGGCGAAAGCCATGGCCACCAATCCGGTCGTGATCCGGCGGATCATGGCCGGGCTGCGCGCTGACGGTTACGTTCGCTCCGAGAAGGGTCACGGCGGCGGGTGGGTGCTCGCGCGTGATCTTTCGAAGATCACGTTGCGCGATGTCTATGACGCGCTGGGCCGTCCGCCGCTGTTCGCGATCGGCCATCGCATGGAGGCGCCAGGGTGCCTCGTCGAGCAGGCTGTGAATGCTGCGCTCGACACGGCGTTGCAGGAGGCGGAGGCGGTTCTGCTGTCGCGTCTCGGCGAGGTCACGCTCGCCCGGCTCAGCGCCGACTTCCACGGACGTCTCGCCGCCCGCTCGCGGTCCCGTTCGGGGTCGCGTCGATTGGAGATCGAGCATGTCCACTGACGATCATGTCCACGACGCTGGCGCTCGACACTTCCTGAGCGTCTTCTCCGATCCGCAGGCCGTGGCAAGATACATCGAGGGTCCGCGTCGCTTCGTGCCGGGATTCGGCGATCTTCACCGCATGACCGGTATCCTGCTGGCCGAGCATGCGCCGCACGACGCCAAGGTGCTCGTCCTGGGAGCAGGCGGAGGCCTCGAATTGAAGGCGCTGGCGGAAGCCTATCCAGGCTGGAGCTTCGTCGGCGTCGATCCCGCTGGGCCGATGCTGCAGCTGGCCAAGCGTACCCTCGGTCCTCTCGGCACGCGCGTCGAGCTTGTGCAGGGCTATATCGAGAACGCGCCGTTGGTCTCTTTCGACGCCGCAACATGTCTCCTGACGCTGCATTTCCTCGATCCGGTCGAGCGGCAACGCACGGTGCTCGAGATCAGGCGCCGGCTGAAGCCAGGTGCGCCGCTCGTGGTCGCCCACGGCAGCTTGCCGCGAGGGCGAGAGGCGCGCGCTCTATGGCTCTCGCGCTACGCTGCCTTTGCAATCGCCTCGGGAGTCGACCCACAACAGGCGGAAACGGCGCGCACGGCGGTCGATGCGAGCGTGAGCATGCTCAGCCCGGAAGAGGACGAGGCGATCCTGCGCGAGGCCGGCTTCTCGAACGTGAGCCTGTTCTTTGCCGGCTTCACCTGGCGCGGCTGGATCGCCTACGCCTGATCGCGGTCGCACGCAAGGCTGGAGCGGGTTCAGGCCGGCGACGGCTTCTGTCCAATGAGGTGAAGGACGATCTCGCGCGGGCGCGGCGTGCGGCGGTGCTCGAACAGGAAGATGCCCTGATAGCGGCCAAGCAGCGCGCGCCCGGCAGCGACGGGGATGCTGAGCTGGGTCTGGGTCAACGCGCCCTTGATGTGGGCCGGCATGTCGTCCGGCCCTTCGGCGTCATGGCGATAGCCCGTGTCGGACTCGGGGACCAGCTTCATCAAGAAGCTTTCAAGGTCGCGCTGCACGTCGGAGTCGACGTTCTCCTGAATGAGAAGAGAGGCCGACGTATGGCGAATGAACACCGTGAGCAGGCCGTCGCCCACCTTCTGCTGGGCGAGCCACGCCGTGATCTCATCGGTGATCTCGACGAGACCCTGCCGCTCGGCACGAATGGTCAACGAGGTTCGAGCCTGCTCCATGCTGTTCGCCTGTGAGCCAAAACAACGCACAGGCTGTTCTCAGACCGGATGGCTGGCATGTCAACGCCGGCATTGCGCGCAATCACCGCCTGGCGCGGACTTCCAACTCGGCGATCAGCGGTTCGACCTGGCCGCCGTGGCTGCGGATGTAGGAGTTGTATTCCGACCGCCTGGTCAGGGACATGCTGACGCCCTCGACCTTGACGTCGACAATGCGCAGGCGCTGGCCGTCGCTGCGCACCTCCCACTGGATCGCGACTGGCTCGCCGTTGCGCTGGTTGAGCTGGCTTTCGACGAAGGCGCCGTCAGCGCGCCGGTTGACACGGCTCACCGCGATCGTCTGGCCGGAATACTGACCGAAACGCTGCGCATAGGAGCGCGCTTCGGCGTTGGCGATCACGTTGAGGAAGCGCTGGCGCTGCTCGGGCGTGGCCTCGTTCCAATGAGTGCCCAGCGTCGAACGCGCCATGTAGTCGAGGTCGAAGTCGGCCTGCAGGACGCGCATCATGCCGGCCTCGCGCGCGGTGCCGGTCGAGGTCCTGGCCACCTCGATCACCTGGTTGGCGACCCTCTGGACGAGCTGCGCCGCGGGATCCTGCTCGGCCGCCGCGGGGGCGGACGGCAGGGCCATGAGGCTCGGCCCGATGAGCGCGGCGGCGGCCGCCGCAGCGGCTAGCCGGGGAATGCTTCGACGACGGATGGACGGTGACACGGGTTTCTCCTGTCTTGGATGGTGGGAATGGTGGTGTGGTGCGGCTCCTCGGGGCCTTCGTGCTTGCTTCGCGGCGCGTGCGCGAGCAGGGCTGGCCGGAACAAGAGCGTAACGAGAAGCTCCCAGCCGAGCGCGATCATCAGCAGGCGGCCCATGCTGGCCGTGCCCGGATGGACCGACAGCCAGAGCGCGCCGAAGGCCGTCGCGGTCGTCAGCGCGCTGAAGACGACGGCCCGCATCAGGCTCGACGTCAGCATCGCCGTCTCGCCCGCACGCCAGGCCATGACGAAGTAGATGTTGAACGCGACGCCTACGCCGAACAGAAGAGGCAGGGCGATGATGTTGGTGAAGTTGAGCGGCAGGCCGAGCAGCCCGCACGTCGCGAACGTCAGCAGGCCGCTCAGCAGCACCGGCAGCATGGCAAGCACGACGTCACGCGCGCGTCGCAGCGCCACCGCCAGCAGCACGACGATGGCGACGGCGGAATAGGCGCCCGCCTGCAGAAAGGCGTCGACAATGGTGTCGGCGGATGCGCTGGTGGAGATCGGCGCTCCGGTCGCGTTCGGTGCCACGGCCTGGACGGCGCTGGCGAAGCGCCGAAGGGACTCATTGTCGGTCTGTCCGGCGCGCGGCAGCACCTGAAGACGAACGCGACCGTCCTTGGTCGTCCAGTCGGCCACGAGGTCCGATGGCAGGGCGGCGAGCGTAACCGGGCCAGCCGTCAGCTGCGTCCGGATGCGGTCGAGCGTGACGTGAAGCGGAACGCTGAGCGCCGCCTGGGCTCGCGCGCGCGCGTCCGGCGTGGTGGCCTTCAGCTGAGCGACTGCGTTCGCCAACCGGAGGAGCGCGGGCGATGTCGCGCTCTCCTTGGCTTCGTGGCGCACGCTCTGCACGGCGGCCTCGGTGCTTGCCAGGCTCTTCTTCAGCTCCTCGTCGGACGGAGCGGGGCGAAAGGACACGGACTCGAGAGCGGGTTCGAGGACGGAAGCAGCGTCGGCGACGGCTTCGAGCTTCTCCGTCTGTCCGGCGGGCAGGAAGCTCTGCACCGTGACGACATTGGAAACTTCGGGAAGCGCGCTGAGGCGCTGCGCCAACGCCTGCGCTTCCGCCAGCGACGGCGCGAGGATGTTGATTGCATAGGGCGTCCGATCGGGGTCGGCGGTGAGCGCGCGCAGGGTGGTCATCGATTCCACCTGGGGGCTCTTGAGGTCCAGCGGATCGAAGTCGAAGCGCACCAGCGGCAACAGCGCCATCGCGACGACGCCCGCCACCAGCGCCGATGCCAGCACGCCAAAGCGATGCCGCCCGACGAAACGATCGACGGGCGCCAGCATCGCAAGCCCGACCTCTGCCACCCGCGCCGATGGGAACCGCAGCAGGACCAGGAGCGCAGGCAGGAGGACGATGGTGAGGGCAAACGCCACGATCATGCCGACGCCGGCAACAGCTCCGAGCTCCGCCACGCCGATATAGCTTGTCGGAAGGAAGGCGAAGAAGCCCGCGCCGATCGCCGCCGCCGACAGCGCCAGCGGCCGTCCGATGCTGACGGCCGTGCTGGCGAGCGCGCGCTCGCGGTCTGGCTGGACCAGCCGGTTGGCCAGTGCGCGGACACTGAACTGGATGCTGAAATCGACGCCCAAGCCGACGAAAAGCGGAACGAACGCCATCGACAGGAGGTTGAAGCGACCCACGACCAACAGCCCGGCGGCGGCCGTCAGAACGAGGCCGACCAGCGTTGTGATCGCGATCGCCAGAACGACACGCACCGAGCGCACCGCCAGCCACAGGATGCCGAACAACGCGGCGAACATCGCCGCGAGAACGAGGTCAGCATCCTGGGCGAGTGAGCCGAATTCTTCGTCCGCCAGTGGGACAGGTCCGGTCAGGCGAACGCTCACACCGTGTGCCGGATCGAGGCCGAGAGACTGGGCGATGGTGCGGATCGCCTGGCTTGCCGCGGCACCGGGCTCCAACGCAGCATAGTCCATCACCGGTTGAACCAGCAGCACATGCCGTGTCTCGCGCAGATCGGGCGATTTCTCGCCGTTGAAGAACGTTCGCCAGGAAAAGAGTGCTGGCCGTCCGGCCACTGCGTCTTCGAAAGTCTTCGCGAAGGCCGCCATCCCCGGTTCGATATCCTGCAGCGAGACCTCACCTTGCTTGAGGCCTTGCAGGATATCGGTCAGGACGGTGAGGGCACCGCGCAAGCTTGGATCGGCGGTGAGCCGCACCAGGAGCGGCGCGGCGCGGACGAGGCCGCTCGTCGCCTTCTCTACGTCAGCCGACGGCAGGAACAGCAAGCCCTCGCGCTCGAAGAAGGTGCCACCGTCGGGCCACCGCACGGTCTGGAAGAGATCCCGCCTCTCCTGGAGAGCGGCGGCGAGACGCTTCGTGCTGTCGTCGGCAAGCTCGGGAGTGGCGCCATCGACCACGACCATGGTGAGGTTGTTGAGCTGCGGAAACGCGGCCTGGAAGCCAAGCTCTCTTTGCGTCCATTCCAGCCGTTGCGAGATCAGCTGCGAGGTATCGGCTGTGATCGCGAAATTTCTGGCTGCAAAGACAAGCGCCGCCAGCGTCAGGGCACCGACCAGGATCACCACCATCGCGGGGTGCCGGGCGCTGGCCGCGACAATGCGGCCGATCGAGAAAAGACGGACGGACACAACGCCTCTCAGGAACCGGTACGGTCAACCACCCAGCTGTCGCCGAGATAAGCGGACGGTCGCGAGTGGCGAGGGCACATTTAGGAACAATCCTCGTTCAGCCAAGGCAGGTAGTGCGGCGGTTGTGTGGCATGGCGATTTTGGGGAACCTGCATGCGTGCCTTTCCACCAAGGCGACAGTATGTCGGGTTCGTGTTGGGCTTGTGGAAGTCTGCGCGCTCCATCAGCGATTCTGATCCTTCCTTCCACCGTCGATTGCTGCCAACGCCTATCTTGCCCGCCGGCCATCAAGAAGCTCATGCCTTTTGGTCATCGGATTCATGCCTACGGCGTTCGCGCATACGGGGAGCGGCAGATCTGCATCGGGACGATCTGGAGATGCAGCGGATGCCTGATAGGATGCGCGGCGTCACTATTTGGCGTCATGAAGGGGGAGACTACCGAGCCATGGTCAAGACGGTGCTGTATGCGGAGAAGCTGTACGACAACGACAAGGTCGAACGCGAGGTGTTCGGGCCTGACGTGCGTGTGCTCTGGCACGACGTCGCCAACCTGTCGCAGCTCGAGGAGCGCGATTGCGCCAAGATCGACGGCCTGATGGTGATGCGCCACGCGGTGACCGCCGAGCACCTCGCCAAGTTCCCCAAGCTCGCCTGCGTTGTGCGCATGGGCGTGGGCTACGACAAGATCGATCGCAAGGCGGCGGCCGCGCGCAAGGTGATGGTGTGCAACGTGCCGGACTACGGCACCACGGAGGTGGCCGACCATGCGCTGGCGCTGGCCTTGGCGCTGCGCCGCGGCATCGCGCTCCATCTCGAGGCGCAGCGCCGGCCGCAGCCCGCACCGTGGCGCTACGTGCGCGATTCGCTGCTGCGGCGCAACGGTGTGCAGACCTTCGGCATCGTCGGCCTGGGCCGCATCGGCACGGCGGCGGCGCTGAGAGCAAGGGCCTTCCAGTTCCGCGTCGTCGCCTACGACCCGTACATGCCGAACGGCACCGAGCTCGGTGTCGGCGTCGAACGCGTGCGCTCGCTCGAGGCGCTGATGGAGCAGACCGACACGCTGTCGATCCACGCGCCGCTGACGCCGGAGACACGCGGCATGATCTCGCGCGCCATGCTGGAGCGCATGCCCAAGGGCGGTGTGGTGGTGAACACCGCGCGCGGGCCGATCGTCGACGTCGACGCGGTGGCCGATCTGCTGAAGCGCGGACATCTCGCCGGCGTCGGGCTCGACGTCCTGCCGGTCGAGCCGCCGGTTGACCCGATTCCCGAGCTGCTGCGCGCCTATCGCGCGCGCGAGCCGTGGTGCGAGGGGCGCCTGATCATCACACCGCACTCGGCCTTCTTCACGCCGGAGGCCTGGGACGACACGAGGCTCAAGGCGGCGGAGACCATGCGTGCGGCCCTGGTCGGACCGCGCCCGCAGAACGTCATCACCCCGGAGATGTTCTGATGAAAGACCTGGCCGGCAAGACCGCATTCGTCACGGGCGCCGCGTCGGGCATCGGGCTCGGCATCGCAACTGCACTCGCGCAAGCAGGCGTCAAGGTGATGCTCTGCGATATCGAGGAAGCCGCACTTGCGTCGGCCGTCGAAGGCTTGAAGCGCACCAACGCGGATGTCGCTTCGGTAAAGGCGGACGTATCGCTCAAGGAGGAGCTTCAGGCGGCGGCAGACGAGACGCGCGCCCGCTACGGCAATGTCCATATTCTCGTCAACAATGCCGGCGTGGGCGGCTCCGGGCCGTACGGCATGTGGAGCGACGCCGGCTGGAGCTGGACGCTCGGCGTCAATCTCATGGCGGTGATCTGGGGCATCGAGATCTTTGGCCCGATGATGGAGAAGCACGGCGAAGGCGGGCACATCGTGTCCACGGCCTCCATCGCAGGCCTGATCTCGGGGACCAGCAGCCCCTACAACGTGACCAAATACGGGGTGGTGGCGCTGTCCGAAGGGCTGCGGTATCAGCTCGGGCCGCGTGGCATCGGGGTCTCGGTCCTCTGCCCCGGCATCATCCGCACCAACATCATGAGCTCGCAACGCAACCGGCCCGAGCGCTTCGCCAGCCCGGCCGCGCCACCGTCCGTGGACGATGCGGTGCGCAAGCGGATCGAGCAGCTTGGCGAGCGCATCAGTCACGGCATCGATCCACTCTACGTGGGCGAGCTGGTGCGCGAAGGCATCGAGAACGACTGGCCGTACATCTTCACGGACAACGAGTTCGAGCCGATGATCGACGCGCGCTTTGCCGAGATCAAGCGCGGCTTCGACAGGATCCGCGAACGCACGCCGCGACACTAGACGGCGATGAACGACTTACACCGTTGAGGGGGATAGAGAATGAACGACGTGAAGATCCTGGCCCACGGCCTCGGCTTTCCCGAAGGACCGGTGGCGATGCCGGACGGCTCGGTGATCCTGACCGAGATCCGCAACAACCGGTGCTCGCGCGTGGCGGCCGACGGCAAGGTGTCGTTGTTCTCGGCGACTGGTGGCGGGCCGAACGGGCTGGCCGTCGGTCCTGACGGCGCCTTCTACCTCTGCAACAACGGTGGCAGCCGCTATGTCGAGGGCGTGTCGATGGGGCAGGGGCCGCATCCCGACTACAAGCACGGCTCGATCCAGCGGCTCGACCCCAGGACCGGAGAGGCGAGGACGCTCTATATCGAATGCGACGGCCACAAGCTCAGTGCGCCGAACGACATCGTCTTCGATCGCCAGGGCGGCTTCTACTTCACCGACCTCGGCAAGCGCTATGCTCGACATCGCGATCATGGCGGACTCTATTACGCGCTGCCGGATGGATCGAAGATCACGGGCCTTGCCTATCCGATGCTGAGCCCCAACGGCTGCGGCCTCTCGCCGGACGGCAAGACCCTCTACGTGGCCGATACCGAGAGTGCGCGGCTGTGGGCCTTCGAAGTCGTCGGGCCAGGCGCCCTTGCCAAGCCCACCGGACACGCGGCCCACAGCGGCCGTGTGATCGGCGGCGCGCCGTCCGGACCGGCGCGGTTCGACAGCCTGGCGGTGCTGCAGAACGGCAACATCGCCGTGGCCACCCTGACGACAGGAAAGATCACCGAGTTCTCGCCGTCCGGCGCCATCGTTCGCGAGGTGGCGATGCCGGATGTCTATCCGACCAACATCTGCTTCGGCGGATCGGACATGCGCACCGCCTACATCACGCTTTCGGACAAGGGGCAGCTCGGAACCATGCAGTGGCCCGAGCCCGGGTTGAGGTTGAACTTCGGGTGACAGGCAGCCGATTGTCCCTCCGATCACTTCGCAAGACAATGAAAGGCGGCGAACATGGGAAGGCTCAACGGCAAGGTCGCCGCGGTGACGGGTGGGGCATCCGGAATCGGCGAGGCGACGGTCAGGCGTTTCGTCACCGAGGGCGCGAGTGTGGCGTTCTGCGATCGCGACGGCGACCGCGGCCGCCGCGTGGCCACCGAGCTCGAGGCCACAGGCGCCAAGGTCGCCTTCACGCAAGCTGACGTTGGTACCGAGGCCGCATGCCTTGCCTTCGTCAACGGTGCGGCGCAGCAGTTCGGGCGCCTCGACATCCTCATCAACAATGCCGGCATCCGCAAATACGAGAAGGTCGACGAGGCAAGCGCGGCGAGCTGGAACGAGATCGTCGGCGTCAACCTGATGAGCTACGTCTTCTGTGCCAAGGCGGCCGTTCCGCTGATGCGCCGCGACAAGGGCGGCGCCATCGTCAACGTCGCCTCCGTCCGTTCCGTCGTCTCAGGCGGCGGCAATCTGCAGTATGACACGACCAAGGCTGCAATCGCGGGCTTGACGCGGGCGCTCGCCGCCGACCACTCGTCGGAGGGCATTCGCGTGAATGCCGTCGGTCCCGGGCCGATCTTCACGCCGTTCCATGAGCGCCGCATCGCGGCGGCCGGCGAGACCGTCGAGCAATACAACGCCCAGGCGGCACGAGGCACAATGCTGAAGCGCCCGGGCAGAGCCGAGGAGGTCGCCGCCGCCATCCTTTTTTTGGCCTCCGATGATGCCTCCTACGTCACCGGCGCCCTGCTGTTCGTGGACGGCGGCATGACGGCACTGTGAGAAAATCCACTCGCACGCGTCGATCACCCTCGCGCTGACGCGATTGCGGCAGCGATCCTGCAGCTGTGATGGAGACCGGGCGACGATTCGTCGGCTGACCTGTCCACAAGAAATCCGCAATGGACTGTGGCAAAGCAATACACCGGTCGTCTCGACGGACACACACAACGCGCATAGGCCAAGCACAATGGCGATCACCGTCACTGGGATGCGCTCCAACAAGCTGGTGACCATGGATATCGAGCAGCTTCGCGGATGGGCAACGTTCATGGATCGAGCCGTGGTCGTGAGCCTCGTCGTCACCGTCATCGCCGTCGTGGCGCTCGCCACGACAACCTGGCTGTCGGTCAGGATCGGCGGTGCCGTGCGCGCTCGCGAGCATGCCGATTTCCTTGGATACAGGGCCGAGATGACAAAGCGTGCCGTCGAGCTCGAGCAGCAAGTCTCCAGGTCGCGAGAGAGGACGCTCGCTCTCGAGCAGGAGGCGTCCGGCGCGCAGGCGCGGACGCGTGAGCTCGAACAGGAAGCCTCCGGGGCGCGAGCGCGGACGCGTGAGCTCGAGCAGGCCGTCTCCGCCGCCGACGCACGGGTGGTGCAGGCGGCGCGCGAGAGTGCGACCGCCAACGAGAAGGCGCGGTCGGCAGAGATCGATGCCGAGGAGGTCCGCAAGCGCGTTGCCGAGCTCGCAAAGGCGGTCAGGGAGGCGAAAGCGCCTGCGCCGGAACCGGCTCAGCCTGCTGCAGTGGAAGCGCCACAGCCCAAGGAGGAGGCAGCGCCGCCCGAAAGCGCCGCGGCCAATCGCGAGGCGCCACCCTCGCCGATATCGCCGATCGTGGCGAGCCTCAAGCCATATGCCGGCACCAACGCTGCCCTCTATGTTCTCGATGAAGCGCGCGACGCGCCGGCAGTCGGTGGTGCGATCTCGGGTTATCTCAGCGACGCCGGCTGGGCGCCGCTGACATGGACGTGGACGGGAGTGGGCGGGATTCTGGGTGTGGTCGTGCTGATCAAGGACGGCAGCGACGCGGCAACGAACGAGGCCGCATCGGCTGTCGTCGACGCCTTACGCTCGGCTGGGTTCAACGCGGCCAAAGGAGATTGGCCGGCCGACTGGCGCCGATACCGGGGCACGCTCAACGGCCCGCAAGCACCCGCGCCGACGGAGGCTCCTATCCGGATCGTCATCGGGAACAAGGCGCGCTGAAGCTCCCAGTCGGTGCAGCTCAGGCGGCCGGCGACGCGTCACAGGATGAAGTCGCCGCCGACCAGAGATGTCACGCCCTTCACCAGCACGCTGAAATCGGCCGTCCCGTTGCCATTGATGTCCCCGGATACGAGGGTGTTGCTGCCCATGACTTCGGCACGCAACTGGCCCGCCGTGTTGGAGAACGCGGCCGCACCGATGAAGACGAAGGCCTGGTCGCCGGCGAGAGTGGTGTCCGCGTCGATCAGCGACAGGTCGACCTTGTCGCCCTGGGCGTGGCTGAAGTCCAGGACGGTGTCGCGGCCCATGTCGGCCACGGTGCTCTGGCCGACCGTCTGCAGAACGAACGTATCGGCATCCAGCCCTCCGGTCAGGCTGTCGGCACCGATACCCCCGGTCAGGACATCGCTGCCGGCCCCGCCATTCAGCTTGTCGTCACCGTTGCCGCCGCCCAGCTTGTCGTCACCGGCACCGGCATTGACGGTGTCGGTGCCATCGCCGGCGCTGAGCGAGTTGTCGCCGCTGTTGCCGGCGATCACATTGTTGAGCGCGTTGCCGACACCGTTGAGGTTCGAGAGTCCCGTGAGCGTGAGATTCTCGATGTCGCCGACCACGAAAGCGCTGGTCGTCAGGTTGAAGCTGCGGCTGCTGACGACCTGGTCAATGCCGTCGCCACTCGTCTCGTCGACCACATCGCCCGCGTCGTCGACGTAGTAGGTGTCGTCCCCCAGGCCGCCCAGCAGATGGTCGCCACCCGTGCCGCCATTGAGAACGTCATTGCCGGCCAGGCCGGCAAGGGTGTTGGCGCCGCTGTTGCCGGTGATCCTGTTGAGGTCCGCATTGCCGGTGCCATCCAGGTTGGCCGAACCGGTCAGGATCAGATTGTCGACGAACTGGGTCAGCGTGTAGGTGATCGAGGCGTACACGGTATCGGCACCATCGCCCACCGCGAGCTCCTCGACGAGGTCGCCCGCATCGTCGACATAGTAGCGATCGTCGCCGGCATCGCCGCGCATCGTGTCGCCGCCGGCGCCGCCAATCAGCCTGTCGTTGCCCAGGCCGCCATTCAGGACATCGACGCCGTTGCGCCCGGTGAGCACATCCTGCCCGCCGCCGCCGGCCAGCAGGTTCGCCCCGGCATTGCCGCTCAGCACGTCATCGAAGCTCGAGCCCGACAGATTCTCGATCGAGTCGAAGCTGTCCTGGAAGGCGTCTCCGGTGTTGGCGGAGGCATCCTGCAGGTCGGCCGTCACGCCGGTCCCCGCGCTGCCGTAGCCCGCGCTATCGATACCTGCGCCGCCGATGAGCGCGTCGGCGCCGCCGCCGCCGACCAGGGTGTCGTCGCCGCCCGCGCCGTCCAGCTTATCGGTGCCTGCGCCGCCGTTCATCGTGTCGGCGAACGCCGTTCCGACCCACTCGTCGTTGCCGCCGGAATCGTTCAGCGTGACGGCGGCCGTGCGCGGGTCGAGAATCTGGCTGCGCACGGCGGCTCCGGAGGTATCACCGCCGTTCAATCCGAAGTCGGTCCACACGACCACGACGCGGCCGTCGGCGAGGCGGGTGAGGGCGGGCTGGCCCTGGTTGCCGTTGGCCGTGGTGTTGATGATGAACTGGCCGCTCACTGCGGTGCCGTTGCCCGACATGATGGCGCCGCGGATGTGCGATCCTGAGCCGTCGGTCTGGCCGGCGCCAGCCCCGCCGGTGTCCTGCCATACGGCGAAATACTCGCCATTCGGCAGCGCCGTGATCGCACTTTGGCTTTCGCGGACTGGCGTGCCGCTGGCATCGATGGCGAAATCGTTCGACTGGGCCGTGCCGTTGCCGTTGAACACGCGGCCGCGCACGTCGTCGTCGGTGGCGCTGTACTCGTGCGTCCAGCTGACGATGAAATTGCCGTTGCTGAGGGTCGCGATCGCAGGATCGGACTGGTCGTTGGCGGTGGTCGAGTTGACGACGAACGACGGTCCGTTCAACGGCTGGAAATTGCCGGTGTAGATCATCGCCCGGATGTGCGAGCCCGACCCGTCGGTCTGGGTGGCGGATCCGGCGTCCTCCCAGGCGATGACGAACTTGCCACCGGGCAATCCCGTCACCACCGGCGCCCGCTCGATCACCCCCGTGCTGATGTCGACGCCCTGGTCCTGATTGGAGAGCGGCTGGCCGTTGGCGTCGTAGACGCGGGCAAAGATGTCGTAGTTGACGTTGCCGCCCTGGAAATCGTGCATCCAGGTGATGACGAAGCCGCCCGTATCGAGCGTCGCGATCGCGGGCTTGGTTTGCCAGAAATCGGTGTGGGTGTTGACCTGGAACTCGCCCGTCGAGGGGGTGCCGTCCGGGTTGAAGATGCGCGCCGAGATATGGGAGCCGGACTGGTCATCCAGCGCGTGGTTGAAGCTCTCCCAGGCGGCGACGAACCGACCGTCGGGCAGCGCCGTGATGACCGGGTCCTGCTGGACCGCGAACGGGAACTCGCTCAGGACGAACTCGGCGCCGAGCGGCGTGCCGTCGGCATGGAAGATCTGGGCGCGGACGGAGTCCGGGCTGGTGTCGGGCGCGGCGGTGCTGGAGTCCTGCCAGACGACGACGTAGTTGCCGTTGGCCAGCGCCGTGACCTGGGGCGCCTTCTGGTCGTTCGTCGTGGTCGTATTGACGAGAGTCTCGCCACCATAGGGAATGGGCGCAGGCATATGCGTTTCCTCGCTTCAATGCGGTTATAGATCCCCAAGGGGCTGGCGCATGACACCCTCGCCAAAGCCCACATCCGTCGATAATCCGCCTGGCGAACGTTTTCCACGGCAAAGTACGATAGCAAGCCGGGAGAGCACGCTGGAATGGCGGTGCCGGTCGTCACCAAGGCGGCGCCGGTCGTCCCAGAGATCCTGCCGGCGGTCACATTTGCCGGTCCGGTTTCTGCGTGGTGCTCTACGGAGGCGCTGCCGAACGACGAGGTACCGCCAATGACCCGACGCGAACTGATGCTGATGATGGGAGGCTTGCCGCTGATGTCGCCCGCCGCTGCCCAGCAGCCCTCCATGACCGCAGCCTTCCGCCGCCCGAGGCCCGGCGAGGCCGGCTGGCCGTCCATGGCGGAGTGGGAGGGGTTGAAGGCCAAGGTCGGCGGCCGGCTGCTGAAGCTCGGCTCGCCGCTGGAGGCCTGCCGGGCCGAACCAGCCGGCCCCGCGTGCAGTGCCTTGTTTCGCACGCTCAAGAACCCGTGGGCGATCGGCGACGATCCGGCGCTGACCCAGACCAGCGGCTGGCTGGAGGCGTGGGGCTCGGTGCCCAGTGCCTATGCCGTCGCGGCGACCAGTGCCGCCGATGTCGCCGCGGCCGTCGCGTTCGCGCGCCGCCATCGGCTGCGCCTGGTCGTCAAGGGAGGCGGGCATTCCTACCAGGGCACCTCGTGCGCGCCCGACTCGCTGCTGGTGTGGACGCGCAAGATGGATGGCATTCAGCTGCATGACGCTTTCGTGGCGGAGGGCTGCGGCGGGGTCGGCCAGCCGGCGGTGTCGCTGGGCGCGGGCGTGGTCTGGCTGCCCGCCTATGCCGCCGTCACCAAGGCCGGTCGCTATGTGCAGGGCGGCGGCTGCATGACCGTGGGCGTGGCGGGACTGATCCAGAGCGGCGGCTTCGGCAGCTTCTCCAAGCGCTATGGCTTGGCGGCGGCGAGCCTGCTCGAAGCCGAGGTCGTGACCGCCGACGGCCAGGTGCGCATCGCCAACGCCTGCACCAACGCCGATCTGTTCTGGGCGCTGAAAGGGGGAGGCGGCGGCAGCTTCGGCGTCGTCACGCGGCTCACCCTCGCGACGCACGAGCTGCCGGCCTTCTTCGGCGCGGTGTTCGCGGCCTTCAAGGCGAGCTCCGATGCCGCCTTTCGTCGGCTGATCGAGCGCTTCATGAGCTTCTATCGCGAGGCGCTGTTCAACCCGCATTGGGGCGAGCAGGCACGGTTCCATCCCAGCAACGTGCTGGAGCTGCAAATGGTCTTTCAGGGTCTCGATCAGGCGCAGGCGCAAGCCACATGGCGGCCGTTCCTCGATTGGGTTGCGGCGCAGGGCGCGGACTACACGCCAGTGATGGCGCCGCAGATCGTCGCCTTGCCGGCGCGCCACTTCTGGGACGCCCAGTTCCTCAAGCAGAACGCGCCCGACGTCATCCTGAAGGATGACCGACCCGGCGCGCCGGAGGGCAACATCTTTTGGCGCGGCAACCTCGAGGAGTCGGGCTGGTTCCTGCACGGCTACGAATCGACCTGGATGCCGGCTTCGCTGATCGAGCCCACGCGCCAGCCGGAGCTGGTCGAGGCGCTGTTCGCCGCGTCGCGGCAGTGGACGACGTCGCTGCATTTCAACAAAGGCCTGGCCGGCGCGCCGGCCGAAGCGGTGGCGCAAGCCAGGGGGGCGGCAACCAATCCCGCCGCGGCCGAGGCCTTCGCGCTCGCCATCATCGCCGCGTCCGGTCCGCCGGCTTTCACCGGCATCGCCGGCCACGAGCCCAACCTGCCAACAGCGCGCCAACGCGCCGAGCGCATCGCTGCGGCGATGAAAGAGCTGCGCAAGCTCGTGCCTCAACCCGGATCGTACGTTTCCGAGTCCAACTACTTCGAGGCCGACTGGCAAAGCGCCTTCTGGGGCAAGAACTACGCCCGCCTGCGGCAAGTGAAGGACAAGTACGATCCCGAGGGGCTCTTCTTCGTCCATCACGGCGTCGGCAGCGAGGATTGGAGCGCCGATGGCTTCAGCCGATTGCGGTAGCTGAGCGTGCGTATCTATCCCGCTGGCACGTCGATCCCAGAGATGATCGAACGGTTGCGTTCCCAGGCGACGCCGCCGTCGATCGAGCAACGCGATGAGGAGGAGCTGTCCGAGCGAAAAGCTGTTTGATCGTTGCCGCTGTTTCAGGCGATCTCGGTTGCCTGGTTGTGTTGGACCGCCCGGAGAGGCAGTCTTCAAACGGGAGGCAACGTCGAAAAAGATGGGGAATCAGGAGAGAACGCAGGTCGGCATCATCGGCGCGGGACCTGCCGGGCTGCTGCTGGCGCGGCTGCTGAAGGTCAACGGCGTCGACAGCGTCATTCTCGAGGCGCGGTCGCGCGAGTATGTCGAGAACCGCATCCGGGCCGGCGTGCTCGAGGAGGGCACGGTCGCGCTGCTGGAGGAGGCCGGGGTCGCCGAGCGCCTGCATCGCGAGGGGCTCGTCCACGATGGCGTCGAGCTGGTCGGACGTGGCCAGCGGTTTCGTGTCGATTTCCGCCGGCTGACCGGCAAGACGGTGACAGTATACGGCCAGACCGAGGTGACCAAGGATCTGATCGCGGCGCGCCTCGCTGGCGACGGCCCGATCGTCTGGGAAGCGGCCGATGTCGCCCTTCACGACATCAAGACCGATCGACCGCGCTTGAGCTACAGGGCCGGCGGGCAGGAGCGCGAGCTGGTCTGTGATTTCATCGCCGGGTGCGACGGCTATCACGGCGTCAGCCGTCCTTCGATCCCGGCGTCGGTGTCACAAGCCTTCGACCGGATCTTTCCCTTCGGCTGGCTCGGCATCCTGGCCGATGTGCCGCCCTGCTCGAAAGAGCTGATCTACGCCAACCATGAGCGCGGCTTTGCGCTCGCCTCGATGCGCTCCCTGACGCGGAGCCGCTACTACGTGCAGTGCGCCCTCGACGAGGACATCAACGACTGGAGCGATGGACGGATCTGGGCCGAGCTCAAGCTGCGTTTCGGCCCAGACGTGGCGCCTGCGATCACGACGGGGCCGGCGATCGAGAAGAGCATCGCGCCGCTGCGCAGCTTCGTGTCGACTCCGATGCGCTACGGCCGACTGTTCCTCGCCGGGGATGCGGCGCATATCGTGCCGCCGACCGGCGCCAAGGGGCTGAACCTCGCCGCTTCGGACGTGCACTATCTCTGCCGCGCCCTGGTCGCGCACTACAAGGGCGCCAACAACGACCTGCTGGCGCGCTACAGCGACACCGCGCTGGCGCGCGTCTGGAAGGCCGAACGCTTCTCATGGTGGATGACCAACCTGATGCACAGGCTGCACGACGAGACGAGCTTCGAGGCGCAGATGCAGCGCGCCGAGCTCGGGTACCTGGCGTCGTCGGCAGCGGCGCAGACGGCGCTGGCAGAGAACTACGTCGGGTTGCCGCTCTGAGCTGGACGCTGGCCGATCTTGGGTTCGGTCCCAGCGAGGAGGCGGCTGATATTGGCGTGATGGCGTACCCAGATGAGCGGCACCAGCAGCGTGAGAAGCATCGCCGCGCGATGGTCGGTCACGAACCAGGCAGAGAGGGCGGCGACCACGACGCTGAGCAACGCGGCCAGCGATGAATACCGGAAGAGAGCGGCGAACAGCAGCCACGCCGCGCAGGCGATGGCGCCGACCGGCCATGACAGGCCCCACATGATTCCGAGCGCCGTCGCCATGCCCTTGCCGCCCTTGAAGCCGAGCCAGATCGGAAACATGTGGCCGAGCACGGCACCCGCCGCCGCGCCGACAGCAGCGAGCTGACCGACCTGGTCTGCAATCAGCACGGCGACGACGCCCTTCAAGGCATCGAGCAGCAACGTGGCGGCAGCGAGGCCCTTGCGGCCGGTGCGCAGCACGTTGGTGGCGCCGATGTTGCCCGATCCGACGTTGCGGATGTCGCCTAAGCCGGCGGCGCGCGTCAGCAGCAGGCCGAAGGGAATCGATCCCAGCGCGTAACCCAGCAGGAAGGGTAGCAGCATGAGGACCAGGGTGGAGATCATTTCGCAGTATCCCGCTGCGCTGGTCGCCTACGGGCTGGTGACCCTGCAGTTGGTCGAATCGACGTAGGTCGTGGTCGGAGGGCCGATCAGCTCGTTGGTGATCTGCTCGCCCGGCTGGATCACGATCGGGCCGAGATAGTCCGACGAGACCGCACGGCCGGCATTCATGAAAGTGCACTCGGCCTGGGCGTTGACCGGTCGTGGCGTGTTGGAGGTGAGCGTCACGGTGACCTGCCAATAGCGTGTATTGCCGTAGGTCAGGTTGTTGGCGCCGAGCGTGACCAGCGGCTGTGGAGTCGATGAATAAGGAATCGGCCGCGGGCCGGTGCGACGCATCTGAGGCTGCGGCCTCGGACCCACCATCTCCGGCGCCCGGTAGGGCGCGTTGCGCGGATCGAAGGCGGCATTGGGATCCTGGCCCGGCGGCATGCCGGTCGATGGCGAGGAGTTATCCAGGGTCGCCACGCCGCCGCCCGGCACGGTCAGGGGCGGGGGGGCCGGCGGTGGCGACAAGGGTTGCGGCGACGAGGATGGTTGTGAGGACATCGGTTGCGACGACAGGGGCGCGCTGCTGATCGTCGACCCTGTCGTCGGCGCAGGCGACAAGGGCGGAGGGGACTGCATCGGAGGCACCGGATTGGCCTGCAACGGTGTGGGCGTGGGCGCCGGCTTGGCCGCCGGCGGGGCAGCGCCGCCGACCTGGTTCTGCATGCGGTCGAAGCAGGCCAGCCGCTGCTGGCTATCGGCGATGTCGTTGCAGATCTGGATATGGCGCGTCAGGGCGTCGAGCAGGTCGTCGCGGGACTGGCCGCCTGTCTGTGCCTGGCTCATCTGGGCCAGGCTCACGCCTGTGAGCGCCACCGTCGCGGCGCCGATGAGAAGAGACGGTCGAAGCATGATCTACTGCCCTGATGGTGGCGAACGGGGCGACCATATCAGACGATATGGCCGTTTGGAGGCGGCTTTTAGCGGTGGGTCTTGACCATCCGGCGGCCTACGCTGCCTGCGCCGCCGTTGCAAAATTGTCGTCACGATAGATGGTGCGGCCGGCCACGACGGTGGCCATGACGCGGCCCTGCACCGGACGCTCGTCGAACGGCGTGTTCTTGGTCTTGCTCCACAGCTCGTCGCGATCGACCTTCCAGGCATAGTTGGCATCGAAGACGACAAGATCAGCAGGCGCGCCCTTGGCGAGCTTGCCACCGGGCAGGCCGAACAGGCTGGCCGGGCCGCTGGAGAGCAGGCGGAACAGGTGCGGCAGGCTGAGCTGCCGGTTGTGTACCAGCTCGAGCGAGATCGGCAGCAGTGTTTCGAGGCCGATGCCACCCGGCTCGGCCTGGGCGAAGGGGACGCGCTTGCTGTCCTGATCCTGCGGCCGGTGGTCGGAGACGATGGCATCGATGGTGCCGTCCTTCAGCCCTTCGACCACGGCCATGCGGTCCTTCTCGGCGCGCAGAGGCGGCACCAGCTTGGTGAAGGTGCGGTAGTCGCCGACGGCGAGATCATTCAACGCGAAATAGGGAGCGGCGGTGTCGCAGGTGATGCGCAGCCCGCGCTTCTTGGCGGCGGCGATGGCCGCCACCGCTTCGGCGGTGGAGATCTTGGCGAGATGCAGGCGGCCGCCCGTCATCTCGGCCAGCCTGATGTCGCGCTCGACCATCATCACCTCGGCGAGCGGCGGATTGCCGGAAAGACCCAGCCGCGTCGCCATCTCGCCGCTGGTCATGTGGCCGCTCGACAGCATCGGCTCCTGCGGCAGGTGGACGATCAGCGCGTCGAATGCCTTGGCATAGTAGAGCGCGCGGCGCATCACCTGGGCGTTGCCGACGGCGTGATCGGCGTCGGTGAAGGCGACGGCGCCGGCCTCGGCAAGCAGGCCGATCTCGGCCAGCTCCCTGCCTTCCAGGCCCACCGTGAGCGCGCCGTAGGCGTACATGTTGGTGAGCTTGATCTGACGGGCGCGCCGGGCGACGAACTCGATCAGCGAGGCGTCGTCGAATGGTGGATCGTTGTCCGGCAGCAGGACCAGGGAGGTGATGCCGCCCACCGCTGCGGCCGCGCCGGCGCTCTCCAGCGTCTCCTTGTGCTCCTCGCCGGGTTCGCCGGTGTGGACACGCGTGTCGACGAGGCCGGGCGCCAGATAAAGCCCGTGGCAATCGATCGACTGGATGCCATAGGGCGCGCCCGAGGCGAATAGCTGCGGTCCGAAATCGGCGATCTTGCCGTCGCTGATCAGCACCGAGCCGCGGTACTCCGCGTCCCCCAGGGGATCGATGATGCGGGCGTTGATGTAGGCGGTCGAGCCGCTGTGCGGCGGCGCCAGGCGATCGATGCTGCCGGTCATGGCGCGTCTCCCCCGGGCGCGTTGCGGCGGCCGCCGATCAGCGCGTCGAGGCAGGCCATGCGCACGGCGACTCCCATCTCGACCTGCTCATGGATCACCGAGCGGTCGATGTCGTCGGCCACTTCCGAGTCGATCTCCACGCCGCGGTTCATCGGCCCGGGATGCATGATCAGCGCATCCGGCTTGGCGACCTTGAGCTTCTCATGGTCAAGCCCGAAGAAGCGGAAGTATTCGCTGATCGACGGCACGAACGAGCCCTGCATGCGCTCGGTCTGCAGGCGCAGCATCATGACGATGTCGACGTCCTTGAGACCGGTCCGCATGCTGTAATGGACCTCGACGCCCATCTTGTCGATATCGGTCGGCATCAGGGTGGGCGGGCCGACCACCCGCACGCGGGCGCCCATGATCTGCAGGAGGTGGATGTTCGAGCGCGCCACGCGGCTGTGCATGATGTCGCCGCAGATCGCCACCAGCAGGCCCTGCAGGGTGCCGCGTCGTCGTCGGATAGTGAGCGCGTCCAAGAGCGCCTGGGTCGGGTGCTCGTGCTGGCCGTCACCGCCGTTGATGACGGCGCAGTTCACCTTCTGTGACAGAAGATTCACGGCGCCCGATTCGCTGTGCCGCACCACGATGGCATCGGGCCGCATGGCATTCAGCGTCATCGCCGTGTCGAGCAGCGTCTCGCCCTTGCGCACCGACGAGGTCGCCACATCCATGTTGATGACGTCTGCGCCCAGCCGCTTGGCGGCGACCTCGAAGCTGGTGCGGGTGCGCGTGGAATTCTCGAAGAAGAGGTTGATCACCGTGCGGCCGGCCAGCAGGTCGCGCCGCTTGTCGATGGAGCGGTTCTGGTCGATGTAGCTTTCGGAAAGATCGAGCAGGCCCGAAATAGCTTCAGGCGCAAGTCCCTCGATGCCGAGCAGATGGGGCAACCTCGGCACGCCCACGCGTTTCGTTGTCACTAAAGCGCGACGTTAAGCACGCCGGCGCGGCGCTCGCAAGGCGGTGTTTTGGTGGATAACCGCGGGCTCCTCCGTTCGGCGCCGGCCGAAGCAGGGAACGAGCGCTTGCCGCTATGACTCAGCCATGAACGAGCAACGCTTTCGCATCCCCGGTCCGCGCGACGGCTTGGCGCTCAGCCTGACCCGGCTGCCCGCAGCCAGCGTGCGATCGACAACGCCCAAGGTCGTCCTCCCCAAGGTCGTCCTCTATGTGCACGGTGCGACGTTTCCGTCGGCGCTGTCGATTGCCTACCGCTTCGACGGCCGCTCCTGGCGCGACGCGCTGAGCGATGCCGGCTTCGACGTGTGGGGCTTCGACTTCTACGGTTTCGGCAGTTCGGACCGATATCCGGGAATGGATCTGCCGGCGAGCGAGAACGCACCGCTGTGCGACGCCGAGGACGGCGCCCGGCAACTTGAATGCGTCGTGCGCTTCATCCTCGGCCACCAGAATATCACCCGGCTGTCGCTGATCTCGCATTCCTGGGGCGCCATGCCGGCCGGCTTGTTTGCAGCCAACCATCCGGCGCTCGTCGATCGCTGGGTGCTGTTCGCTCCGATCGGCCGGCGTGGCCCTCGACGGTACGAAACGGCACCGACGTTTCCCGCCTGGCGAATCGTGACGCTGGAGGATCAGTGGAAGCGTTTCGTCGAGGATGTGCCCGCACACGAGCCGCCCGTTCTCTCGCGCCGCCATTTCGAGGCATGGAGCGAGGCCTATCTCGACAGCGATCCGGACAGCCGGCAGCGTGACCCGGCCGGCGTCAAGGTGCCGCTCGGCCCGTTCAGCGACATCCTCAAGGCCTGGCATGGCTGCTTGCCCTACGACCCCGGCCAGGTGCGCGCCCCCATCGCCATCGTTCGCGGCGAATGGGACGGGCTGATGCTCGATGACGATGCGCGCCGGCTGTTCGATGCTTTCGTCCAGTCACCGCTCAGGCGCGACATCAAGATCGGCCGCGCCACGCACCTCATGCATCTGGAGACGATGCGGACGGCGCTCTGGCAGGAGAGCATCGCCTTTCTCACGTAAGGAGAGAATTCATGTTCTCAGTGATCTTCGAGGTCTTCCCCAGGAAGGAGCGGTTCAACGACTATCTCGAGCTTGCGAAGCATCTGAAGCCGATCCTCGAGGGCATCGACGGCTTCGTCGACAACGAGCGATTCGAAAGCACTCGCCGTCCCGGCTGGCTGCTGTCCCACTCGACATGGCGCGACGAGAAGTCGGTCATTCGCTGGCGCACCGTCGGGGAGCATCATGCGGTGCAGGAAAAGGGCCGCTTCGAGATCTTCGGCGACTATCATCTGCGCGTTGGGGACGTGCTCGCTGATACGTCCCCGCCCAAGGAGGCTCCGATCCACGAGCAGCGTTTCGACGAAACCGAGATCGGCGCGGCGAAGTTCGCGACCCTGACCGAAGTCGTCCTCGAAGGAAAGGACTCGACGATCTCCGCTCAGCAGCTGGGTTTCGAAGCCTCGGCGAGCGCCGTCGTCGATTACGACCTGTTCAAGAGCATCTACACGCCGGGGAAGCTCGCGCTGCTCGTGTCATGGCGGGATCGCGCAGCGGCACTCGCGTGGACACCACGGAAGGCCGCGGGCATCCGGAGCCTGAGGCAGCGCACCATCCGCATCGTGCGCGACTACGGCATTTTCGATCGCCGCGAGGCACCGCAATTCTATCCCGACGTGAGCGGAAGCCAGGATACCCGTTCGTCGGGGAAAGCATGACCTTGGGGCGCGAGCGCTTCGGGATGATCGAAGGCGCCAACATGGAGATGGATCTCGTCGGGCCAACGGTCGCCTTCGTAGGTCAAGGTCGACCCGCACCGCGGGCAGAAGCCGCGCCGCACGCCGGGTGACGAGGCGAAGTAGGCCGGCTTTCCGGCGGTGAAACGGACCTTCGAGGCCTCGAAGCCCGCATAGGCGGAGACGGGCGCGCCGGTGTGGCGGCGACAACTCTGGCAGTGGCAGTAACTGGTCCACTTCGGAGGACCATCCACGGAAAAGCGGATGTCACCGCACAGGCAACGTCCTTCCATCCTCGACCTCCAGAAGCTCGGCGCACGGGCGCACGACGGCGGGACCATTGGGCGCGATGAAATCGGACCAGATGGCGTTGTGGTGCTCGATGATCTTCTCGGCTCGCAGATGCGGCCTGTCGGACGTCGTGTGGCCATCGGCCGGAACGATGGTCGGGTAGCGGCGCGCCAGCGCGCTGCGCACGGTCGTATCGACGCAATAATCCGTGGCGCAGCCGGTGATGATGAGCCGATCGATCGAGCGCGCGCTGAGCAGCGACTCCAGAGATGTGTCCAGGAAGGCGTCGCACGATCGCTTGCGCACGATCGAATCATCGGTGCGCACGTCGAGCTCTTCCAGGATTTGCCAGCCGGGCAGGTTCGGATGATGAGGATCGCCCGGCGGGCCATCATGCTGGATGAAAACCACGATGCCTTTTGCCTTGCGCACGGCCGAGGCTAGCCGGTTCAACCGTTCTACGAGCCCTGCGGCATCGTGCTTGGCTGGTGCATCGACGAACGAGCCGCGCTGCATGTCGATGACGATCAGAGCATCGGTCATGGATGTCTCACGGTTGTGGTCGAGGACCGGTATAGCGGGCGCGCGGCCGGATCAAGGCTCCGTGTGCGGCCTGCTCGAGCGCATGGGCGATCCAGCCTACGGTCCGCCCCAGCAGGAACAGCGCCAGGGCGGAATCCTTGGGCAGGCCAAGCACGCGCTCGACCGTCACCGTAGCGAAATCGATGTTGGGCTTGCGATCGATCAGCCGCTCGGTGGCGGCGGCCAGCCGTTCGGCGAAGGCGAGCGCGGCAGAGCGGGGCAGGGCTTCGCGCAACATGGTGAACAGGGTGGCGGCGCGGGCGTCGCCGTCGGGGTACAGCCGGTGGCCGAAGCCTGGGATGTAGATGTGGTCACGCACGCGCTGGGCCAGCTCGACGTCGAGATCGTCGGCCTTCTTCAGGTCGTCGAACAGGGAAGCCACGCGGCGAGTCAATCCGCCATGACGCGGCCCGTTCAAGGCCGCCAGCCCGGCAGTGATGGCGCCGTAGAGATTGGCGCCCGTCGAGGCGACGACCCGGGCGGCAAAGGCCGACGCATTGAACTCATGGTCGGCGGACAGCACGAGGGCCGCGCGTAGGAGCGATGCATGCTCCGGCCGCACATTCCAAGCCCGGGCCAGCTGTTCGTGGACGGGAAGGGCCGATACCGGTTGCGCGGTCACGGCGGCAGTCAACAGCCGCAGCACGCGCACGCCGGTCTCAAGCATCGCGGCGCGATCCTCGACCCAGCTCGGATGGTCGAGTGCGGCGGCTGCCGGCAGCAAGACCAGGCAGCGATCGACCGGTCCCAGGGTGGCGGCGGCCAGCCAAGCCCGTCGCAGCGCGGTGGTGAGCGGCGGCAGGTTGTCCGCGGCGAACGGCTCGGCATCGCACGCCCACAGAAGCCGCGCGACGTCCTCCAGGGAGGCGTTGCGGGCCAGGTCTGTGGCGCCGATGCCACGATAGAAGAGGCGGTTGCCCTCGATCAGGGTCAGCGCCGACTCGAGCACGGGCGTGCCGAAATCGAGCGCATGGTTGGCGATCGACTCGGCCTTGCGGCCGACATCGCGCCGCCGCTTCAGCCGCGCGACATCGTCGGCGCGATAGCGCCGCTCGCGGCGGCCGTCGACGCCTTCGGAGCGTAGAAGCCCCCGGCTGACATAGGCGTAAAGCGTGGCCGCCGACACACCGAGCCGTCGTGCCGCTTCCTTGGAGCTCAACCATTCGTTTGCCATGGCAGTATATTGATCAATATAATCAAGATTGACAATATTTGCTGCAATGCCGAGCGTGGTGCTTGCAAGGAAAGGGAAGTGCCATGCTGCAGACACGGGTGAATAGCGGCCTCGACGGCGTCGTCGTGGCTGACACGGTGATGAGCGAGGTCGACGGCGAGGCCGGCCGGCTGATCGTGCGCGGTCATGCCTTGGAAAAGCTGGTCGCCACGCGCGGCTTCGAAGGCGTCGCGGCCCTGCTGTGGGAGGGCTATGCGGCAGGAGGCGGCGACGAGGACGCCGTGTGCAAGGGCATGGCGATCGCCCGCCAGCGTGCTTTCGATGACGTGCCAAAGCTTCTCGCCGCCACTCGCGGCCTCAATCCAGTCGAAGGCCTCCGCGTCGGCATCGGCCTGCTGCCCGACAGCGAGGCGATGGCGCATCACTACCTGGTGTGCGGTGCGATGCCGGTCTTCCTGGCGGCGCTGTTGAATGCCGAGAAGGGCATGAAGCCGATCGCGCCCGATCCGTCGCTGACCACGGCGCAGGATCTGCTGCGCATGATTCGCGGCCAGCGCGCCGGCGTGGTCTTCGAGAAGGCGCTCGACGCCTATCTCGCGACCATCACCGATCACGGCTTCAACGCCTCGACCTTTACGGCACGCGTGGTCGCCTCGACGCGGGCCGGCTTGGTCTCGGCGGTCCTGGCGGCACTTTGCGCGCTCAAGGGACCATTGCACGGCGGCGCGCCGGGTCCTGTGCTCGACATGCTGGACGAGATCGGCGAGGCGTCACGCGCCGAGACCTGGTTCGCCGACGCCTTCGCCAAGAGCACCCGGCTGATGGGCTTCGGCCACCGCGTCTACAAGGTGCGCGATCCGCGCGCCGACGTGCTGAAGCACACGGTCGCGACGCTGCCGGCGACAGCGGGCCGGCTGGCTTACGCCGCGGCGGTGGAGCAGGGCGCGATCACGGCCCTGCGCAAATACAAGCCCGGGCAGCGCCTGGACACCAATGTCGAGTACTATACGGCTCTGTTGCTCGAAGCGCTCGAGATCCCGCGCAGTGCCTTCACGGCGTTGTTCGCCGTCGGCCGCACGGCCGGCTGGTGCGCCCATGTCTTCGAGCAGGAGAAGGGCGGACGCATCATTCGGCCGCAATCGAACTATGTGGGGCCGAGACCTTAGCCGGCGCTGTCGTGACGCCGCTTGACCAGACGGCGCAAGCCTATCGTCGCTTCGCGGCCGTCGAAGCGCATGGTCGCTCGTTGCTCTACGAGAGGCTGGCCGAGGGCGTCGCGGGGGATGCCGATGTGCTGGGCTTCCTCCTGACATTGCCCAAGCCCAAGCGGCAGCCGAACCTTCTGTTCGCGGCGGTGCGCTATCGGCTGGGGACGCCGAAGGACTGGCGGGGCTTTCGCGATCGGCTGCTGGCTGAGC
>Ga0081455_10000198_pt1 | contig 76277 bp, 70 predicted proteins | sample TabmetS3T2R1_FD_70207 | JGI IMG/M metagenome (GOLD analysis project Ga0081455, IMG submission 70207) | Tabebuia heterophylla rhizosphere microbial communities from the University of Puerto Rico - S3T2R1 | ecosystem: Host-associated > Plants > Roots > Rhizosphere ...
CGGCCTCGACCTGCTCGGCCACGGCGTCGGCCACCGCACCGGGCTCGTCGCCCCCGACCCAGGTGTACACCCGGACCCGGTCGCGCACCGGGCCGCCGAGCAGTTCGTGCACCGGCGCGCCACGCACCTTGCCCGCGATGTCCCACAGCGCCTGGTCGTATCCGGCGAGCGCACTCGACAGGATCGGTCCGCCGCGGTAGAAACCGCTGCGGTACAACCGCTGCCAGTGGTCCTCGATGCGCAGCGGGTCCTCGCCGATCAGCAGATCGGACAGCTCCCGCACGGCCGCGCGAACCGTGTCGGCCCGGCCCTCGACCACCGGCTCGCCCCATCCCGCGATGCCCTCATCGGTGCTGATCTTGAGGAACAGCCACCGGGGCGGCACGAGGAACGTCTCGATGTCGGTGATCTTCACTCGGTCTCCCCCGCCTGCCACAACAGCTTGGTGTCTCGTTCGGCCTGGTCGAGCAGTGCGCGCATGGCCTGTTCCGCGGCGTCCGGATCCCCGGCGCGAACCGCGTCGAAGACCGCACGGTGCGCGGGCACCGGGCCCTCGACGGGTGCACCGTGCCCGCCGTGCACGAGCGTGTCCCGGGCGGCGAGGGCGACCTCGATCATGGCCTCCATCCGCACCAGCAGTTCGTTGTGCGACGCCGCGAGCAGCGCACGGTGGAACCGGAGGTCGGCATCGACCGCGGCCGCGGTGTCCGAAGTGGATTCGGCCATCGCCTCGACCGATTCGGCCAGTGCGGCCAGGTCGGCGTCGTCACGGCGCTGCGCGGCCAGCCGCGCGCCCGCCGGTTCCATGATCGCGCGCACCTCGGCGAGCTGGCCCAGCAGCTCGGCCGTCGGACGGGAGGAGAACTGCCAGCGCAGCACGTCCGCGTCCAGCAGTTGCCAGCGCGCCCTGGGCAGCACGAACGTGCCGCGTTTTTGTCGTGCGTCGACGAGTCCCTTGGCGGCCAGCACTTTCAGCGCCTCCCTGAGCACGGTCCGGCTGATGTCCAGCTCGGTCTCGAGCTGATCGAGATCGATCGACTTCTCCGGTTCCAGCCGCCCGGACACGATCCGCGCCCCGAGTTCGTTGACCACCTGACCGTGCGTGCCACGTCCGGCGTAGCCGTTCACCACATGCTCCTCACGCCGAGTCCTTGCTGACGGTCCAGCCCCCGTCGACGACGAGGCTCGCACCGGTGACGAACGACGCCTCCGCGGAGGCGAGGAACGCGATCGTGGCGGCGACCTCGTCCGGCCGGCCGAAGCGGCCGAGCGCGGTGCCGGCGATGCTGCGTTCCCGGTCGGGCTCCGGCACCCGTTCCCACGCCCCGGTGAGCACCGGGCCGGGGAGCACGCAGTTGACCCGCACGTCCGGGCCGTACTCGACCGCGACCTGCCGGGTCAGCGCGCCCAGCGCGCCCTTGCTCGCCGCATACGCGGGGTGGCCCGGCAGGCCGGCGAGGGCATGCACGGAGGACACCAGAACGACCGAGCCGCCGGCCGCCGCGAGCGATGGCAGACAGGTCCGCAGGGCCAGGTAGGCGGCACTCAGGTTGACGTCGATCTGGCGGCTCCACTCGCGCGGGGTCGTCTCCGTCACCGATTTGACCACGACCATGAAGGCGTTGCTGACCAGTACGTCCAGCCGCCCGTACCGCTCGTGGGCGAGCTCGGCCGCACAACGCCAGGTGTCCTCGTCGGCCACGTCGCCCGCGACGAACTCGGCACGCCCGCCCGCGGCGGCGATTTCCTCCGCCACCGCGGCACCGCGTTCATCCACGTCGATCGCCACCACACCGGCCCCCTCCACCGCGAGCCGGCGCGCGGTGGCGGCACCGATCCCGGATGCGGCGCCGCTGACCAGCGCTGCCCGGCCCGCGAAACGGCCGGACGGTTGAGTGCTCTCACTCATGGACGTCCCTCCCAACGAGGCGAGCCTACAAAAAAACATTAATTACGACAATATCTTGACAAGGCCCCAGGCCTGCGGCGACAGTCTCTGCCCAGAGCTGTCTCGACCCAGAGAAGGGCTGAAACTCGATGAGGCGTAGCAGCAATCTCCGGCGTCTGCTGGTCGCCATGCTGGCGGTCGCGAGCTTCGCGGCCGCCGGGTGTGGCGGCGGCGACCCTGGCGCACAGTCCACGGACCGCAAACCGGGCGAGAAGATCACGATGACCTTCTGGTCCTGGGTGCCCGGCGTGGACAAGGCCGTCGACCTCTGGAACTCCAAGAACCCCGACGTCCAGGTCAAACTGGAGAAGATCCCGTCCGGGAGCAACGGCGGTTACGCGAAGATCCACTCCGCGCTCAAGGCCAATCAGGCCCCGGACCTCGCGCAGATCGAGTACCAGGCGATCCCCGAGTTCCTACTCGAGGACGGGCTGGTCGACCTCAAGCCGCTCGGTGCCGACCAGCACCGCGGCGACTTCGTGGACTGGCAGTGGGAACAGGGCGTCTTCGGCGACGGCGTGTACGCGATCCCGCAGGCGTCCGGACCGATGGCCATGTTCTACCGGGCCGATCTGTTCGAGAAGTGGGGCATCGCGCCCCCGAAAACCTGGGACGAATACGAGCAGGCCGCCCGCACGATCCGGCAGAAGGACCCGAACGCCTACATCGCCACGTTCCCGCCGGGCAACTCGGCCTGGTTCACCTCGCTCGCCGCGCAGGCCGGCGCCCACTGGTTCGGCGTGTCGGGCGACACCTGGCAGGTGAACATGGACGACCCGAAGACGATCCAGGTGGCGCAGTACTGGGACCGGATGCGCGCGGACGGCCTGATCAAGACCGACCCGGACTTCCAGAACGGCTGGTACTCCGACCTGCAGTCCGGACGCATCGCCACCTGGGTCAGCGCGCAGTGGGGCGACGCGATCCTGTCCGGCAACGCCCCGGACACGGCCGGCAAGTGGCGCGTGGCCCCGATGCCGCAGTGGACCGCGGGCGGCACCGCGTCGGCGAACTGGGGCGGCTCGTCCACCGCCGTGCTCAAGGGCGCGCGCTACCCCAAGGAGGCCATGCAGTTCGCGCTGTGGCTGAACACGGACCCGCAAAGCATCGACCTCCTGATCGCCGGCGGCTACGGCTGGCCGGCAGCCAAGGGAGCGTTCCAGGGCTCGGCGCTCGACAAGCCGTACGACTTCTTCGGCGGCCAGAAGATCAACGACGTGTTCGCCACCGCCGACCAGAACATCGACAAGAGCTGGAAGTGGATCCCCACCACGACCGCGATGTACGAGAACCTCAACGTCGGTTTCCGCGACGCGGCCGCGGGCCGCGGCAGCTTCGCCGACAGTGTTCGCGCCGCGCAAGGCAAGACGGTGGCCGACCTGCAGGCCAAGGGCCTCCAGGTCAAGGAAGGCTGAACAGTGACCACAACGGCGACGGCCCCGGCGCGCGCGGAATCCACCCGCCCGCGCCGGGCCGCCCCACGACGACGTCGCGGCAGGCTCGCACCGTGGGGGTTCCTGGCCCCGTTCGGGGTGCTCTTCCTGCTGCTGTTCCTCGCGCCCATCGGTTACGCGGTCTACCAGAGCCTGATCCGGATCGATCGCTCCGGACCGCTCGGACTGGGCCGGGCGCGCGAGGTGTTCGGCGGCCTGGAGAACTACTCCCGGGCGGTGTCGGATCCGGCGTTCGTGGCCAGCATCGGCCGCGTCCTGCTCTTCGCCGCCGTGCAGGTGCCACTGATGATCGTGCTGTCCACGGTGCTCGCCCTGCTGCTGGACTCCGCGTCCGCGCGCTGGCCGGGGCTCTTCCGCGGGGTGTACTTCCTGCCCTACGGCGTGCCGGGGGTGATCGCGACCATCCTGTGGGGTTTCCTGTACGTCCCGGGTGTCAGCCCGATCGTGGACGGCCTGACCGCGATGGGGCTGCCGGTGGACCTGCTCGGTGGGGGCTCCGTCCTGTGGTCGATCGCGAACATCGTCACGTGGGCCTTCGCCGGGTACAACATGCTCGTCATCATCGCGCAGCTCAAGGCGATCCCCGGCGAGCTGCTCGAAGCGGCCACTGTGGACGGTGCGGGCCCGCTGCGGACCGTGTGGCACGTCAAGCTGCCGCTGGTGCGCCCAGCGCTCGTGCTCACCACGGTGTTCACCATCATCGGCACGCTCCAGCTGTTCGCCGAGCCGCTGGTGCTCAAACCGCTGTCGACCGCGATCTCCTTCACCTACACCCCGAACCTGTCCGCGTTCAACGAGGCGTTCAACAACAACAACTACGGGCTCGCGGCAGCCGAGTCGGTGCTGCTGGCGCTCGGCGCGTTCGTGCTGTCGTTCGGGTTCCTCCGCCTTACCGGCAGGAGGCGCCGATGACGGCATCGCTGCGCTCGCGCATCCTGGTCACCGCACTGCTCGGCGTCATCGCGCTGTACTTCCTGCTGCCGGTGTACTGGCTGGTCATCGCGAGCACCAAGAGCACCGGCTCGCTGTTCGGCAGTTCCGGGATGTGGTTCTCGGACATGCGGTTCCTGACGAACATGGCGAACGTCTTCACCTACGACGGCGGCGTCTACCTCCGGTGGGCGGCGAACAGCGTGGTGTACGCGTTCGTGGGTGCCACAGCCAGCACGCTGCTGTCGGCGGCCGCCGGGTACGCACTCGCGAAGTTCGCCTTCCGCGGCCGCGAGACCGTCTTCAACCTGGTACTCGGGGGCGTGCTGGTGCCGGCCACGGCACTCGCCCTGCCCCTGTACCTGATGTTCGCGAAACTGGGGCTGGCCAACACGTACTGGGCGGTGCTGCTGCCCAGCCTGGTCAACCCGTTCGGCGTGTACCTGCTGCGGATCTACACCGCGGCCGCGGTGCCCGACGACGTGCTGGAGGCCGGCCGGATCGACGGCGCGAGCGAGGCCCGGATCTTCTTCTCCGTGGTGCTGCGCATGGTCACCCCCGGGCTGGTCACGGTGTTCCTGTTCCAGTTCGTCGGAATCTGGAACAACTACTTCCTGCCCCTGGTGATGCTCTCCGACCCGAAGCTGTACCCGATCACGCTCGGTCTCACGTCGTGGCAGTCCTTCGCCGACCGGCAACCCGAGCTCTACCAGCTGACCATCGGCGGCGCGTTCGTCTCGGTGGTCCCACTCATGATCGTCACCGCGGTGCTCCAGCGGTTCTGGCGCGCCGGTCTCACCGAAGGAAGTGTCAAGGGATGAAACTGGACGGATTCGCGTTCGGCGGGGACTACAACCCCGAGCAGTGGCCGGAGCCGGTGTGGGACGAGGACATGGCCCTCATGCGCGAGGCGGGCGTGACCATGGTGAGCCTCGGCATCTTCTCCTGGGCCAACGTCGAACCGCGGCCGGGTGACTACGACTTCCGGTGGTTCGACCGCGTGATGAACCGGCTGGCGGACAACGACGTCGCCGTTTGTCTCGCGACCATGACGGCGTCTCCCCCGCCCTGGCTCGCCAGGATCGCGCCGGAAACGCTGCCCCGGCGCGCGGACGGAACCGTGCTGTGGCCCGGCGGGCGGGGACACTACTGCCCGTCCAGCCCCGCGTACCGCGAGCACGCGGGCCGGTTGGTGGACCAGCTGGCGACCCGCTACGGGGACCACCCCGCACTCGCCCTGTGGCACATCGGCAACGAGTACGGCTGCCACGTGTCCACGTGTTACTGCGACACCTCGGCGGCCGCCTTCCGCGACTGGCTGCGCAAGCGCTACGGCGGCGTCGACGGGCTCAACGAGGCGTGGTCGACCGCGTTCTGGTCGCAACGCTACGACGACTTCGAGGAAGTGCAGCCACCGCGGGCGAATCCCGCCTTCGCGAATCCGGCCCAGCAACTGGACTTCCAGCGCTTCTCCTCGGACGCGCTGCTGGACTGCTTCCTGATGGAGAAGGAGATCATCCGCCGGCACACCCCCGGCGTGCCGGTGACGACGAACCTGCTCGGACTGTGGAAGCCGGTCGACTTCTTCGCCTGGGCCAAGCACCAGGACGTCATCTCGCACGACTCCTACCCGGACCCCCACGACCCGGACACGCACGTCGAGGTGGCGTACAACTACGACGTCATGCGCTCGCTCGGCGAGGGCGCCCCGTGGCTGCTCATGGAGCAGGCGCCGAGCGCGGTGAACTGGCGGGATCGCAACGCGCCCAAGGCACCGGGCCAGATGCGGTTGTGGAGCTACCAGGCGGTCGCCCGCGGTGCGGACTCGGTGCTGTACTTCCAGTGGCGGCAGTCCCGTGGCGGCGCGGAACAGTTTCACTCCGCCATGGTCCCGCACGCCGGCCCGGACACCAGGACCTTCCGCGAGGTGTCGGCGCTCGGCGCCGAACTGGGCGAGCTGCCGGAACTGGTCGGCACCCGGGTGGAGGCCGAGGCGGCGCTGGTGCTGGACTGGTCGAGCTGGTGGGCGCTGGAGACCGAGTCGCACCCGGCGACCGACCTCCGCCAGCAGGAGGCGAACCTCACCCACTACCGGCCCCTGTGGGAATCCCGCATCACCACCGACGTCGTGCACCCGAGCGCCGACCTGTCCGCCTACCGGCTCGTGGTGGTGCCGAACCTCTACCTCGTCGACGCGGCGACCGCGGCGAACCTGGTGGCCTACGTCCGGGGCGGCGGGCATCTGGTCATGTCCTTCTTCTCCGGGATCGTCGACGAATGCGACCGCATCCACCTCGGCGGGTACCCAGCGCCGTTCCGCGAACTCCTGGGTGTGCACGTCGAGGAGTTCTGGCCGCTTGCCGACCACGGCTCGGTGAAGGTCGCGGCCACCGACGGGCACACCGGAACGGGCACGCTCTGGTCGGAGTGGATCACCACGGAGGGGGCGGAGACGCTCGCGACCTTCGCCGACGGCGAGCTGGCCGGGCGGCCGGCCGTCACCCGGCACGCGTACGGCGACGGAGTCGCGTACTACCTCGGCACCCGCCCGGATCCGGCGACGATGGGCACGCTGCTGCGCCAAGCCGCGGGCTCGGCCGGGGTGACGCCGGTGGTGCCCGGCGCTCCGGCCGGGGTCGAGGCGACCGTGCGCCGCGGCGGCGACGGCGCGCGCTATCTGTTCCTGTTGAACCACAACAACTTCCTGGTCACCGTCCCGGTGCCGGCCGGCGCACGGGATCTGCATTCGGGAACGGCGCTGGGGTCCCGGGTGGAGCTCGGCGCCCGCGGCGTGCTGATCGCGAGACTCGGCGATGAGTGAGCCCACCCGCAGGCAGGTTCTCATCGCCGGTGGTCTGGCCGTGGCCGGTCTGGCCGTGGGCAGGGCCGCGCCCGCGACCGCCGATCCGTCCGTGGCGGGCTACGTGTCGCCGCACGGCGACCACGAGCCGTCCCGGACCGAGATCCGCGTGATCGACGGGGTCAACGTGGTCCACCGGTACGGCCGGCCCGCCCCGTCGATCGACGTGTGGGCACACCGCCGTCAGCCGCGACAGTACCTCGACCTCGACGGCACCTGGCGGCTTGCGTTCGACGCCGACAACGGGGGCCTCGGCCGCGGCTGGCACCGCCCGTCGTTCGACGACTCCGGCTGGCGGGCTGCACCCGTGCCACTGCCGTGGGACCTGGTCGACCAGCCGGGGTTCGGCGGGTACGACGGCGCCGGCTACGGCACCGGAACCGCCTTCGTCGACGGCTACGCCTGGTACCGCAGGAAGTTCCGCGTACCCGGACAGTGGGCGGACGACGTGGTGCGCCTGCACTTCCTCGGCGTGAGCTACACCGCGTGGGTCTATGTGGACGGTGACCTGGTGGGCCGGCACGACGGCGGGCACACCCCGTTCACCCTCCACCTGGGACGGCTCGCGCCCGGAACCGAGCACACGCTCGCCGTCCGGGTGTGGCGCCGCCCGACGTACCCGGACTACGGTCTCCCGGTGCCGCCGGCGATCTCCGACGACCGGGAGGTGCCCTACACGGCGGTCGACTACTGGCCCTATGCGGGAATCACGCGCAGCGTGTTCCTGGAGGCATCGTCGGCGGTGTCGGTCAGCAAGCTCCTCACCGCCACCAGGGGCACGCGGCTCACCGTGCACGCCGTCGTGGTCAACGAGAGCGGCGCACCGGCGCGGCGAACGCTCGTGCTGTCTCCGGGCGCCGGCTGCCTCCCGGAACGACGGGACATCCAGATCGACGCGGGCAGTACGCGCGTGGTGACCGTCGAGTTCGACGCCGGGGACGCACCCCGCTGGTCATCCGACTCCCCCGTGACCCACGAACTGGTGGCGGAGCTCCATCAGGGCGCCGACCTCACCGACGCGCTGTCCACCCCGTACGGGATCCGCGAGGTCACCGTCGCCGACGGCCGGGTACTGGTCGACGGGCGTGCACAGTTCTTCAAGGCGATGAACTGGCACGAGGAAACGGCCGCACACGGCGCGTCGATGACGATTGCCGAGTACGACGCCGAACTGGCCGGCATGGCGGCGATCGGCGTCAACCTCATCCGCAACAGTGTCTACACCCGGCACCCCTACACCTACGACTGGGCCGACCGCCACGGCATGATGATCCTCGACGACTGCGACAACATGTGGCTGAACCGGCCGCAACAACAGCTGCAGACGGAGTCCTACGGCCAGTCCCGTGCGGTGGCCACGATGATGGCCTGGCACCAGGTGAACCACCCGTCGGTGCTGATGTGGAGCCTGCAGAACGAATCCGAAGTGGACAACGTCACCTACCGGGCGTGGCTGACCGACATGAAGGCGGCGGTCAAGGCGGCCGATCCGCAACAGCGCCCGGTGACGTGGGCGTCGGCCACCAGCCAGGACCCGGTGTTCGATGTGGCCGACGTCGTCGGTTTCAACGAGTACTTCGGCTACTTCTACGGCACGGACGAAGACCTCGGGCCGACCCTCGACGCCGTCGCGGCCGCTCACCCCGGCAAGCCGATCCTGATCACCGAGAACGGCACGTGGGCGCTGCCCGACAACCACGGCGGCGCCGATGTCCAGGGCACCGAGGAATGGCAGGCGGAGAGCTTCCGCAGGCACTGGGCCCAGGTCGTCACCCGCGACCAGGTGTGCGGCTACACCTTCTGGGTCTACAAGGACTACAAGCAACGCCGCGGCTACAACTACGAGTACAACGGCATCTCGGTCATGGGGTTGCTCGACTTCACCGACGAACGACCCAAGCTGGTCCGCGACGCGTTCCGGCAGGCGGTGGTACCGCCGCGGTGATCGCAGTTGCCTGCCGATTTCCCGGTACCCGTCCGGCGGACCATCATGGACGGGTGCGCCTTCCCGCTTGGTGGTGCGGCATCAGCCCGCGCCGTCGCCTCCTGCTCGCCGTCGTGGCCATGGTCGCGGTGGCCGTTGCCGTGGCCGGCCTCGTCGCGGCGACCCGTCCGGGCGGGGCGCCCGGCGCCGGGAGACCATCGCAGGACGAACAGGGCCCGGTGCTGCTGGTCCCCGGCTACGGCGGTGCGCAGGCCGCTCTCGCGCGTCTCGCGGACCGGATCCACCAGGCCACCGGCCGCCCGGCCGAAGTGCTGACGCTTCCCGGCGGCGGCACCGGCGACCTCCTGGCACAGGTTGCCGTTCTCGACCAGGCGGCCGCGCGAGCGCACGCGCGCGGCGCGCCGTCGGTGGACGTGATCGGGTATTCGGCCGGTGGTGTCGTCGCCCGTCTGTGGGTGGCCCGCGACGGTGGCGCCCACCAGGCTCGCCGCGTCGTGACGCTGGGTGCGCCGCTACACGGCACCCAGCTCGCCGCGACGGCCGCGGTGCTCGACCCCGACGCGTGCCCGGCCGCGTGCCGGCAGCTCGCGCCGGGCAGCGCGCTGCTGCGGCAACTGCAGGATCAGCCGGTCCCGCCCGGCGTCCCCTGGCTGTCGTTGTGGACCGAACGTGACGAGGTGGTCGTCCCGCCCGATTCGGCGCGCCTGGAGGGCGCGGTCAACGTGCCGCTGCAGGGGGTGTGCCCCGGCAACCGGGCCACCCACAGCGACCTGCCCACCGATCCCCAGGTCACCGGACTCGTCCTGGCCGCGATCGGGACCGCGCCCCTCACGGCGCCGCGCGCCTGTGTCTAGCGACGGCCGGCGGGTCTTAGCTGGTGACGTCCCTGGTCGCGAAGTTCGCCCACGTCGCGCCGAAGAACACGACGATGTACCCGGCCTGCAGCAGCAGTCCGTGGTCGATGTTGCGCCAGAGCACGGGATCGCGGAAGAAGTCGATCCACGACAGCCAGTAGTGCGTCGGCAGGTACGGCTTGACCGGGGCGGCGGCGTCCAGCGTTTCCAGCACCGAGCTGGTGATCAGTACCGCGAGACCACCCAGGGTGGCGCCGAGCGCCGAATCCGTCACCGTGGACAGGAACACCGTGATCGCCGCGAAACCCAGCATCGACACCACGATGTAGGCGACCGCGCCGAGCAACCGCCACCCGAGCGAGGACGAGCTGAGCGCCGTGCCCGACATCGAGATCGTCCCGGGCGGCGGACCGGCGCCGGGGACGACGGCCTGCCCGCCGGTGCCGAACAACAGCACGCCGACGACCAGGGAGGTGAGCACGACGAACGCGATGGCCGCGGTGACGTACACCGCGACCGCGACCAGTTTCGCGACCAGCAGCCGCGTGCGGCCGACGGGCCGGACCAGCAGGTAACGCAGGGTGCCGCCGGCCGCCTCACCGGCGATCGAGTCGCCGGCGACGACCGCGACGGCGATCGGCAGGAACAGCGGCAGCACCAGCGCGAGCGCGGCGGCCGGGTAGAGCGAGCCGTCCTGGACCACGGCGGACAGGAACGCCCCGCCCTGCCCTGGCGGCGGCGGAAAGTCCGCGGTCGCCAGGAACACCGCCACGATCGCGGGCAGCAGGCACAACAGGCCGACACTCACCCACATCCGCGGCCGCAGCACGAGCTTGCGCAACTCGACCCCGATCATCCGGGCTCCCCGAAGCGGTCGGAGCCGGGGCCGGTGACATCGAGGACAACCTGCTCCAGAGTGCGCCGCTCGGCCCGGATGGACCGCACCCGGAGACCGGAGCCGACGAGCCAGGTGTTGAGCGCGACGGGATCGTCGTGGCGGACGACCAGAGCGTCACCGGCGCGAGACTCCACGTGCCCGTCTAGGAGCGCGGCGGCCTCGGCCGCGTCCGGGGTGCCGACCAGCACCCGGCCGGTCGGCGTGCGGAGTGCGGCGAGGTTGTCCTCGAGCACGAGGCGGCCGCGGTCGACGACGCCGACCCGCGTGCACAGCTGCTCGACCTCGGCGAGCAGGTGGCTCGACAGGAACACGGTGGTCCCGTTGTCGTTGAGCTCGACGAGCAGTTCGCGGATCTCCTTGATCCCCTGGGGGTCGAGGCCGTTCGTCGGCTCGTCGAGGATGAGCAGCCGCGGCCCCCGGATCAGGGCGGCGGCGAGCCCGAGCCGTTGCCGCATGCCCAGCGAGTACGCCTTCACCGGGCGCTGGTCGATCTTGGCCAGCCCGACGCGGTCGAGGGCCTCCTCGATGCGGCTGCGCCGCGTCCGCCGCCCGCCGCCCCGGCCGGTGGCGTCGAGCAGGGCCAGGTTGCGGCGCCCGGACAGGTGCGCGTAGGCGCCCGGCCCCTCGACCAGCGCGCCGACCTGTGGCAGCACCTCGGCGACCCGCCGGGGCACCGGCCGCCCCAGTACCTCGATCTCCCCGCTCGTCGCGTACACCAGACCGAGCAGCATCCGCACCAGCGTCGTCTTGCCCGAGCCGTTCGGGCCGAGGAAGCCGTAGCGATCGCCGTCGCGCACCCGCAGATCGACGGCGTCGACCGCCACGGTGCGGCCGAACCGCTTGGTCAGCGCGTGAGTGGTGATCATCGGCCGCTCCGCTGGGACAGCTCACCGGCGACCGCCCGCAGCAGGTCCGGGGTGACCAGGCCGGCGAGCAGGTAGCCGCGGCCACTGCCGGGCGGTCGCACCACCGCGAGGGACAGCGGCGTGATCGACAGCACCACGGCGGTGCCCGCGCTCAGCACCAGCTTCGCGCCACCGGCCTTTTTGGCCGCCTCGGCCACCGAGTACGCCGTGTCCGGCGGCACCCGGACGACCGCGAACGTCGCCAGCCCCCACCCGTAGAAGGCGACGCCTTCCACACCCGAAGCACGGACGGGGCGGCCGTGCAGCGCCGACGGCAGCCGGGCCCACCCCAGCGTGCGCAGTGCCCGCGAGATGTCCGGCGCGTTCGTCACGGTAAAGCTCGTGCCCGGCACCGGTTCCGGCCTGGTGACGACGGGAACGGTCTGGTCGACGTCGTCGAACGCGGTCACCAGGCCCGGTGCGCGCTGCCCGCGCGCGGTCACCTCGACGCGGACCGGCAGCCCGGTGCCCGGATCCGCCCAGATGTCGGCCTGCCCGATGGTCGTGTCCGGATCGGTGGGCACGACCCGCAGCCCCGACGCGGCGACCCCCGCGACGTTCCGCCCGGGCAGAGCGCTGAGCGCGTCCCCCGGCGTGGCACCGAGGATCCAGCGCGCCAGCTGGGGCGGGAGCAGGTCACCGGCTCGCGGGAGCCGGACCGAGGGCGTCCCGGTGAACGCGGTGAGCGTGTTCGCGCCGTAGTCCCACGTGTACTCGGCGTCGGGCAGCCGGTAGAGGTCGCGTTCGCCGGTCGGCGTGAGCACGGCGACGCGGTAACGATCGGGCCCGGCGTACCAGGCGTGCATCGTGGTCGTGGTGGTGAACAGGGCCGCGACGCCGGCGAGGTCGGGCAGATCGGGCAGCGCGAGCGCGCCGGTACTGCTCGCATATCCCTGGTACGGGGCGGTGTCCGACCGCAGCACCAGCTCGCGCATCCGGGCCGGGTCGAGCGCGGGCCCGGCCGGGCGCAACGCCGCGACGACCGCGGGCACCGACAGCAGCACCACGGCCACCGCGCCCACCACCGCCCAGCGGCGCAGTCTGTCCCCTCGCACGACGGACAAGGTCACCACCTCTGGGTTCCTTTGTACGCCCCGCCGGGGTCCGCCACAGCGTTCTGCACGCCCTCCAGCCCTGCGCAGCGCGGAGACGCGCGACCTTCGAACGGTCCACTATGGACGCCTACCCAGCGGACCGGGCCACCGGATCCGGGCGTGACGTCGGCCATATTCCGGCATGGCTCAGGCACCTGGCACGCATTCTGGGACGCACCATCCCCCCAAAAACCCCGAGGAACCACGATGACCGATGGGCTGAAGTCCCCACCCCCCGACGCCGAGGCCATGCGCGAACGCGTGGAGGCGATCATGTGGCGCTGGCTGGCCGGCGACAAGCTCACCGACCACGAGCAGCTGATCGTCGACATGCGGCTCAACCGCGGCGGCTGCGGCTCCTGCCGGTAGCCGCCGCCCCTGGATCACCGGCTCCCCGGTCGGGCAGCGGAACCGCACCGCACAGCACTTCCCAGCGGCGTGGGCACGACCCGCCTCGCACTGCACGTCGCGCGCCAGACGCGGGCATCCTCCCCCGCCGGCCGATGGCTGGCCGGCCTGGACGAGCTGACCCAGGCCGACCTGCTCCCGGCGACGATCCGTGCGGCGATGACCGGCGCCCGCCACGGCCCGGCATCGCGGACCCAGATCGCCGCCACGCTGAACGTGGAGCGCTGAACCAGGTACTTCCGGCGGAAGTACCTGGATCAGACGAGGTCGAACCGGTCGAGTTCCATGACCTTCGTCCAGGCCGCGACGAACTCGTGCACGAACTTCTCGCGAGCATCGTGGCTGGCGTAGACCTCGGCGATGGCCCGGAGCTGGGAGTTGGACCCGAAGATGAGGTCAACCGCGGTGGCGGTCCACTTCAGCCCGCCGGTGGCCGCGTCGCGGATCTCGTACACGTGCTCCTCGGACTCCGACCCCACCCACCGGGTACCCGGTGCGAGCAGGTTGGTGAAGAAGTCGTTGGTGAGCACTCCGGGCCGGTCGGTGAGGACACCGTGCCGGGTGCCGCCGTAGTTCGCCCCGAGTGCGCGCAGGCCGCCGACGAGGACGGTCGTCTCCGGCGCCGTCAGGTCGAGCATGTAGGCGCGGTCGACGAGCAGCACCTCCGGCTCGAGCTTCTCGCCGGCACGCAGGTAGTTGCGGAATCCGTCGGCACGCGGCTCGAGGACCCGGAACGAGTCGACGTCGGTCTGCTCCTGGACCGCGTCGGTGCGGCCGGGGTGGAACGGCACCGTCACCTCGAACCCGGCGTCGCGCGCGGCCTTTTCGACGGCGGCCGAACCGGCCAGCACGATCAGGTCGGCGAGGGAGATCTTCGCGCCGCCCGCGTCGTTGAACTCGCGCTGGATGCCCTCGAGGGTTTCCAGCACCGGCCGCAGCTGCTCGGGCTGGTTGACCTCCCAGCTGCGCTGCGGCTCGAGGCGGATACGGGCGCCGTTCGCGCCGCCGCGCTTGTCGGTGGAGCGGAAGCTCGCGGCCGACGCCCAGGCGGTGGTGACCAGCTGCGCCGTCGTGAGGCCGGATTCTCCGACCGTCGCCTTGAGGGCGGCGATGTCGCCCTCGCCGACGAGCTCGTGGTCGACGGCCGGCACCGGGTCCTGCCACAGCTGCGGCTCGGGCACCCACGGTCCGAGGAACCGGCTGACCGGTCCCATGTCGCGGTGCAGCAGCTTGTACCAGGCCTTGGCGAACGCCGGCGCGAACTCGTCCGGGTTCTCCATGAAGCGGCGGGAGATCGGACCGTAAACCGGGTCGAAGCGCAGCGCCAGGTCCGTCGTGAGCATGGTCGGCTTGTGCTTGCGGTCCGGGTCGTACGGGTCCGGGATGATCTCCGGCGCGTCCTTGGCGACGTACTGCTTCCCACCGCCGGGGCTGGTGGTGAGCTCCCACTCGTAGCCGAAGAGGATCTCGAAGAAGCGGTTGCTCCACTCGGTCGGCCGGTCGGTCCAGGTCACCTCGAGACCGCTGGTGATGGCGTCCGCGCCGACGCCGCTGCCGTGGGTGCTCAGCCAGCCGAGGCCCTGCGCCTCCAGCGGGGCGGCCTCGGGCTCCGGGCCCACGTGGTCGTCGGCGTCGCCGGCGCCGTGGGTCTTGCCGAACGTGTGGCCACCGGCGATCAACGCGACGGTCTCCTCGTCGTTCATCGCCATCCGGGCGAAGGTCTCCCGGATGAAGTGGGCCGCCGCCCGGAAGTCCGCGCTGCCGCGGGGCCCTTCGGGGTTGACGTAGATGAGGCCCATCTCGGTCGCGCCGAGCTCGGGCACCATCTCCGAGTCGCTGACGTAGCGCTCGTCGCCCAGCCAGTCGTCCTCCGGACCCCAGATGATCTCCTCGGGCTCCCAGGTGTCCTCGCGGCCGAAACCGAAACCGAAGGTCTTGAACCCCATCGACTCCAGTGCCACGTTGCCGGCGAACACCAGCAGGTCCGCCCAGGAGATCTGCTGGCCGTACTTCTGCTTGACCGGCCAGAGCAACCGGCGCGCCTTGTCCAGGTTGGCGTTGTCCGGCCAGCTGTTGAGCGGGGCGAACCGCTGGGCGCCGTCGCCCGCCCCGCCGCGACCGTCGTGGATGCGGTAGGTGCCCGCGGCGTGCCAGCTCATGCGGATCATCAGACCGCCGTAGTGGCCGAAGTCGGCCGGCCACCAGTCCTGCGAGGTGGTGAGCACCTCGACGATGTCCCGCTTCAGCGCCTCGACGTCGAGCCGGGCGAACTCCTTGGCGTAGCTGAACCTCTCCCCCAGTGGGTTGCCTTTGGCCGAGTGGGCGTGCAACACCGAGAGGTCGAGCTGGTTGGGCCACCAGTCCCGGTTGGTGTGCGGACGGCCACCCGTCTTCGGCGACGGCGAATCGATCGCCGGGTTCTCGCTCTCACTGCCGTGCGCGGTCACGGAGTCGTGCGCGACCGGGCACCCGGACGCGGCGTTGGCGTCCACATCTTGCGCGCTGGCGGGGACGTTGCCCTGGGTGTCGCTCATCTGCTTCCTTCCGACCTGGCGGATCATTGCGGTGTGCGGCGGGCCGAGCAGCCGGGGCAGGTGCCCCAGTAGACGACCTCGGCCTCGTCGACCACGTAGCCGTGGTCGTCCGAGGCGGTGAGACAGGGGGCGTGGCCGACGGCGCACTCGACGTCGGCGATCGCGCCGCAGGAGCGGCACACGACGTGGTGGTGGTTGTCCCCCACGCGGGACTCGTAGCGGGCGGTCGCGCCGGTCGGCTGGATGCGCCGAACCAGACCGGCGTCGGTGAGGACCCGCAGCACGTCGTAGACCGCCTGGTGGGAGACCGTCGGATGATCGGCCCGCACCAGCGCGAGCACCGTCTCGGTGTCGACGTGCGGGTTGTCCCGGAGCGCCGCGAGCACCGCCAGGCGAGGCCGTGTCACGCGCAACGAGACAGCCCGCAGCTGTGCCTCGAAGTCGGACGCCACACGGCGACCCTAGTGCGCTTGTCTGGAATAAATCAAGTTAGCGGGGTCGCCGAACCGGGGGACGCGAAGCCCCCGCACCACCGGCGTGATCAGGTCCTTTCCGGGCGGTGGACGGCGGATCAGTTGAATCCGAGCGCGGCCAGCACCCGCGGGAGCTCCGACTGCACCCGCGCCGGCGGCGGAGCGGTGACGAAGTTCGCCGGAAGCCGAACCGTCGCGCCCGGCACGCCTTCCAGTGGCGAGGCCAGGTAATCCGCGTTGTTGAGCGCGGCCTGCCCGTCGGGCGTCATCAGCCATTGCAGGAACAGCTTGGCCGCGTTCGGATGGGTACTGCCGGAGGGCAGCACGCACTGCGACACGGTGACCGGGGCTGGGTCGGTGGGGTACCAGGCGGCGACGTCCCGTCCGACCCCGGCGAACTGGCCGGGGGTACCCGCGAGTAGGACGTCGCCCTGTCCGGCCACGAGCTGCTCCACCCCCACGAGCGAGCTGGCCACGGGCTGGTAGTCCTGGGCACGCAACTTCCGCAGGTAGCCCTCACCCAGGCGCGGGTCGTCGAAGAGGGTGGCGAACATCTGCGACCACGCGGCGGAGTTGCGCGGATCGTTCACCATGATCCGGCCGGACAGCCGGGGATCCAGCAGGTCGTCCCACGAGTCGATCGTGAGCCCGCCCGCCGTGCGGTAGCCGACGACCGGAACGACCACCGAACAGCCCACGCCGGCATCACCGCGCACGAAGGCCGGTGGGACACCGGGAAACGTCGCGATCGACACCGGTGCCGTGTACTCCTCGGCGCGCAGACTGTCCGCGAGCGCCACGTCCGATGTCGTGATCACATCGGCACCGATCGCCCCCGCGGAACGCACGTCGGCGTCGATGCGCTGCGCGAGGGCCGCACTGGACAGCCGTTCCGGAACGCGCACCTCGATCCCGTAGGTGTCCCGGAACGCCTTCTGCACGGCGTCGATGGACGGCTGCAGGTTGCCCGTGTACCAGACGATCTGACCCTCCTGCCTCGCGAGCGCGACCAGCTCGTCGCCCTCGGCTGTCGAGGCGGCGGGTGCGGGATCCTCGCGCCCCGAGCACGCGGCGAGAACCGAGAGAGCGAGGGTTGCCGTGACGAGGACGAGCCTGCGACGCATGAAATCCCCTCTCGACGCTGATGTGCGCGACAGTAACTGAGTATTCTCTTCTGGTCCATCTCCGGAGAATTGTGCGGTATTGCGAGCGTTCTGATCCTGATCCCGCTGTCGAACACGACAATCCTTATCCTGAATAGGCCTGGTCGCGAGCCCGCCGAGCAGGGCGCCCGCTCGGTGGGACAGACAGCTGACACCCGTGCCGTCGAGACGTAGTCTCGCCCCTTCGGCGACGAGGCCACGGATCAAGGGGTAGCGGATGAACACACAGAGCAGCTTCGGCGCGGACACGGTCCGCACGTTCGCCTCCGGCCTCCGGTTCCCCGAGGGGCCCGCGGTGGACCGGGACGGCTCGCTGATCGTGCCCGAGATCGAAGGCGGGGCACTCGCGCGGGTGCGGCCGGACGGCACGGCCGAGACCGTGGCCGAGGTCGGCGGCGGGGCGAACGGCTGCGCCTTCGGGCCGGACGGCGCGATCTACGTGTGCAACAACGGCGGGTACACCTTCGCCGAGGCGGATGGCATGAGGTTCCCGGTGGGCATCCCCGAGGGGTACGTGGGCGGGTCGCTGCAACGGGTCGACCCCGTGAGCGGCGCCGTGGACGTCGTGTTCACCGAGTCGGAGGGCGTACGGCTCGGCGGCCTCAACGACATCGTGTTCGACGAAACCGGCAGCTGCTACATCATGGACACCACGGTCGGCGCGATCCACTACGCCGATCTCGCGGCCGGGACGATCCGGGTCGTCGCCTCGGGGCTGCGTGGTCCCAACGGCGGCGGGCTCTCCCCGGACGGCACGCGGTTGTACGTCTCGGAGACCTACACCGGCCGGGTCCGGGTCTGGGATGTGGCCGGCCCCGGCAAGCTGGTCGAACTCCCCGACCTCTACCAGCATCCGAGCCGCGACCTCCACGTGTACTGGGACGGTCTCGCCGTCGACGGCGACGGCAACGTGTGCGTCGCCGACCTGCCGTCCTCCGGGGTCGCCGTGCTCGGCGCCGATGGCGAGGTCCGCGGGCGGTTCACCCTTCCCGTCAACGACCGGTACGTCACCAACCTCTGCTTCGGCGGGCCGAAGGGCGACACCGCGTACGTGTGTTCGGGCGGCCGCGGCGTCATCTACGAGGTGCAGTGGCCCTGGCCGGGCCACCGGCTCCACTTCCAGCCCTGAAACGACGACCGCCGCGACCGCCATCGGCGGCCGCGGCGGTCGTCGCGGTGCGGTGCCCCTCAGCTGGAGAGGACCTCATCCATCCCGCCGTTGGCGCGCCACTGCCGGACGATCGTGTTGAACTCGACCGGACCGCCCCCGAACGCCTCGGTCCGCTTCTTCGGCTGTCCCTCGTAGTTGTAGTAGCCCGGCGTGCACTCGGCCAGGAAGGCCTGCATGTGCACCGCCCGCTCGCGGATCGTCGCCACCCAGGCGTCCTCGGCCTCCTGGCCGGGCTCGACCAGAACGCCGCCCCGCCGCTCGGCCTCCGCCACCACCGCGCCGACGTTCTCGCTCTGTTCCTCGAGCACGTGCGTGAAGTTGACCGACACCGCGTTCTGCGTGCTGCCGAGCTGGAACAGGTTCGGGAAGCCGCGGCTCACCCAGCCGTGCAGTGTGCGCAGCCCGTCCGCCCAGTACTCCTCCAGCGAGATCCCGTTGCGGCCGCGGATGTCGGCACCGGCCCGGACGGACGGGTCCACCCCCGCCTCGAACCCGGTCGCGAAGATGACCAGGTCCATGGGGTACTCCACACCGGCCACCACCAACCCGCCGCTGGTCATCCGCTCCACGCCGAGCCCGTCGGTGTCCACCAGCGCGACGTTGTCGCGGTTGAAGGCCTGCAGGTAGCGGTCGCTGAACGCGGGCCGTTTGCACATCTGCCGGTACCAGGGCTGCAGCGCCGCCGCGGTCTCCGGGTCGGCGACGATCTCGGCGATCCGGGCCCGGAGCTCGTTCATCTTCTCGTGGTCGGCCAGCTCGGCAGCCAGCGCCGGGTCCTCGCCTCGGCCGCTGACCATCCGGCGGCGTCCGCGGACCGGCGCGATGTCCGTCCACTGGTCGCCGACGAGGTTCTCGTCGGCGACCCCGCCGGTGACGAGTTGCAGGAAGTTCTCCCGGCGGCGGCGCTGCCACCCCGGCTCCAGCCCGGCCCACCACCCGGGGTCGGTCGGCTCGTCGTCACGACGGTCCACAGTGGAGGGAGTGCGCTGCACGACCAGCAGCTCGCGGCAGTCCGGGGCGATGGCCGGCACGACCTGAATGCCCGTGGCACCCGTTCCGATCACCGCGACGCGCTTGTCCGCCAGACCCGGATACCCGGCAACGCCCTCGGCGCCTCCGGTGTAGCCGTAGTCCCAGCGGCTGGTGTGGAAGGCGTGCCCGACGAAGTTCTCGATGCCCGGGATGCCCGGCAGCTTGGGCCGGTTGAACGGGCCGCTGGACACCACGACGTACCGCGCGGTGAACGCGTCCCCCCGGTCGGTGCCGACCTTCCAGCGCCCGGCCTCGTCGTCCCAGTGCAGGGAGGTGACCTCGGTGTGGAACAGGGACTGCCGGCGGAGGTCGAAATGATCGGCGATGAGCTCGGCGTGCCGGCGGATCTCCGCGCCGGGCGCGTACTTGCGGCTCGGCATCTCCCCCACCTCCTCCAGCAACGGGAGGTAGATGTAGGACTCGATGTCGCACGCCACACCGGGATAGCGGTTCCAGTACCAGGTGCCCCCGACGTCGCCCGCGGTATCGACCAGGCGGATGCTCGCCAGGCCCGCCTTGCGCAAGTGCGCCCCGGCGACGAGGCCGCCGAACCCGGCACCGAGGACCACGGCGTCGACCGCATCGGTCACCGGCTCGCGCGCCGCGGGCGGGTCCGACCACGGATCATCGGCGTAGGAGGCCAGGTCACCGGTGGGGCGCAGGTACTGTGCGGTGCCGTCCGGCCGGATCCGTTTGTCCCGCTCCCGGCGATACCGGTCGCGGATCGCCTCGAGGTCTTCCGGCCGCCAGGTGCCGTCGGTCGCCGTCGTGTGCTGCTGTTGGCCCATCCGCGCGTCGTCCTTGTCGCTCGTCGTCGGTTGGCGCTATATTTCTGGCGCTCAGTGACATTTAACCGCGATCCACCCGGAATTCATAGTCCTCAATGCTCGCAACGAAAGGACAGGCCCGAGATGCCGGAGCCGACGGTGGCCGCCCCACCAGCACGCCGCGGACGGCCTCCGGCGGACCTGGCGCACCGAGCCGCGACCCGCCTCGCCGTCTCGCGTGTGGCGGTACGGCTCTTTCGCGAGCACGGCCTCGCCGACACCAGCGGAGAGCAGATCGCGGCCGCGGCGGGCATCTCGACGCGGACCCTCTGGCGGTACTTCCGGACGAAAGAGTCTTGTGTCGAGCCACTTCTGAGACTCACCGTCGACGCCTACGTCGCCGCACTGCGGGGCTGGCCGCGGAACCGCGGGCTCGCCGAGCACCTCCGCGCGGCGTACCGGTTGCCCCCGCAAGCCGAGCCGGAGGACGCCACTCTGGTGCGCGAGGCCATCCGGATGGCCACCACCGACCCCGCGCTGAGGGCGATCTGGCTCCTCGTGCACGACGGTGCCGAGCCGGTGCTCGGCGCGGTGCTCGCGGAGCGCTACGGCACAAATAAGGACACTCTTGAGGTGCGCGTGCAGGCTGCCGCCATCAACGCGGCCCAACGGCTGTCGATCGAGGAGGTGGCCGCCTCGCCGGAGCCGATGGAGGCGCTGCGGGCCCACCGCGACCACCTGGCGCAGGCGGTGGGCGCCGTCGTCCAGGGCGTCGGCACCCCGCCACGGGGTGTGGTCCGGTGAACCCTGGGGGTTCCCGGCACCCGCGCGGCGCAACGGAACCGTCACGGCCTCACCGACCGGGCGAGGCCTGGTACGCCGCGAGGAACTCCGGATCGGCCCGGCCCGACTTCACCGCGCCCATGCCGGGAAAACCGATGGCGTAACCGCCGTCGACCGGCAGCACCGCGCCGGTCACGAAGGAGGCCTCGTCGCTCGCCAGGAACAGCACGGCGTTGGCCACCTCCTCGGAGCGCCCCCACCGGTCCATCGGGATCCCACACGGGCGGCCGACGCCCTCCGGAGGCTCCGGATACCGGTCGATCATCGGCTTGACCAGGCCGGTCCACACCGATCCGGGAGCCACGACGTTGACCCGGATGTTGTCGTCGGCGTAGTCCAGCGCGGCGGAGACCGACATCTGGTTCACCCCGGCCTTCGCCGCGCCGTACACGCTGTGGTGCCGGTAGCCGACCAGAGCGGTCGCCGACGAGACGTTGACGATCGAGCCGCCGCCGGTCTCCCGCATGGCCAGCACGCCGTACTTCATGCAGAAGAACACCCCGCGCAGGTTCGTGTCGTGCACGCGGTCGAAGTTCTCGGTGGTCTGCTCGTGCAGCGGCATGAGCCCGCCGCCGAACCCGGCGTTGTTCACCAGGACGTCGATCCGACCGAACCGGTCCAGCGACTCGGCGATCATGCGCCGCACGTCGTCCTCGACGCCCACGTCGGCGCGCACCCCGAGCGCCGCGGCGCCGATCCGCTCGGCGGTCTCCAGGGCGTTCTCGCCACGCCCGGCGCACACGACGTTCGCGCCCTCGGCCGCGAACCGGAGTGCGGTCGCCCTGCCGATCCCTGAACCGGCCCCGGTGACGACCGCGACCTTGCCCGGCAGCCTCATCAGCTGAAGTACCGTCCGCCGTTGACGCTGAGCGTGTGGCCGGTGACGTAGGCCGCCTCCTCGGAGGCCAGGTAGGCCACGGCGTAGGCGATGTCCTCGGGCCGACCCGCCCGTTTCATCGGCATGCGCTGGGCGACCTTCTCCGGATCGCTGACGCTGCTGCGCATGAGCGGCGTGTCGACGAAACCCGGGGGGACGTTGTTCGCCGTGATGCCCTTGTCCGCGAACTCGGCGGCCAGTGCCCTGGTGAATCCGATGACCCCGCCCTTCGCGGCGACGTAGTGCGCGAGGTTCGGCGACCCGCTCTGCGTGGAGGACGACGAGATGTTCACGATCCGGCCCCAGCCCGCCTCGAGCATGTCCGGGACGATCGCCCGGGTGACCAGGAACGGGCCCTTGAGGTCGACCTGGATGGTCTCGTCCCAGTCCTGCTCGGTGAGCTCCAGGAACGGCTTGTACCGGGTGATCCCGGCGTTGTTGACCAGGATCGTCACCGGGCCCAGCTCGGCGCGGGTCCGCGCCGTCGCGTCCGCCACCGCGGCTGCCTCGGCGGCGTCGCCCGCCACGGCGATCCCCTTGCCACCCGCCTCGCGGATCTGCGCCACCGTCTGCTCGGCGCCCTCACCGTTGAGGTCCCATACGGCGACGGCGGCGCCCCTGGCCGCGAGCACGACCGCACACGCCCTGCCGATCCCGCTCCCGCCGCCGGTGACGACGGCGTTCCTGCCTTCCAGAGACGTCTCAGACATGACCGTTCCCTCTTCTTCCTCGTCGTTGAGTGCGTCAGAGCTCGCCGAGCGCGTCGCGCGCGGCCTTGCGGGCGGCCATCGCGCGCGGGAACCCGGCGTAGCCGGCGGCGTGGTAGACGACCTCCGCGATCTCGTCGCGCGTCAGTCCGTTGGCGAGGCCGATCCGCACGTGGCTGCGCAGTTCGTCCTCGGCGCCGAGCGCGATCAGGATGCCGAGCGTGACGAGGCTGCGGTCACGCCGCGACAGCCCGTCCCGGGCCCACAGCGAGGCCCACACGGCGACCAGGCCGATCTCCACGGCCTCCTCACCGATCTTCCCGTCGCGCAGGTCCGGCGGATCGGCGCCCGGCTCCAGCGGGGGCCTCGCGGCCTGCGGGAACGCGGCACCGACGATCTCGCCCATCGTGACGTAGCCCAGCCGGCGCAGATCCGCGCCTGGGGCCGGTCCGGATTCGCCGCCGGTCATCCGGCTTCACCTCGCGGGGCCAGGTGCGCCAGGAACGAGGTGGTGAAGTCGCCGAGGCTCGCCGGCACCGTGTACCCCTTCTCGTCGATCACCAGGTCGAGGTTGGCGGCGACGTCCTCGATGGCGGGCTCGCCGCCGGTGTGCAGGTAACCCGGGGTGGCGCCGAGGAAGATCCGGCTGAACCGGCCTGCCCCGGCGGCGAAGATCTCCCCGGTGACGGGGCATTTCTCGTGCGCGAGGAAGCCGGCCATCGGAGCGACGAGAGCCGGGTCCATCGCCTGGGCGATGCCGCCGGCGTCCGGGCTGCCGGTACCACCCGCGCCCTCGCTGGTGGCCGGGTTGCCCGCCATCCGGGTCCAGGCGTTGGGGGAGATCACGTTCGCCTTGATGCCGTGCGCGGCGCCGCTCGTGGCCAGGTTGCGGGTCAGCCCGATGATCCCGGCCTTGGCCGAGGCGTAGGCCAGGTTCTCGGCCAGCCCGAACACCCCCACCGACGTCGTGGTCACCACCCGGCCGTAGCGCTGCTCCAGGAAGTACGGCCACGCCGCCCGGACGACGTTGAACGATCCGAGCAGATGCACGTCGAGGTGCGACTGCACATACTCGGCGTCCGCCTCGGGCAGTCCCAGCCAGCGCATGATCCCCGCGTTGGCCAGTACCGCGTCGACGCGGCCGAAGGCCTCGACCGCGGCGCCGACGATCTCCGCGCCGCCCTCGGCGGTGGCGACGTCGCTGCCGTTCGCGACGGCGGTGCCGCCCGCCGCGGTGATCTCGTCGACCACCTGCTGTGCGGGCGAGATGTCCGCGCCGTCGCCCGCCATCGAACCACCGAGGTCGTTGACCACCACGCTCGCGCCCCGCGCGGCCAGCAGCCGCGCATAGGCGGCACCGATGCCCCGGCCCGCGCCGGTGACCACCGCCACCCGTCCCTCGAAGTCGTACTCGGTCATGCTTGTCGTCCTTTGTCCGTGGTGGTTTCCGGGAACCGTGCTCAGCCCGTGGTGAGCCGGAAGCGACGGACCTTGCCCACGCTCGTGCGGGGCAACTCGTCGATGAGGGTCCAGTCCCGGGGCCGGGCCGCCGGAGTGAGGTTGCGTAGCGCCCACTCGTCGAGCTCGGCCGGTGTCGGCGGGTGCGCGTGATCCCGCGCGACCACATAGGCGACCGGGACGACGTCGCGAACCGGGTCCGGCCGGGCGACCACGGCGGCCTCGAGCACGCCGGGTGCCTGGGCCACCGCGGCCTCCACCTCGGTGAGGCTGACGTTCTCCCCGGCCACCTTGATCACGTCGTCGACCCGGCCGACGAACCGGAGCACACCGTCGGCGCCCTGGGACACCAGGTCCCCGGTGGCGAACCAGGTGCCCTCCGGTGTCTCCCGGAAGACCTTGGCCGTCGTGGCCTCGTCGTCGAGGTATCCGGCGAACAGGTCCACGCCCGGGGTGCCGAGCACGGTCAGCTCGCCCGGCGCGTCGGACGGTCCGCCGGTGCCGGCCGGCTCGATCCGGATCCGCCTGCCCACCGGACGGCCGATCACATCGTGCCGGGCGGGTTCGGAGGTGTCGGCGCAGACGATCGCCACGGTCTCGGTCATGCCGTAGAGCTGGCGGGGGCGGACGCCGGCCAGCTCGGCGAACCGTGCGTAGTGCTCGGCCCCGAGGCTCTGGGCGAACCAGACGTGCTCCAGGTGCAGCGGTTCCTCCTCCTCGGGGCAGCGCGCCAGGATCATGCGGATCGGTGCGGCGAACAGGCTGGCGTGCGTGACTCCCAGCTCACGCGCGTGCCGCACCCACCCCGACGCGCTGAATACGGCGCTCAGCGCCACGCTCGCGCCGACCGCGATGGCCGGTGCGAAGCAGTAGTACTGGGCATTGGCGTGGAACAGCGGCAGCGTGACGTGCCAGCGGTGCCGGGACTCCAGCGCCGCCGCGCGCGCCATGACGCCGGCGACCGTGGCGTAGGCCGCCTGCGTGAGCACGACGCCCTTGGGCACCGACGTGGTGCCCGAGGTGAACAGGACCGCCAGCCGGTCGGGCGGCTCCACCGCGACCGGGGCGGCCGGAACGCCGTCGAGTGGACCGCCGGCCGCGACGTCGGACACGTCCTCGGCAAGTTCGAGCACCGTGCGGACCCGCCCGGCCGCGCCCTCCCGGTACGCGCCGGCACGGGCGGCCGCGCAGACCGCCACCGCCGGGGCGACCCGGCGGACCTGGCCGGCGATGTCCCGCGCGGCCGACTCCGGGTCGACCGGGACCACCCAGGCTCCCAGCCGGGCCGCCGCCAGCCACAACGCCACGAACGCCGGGCAGTTCCGCAGGACGACGTGGACCGCGGAACCACGGCCGGCTCCGCCGGCGTGCAGCGCCCCCGCCGTGCGGGCGACGATGGCGTCGAACTCCGCGTAGGTCCACTCCGACCTGACGCCGGACTCGGCGCGGAACACCAGGAACGTCCGGTCGCCGTGGTCGCGGACGGCGGAGTCCCAGGTCTCCTGGAACGTGGTCATGCGGATCGGCCTTCCTGCGCGGTCAGACGGTCGCAACCGGAGTGAGCGGGCTGCCCTGGCTGCCGGGCAGCCGCAGCGGCGGTGCGGTGAGCAGGAACCGGCTGCGGCCGTGCTCGCGCAACCACGCCGCCAGGTCCTGCAGCAACCACAGCTCCCCCAGCGGGATGCCGAGTTTGAACAGGCAGAGCTGGTGGATCGGGAGCAGGGTCGTCGGGTGCTCCGCGTCCGGCGCCGGCCGGCTCACCCCGACGCCCTCGACGGCCACGTTGTCCGCGATCAGCGCCGACAGCTGCGATTCGGTGATCCACTCCAGGATCGCCGGGTCGTACGCGTCGAGGTAGGGACCGATCGCGTTGACCCGCTCGGGATCGGGCTGCCCGTTCCACTCCAGGAGCTGGGTGTCGGTCCCGGTGTGCAGCAGCACCATGTCGCCCGGCTCGACGACGATGTTGTCCCGCGCCATCACGTCGGTCAGCGTCGCGTAGTCCACCGGCTGGTTCTCGGTGCCGAGGTGGTGCGCGAGGTCGATGAGCACACCGCGGCCCTGCACGCCGTGCGCTGCCATGTGCTCCATCCCTAGGTGGCGGGCGAAGCTCGTGCTCCCGCTCCCGTCGCCCTTCGCGTCCGGCACCGGGCCGACGATGTCGACCTGCGGGCGGAATCCGTTGTAGTACACCGCCTCCGCCACGCCGTCCGCGTCCGCGTCGAACTCGGCGCCCTGGTGGCACAACGCGTCCCACTGGGTCGAGTACTGCATCCACAGCGTGACTTGATCGTCGGACCAGACGTCGTTGAAGCCCGGGTGGATGAACTCCCGCGCGACCATGTTGTAGAAGCTCGCCGGGTTGTGCTGGAGGTCCTCGGTCGGCCGGAGAATCGGCGGGTAGCGCCGCTGGTTGCTCGACGAGCCGCCGGGCAGGTCCAGCGGCAGGCTCAGGCCGAAGGTGATGCCGTGTTCCACCTCGGCGATCCCCTGCAGCACCTTGTCACGGGTGAGCAGGTTGATCCGGCCGAGCTCGTCGTCGTCGCCGAACTCCCCCCAGTTCGAACCGGGCGGGCGCTGCTTCCATCGCTGGGACATCGGGGTCACCACGCCACGGGGAGCTCGTAGATGCCGTAGGCCTGCGAGTCGTGCTTGAAGCGCAACGACTCGAAGTCCGCGGCGAGCCGCAGCGTCGGCACTTTGCGGAAGAGCGTGCCGAACACGACCTGCAGCTCGATCCGGGCCAGCTGTTGCCCGACGCACTGGTGCGGGCCCCAGCCGAACGCGAGGTGGTGCGAGGCATTGCGGGTCAGGTCGAGCGCGCCCGGAGCCGGGAACGCCGCCGGGTCCCAGTTCGCGGCAGGCAGGGAGCTGATCACGCCCTCGCCCTTGCGGATGGTCACACCCTCGATCTCGAAGTCCTCGACCACGGCCCGGCGGGCCAGCAGGTGCGGCAACGTCAGGTAGCGCAGGAGCTCCTCGACGGCGTTGGTCACGAACCGCTCGTCGCCGGAGTTCTCCCGCAGACCCGCCAGCTGCTCCGGATTACGCAGCAGCAGCGCGGTGCCCAGCGTGATCATGTTGGCGCTGGTGTCGTGCCCGGCGACCAGCAGCATCAGGCCCAGCCGCTGAGCCTCGTCCCAGGCCAGCACGCCTTCCCGGATCTTCTCGCCGAGGTCGGTGAGGACGTCCTCCCGCGGGTGCGCCATCTTCTTCTCGATGAGGCCGGCGATGTACTCGTGCAACGCCTTGACCGTCGCCGCACCCTGCTCGGGCGTCTTCGTCGTGGAGTTCACCACGCCCGCGTGGGCCTGGAAGAAGTCGTGGTCCTCATAGGGCACACCGAGCAGCGCGCAGATCATCAGCGACGGCAGCGGCAGCGACAGCGCCTCGTTGAGCTCGGTCGGATTCGGGCCCGCCAGCATGTTGTCGATCAGCTCGTCGGTGATCTGCTGGATCTCGGGGCGCAGCAACGCCATCCGCTTACGGGTGAACGAATTGGTGAGCATGCGCCGCCAGCGGGTGTGCTCCGCGCCGTCGGTGTTGTTCAGGCCCGGCTCGGCGTGCGCGGCGTGCGCCTTCATCGCCGGCGTGGTGACCGGGTAGCCCTCGGCGGCGATGTTCGCGCTGACGCTCGGGGAGGAGAGAACCTGGCGCTGAGCCTCGTGCGTGACCGCGACCCACGGGGTCGTGCCGTCCCAGTGCCGCACGCGAACCACAGCCTCGCCACGGTCGTGCAGCGCGAGGAGCCCGGGCGGCGGGGCGAACGGATTCTCCGTCGACCGGGGTGCGGGGAACTGGGGCAGGTCGTCGGTGTGGTCGGTGGTGACGTTCTCGGTGGTCTCGGTCATCGGCTCTCCAACGGATCGCGTTCTTGGTGGGCTGGCGCGGATCGGACGAGACGTCTATTCGAGAACGGTGATCGCCATCGCGGGGCACATGGCGATGGCCTGCTCGACGTCCCCGGCCAGCGCGGCCGGCGTGTTCTCGTTGACGAGCACGGCGATGCCGTCCTCGTCACGCTGGTCGAAGACGGCGGGTGCGACGGCGACGCACTGGCCGGCCGCGACGCATCGGTCCTCGTCGATCAGGATCTCCATCGGGCGGTCTCCTCCCGGTCGGGATGCGGTGGAACGGTTGGGGTGCACCGGATCCGGCGTTCGCGGATCGGGCAGGGTCAGTCGGCGTAGCCGGGCTGGCTGCGCTGCAGCCGGCGCACCAGCGAGGGCCACTCGCGGTCGCCTGAGCCCGCGAGGTCCGTGACCCACGTGTGCGCGGTCTTCTCGATCACCTCGGCCGGCGGTACCCGCAGCGGCCGGCCGGTGGCCTGGGCGAGCAACTGGGTACGCGCCGACTTGTCGAGGTAGTAGGACTCCACGAACGCCTGCGCGACGCTACGGCCCACGGTGAGCGTGCCGTGATTGCGCAGGATCAGGGCCGTGTTGTCGCCGAGGTCGGCGATGAACCGCTCCTGCTCGGCGAGGGTCAGCGCGATGCCCTCGTAGTCGTGGTAGCCGATCCGGCCGTGGAAGCGCATCGCGTGCTGCGTGAGCGGGAGCAGCCCCTCCTCCAGGATCGACAGCGCCATCCCGGCCTCGGTGTGCAGGTGCATCACGCAGCCCGCGTCCTCGCGGGCGCTGTGGATCGCGCCGTGGATCACGAAGCCGGCGGCGTTCGGCGCGTACGGGCTTTCCCCGACGACCCGGCCCTCGAGGTCGATCTTCACCAGGTTCGAGGCCGTGATCTCGTCGAACGCGAGTCCCAGCGGGTTGACCAGGAAGTGGTGCTCCGGGCCGGGCAGCCGGGCCGAGATGTGGGTGTAGATCAGGTCGTCCCAGCCGAAGTCGGCGCACAGCCGGTAGGCGGCGGCGAGGTCGCGGCGGACGGCCAGCTCGGCCTCGGTCACGCCTCCGGCGTCCGGGACGCTGGTGACCGGCAGCTCGAACGAGGTGAAGTCGAGTGTGGATTCCTGCGTCAACGTGTTCCTCCGGTTCGGCGGCGGTGACGTCCGGTGTGCGCTGCTTGTGGTCGCCACCACATGTCACCACGGCGGGGTGGGCGCGGGGGATGGCGAAAGTGACCCGCTGTGCGGAACAGGGTGGTGCAACCTGCACCACCGCCGGCTGATACTCCCCCGGTGACCACCGCCGACGTCGGCAGCTGGCTCGACCTGCTCGACGAAAACCGCCCGGCCGAGGCGATCGAGGACCTCCGCCGCGGACTCGTCGCGGGCGGGGCCGAACCCGCCACGGCCGACGAGGAGACCGCCCGCGTCCGGCGGCTCGTCCGCCGGCTCGCCGACCACCGGCGGCAGGTGGACGAGCTGACCGTGCTCGACGACCTGGCCCGCAGGCTGACCACCCTGCGCGATTCCCGTGAGGTGCTGGACGAGGTGTCGGTGCAGGTGCGCCGGCTGCTGTCCGTCGACGTCGGGTACGTGATGCTGGTCCAGCCGGACGGTTCGTTGCGCACCGAGGTGGTCTCCGGCGCGTTCGGGTCCGCGCTGCACGGCCTCGTCCTGCGCCGCGGGGACGACATGGCCGGCCAGGTGCTGCGCACCGGACGTCCGTGGACGAGTGCGGATCACGCGGCCGACCCGGCGTTCCCCCATGTCGAGGAGGCGGACCTGGCCGCGGCGAGCGAGCATCTCGCCGGGATGCTCGCGGTCCCGCTGCTCGTGGACGGCGAGACCATCGGCGTGCTCTGCGCCTGCGCGCGTGAGTCGCGCCGGTTCGGTGACCGCGACCTCGAGCTGGCCGCCCGGCTCGCCTCCCACGCCGCCGCCGCGATCTCGAACGCCCGGTTGTTCGAGCAGTACCGGGAAGCGCTGGCCGAGCTGGAGCGGGCCAACGCCGCGCTGCGGCACACCGTCGCCTCCCGCCAGCAGCTCAACGATCTGCGGGACCGGCTGAACCAGCTGCTGCTCGGCAACTGCCAGTTCGCCGATCTGATGCGCGAGCTGCGGCGCGAGGTCAGCGGAACACTCGCCGTGTTCGGCCGGGACGACCACCTGGCCGACGGCGAACCCGGGCTGACCCTTGCCGGGATGGTGGGCGGCGCAACGGGCGCCGACATCGCCGCGAGCCGCTCCGCCCAGCTGTGCTTCGAGGGCCCGCTCGGACCCGCGGTCGTCACCAAGATCGGCTCGACCACGGGCTACGGCGGCTGTCTCGTCGGCATCGCCACCGGCGGCCAGCGGATCGACGATCTCGCCGGCCTGTTGTCGGTCGGGGCGACCTCGATGGCGCTCTACATCGCCTCGCAGCTGTCGATCTCGGAGGCGGAACTGCGCACCCGCGGTGCGCTGCTCAGCGCCCTGCTCTCGGCCGACGTCCCCGAGGCCACGATCCAGCGCAGGGCCACGCTGGCGCGGGTCGACATCGACCGGATCTCCGCGGTGGCGGTCTTCCAGCTCGAGGGCAAGGACACCCGCACGGTCACGACGCTCGCGAACCGGCTGGCCGACGAGCTGGACGGGTGGAGCGCGGAACACGCCGGGCTCGCCGTCGCGCTCGTCGCCGGGGCGGGCGCCGAGCAGACGCGGACCGCGCTGACCCGGCTGAGCGGGGCCGGCCTGCCCACGACCGTCGGCATTGCCGCGGCCGGCGGCGGGATCGGCGCGGTCCGCGAGGGTTTCGAGGCCGCCCAGCAGACCGTGACGATGTTGGGTGCCCTGGGCCGCGAGGACGAGTGTGCCGTGGCTGCGGAGCTGGGGTTCTACCGGCCGCTGTTCAGCGCCGCGGGTCGCGGGGAGATCCGTTCGTTCGTCGAGCACACGGTGGGCCCGCTGCTGCACCACGACCGAAAACACGGCACCGACCTGGCTCCGACGCTGTCGACCTACCTCGCGATCGGGCAGAACCACACGCGCGCGGCGGCCGAGCTGCACGTCCACCCGAACACCCTGTACCGCAGGCTGGAGCGGGTCACCGCGTTGCTCGGCGACGGCTGGCGGCGGGCACCCCGCACCCTGGAGGTGCAGCTCGCACTGCACCTGCGGGAGATGCTCGGGAAGCTCTGACCCTCAGGACGGACTCGCCGCTGCGAGTGTGTCCACAGTGGCCGGACGTGGGTCAGCCGCGCGCGAGCCAGGCGGTCACCTGCCGCACGTACTCCGAGTACCCGGCGAGCGCGCCGGCGACGACCACCGCGGCCTCGTCGGGCTCGGCGTCGAGCGACAGCTGCATCAGCACGTGGTGCGGGCCCTCGACCGGGGTGAGGGCGGACACCACGTCGGCGTCGACCAGCCCGGCCGCTCCGGCGACGGAGAAGGACGCCGCCACGGTCTCCGGCCTGCCGGACCGGGACACCTCGCAGTTGATCGCGAAGGCCAGATCCGCCAGCAGCGCGAGAATCCGTTCGACGACGAGTCCCGCCGTGGTGTCGTTCCCGAGCCGCTCGCCGCTGAGCGGCCCGAGCGACTCGAGTTGCCCGATCGCCTTGCGCATCGTGATGAGCCGGTGCTCGACCGATGCGTGGTCCGTCCCCGGCGATGTCGTCACGCCGCCAGCGTCGCACGCGACCCCGGCGCGGCCCACCCGCCGCTCCCGGCTGGCGGGACAGCGGTGGCGGGTGAGCCGCGGCGGACGCTCAGAACACGTCGCCGAGGTCCTCGCGGATTAGGGCGGCCATGCTGTGCTCGGCCAGCGCCGCGATGGTCATGGAGGGGTTGCACGCCCCGGTCGAGCCGGGGATCCGTGCGCCGTCGAGGACGTAGAGCCCGCGATGCCCGAGCACCCGTCCGTTGAGGTCGACCGCGTCACCGAGCGGCACCCCGCCGAGCGGATGCCACGTCTGGGTTTCCCCGGCATCGGTGTCGATCATCCGGCCTCCCCCGGCCGCGGCGATCGCGTCCATTCTCTCCGCGATCAGCTTCTGCAGCGCGGCGTCACCCTCGACGGGCCAGGTCAGCACGGCGTCGTCGGTGTCGGCGTCGTACCGCCACGTGCCTGCCGCGTCCACCACGCCGAAGCCGACGACGGTCATCACCGGCGTGCCCGAGGCGGGCATCGGCGCGCCGGCGTGGATCACGGTGTACGGGATCGGGCTGTCCGGGCCGCGCCCCCCGACGCACGCGGGGCCACCCTGCTGCGTCCCGGGGTCGCCATCCATCCCGACCCACGCGTAGATCCGGTCACCGTTGTTGCCCCACTGGGTGCCGACGGCGTCGGGCAGGTCCGGCACCAGCCCCTTCGCCTTGGCCCTGACCAGCAGCTTCGTGGTCCCGGTCGAGCCGGCGTTGAGGAACACCGCTCGCGCGATGATGGTCTTGTGCTCGGCGACGGTGCCGTCGGTGCCGATCCGGTCCACCGTGACGACCCAGCGCCGCTGATCGTCGAGAGCGATGTCGCGCACCACGTGCTGCGGCTCGACCCGGACCCGGCCGGTGGCCTCCGCCGCGGCGAGGTAGGTCAGGTCGATCGAGTGCTTGCCGCCGTTGTTGACGCCGAAGGAGAGGTCGCTGGTCGTGTAGGTCGGCGCATAGCTGCCCGCCAGCTCACCCCGGACGTAGTCCCAGTCCACCGGAAGCGGAACCCGGAAGGGTTCGAGCCCGGCCTTCTCCGCGACATCCAGGAACAGCCGTGACGACGCGTAGGGTGCGGTCGCGAGCACGTCGTCGGGAACGGTGGAGACGCCGAGCATCCGCGCGACGGTGGGATAGGCCCAGCGGTCCAGCTCGTCGTACAGCGCCGCCGCTCCCGGCATCGACAGCGCGAAGTTGTCCCGGGTGGGCTGCAACGTCATGCCGTGGTACATGATCGAGCCGCCCCCGACCGCGGCACCGCACATGACGGTCATCCCGTCGCCGCGCACGGATTCGAGGACACCCGTGTAGGGCTCCCAACTCGCCTCCAGACCGCGGATCGTGCTCTTCTCGCTGAGCCAGGCGGTGCGATTGTCCAGAGTGGAGAAACGCGCGAACTCCTCACCGTTGGGCCCGCTGCGCCAGCGACGGCCGCGCTCCAGCACCAATGTGGACACACCGGCCTCGGCCAGCCGCAGGGCGGTGACCCCACCACCGAAACCGGTGCCCACCACCACGGCCTGCTCGTACTGGGTCGTCGTCTCGACCATGTCGTCCTCCCGACTCTCGGAACGTGTGGTGTCCACCATGGCCGATCCGCGCCTCCGGATCGTCATCCAGGCGCGGTGATCGCACCTACCACGAACGCGGTACGAGAGCGCTGACACCTACACCGCGGCGCCGTCGGCGATGTCGAGCCGCGACATCCGGGTCAGCCGTCGTAACCCGATCCGGGGGCATCGCCTTCGCCGGCCGCCCCGAGAGAGTGACCGCCGGGAGATTCGCCGGACCTGCCTGCCACGTCGAAAATCACCCGACCGGGCAAGTCGGTCAGGCCAGTGCCCTGCCCGTCGCCGGGTACAGGGCACCGAGCACGGCCTCGTACGTCAGCCAGCCGGTCAGCTCGTGGCCGGCCGAGAGCACCGGCAGCCCGGTTCCCGGCGCGTCGGTCAGCGCGGACAGGGCGTCGGCCAGCGAGGAGCCCGGGGTGAGCAACGGCGGCAGTTCCACCAGGTCGGCGACGGCGGTCGCCCGCGGCTCGCCACCGGCGAGGGACTCCGCGACCGCCCGCGCGGTCACGCACCCCTGATACCGCCCGTCCGCACCGACGACGGGCAGGATCCCGTGCCCGGAGATCGCCAGCGCGTGCGCCGCGTCCGCGAGATTCGTCCCGGCCGGCAGTGGTTCGGGCAGCGCCTCCATGACGGCGGGAACCGTCAGCCCGGCCAGCCGGCGCGACTCCGGGCTCCGGTCGAGGTCGACGCCGCGGCGGCTCAGCTTGAGGGTGTAGATCGTGTCCTGCCGCATCAGCGCCTTGCTGGTGGCCGTGGCTATGACGATGGCGGTCAGCATCGGCAGGATGATCGTGTACTGGCCGGTGAGCTCGAACAGGATGATCACCGCCGTGATCGGCGCACGAGCCGCGCCCGCGAACGCCGCGCCCATCCCGATCAGCCCGTACACACCCGGCGTCGCGGTCATTCCCGGCAGCCAGGCATGCACCGCGGTACCGAACGCGGTGCCGCCCATCGCCCCGATGAACAGCGAGGGCGCGAACACACCGCCCGAGCCGCCGATACCGATCGTCAGGCTGGTCGCGAGCATCTTGCCGGCCAGCAGCACCAGCAGGAAGCCGAACACGTACCTGCCCTGGACGGCGTTCTGCAGTACCGGATAGCCGACGCCGTACATCTGCGGCAGCAGCAGGAGCAGGACGCCCAGCAGTACGCCGCCCGCCGCGGGCCGCAGCCACTCCGGCCCGCGCCACACCCAGTCGCACAGATCCTCGACCCAGTACAGCACCCGGGTGAAGAACACCCCGCAGGCGCCGACGACGACCCCGAGAGCGACGAACAGCAGGTACTCGACCGGGCTGCGCAGGGTGAACGGAGGCAGGTCCAGAAACGACGTGTTGCCGAAGACCGCTCGTCCCACCACACTCGCGGTCACGCTGGACAGCACGACCGCGCCGAACGACTCCACGGCGAAGTTGCGCAGAATCAGCTCCATCGCGAAGAAGGGCCCGGCCAACGGAGCGTTGAAGGTGGCGGCGATGCCGGCCGCCGCTCCACACGCCACCAGTACCCGCAACCGGGACTCCGGCAGCCGGGTGAGACGCCCCAGCGTGGATCCCAGCGCCGAGCCGATCTGGACGATCGGGCCCTCGCGGCCGACCGAGCCCCCGGACCCGATGCACAGCGCCGACGCCACCGCCTTCACCACCGTCACCTGCGCCGGGATTCTCCCTCCCCGTTCGGCGACGGCGTACATGACCTCGGGCACGCCGTGTCCCCGGGCCTCCGGGGCGAAGCGGTACACCAGCGGCCCGTAGACCAGGCCCGCGACTACCGGCGCGATGAGCAGGAACCACGGACCGAGCGCCGGGAACCACGGGTGCGCCTGCCCGCCGGCGGCCGAGTAGTCCGCATGCCCGGAGAAGACGTGCGTGAACGTCGTGATCAGCCAGCGGAACGCCACGGCGCCGACTCCACCGCCGGCACCGATCAGGACCGCGAGCGCGATCAACCCGGTCGAGCTCCCCCTCAGCCACCGGCCCACGGGCTGGTGCGCGGGCACCAGGACCCCGGCCGTCCCGCCGTCCTTCCGCCACAAACCCAGAGACACCGTTGCAGTATGCAACACTTGCCCTAGGCACGGATAGTGGCGCGTGGTCTATGCAATAGTTGTACTATGCACGCGTTTTGAGCGCATCTGCGAGGACGGTGGGACGTGTTTCAGACCCAGAAGGCGTTGGCGTGCTGTCCGACCGACGGTTCGTCGCCGGCTTCGGTGAAGGCCGTGAAGGCGCGGACCAGGCCGCGCCGCGCGGCGGCCGGCATGCGGCTGACGATGCGGGTGATCTCCTTACGCCGTCGCTGCGTCACCTCCCGCACGACGGCCGACCCGCTCTCGGTCAGCGCGACGACCAACTCCCGGCGCGACGCCGGGTTCGCCTCCCGGCTCACCAGGCCTGCCGCCACCAGCCGGTCCACCATGCGGGTGGCGGTCGACGGGTTGACCGCCAGGTGCTCCGCGAGCGCGGTCAGTTTCACCGGACCCCGCGTGTCGAGCACCACCAGGAGCCTGAACTGCGGAATCGTGATGGCCTCGTCCACCGAGGCGATCGAGCGCGCGGACACCGCCACCAGCAACCGGGAAGCCCGCAACACGGCGTCGGTCATCGCGTCGACGTCGTCCGGCGCTGGACTGTCCTCCGGCCGCGCGGGTCCGGAGGTCGTCGCGGCGCGAGGAGGGCGGCGAGTCGGCATGAGTCCTTTGTACCTCAGCGAGTCCGTGGTGAACCTCCGCAGAATGTTGTCCACGGCAAGAGTGTCGTCCAGGGAGGCTCGGTGGGACTGACCGACCGTCGCCCCCGGGGCGCGGCGCGCGCCCTGCTCCGCGGCCCGATCGTGCTCTACCGCGCCGGCTTCGGCCGCATGTTCGGCCACCGGCTGCTCTATCTGGCCCACCGCGGCCGCGTGTCCGGCAAGCGCAGGGAGACGGTGCTCGAGGTGGTGGGCTACGACCGGCACATCCCCGAGGCCGTCGTCGTCTCCGGCTGGGGCCACCGCAGCGACTGGTACCGCAACATCACCGCCTCGCCCGCGCTGGAGGTCCGCGTCGGGGCACAGCGCTGGCGCACCCCCCCGGCAGCGCGCGCTCAGCACGGACGAGACCGTCGCGCCCCTGCGGTCCTACCGCTCGCGACACCCGCGGGCGTGGCGCCGGATCGCGCCGATCGTCGGCATCCCGCTCGATCCCGGTACCGCCGCGGCCCGCGACCGGCTGGCCCGGCTGCCCACCGTCGCGTTCTCACCCACGCGCCCGCACTTCTGACTTCCGCCGCGCGGATATCCGCCGGACGCGGCGCGCGTCCCGGCCAGTGGCACAGCGGCAGCCACCGGGCCGCTGCACCGCGTTCAATGGGGATCCCGCGCGTTCGCGCGGCCAGCCATTCACCGCTTCGCACAAGGAAGTGCGCTCATGACAACGCTGCCCGACGAGCCCGCCCAGACCCGTCAGCGAGCGGAGGCGCCCGCCGAGAACCCACCGGCATCGCGTCCGCCGGGCCTGCGCCGCCTGCTGGCCGGCATGGTGCTGACGAACTTCCTGCTCTGCGTTCTGTGGGCCGCGATCGGGACGACGGTCCTGGCGCTGCAGGTCCAGCGGATCGACCCGGCGACCTACGTGGGCTCGCTCGGGCTGATCCTTTCGATCGGCGCGATCGGTTCGATGATCTCCGGCCCGGTCATGGGCACGGTGTCCGACCGGATGCGCACCCGCCTCGGCGGGCGGGTGCCGGTCATGCTCGGCGGCGCGGTCCTCACGCTCGTCCTCGCCGTCCTGATGGGCACCGCGACGACCATCGGAGCGCTCGTCGCGTACTGGTTCCTCATGCAGTTCGTCACGGTCGGCTGCATCTCGACCACGTTGTACGCCCACCTGCCGGACCGGGTGCCGGTCGCGCGCCGCGGCATGTTCTCGTCGTCGCTCGGGGTGGCGGCGCTGCTCGGAGCGACGGTGGGGCAGGCGGTCGGGTCCGCCTTGGCCACGATGCTCTTCGTCGCCTACCTCGTGATCGCCTTGGCGCTCGTCGTGGGCGTCGGGGTACTCGCGCGCGTGGCCGCACGGTCCAACGTCGGCCTGCCGAAGAACCCGCTGGACGTCAAGGCGGTGCTGCGGACGTTCTGGGTCAGCCCGCGCAAGCACCCCGACTTCGCCTGGACCTTCGCCGCTCGTTTCCTGCTCTACAGCGGATACTTCCTGTTGTCGAGCTACACGCTCTACATGCTGCAGGACTACGTCGGGCTCGGCGTCGGCGGCGCGGTCCGGGTCGTGCCACTGGTGGGCGTCGCGACACTGGTCGGCGTGCTGGTGTCGACGCCCGTTGCCGGTTGGCTGGTCGACAGGTTCGGCCGGACGAAGCCGATCCTGGTGATCGTCTCGGCCACGCTCGCGGCCGGATCACTGGTGCCACTGGCGGTCCCCACCGTGGGCGGCCTGATCACCTACGCGGTGCTGTCCGGATTCGGCTTCGGGGCCTACCTGTCGGTGGACTTCGTGCTGATCACCCAGGTCCTGCCTTCGGCTTCGGACGCGGCCAAGGACCTCGGAATCATCAACATCACCGCCACGCTGCCGCAGACCGTCGCCGCCGGTGGGGCGGGGCTCGTCATCACGCTGCTCGGCTACCCCGCGCTGTTCCCCATCGCCGCGGTGTTCGCGCTGCTCGGCGGGCTGCTCCTGCTCCCCGTCCGGAGCGTGCGGTAGCGGGCTACGGACGGTGCTCGTCCTCGCAGAGCTCGGCCAGCCGCTGCAGGCCCGGTTCGAAGGTGTGCCGGGCCATCGCCGAGGCGATGTGCCCGGCCGCCTCGCCGTCCGCGGTGAAGGTCGCCGTCCACTCGACCGTCGTCCCATCGTCGTCCGCGCGGACGGACAGCGTCGCCAGATGGTCGTCCATCGGCGCCGCGGACCGCACGATGGAGTAGCTGGTGACCCTGCCGACGTCGTCGAGCCGCACCAGGCGCTCGACCGCGATGGTCGCGCCGTCCCGCCGGAACACCCGTTCGGCCCCGGGCACCGCCGGGTCGCCGACGACCTCGGCGGGTCCCGGCAGGGTCGGCACCCAGCGGTCGAGGCCGGCGAACTCGCGCACCACCGCCCAAACCCGGTCGGGCGGGGCGGCGATGCGGCAGGTGCGGGAAACGGTGGTCATCAAGAGTCTCCTGTGGACTGAGATCAGGCCGATCGGCGAAGGACCGCGGCGACCATGTCGAGCGCGGCATCCACGTCGTCGGCCACGTGGACGAGTTCCACGAACGCCTCCTCGAACCCGGCGCCGGCTGCGGCGTCGAGGGTTTCGGAGATCGTGTCGAGCGAAGTGCCTTCCGGCACGGCGATGCGGAGCACGGCCGGGACCCGCCCGAGAGCATCCCAGTGCCGCGTCACGCGTTCCAGCGATTGGCCGGCGGCCACGACGGGGAGCCATCCCGCGCCCCAGCGGGTGAGGCGCCGGAGCCCGCGCCCGGAAAACGCTCCGAGATACAGGGGAATGCCGTGCGGCTTGAGGTCGACGTGTGCGGGCGGGATCTCGGACACCTTCCCGGTGTGCTGCACAGGTTCGGCGGTCCACCACTGGTGGAGCACCTCGAGACACTCGTCGAGACGGTCACCGCGTTCGGCGGGCGGGACCCCGACCGCCGCGAACTCCTCGGCACACCACCCGACGCCGAGCCCGAGCACGAACCGGCCGCCGGAGATCACGTCGAGGCTCAGTGCGGTGCGGGCGAGCAGGGCCGGTGGGTACCACGGCGCGCTGAGCACGTTGGTGCCCAGCCTGATGCTCGTGGTCGCCACCGCCGCCGCCGCCAGCACGACCAGCGGGTCGAGGGCCCGCCGGAACACCGGGGGAAAGCCTGCCCCGCCCGCGTAGCCGGCCGCGGGCGCCACCGGGACGAGCAGGCGATCGGCCACCCAGAGCCCGGACGCTCCGAGCTCCTCGGCGGCGCCGGCGAACCGCCCGATCTGGGCACCTTGTGCGGCCTGGCCACCGAACTGCGGCAGCGTGAACCCGACCTTCATGTCACTCACCCGTCCCGGGCCGGCTACTTGATCGCGATCGGGGTGACGGGTGAGCCCACCGAGAAGCTGACCTTGAGCCCGGTGCCGGTGAAGAGGAACTCGTAGACACCGTCGCCGGCGCAGTCCGCCGCGAGCTCCTCGAAGTTGAACATCTCGCCGACGGTCAGGCCGATGTCGCGGATGGCCGCCTGGTGCACCGGGATCACCGAACCCGCCACACAGCTCGGGTAGACCTCGAACGCCCAGTTGTCCATCGCGACCGCGGCGATGTCGCGGTCCTTGAACCACTGCAACGCGTCGAGGCCGGGGCCGGCCTCCGGCCCGGAGCCGAACCGCTTCTTGTCGCCCTCCAGGAAGTAGGAGTACCAGCCGGTGCGCAGGCACAGGATGTCGCCCGGCTCGACGGCGACCCCCTGGGCAGCCTCCGCCTCGGACAGGTCCGCGCCGGTGATCTCGTAGGAGTCGGGCAGGACGTCGAGCCCCTTGAGCCGGGGGATGTCGAGCAGGACCCCGCGGGAGATCAGGTGGTCGTTGGCCTTCGAGAAGGAGTTCTTCGCCGCGCCCCGTCCGGGGGTGACCGCGGTGGACGGCACGCCGTTGTAGAAGTACCCGCCGTAGCCCACGTGCGCGAGGCTGTCCCACTGCGTCGCGCACTGCAGGCCCATGACGATCATGTCGTCCGCGGAGATCATCCCGTCCGGGATGCCGGCCGTGTCGAGCGGCGTCCACGTCATGGTGTGCACGGGATTGATGCGGAACCCGCCGTCCTGCGGACCGTTCGAGTCGAACGGCATACCGAGGTCAATGCGCCTGCCGGTCCTCGCCAGCGCGGCGGCCGCGACCACCTTCTCCGGGGTCACCAGATTGAGGGTACCGATTTCGTCGTCGGCGCCCCAGCGTCCCCAGTTGCTGAGCTTCTTCCCCACCTCGTGGTGGAGCCAGGTCTTCCCGGTCTCGGTCACGGTGTTCTCCGATCGGACACGGCCACCGCCAGGCGGCCTGCTCGGCACGTCACGCGCGGACGGACCGGCCTCCGTCGGCACGTGGGACATCGGCGCGATCCGCCCGGTCCAGCCGGGCACGACCGCGCCGCACGAGCCCGCCCTCGGACGGGTCCCCTGACCGTCCGGACCGGGGCCGGAGTGGCGAACGCCGGTTTCGCCGGGGGCTCGTGAAAGCGAGTAGAGCACACTCTTCCCGGGCACGGCAAGGCATTGTTGTACCGTTCGGTCTAGCTTTCCGGTCCGTCCGCCGGGCGTTGTCGCCGGTGGCCGTTCGTACCCCGGATCGCGCGCAGAAGCGCGCGGCCGTGCTCGAGCTCGGCCTCCGCCGGCGCGAGACCGGGCTGGTGGAGCAGGCCGTTGAGGAAGATCTCGCAGTAGAACGCGGACAGGGCCTCGACGCCGAGCCCCTGCCGCCCGCCGACCCATTGGTAGGTGTAGTTGTGCAGGTTGAGGAATGCCAGCGTCGCCAGGTCGACGTCCTGCCCCCGCAACATGTTCTGCGCCCTGCCCTCGGCCAGCACGTCCCGGATGAACGTCTCGAAGCAACCCCGCTTCTCCCGGAACTTGGCCCGCAGGTCGCCTTGCAACTGCCGGTACTCGTGGAGGAACACCCACACGTGGTCGTGCCGGTTGACGATCTGCCACAGCAACGACTCGGACAGCAGGCGGAGACGGACGTCGAACCGCGCCTCGAGCCGGGTGATCGCGGCGCCCTCGGCGAGGAGCGGGTCCAGGACGCGGTCGTGGATCTCGGCGAGCAGGGCCTCCTTGGAGCCGATGTAGTAGTAGAGCGCCCCTCTGGCCAGCCCGGCGGCCTCGCCGATGTCGGCGACACCCGTGCTGGCATAACCGTTGCGCGAGAAGAGTTCGACCGCCACGTCGATCACCTGCTCGCGCATGCGGTGGTAGCGCTTGGTCTTCGCACGATCCGATTTCGTGGACATCTCCCCGATCCTGGACGCCGGTGGGCGGCACGCGAACGAGTGGCTCAGACCCCGGCGAAGGACAGCGACCGGCGCACGAACAGCCACCGGTCACCCTCCCGGCGCAGGACGTCCACATATCGTCCGGCCAGCGGGGCGGTCCATCCGCCCTCGCCCAGTTTCACGAACAAGAGGTCGCTGACGGCCTCGACCTCACCGGCCGGTCCGGCGGTGACGACGGTGTTGACGACCAGGTGTCGCTGCGGCACCGTCGGCACGACCTTGCGGTAGAGCGCCCGAAGCGCCGCACTACCCTCCGCCGGTTCGATCCCCGGCAGGGCCGCCCGGCCGTCATCGGTGAAGAGGGCGACGACGTCGTCGGTGCGCCCGTCGTCGAGTGCGTGGCAATAGGCGGCGAGCGCGGCGCGGACGCCTTCGATCGTGTCCGCCGATACCTGATCCCGGGGGCTGCGTGTGGAAGTGGTCATGGGTCCTCCCCAAGGTTCGCCGATGTTCGGGCCGCGGTCCCGGACCCGGGGCGGCGGCATGGACCGCGGCCCCGGGTCCGGGGTGTTCCGGCGTGTCTACTTCTGAACCCACAGCGTCTCGGGCCGCAACGAGCCGAATCCGTACTGCTCGACCCCGCCGACCTGCTTGCTGGTGATCGCCGCGCTGGCGTTGCGCGAGGTCCACAGATTCGGATGCTCCGCCAGCAGGCGCTCCTGGACCTTCTCGTAGGCGCTCTTGCGGTCCGCGACGGTCGTGGCGGTGCGCCCCTGGAGCAGCGCGGCGTTGAGCTCGGGATCGTTGATCCCCGACATGTTCGAGCGCGAGGTGCCGTAGAAGGCGGTCCACAGGCGCGGCTCCGGGTCGAGGAACGCCGCCGAGCTCACCGTCGCGTCGAAGTCGTGGGTCGCCTGCAGGCTCGCGACCTGTGCGTAGTCGACGACCTGGACGCGCACGCTGACGTTCTTGAAGGCGCTGAGCTGCGCCTGCAGCGCCTCACCGGTCGCCCGGCTCTCCGAGGCGGACGTCGCGGTGAAGGTGAACGAGACCGGTTTGCCCTCGGCGGCGAGCTCGTCGAACAGCCGCTGGGCGGTCGCCTTGTCCGGCTTGCCGACCGGGTCGTCGGTCCGGAACGGTGACGACGGGTTGAACAGGGAGTCCACCTGCTCCGCGGCGCTGTTGAAGACGGCGACGTTGAGCGCCTGCGGGTCGAAGGCCGCGGCCACGGCAGTCCTCGCCCTGATGTCGTCGAACGGTGCCCGGCGGGTGTTGAGCGCGATGTAGTTGCCACCGCTGAGCGGCTGGACGTTGGTGACCAAATTGGACTCGGTCGCCTTCTTCAGGTTGGCCCAGCTGGACTCGACGGCGATGTCCGCGCCGCCGCTCACCATCGTGTTGACCCGCTGGCTGGCGTCGACCGAGGGGCGCACGACGAGCTGGTCGAGATACGGACGCGGCGCGTCCCAGTAGTTCGGGTTGCGGACCAGCACCATCGAGTCCTGGCGCCGCCATTCCTTCAGCGTGTAGGGCCCGGCGCCGATCGGATTCGCGTCGAAGGCCGGACCGCCCGCCGCAACCGCCGCGGCCTTCGGGATCCAGTTCAGCGTCGAGGTGACGATCGAGTACCCGAAGTTCGGCACCGGCTGGACCATCGTCGCCTTCAGCTTCGTCGGCGAGGTGACCTCGATGTTGGCGACCAACGCCGCGTCACCCTGGTAGAACGAGCCGGTGGCCGGGTCCTTCATCCGGTCCCAGTGCGTCTTGACCGCCGACGCGTCGAACGCGCTGCCGTCGCTGAACTTCAGGCCGTCCCGCAGCGTCAGGTCGAACGTCCGGCCGCCGTCGGGACTGCTGAACCCGCTCGCCATCGACGGCACGATCTCACCCGTCTTCGGGTCCGTGAGCAGCAGCGTGCCGAACAACGCGTTGCCGACCAAGCCGGTGCCGGGGCCGTTGTTGCTGCCGAACGCGGGATCGAGGGTGCGCGGTTCACTCAGGGTCAGCACGGTCGCGCTCCCGCCCCGGACCGGATCGCCCGTGGCGCCGGCGGCAGCGGTACCGCCGCGGGCGCCGCCACCGCAGGCCGCCAGCAGCATTACTACCGCGGCGATCGCCGCGGCTGTCAGCACACGCCTCTTACGGATCATCGTTGACCTCTCGTCGGCGGTCCGGGCCGGACCGCGTGCCATTCCGGAATGCGATCAGCGCCGGACCGCGGGCTTCTTTCGTGCGGACTACGGCCGAATCATGGGCGGAGGGGATCGCCCGCCTGGTTCTCGGCGGACACGGTGTGCCGCGGTGTTCGCCGCGAGTGCGAACACCACCTGCGCGGCGCCGCCGCGGTCGGCACCGCCCCGGGGATGACCGGTGCGGCGGAGCACCATGCGAACTCGCTTCCACGGGGCGATCGGACCCGGGTACCACCGGACGCCGGCGCCGCACAAAGTTAAGCCAACCGATCGGTACACACAAGGTAGCCGTCCTGCCCAACGGAAAATGCCAGGTCCGGGGAACCAAATCGGCTCCCGAAACCGGTCCGCGCTCGTTTCCCCGGCTCCCGCTCATCCGGGGCGGCTACAAATCTGTATCGATCGGTCTACACAAGAGGCGCTCGTCACACGTAGTCTGGACACCGCCTGCACCACACCGACGTGGCGCAGGCTCGAACGAGCGGACAAGGAGGTCGCACGTGACGGAATCTCCGGCGAGCATGGTCGATCGGGTCGTCCTCATCCTCGGCGTGTTCGAGCGTTCGGCTGGGTGGCTCACGCTCGGGCAGGTGAGCTCCCGCAGCGGCCTGCCGCGCTCGTCCGTCCACCGGATCCTGCAGCAGCTCGTCGATGCCAAGCTGCTCTACCGCATGGACAACGAGTACGCGCTCGGCCTGCGGATGTTCGAGATCGGCAGCCTGGTCGTGGGCCGGAGCCGGTTGATGGACGTGGCCCGGCCGCTAATCCAGAACCTCGCCGCGAAAACGGGCCTGGTCGCGCACCTCGCGTTGCTCGAGGGTCAGGACGTGCTCTACCTCGAGAAGGTCGGCGGCGCGTTCGCCGCGTCGCTGCCGTCCCGGGTCGGCGGGCGGCTGCCGGCGCACTGCACCGGTGTCGGCAAGGCCATCCTCGCCTACTCCCCCCGTGCCGTCACCGCCGGCTACTTCGAGCGCGGGCTGCGCCGGCTGACCACCGCGAGCATTGCCACACCGGAGAACCTCGATGCGGCGCTGCGGCGGATCAGGCAGGTCGGCTACGCCGTCGAACAAGAGGAATCCGCGCCCGGTGTCGCGTGCGTGGCCGCGCCGATCCTGGACGTCGGCACCGCGATCGCGGGCATCTCCGTCTGCGGGCCGCGCGGCCGGGTGCACGTCGACGAACTACGGAACCAGGTGATGTGGACGGCGGCGGAGATCTCGCGCGGGCACGTGACGGCCGGGCGCGGTGTCCCGCCCAGGGGCTGTTCCGGTCAGCGGGAGACGGTCGAGCGCGCACGGCCGGAACCCGCGACGATTCCGGCGTGACCGGGCACGTCGCGGCAACGCGGCCGGAGACTCGAAGGAGAACGTCGTTGAGCCAGGACGAATACGACCCGGGCCCGCAGATCGCACACGCCGGAAGTGTGCACCTGGGGACCCCCGACCTCACGAAGTCGTTGTGGTTCTTCCGTGACCTGCTGGGCATGGAGGTCGTGGAGACGGTCGGCGGCACCGCCTATCTGCGTGGCTACCAGGAGCTCACCCACCACTCGCTGATCCTCACCCAGCAGGACGAGGCGTCGGTGAACGGCTACAGCTTCCGCGTCAAGCGACCGCGCGACGTCGAACTGTTCGCCGATCAGTTCCAGGCGCAGGGCATCAAGACCGTGGAGATCGCGCAGGGGCAGGTCGCCGGCCGTGGCGAGGCGGTGCGATTCCTGGTGCCGGGCAGCGAGCATCCCTTCGAGCTGTACTACGACATCACGAAGCCGGCCGCACCCGAGGAGATCCGCTCGAAGATCCTGAGCAACAGCTCGCGCCGGCGTGGCCTGGGCGTACGCCGCCTCGACCACGTGAACCTGCAGACCAGCCCCGCGACGGTGGACGAGGCCGAGGGGTGGTTGCGGGAAGCGCTGGGCTTCAAACGCCGTGAGCTGCTCCGGACTCCCGACATGCTGATCGCCTCGTGGCTGTCGGTCACCCCCCAGGTGCACGACGTCGCGATGGGTATCAACGCCGATCAGGCGACCGGACGGTTCCACCACGTGGCGCTCAACGTCGAGAACTTCCACGACCTGCTCACCGCCGCGGACCAGATGCGCGACCTCGACATCGAGTGGGGCGCCGGGCCGGGCAAGCACGGCATCGGCCAGGCCATGTACCTCTACGTGCACGACCCCGGATCGGGCCACCGTGTCGAGCTGTACTCCGGCGGGCACCTGATCTTCGACCCGGACTGGGAGCCGCTGGAGTGGTCGCCGTTGCAGGAGTGGGGCGGCACCTGGTACGGGCACACCCTCGACACCGGTCCCGGCGGCTCGTTCCTGACCACGACCCCGTCGGCTGGCCTCTGAAACCGGGGCAGGTCCGCGGCTGGGGGCGCTGAGGCGAGATCCAATACCGTAGGCTCGTTGCCGAACCGGCTACCAGGAGGTTCGGCAATGGGCGACGCTCGGCTCCCCCACCTCGTCGCGGGCCTGCCGTGACGGCGGACCCGCTCACGCGATCCGGCCCAGGCGCGCGGCCCGAGGACGCCCCGCACCCGGACGACAAGCTGGCGGCACGGATCGCCCGCGCGCTCGAGGACGAGATCATCGACCGGCGGTGGCCGGTGGGTGAGGTACTGGGCTCGGAGACCGCGCTGCGGGAGCGTTTCGGCGTGTCCCGCGCGGTCTTCCGGGAGGCGGTGCGGCTGGTCGAGCACCATCAGGTCGGCCGGATGCGGCGTGGCCCGAACGGCGGGCTGGTGGTGTCCGCACCCGACGCCGGCCCCGCCACGCGCGCGCTGGTGATCTACCTCGAGTTCGTCGGCACCACAGTCGAGGACCTGCTCGCCGCGCGGCTCCTGCTGGAACCGCTCGCCGTCCGCCTGGCCGCCGAGTCGGTGTCCGAGGAGGGGATCGCACCACTGCGCCAGGTGCTCGACGGTGGGCAGGCGGTTGCCGGTCCGGTGACCGACGACGAGCTCCACACACTGCTCGCCGAGCTTTCCGGCAACCCGGTCCTGCGCCTGTTCACCGAGGTGCTGATCAGGCTGACCTACCGCTACGCGCGCACCTCCCGGCGCATCTCGCGGGCGGCCGCGCTCGCCGCCAGGACGGACACGCACCGCCGGCACGGCGAGATCGTCGACGCCGTCATCGCCGGGGACGCGGCGGCGGCCGAGACCCGCATGGTCGCGCACCTCCGCGCCGTTGAGGAATGGCTGCTGACACACCGCGGCCGCACGTCGCCGCGCAGACGACCGCACCCACTCCCGAGCGCCGAGACGGGCCGGAAGCTGGCCGAGGTGGTGGCCGAACGCATCCACGACGACATCGCCGCGGACGGCTGGAAGGTCGGGACAGTGTTCGGGTCGGAGGCCGACCTCATGGCGCACTACGGCGTGTCGCGTGCCGTGCTGCGCGAGGCCGTCCGGCTGCTCGAGCACCACAGTGTGGCACGCATGCGGCGCGGTCCGGGCGGGGGCCTGCTGGTTCGGACGCCGGATCCGACCGCGAGCATCCAGACCATCGCGCTCTACCTCGACCACGAAGGACTGTCCGGTCAGGACTTGCGGGTGGTCCGGGAGGCGATCGAGCTGGGCTGCCTCACCTCGATCACCTCCAGCCCGGACGCCGTCCCCGCCACCGCGGACACGCTCAACGCGGCGATCGAGCGGGCGGCCCTCGGCGGCGAGTCCGGCGACGTGTTCCACGCCGAGCTCGCCGAACTGGCCGGCAATCCCGTGCTCGATCTGTTCCTGCGCATCATCACCGATCTGTGGTCGCGCCACAGCCGCTCGCAGCGCCCACCGGACCCGGCCACCGGCGAGGAGGTCCGGCGCATCCACCAGGGCATCCTCGACGCCGTCCTGGCCGGTGACGCGGTTCTGGCGCGGCACCGGATGCGGCGCCACCTCCAGGCGCTCACCGCGTGGTGGCACTGAGGAGCTGTTGGCAGAGTGGGCTTGTCCCGCCGGGATACGGCCGCGTGAGTGATGGGACGGGCGCCCCGGAAGACAATTCGGTACAAGGTTCCCGCTGGACGGGATGCACAGCCCCGCGGCAGGCCTCCGGCGTGCCACTGTCTGTGCCATGTCTGAGGAGAGCCCGAAGGTGACGGCGGCGATCGTCGGTCCCGGGAACATCGGCACGGATCTGCTCGCCAAACTGAAGCGGAGCCGCAGGATCGAGGTCGCGTACGTGGTCGGCGTCGTCGAGTCGGACGGCCTCGCGCGGGCTCGCGCCGAGGGCGTGGCGGCGTCGGCCGAGGGCGTCGACTGGCTGCTGCAGCAGGATCCCTTGCCCCAGCTGGTATTCGAGTCCACCTCGGCGAAGGCGCACATCGCGAACGCGCCACGCTATGCGGAGGCGGGGATCCAGGCGATCGACCTGACCCCTGCCCACCTGGGACCGATGGTCTGCCCTCCGGTGAACGGCGCGGCGCACCTGGGCTCCCCGAACGTCTCCATGATCACGTGTGGCGGACAGGCGACGATCCCGATCGTGGCCGCGGTGTCGCGCGTCGTCGACGTACCGTACGCCGAGATCGTCGCATCGGTCGCGTCGCGCGGCGCCGGGCCCGGCACCCGCGCCAACATCGACGAGTTCACCCAGACGACGGCGAAGGCCGTCGAAGAGGTCGGCGGGGCCCGGCGCGGGAAGGCCGTGATCATCCTCAACCCGGTCGAACCGCCGATGATCATGCGGGACACGGTGTTCTGCGCGATCCCGGCGGACGCCGACCGCACCGCGATCACCGCGTCGGTGCACGAGATGATCGCCGCGGTCCAGGAGTACGTCCCGGGCTACGCCCTGCGCGCCGAGCCGCAGTTCGACGATCCGCAACCGGGCTGGGACGGCAACGCGCGGGTCGCCGTGTTCCTCGAGGTGAAGGGAAACGGCGACTATCTGCCGCCCTACGCCGGCAACCTGGACATCATGACCGCCGCGGCGGCCCGGATCGGCGAGCTCATCGCCACTGCGAAGCTGGAGGTGCGGGCATGACCGCGCGCGAGACGAATCGTCCTCCCCTCGCCCACGAGGTGCGGATCATCGACACGACGCTGCGCGACGGCAGCCACGCGATGTCGCACCGGTTCACCGAAACCCAGGTCCGCGACACCGTGCGGGCGCTCGACAGCGCCGGCCTCGAGTGGATCGAGGTCAGCCACGGCGACGGCGTCGGCGGATCCTCCTTCAACTACGGCTTCTCCGGCACCGACGAGATGACGCTCATCGCGGCCGCCAGGGAGGAGGCCCGGCAGGCCCGCATCGCGGTGCTCCTCGTCCCCGGGATCGGCACCGTCGACGACCTGAAGAAGGCCCACGACGCCGGCGCGGAGATGGTCCGGGTCGCGACCCACTGCACCGAGGCCGACGTCTCGCCCCAGCACTTCGGGGCGGCGCGCGACCTCGGCATGGAGACCGCCGGGTTCCTGATGATGGCCCACCGCACCCCCGCGGAGAACCTGGCGAAACAGGCCCGGATCATGGTCGACGCGGGCTGCCAGGCGGTCTACGTCACCGACTCGGCCGGTGCGCTGCTGATGCACGAGGCCACCGAGCGCTTCCAGGCCCTGGTGGCCGAGGTCGGCGAGGACGCCTGGGTGGGCTACCACGGACACCAGAACCTCTCCCTGGGCGTCGCGAACTCCGTGCTCGCCTACGAGAACGGCGTCCGCTACATCGACGGCTCGCTCTGCGCGCTCGGCGCCGGGTCCGGCAACTCCCCGACCGAGGTTCTCGCCGCGGTGTTCGACCGCCTCGGCATCCACACCGGACTCGACGCGGGCGCCCTGCTCGACGCCGCCGAGGAGGTCGTGCGGCCGTATCTGACCCGCTGGCCCAAGATGGACCGCAACGCCATCGTCCAGGGCTGGGCCGGTGTCTACTCCAGCTTCCTGCTGCACGCCGAGCGCGCGGGCGAGCGCTACAAGGTGCCCGCGCACGAGATCCTGCGCCGCTGCGGCGAACTCGGCTACGTCGGCGGCCAGGAGGACATGATCATCGACGTCGCGATCCAGCTCGCCGCCGAGCGCGAGCAGGGCTCCTGACCCTGCTGCGAGGAGAGGAGACGACGATGGGGGTCCGCTCTCTCGGGTACGTCCGGCTGAACGCGACCGACATCGACGGATGGCGAGTCTTCGGTGCGGACTTCCTCGGTCTGATGCGCGTCGCGGGGCCGGATCCGGACTCGCTCTACTTCCGGCTCGACGACTTCCCGCCGCGGCTCGTCGTCACGCCCGCCACCGAACCCGGACTCGCCGCGATGGGCTTCGAGGTGCTCAACGCGCGAGACCTCGCGGAGGTGGTCGCGGACGTGGAGAACGAGGGCATCAAGGTCACCGCGGGCACCGACCGGGAGTGTGCGGAGCGCCGGGTCAAGGGTTTCGTGAAGTTCCTCGATCCGGGCGGCAACCCGGTCGAGCTCTTCTACGGGGCGGTGCTCGACCACGCCCGGGTGCGGACGCCACTGGTGAGCAGCAGCTTCGTCACCGGGGACCAGGGCTTCGGGCACGTGATCGTCACGGCCGAGGACGCTGACGCGCAGTTCGACTTCTACCAGCGGGTCCTCGGGTTCGTCGAGCGCAACACCATGGGCTCGACGTACTTCATGGGGTGCAACGCGCGGCATCACACGTTCGGAATCGCGAGCCGGCCCGGGCCGGGCCGGCTGGTGCACTTCATGGTCGAGGTCGCGAGCCTCGACGACGTGGGGCTCGCGATCGACCGGGCGGCCGAGCTGGGCGTGCCGATGATGAACACACTGGGCAAGCACACCAACGACCAGATGGTGTCGTTCTACGTGTACTCCCCCGAGCGCTACGCCGTCGAGGTCGGCTGGAACGGGCTGCGGGTGGAGCGCGAGGAGCCGACCTACGAAATCACCGAGGGCGCGTTCTGGGGGCACAAGTTCACCCCGCCGCCCGGCCGGTGAGCCGCGCTCCGGCTGCTGGACGCGCACCGGGCCCGGCCCCCGCGGGGGCCGGGCCCGGTGTGTTTCACTCCGGCTCAGAGGCCGGCTTCCGCCTTGCGATCGCGCAGCAGGAATGACAGCACCACGCTCTCGAACTCGTCCTTGCGCTCGATCATCGCCCAGTGGCCGCAGTCGTGGAACACGTGCAGCTCGCACTTGGGGATGAGGCGCATCGGCAGCAGCGCGCTGTCCAGCGGAGTCACCCGGTCGTCCCGGCCGAAGACGGCGAGCGTCGGTGCCTGGATCCTCGTCAGCATCTCGACCTGGGCCGGCGCGGTGCTGCCGCGCTTGCCCATGGCGGCGAGCGAAGCGGAGTTGAACAGCTTCCTCACATCCGCCAGTGCCGCCGGATCCGACGCCGCCGCCCACCGCATCTCGACGAACTCCTCGGTGAGGATCGCGGTGTCGTAGACCATCGACTCCATCCACGCCTGCAGGCGCTCACGCGTCGGGTCCTCCACGAACTGCACGAGGAGCTTCATGCCCTCCGAGGGCGAGGCGCTGAACACCGGCACGCCGATCCCGCCGAGTGTGACGAGCCGGCTCACCCGCTCCGGCTTGCTCGCGGCCAGCCGGGCCGCGACGTTCCCGCCCATCGAGTTGCCGACGATCGGGACCGACCCGAGCGACAGCGCGTCGAGGAAGTCCACCACCGCGGGCGGCGCGGCGAGCATCGGGTTCTCGCCGGGCGAATAGCTCTTGCCGAACCCGGGGAAGTCCAGCGCGAGCGTGCGGTAGTGCTGGGCGAAGGCACCCAGGTTGCCGCGGTAGTTCGCCCAGCCGCTCACACCCGGTCCCGATCCGTGCAGCAGCAACAGGGGCGGGCCCTCACCGGCTTCGTGGTAGTGCAGCGTGCCCCGGGGTGTCTCGACGGTCCTGCTGGTCCCGTCGTGCGTCAGTTCACTCATCAGCGCAAGTCCTCTCCGTCCGCCTCAGCGCCGGACCCAGCCGTAGTCGTGCCAGACCGTCTCGAGCTCGGCGACCGGCCGTGGCCACGTCTCGATGTAGGTGACGCCCGTGTCTCCCGCGGTCATCGTGTAAGCGGTGCCCGCCCGACTGAGGAACACCTCTCCCGGTCCCACCGTGACCACCTCCGGCGTCCCCGACTCGTAATGCTCGATGTGGTACTCCCCGGCGAACACGAACAACATCTCGTCCATGTTGTGGTGGTGACGGGGCACGGTGAAGCCCGGCACCACCCGCAGGGGGTTGCGGTTGAACCGCGGGAGGTCGATCGGCTTCGTGCTCACGAACATCGACTCGCCGAAGGTCTTCGCGAAGTCGACGGGCGCGTCGGCGAGAAGCCCGCCGTCCTTCCAGAAGTACTTCGGGTTGTGCTGCTGGTCGAGGCTCATCGGAATCCAGTCCGCGTCCTCCACGAGATTCCCGAAAATGATGGTCACGACGCGATCGTAGGAGCGCCGCGAAGGCGTGTCGCCGCGCGATTCCGCTCGGCGGGACACCGCCCGCGACAACACGTTCCGGCCAACGGGATCGTGGACTGACAGCGGGAGGACGGCCCCGGCACAATCGCGGGGTGCCGATCGAAAACTTCAGCCTGGTCAATGACGAGGGTTGGATCGAGATGCCGACCGACATGAGCCCGCGCTATCTGTGGGCCGAGGGTGGGCACCTGTCCGATGCCCCGGTCGATTTCGAGAAGACGTTCGCCGGAAACATGTGGGTCTCGACAAGGGTGGACCGCGCCTTCAACATCAACGGTCTGCGCTGCGCGCCGAACTTCGCCGTCCCCCGGCACCACCACAACCTCGACGAGATGATCATCGTCTTCGCCGGTCAGTTCCACGTGACGTGGGGCAAGGACGGCGAGGAGGGCAGCCGGACGATCGGGCCGGGCGAGTTCTGGATCAGCGAAGCCGGAACTCCCTACCTGATGACGGCCGGCCCCGAGGGCGTGAGCTACACCGAGACCTGGCCGGAACCGATGGCGAACCTCCTGACCTACTGGCACGACGAAGGCTGGGTCCACCGCTGACGCACCCGGCACGACTGCCGCCCTGCTTCCTCCGGTCCGCGGAGGAAGCAGGGCGGCAGTCGTGTCTGGCGCTTTTCCGGCACACCGCAACGGCCCCCGGCGGGCGACCTCCGTCGAGATCGCCCACCGGGGCCGTTTTGCCGGGTCAGTCCTTCCAGATGAACCGGTCGGCAACGCGGTGGTGGTTGTAGATCGTCATCTCCTGGTCCTCGCTGAGCCGGTGCCCGTCGAAACTGGGCGAGTGCATGCCCACCGTGACCTCCTTGGCGTTCTGCAGGTCCTGGCCGAACACCTCACCGAAGTCACCGTCGCGGAAGTCGGCGAAGAACTGGGGCTCGTGCTCCCGCTTGCTGTCGTACTCCGACGCCGGGACCTGGTCCAGAGCGAAGATCTCGAACAGGCAGCTGTCCGGATCCGTCCCGTTCGGACGGGCGCGGTACATGAAGGACGATCCCTGGTTGGGCAGCAGGATCGTGTTCGGGAAGACGTTCCAGGCCGTGCCGGCCTCGGCCCACTGCTGCGGGGTGATGTCGTTCCACTCGTAGCCCTCGGAGACGACCAGCTCACGGTAGAGCTTGAGGAACACCTCGCCCGGTGTGCTGCCCTCGGGCACCTCGGTCGTCTTCAGCGCCTCGGCCGCCCGGTAGCTCCGGTCGTTCTCCAGGCCCTTCATGTCCTCGTAGATGTACTGGACGCTGAGCGCGAACGCCTCACGCGGATCGACCACGCCGTAGGTCTGGCGCTTGTTCGGGTCCTTGTGGCGGTTCGTGTCCGTCGTCTCGCTCTTCTTCTGGCCGACGCTGGAGTAGTGCGCATGCCGCTCATAGGTGGTCGTCGGGGACCAGGTGCGGTTCTCCAGCTCCTTCAACGAGGCGATGTTCGTGTTGGACTTGTCCAGCCGGTACAGCTGCGGGTGCGTCCCCGCCACGTGGTAGGCCTCGAGGAAACCGTCCAGCGCGGTCTTCCAGTTGCACGGCAGAATGACGCCCTTCTGCCACTTGATGCGCATGTTCTCGTAGTGGAACGGCTCGAAGATCCGCGGGATCGGGTCGAGATAGTCCAGCAGCGGCGCCGCGTTGGGGTCCATGTTGATGAACACGAACCCGCCCCAGGTCTCGGTGCGGACCCGCACCAGGCCCAGATCGTCGTCCGACCGCGGCACGAACTCCTCCCGGTCGAGCACCAACCGGATCGACCCGTCGAGGTTCCACCGCCACCCGTGGAACGGGCAGATCAGCGAACCGACCCGGCCGCGCCCCTTCGCCAGCCGCGTCCCGCGATGCCGGCAGGCGTTGAAGTACGCGCTGATCCCGGTACGGGACTCCCGCACGACGAGGATCGAGTGCGACCCGATCTCGTACTCGACATAGCACCCGACGCCGGGAAGCTCCTCCTCCCGGCACGCGACCTGCCACGTCCTGGGGAACAGCTTGTCCAGCTCGAGCTGAAGGAACTCCGGGTCCAGATACCGCGCCTTGGGCACGAAAGCCCGGGCGAGCCGGTACTTCTCCGGAACCTGATCGGGCGAGACGTCACCCGCGAACCAGGGGGTCTTGCCGTTCAACTTCGGCTCGAGGACCACGGACACCGCAACCACCACTCCCAACTTTTTCCGTCTGTGTCGGACACCGGCTCGCTCAACTGTGACCCCGCCGGTCAGCCGGCGTCGGGGCCCGCGACCTCGACCCCGTCGGCCTGGCGGACCACATGAATGCAGTTGCCGGGGCATCCGTCGGCCGCGTCGATCACGTCCAGCCGCAGGCCGTCCGGGACGTCCGCCTGCTCGCCGTCGGTCAGCAACTCGCCTTCGGCCTCACGTTTGACATAGGCGAGACCGTCCTCGCCGAACTGGAACACATCGGGGGCGAACTGCACGCACAGACCGTCGCCCGTGCAGAGCTTCTGCTCGATCCACACTCGAACCTCGTCGCTCACGCGTCACCTCCTCCTCGCCCAGAAATGCCTGGGACACAACGTATTGAGAACCGGGCGGCGCACCGGACCGATACGATCGGCGGCGGGTTCGCCGGCCGGGAACGACCGGGGGCGCCGTGGCGAGGCGTCGCGTGCACGCCAGGCGTCCGGTTGCGAACGACTCTCCCCGCAGCGATCCGGCGAGTCCATCGGTCATCCCGGTAGGCGGAATACCGCGTGGTCCGCGGTGTGCGCATTCTCCGTCCCACTGAGCGATCCGAGCGTGCGGACAACCGCGGCCCGGCCCTTAACGTCGGTCTCCTCCGCGGCCGGGGAACCGGTCCGCGGACGACGTCCGTCCGTACGACATCAACCAGGAGGCCGGCCCGTGGCCGAGACACTGACCACCGACATCCTCATCGTGGGCGCCGGCCCGACGGGGCTCTACGGCGCCTACTGTGCGGGATTCCGCGGGCTCTCGACCGTCCTCGTCGACGCGCTGCCACAGGTCGGCGGTCAGATCACCGCCCTGTACCCGGAGAAGGAGATCCGCGACATCGCCGCGGTTCCGGGTTCGCGTGGCCGTGAGGTGGTCGCCGCCCTGAAGGCGCAGGCCGACGCGTACGACCCGGTCTACCTGCTGGGACGTCAGGCCACCGGGCTCGCTCACTCCCCCGACGGCCGTCCCCGGGTCACCCTCTCCGACGGCACCGTGGTCGACGCCGGCGCGGTCGTGCTGACCGCCGGCATCGGCACGTTCACCCCCCGCACCTTGCCCGCGGGCGAGGAGTTCCTGGGCCGCGGGCTGAGCTACTTCGTGCCGGAACCGGCCGCCTACGCCGACCGGGACGTGCTGGTCGTCGGCGGCGGGGACAGCGCGGTCGACTGGGCCCTCGCGCTGCACCCGATCGCACGCTCGGTCACCTTGGTGCACCGGCGCGGCACCTTCCGGGCGCATGCCGCGAGCGTGCGCGAGGTCCACGCCTGTGGCGCGACGATACTGACCGACGCGCAGGTCAGCGCGCTGGTGGGCGACGACTGGGTGCGAGAGGCCCACGTGCGGGTCGACGGCGACGACGAAGTCCGCGTACTCAAGATCGACTCCGTGGTGGCGGCACTCGGGTTCATCAGCAATCTCGGCCCCCTTCTCGAGTGGGGCATCGCGCTGGACCGGCGGGCCATCGTCGTCGACACCCGCATGCGGACGTCGGTGGACCGCGTCTACGCCGCGGGCGACGTCACCACGTACGCGGGCAAGATCAAGCTGATGTCCGTCGGCTTCGGCGAGGTCGCGACCGCGATCAACAACGCCGCGGTCGCGATGGACCCCGGGCTCTCGTTGTTCCCCGGCCACTCCACCGACTCGGCCTGAGCCCGGCCGGCCGGGGGCGGACGGCCGGGCTGCGGGGTTCAGCGGCCGACGTTCGACGCGGCCTCGAGGTCGGCGAACCGCTGCGCGCTGGCCTCGTCGAGTTGCATCACCTCGACGAAATGGCCCAGTTCCGCCGTCATGTCGAGGTAGCCCATGCGGATCCCGCCCGTCTCGCCGTACTGCGCCCAGGACTTCCCGGCGGCATGGACGACCTCGGTCGCCTCGTCGAAGTCGTCCACCCGGAAGCCCAGGTGGTGCATGGTCACCGGCACGTCGCGCCGGAGCGGCCCGCGATAGAGGTCCACGGACCCGCGGACCGGTTTGATGACCTCGATGTTCGTGGCGCCGGCGTTGACCAGCAGGACGTCGATCACCCACTCGTCCGCGGGCTTGCCGTCGACGACCACCCAGGTCGAACCCGGCTCGCCACCCATCGACGGTGGCCGCCCGCCACCCATCGACGATCCACGGTGGACACGGCACTCCACGGTGCCCAGAGTCGACTGGAGATACGCCGCGGCGGCGTCGATGTCGTCGGTCACGTAACCGACCTGAAGGAAATGACGGAAGAGGTCGCTGATCGACCGCACTGTGGACCTCCTTGAAGGCATCCGACGACGGCCGCGACGACGGCGGTCGTCCGGCAGCGTCCGGACTCTCCACCGGGACGGCCCGGGACGTCCACCCCGTGTTCCGGCAAGCGGGATGCCACGTTCCGGCCGCGCGTGGCGCCCGCACCGTCTGTCCCGGCCATCGGAACGATCGCTTCTGCGCCGCCCGGGCGTCGAAGACGATCCCTTCACTGACGGTCGACGGGTCGGGAGCGTGTTGTGGCGGAGAACGGGATCACGAGCTGGGACGAGGTGTTCGACGTCGTCGTCGTGGGCAGCGGCGGCGGGGCCCTGACCGCGGCACTGCTGGCCGGCGACGGCGGGGCGAGCGTGGTCGTCGTCGAGAAGGACACCTACATCGGCGGCACCACCGCCGTGTCCGGCGGCGACATGTGGATCCCGAACAGCCGGCACGTCCGGGAGTCCGACTCGCGCGAGGACGCGATCGCCTACGTACACCGGTTGTCCGACGGCCGGGAATCCGACCCGTCCCTGGTCGAGGTCTACGTCGACACGGCCCCGGAAGCGCTCGAGTACCTCGAGACGCACACCGGCCTGGACACCGAACCGCACGTCCATCTGGACGACTACTACTCCGTTATCGGCGACCGCATCCCCGGCGTCCGGCCGTTTCCCCGGTCGGTCTCGATCAAGCCCTTCCCCGCGGGGCCCGAACTCGGCCTGGAACTCGCGCGCAAGATCAACAAGGGGCCGTGGGTCCCGCCCGTCGAGGTGAGCTTCCCCGAGGCGCGCCGGGGCGGGATCAGCCCCGAGGAGCTCGAGCGCCGCGAGCGGGAGGTCTGGCGGGCCAAGGGCGGCGGCCTGATCGCCGCGCTGCTCAAGGGCCTGGTGGACCGGGGCATCGAGGTCCGGACGCAGACCCCCGCGGTCCGGCTGATCACCGACCGGGACTCGGCCGTGGTCGGCGTCGTCGTCGGCGGCACCGGTGGCGAGCGCCGCATCGGCGCCCGCAAGGGGGTCGTGCTCGCCTGCGGCGGCTTCGAGTGGAACGCCGACATGGTGAAGACCTACATCGGCTACGAGGTCAAGCCGCTGTCGCCGTGGTCGAACACGGGTGACGGGCACCTGATGGCGATGGAGGCCGGGGCCAAGATGGGCTCCATGACGACCTTCTTCAGCTACGGCGTGGTCTACGACCCGTGGGAGAAGGGCCGCGACGGCAACCCGCTGCCCCAGATGACCATGGGTCTCGGTCCGGGGTCGATCATCGTCAACCAGCACGGCAACCGCTTCATGCACGGCGGCTACACCTACAACGACTTCTCGCACCCGTTCGGCACGTTCGATCAGCGCAATCCCGGCTTCACCAACAAGCCGCCGGCCTGGATCATCTTCGGTGCGCAGCACCTGGAGGCCGGGATCATGGGCGCCAAGCCCGGGATCGAACTGACCCTGACCGGGCCCGCGGGTGAGGAGCCGCCGGAGTGGCTGGCCGTGGCGGGCTCGATCCGGGAGCTGGCCGGGAAGATCGGGATCGACCCGGACGCGCTGCAGGCGACGGTCGAGCGCTACAACGAGTTCGCCGAGAAGGGCGAGGACCCGGACTGGGGCGACCCGCTGCAGACCCACTCCCTCACCGGCCCCGAGGTCGTGGACGTCAAGCCGATCCTCGGCCCGACGTTCGGCGCGATCCAGCAATGGCCGGGAACCATCGGCACGAACGGCGGATGCCGGATCGACGCGGACGGGCGGGTCCTGGGCAACCGGGTGCCGATCATCGACGGCCTCTACGCGGCGGGCAACACGTCCGCCTCCGTCCTCGGGGCAACCTACCCGGGTGGCGGCGGCTGCATCGGCCCGAGCGTGACGATGGGCTACCGGGCCGGCCGCCACGTCGCCGGTCGTCCGGCGCGCCCGATCGACTGACCCGAGGAGAGTGCCGTGCCGACGGACCTCAGCGGCGTCTTCGTGGACGCCATGCGCCTGCAGAACGGATATGCCCTCGCGATCGACACGCGCGACTGGGACCACTTCGCGACGCTGTTCACGCCCGGTGTCATCGCCAGGTATCCGAACGCCGAGTACCACGGGCTCGAGGAGTGGCTCGCCGCGTTCGTGCCGTTCCACGACGAGTGCGAGTGGACCTCCCACGTCATGACGAACCACGTCGTCGGCGAGGACTCGGACGGGATCTGGGCCGCGTGCTACGGCTGGGTCCAGTGGACGCACCAGGACAGCCCGGGGCGCATCAGCCGGACCGCGACGCTGTACCGGGACCGCCTGGAGCAGGTGGACGGGACCTGGCGGATCGCTCGGCGGCGGCTTGATCAGCTGCTGCGTGAGCCTGCCGTGCCGATCCCGCCGACCGTCAGCCTGCCCAGCTCGGTGCTGGACCTCAGCGACTGGCGCTGAGCACGCCCCCGACTCGCTAGCGCCGGCGCCTGCGGGGCGTGGCGGCCGGCAGCGACGCCAGTGCGTCGAACCCTTCCGCGAGCAGCGCCCCCAGATCGTCGTCGCCGTCCGAGGACGCCCAGCGCTCGACGGCGATGTCCAGGCAGTCCAGCGCCGCGGCGACGAGCACGGCGATCCGGACCGGGACCGGACCGCTCAGCCCCGCGCGGTCGGCGAGCGCGGCGGTCAGTACCGGGCGCCAGCTATGGCGCTTCTCGGTCTGCCGGGAGTGCAGGGCGGGAGTGTTCAGGATGAACCGGGTGATCGACAGGGCGGACGCGGGATCCTGGAGGTAGAAGGGAACGACGCCCTCGATCGCCCGGCGCAGCGCCGTCCAGTCGTCCTCGCCCGCTGGGCGGGCGCGCAGCGCGTCCGCGAAACGCACCGCGTGGTCGTCGAACGCGCTGAGGACCGCCTCTTCCTTCGTGCCGAAGTAGCGCAGGAGGGTGCTGCGCGAGACGCCGGCGGCGGCCGCCATGTCGTCCACGGTGACCTTGTCGAACCCGCGTTCCCGCGCGAGCTCGAAGGCGGTCTGGGACAAGGCGGCGCGAACGGCGTCCCTGGCGATCGTGCGGGTGCGCGCGGGTGCGGACATGAGCGTCACTCTAGCAACCGGCACACCATTGCCTATCCGAGACCTGCATCCTAATCTGATACTCAGTCTCACAAACGGCAGCGGGTTGCATCTCCCGTGGAGGGACCGCCCCGAGCCGGCCGGACAACGAGGTCAGGAGAGCGCAAATGCCGGATTTCTACGTCGTGTCGGGCGACACGCACATCATCGAGCCCGCGGACCTGTTCAAGACCCGCCTGCCGAAGCACCTGCGGGACCGGGCGCTGTGGGAGGAGGAGTTCACCCTGGACGAGCCGCTCGTCCCGGGCGGGCACACCGAGTTCAAGAAGCTGCACACCATCGGCTTCGACGGCTGGACGATCTCCAAGTACCGCCAGTTCGGCGGGCCGACCCCGGACGGCGACCCGGAACACATCATCCGCGACATGGACACCGAGGGGGTCGACGCCTCGGTGATGTTCCCGAACCTGTCGCTGTTCGTGTTGTTCACCGACGACCATGAGCTGTCGATGGCGCACGCACGGGTGTGGAACGACTTCCTGGCGGAGCGCTACGCGCCCTACGAGAAGCGGATGCGACCGGTCGCGGCCATCCCGCTGACCCACGTCCCGGACGCGGTAGCGGAGATCGAACGGGTCGCGAAGATGGGCCTCAAGGCACTGCTGCTGCCCGAGAATCCGCCCGTCCCGTACTGGTCACGGGACTACGATCCGGTGTGGGCCGCGGCGGTCGCGCACGGGCTCCCGGTGTTCTTCCACTGCGCCACCGGCGGGGTGATGGTCCGGGCGAACTCCTCGAACACCGCGAACACGGTCAAGAGCATGATGACCGCGGTCAACATGGGCAAGGGCAACCTGACCGACGACATGGTGGCGGGCCGGACGATGGGCAGCGGCACCACCGGTTCCGCCGGACCGCAGCGGATCATCGCCGGGCTGGTCGGCGGCGGCGTGTGCGAGCGCTTCCCGGACCTGCATTTCGTGCTGACCGAGTTCAACGCGGGCTGGCTGGTGTCCTACGTCGGATTCATGGACAAGGCGTGGCGGACCGGGATCGGGCAGGACCCCGACTGGTGGCTCGGCTTCTGGGACGACGACCGGCCGCCGTCGGACCAGCCGGCGATGGGCCGGCTGTTCGCCATCAACGGGCAATGGCCGTACCCGCTCACGCCGAGCGAGTACGTGCGGCGGCAGATCCACGTGCAGTTCGCGGACGATCCCGTCGCGGTGCAGGCCCGGCACATCACGGGCCTGCAGACCCTGGTGTGGGGCAACGACTATCCGCACGCGGAGGGCACGTTCCGGGGCAGCAAGGAGTGCATCGACTTCAACTTCGCCGGAGTCGGCGACGAGGACAAGGCCACCATCCTCGGACACACCCTCGCCGCGATCGTCGGTCTGGACTCGAGCGTGAAGAAGGCCCCCGTCTCACCGTGACCGCGCACCGGCGAACGGCGCGACCGTCCCGTTCGCCGGAACGCGGCACCGCGCCGCGGGGCGGGGGTGCGCGATCCTCGTCGAGCGTTGCCGCATACCGCCATTCCGGCCGGTAAGGCGCTCGAGCGAGGGAGAGACGACGATGTCCTCAACACAGACGAACGGGCCGGCGCGACCGCTCCGGCCGGTCGCGGTCATCGTCGGGGTGCTGATCCTCGCCGACGTCGTGAGCTCGTTCGAGTCGGCGATGATGCTGCTGGCGATTCCCCGCCTCATGGCGGCGTTCCAGGCGAGCGCCGCGGACGTCAGCTGGGTGATCACGGCGTTCCTGTTGGTCGCCAGCGCGTCCGCGGCGATCTGTGGCCGGCTCGGGGACATCTTCGGGCGCCGCAGGCTGCTCGTGATCCTGCTGCTGATCTCGGCCGCCGGCTCGGTGGTGAGCATCGCGTCGGGCAGCCTCGCCGGCGTCATCGTCGGGCGGGCGATCCAGGGTGTGGCCGGCGGCATCCTCCCGCTCTGCTTCGGACTCGCCCGCGAGCACCTGCCCCGCAAGAAGGTTCCCACGGCGATCTCGCTCGTCGCCGCGACCGCGATGCTCGCGGCCGCCGCGGCGAACCTGATCTCCGGGGTTCTGATCGACCTGCTCGACTGGCACTGGGTGTTCGTGTTCGCGGCGGTCGTCGCCGCGATCGCCGCGGCCACGTGTGCGCTGCTCCCCCGCTCGGCGATCGTCGCCACCGTCCAGCGCATCGACGGGGTGGGGGCGGTGTTGTTCGCAGTCGCGGTCGCGCTGGTGCTGCTCGGGATCACCAAGTCCGCGACCTGGACCTGGGCGGCGCCCCGCACGCCCGCGACGATCGTGGCCGGCGTGGCACTGCTCGCTGTCTGGGCGTGGTGGGAGCTCCGCCACCCCAGCCCGATGATCAACATCCGCATTTTCCTCGGTCGCCGTCTGGCGCTGACCATCGTCGCCACCGCGGCCCTCGCCATCGGTACCCAGGGTGCAATGGGGATCGTGCTCCCGATCATCTACCAGACCCCGTCGGCCGCGCCGGTCGGCCTCGGGCTCACCGCCACCCAGACCGGGACGATCGCCTTCGGTGTCACGATCGTGGGCTTCCTGATCGCCCCGCTGAGCGGACGGATAGCCGCCAGGGCCGGCTCGCGTGTCTCGGTCGTCATCGGAACGGTCCTCGGGCTGGCGGCGACCGCGGCCCTGGCCCTGCTGTACCACACCGTGCCGGGCATGATCGCCTCCGCGGTGGTCTTCATGCTGTCGACCTCGTTCATCCTGACCGGTCTGCCGAACCTGATCGTCGAGGTCGTACCGCCGGAGAACACCAGCGAGACGACGGGCATCTACACCGTCGCGCGCTCGGCCTTCACCGGCGTCGGCACGGTACTGGCCACGCTGTTGCTCAGCCTGTCCGTGGTCCCGGGCACGCGCTTCAGCACCCAGGGCGCCTTCCACAGCGTCTTCGTCCTGGTGGGAGCCTCCTGCGCGGCCGGCCTACTGGTGGCTCTGCTGGTACGCCCGATCAGGCGCGCGGTCACCGCGAGCCCGGCCGAGGCCGCACTCGCCCCGGAGGGGCAGTCCCCGGACCGGTGACCGGCCCGGGTCCGGCACGCTCTCTCAGCCCGCCCGCTCGGGCGAACCGTCGAAATGCAGGTTCGGGAACCCCTGCGCCTTGTCCTCCGCGATCAGCTTCAGCAGCGTCGGACGGCCCGTCGGGTTCAGCAGCTGCCGGATCGGCTTGCCGGGGATGTTGGCGCCGTAGAAGTAGCTGCTGGTGAGGAACGACGAGCGGCCGGCGTTGTCGTTCATCATGGCCGTCCACCGCTGTTCCGCGGCGTCGTCGACCTCGACCACCTGGTGACCGTGCTCGCGGGCATGGGTCAGCACAGCGAGCGTGAAATCGATCTGGTCGCCCGCGTACCGCGGGTTGTTGCCGACCGCGCCGTGGGGACCGCCGGGGAAGAAGAAGTTGGGGAACCCGGCGGTCATGATGCCCAGGTAGGTCAGCGGCCCGTCCGCCCAGTACTTCTCCAGTGCGAGTCCGCCGCGCCCGCGCAGGCCGAGCCGGTTGAGCGCGCCCGTCCCGAAGTCCCACCCGGTCGCCCAGATGATGACGTCGAACTCGCGGTGCACCCCGTCCGCGGTCTCGATGCCGGTATCGGTGATCCGGGTGATCGGGTTGTCCGGGAGCGCGACGAGATCGACGTTCGGGTTGTTGTACGCCTCGTAGTAGCCGGTACCGAACGGCGGACGGCGACCGCCGTAGCCGCTGTCAGCCGGGATGAGCAGCTCGGCGGTGGCCGGGTCCGCGACGATGCCGCGGATCTTCGCCGCGACGAAGTCGCACCACTCCTGGTTGACCTCGGGGTTGGTGGTCAGGTCGAGGTAGGTCTCGGTGAGCTTGCGGAACCCGCCACTGCGCCACATCCGCTCGAACACGGCCTGCCGCTCGGCCGGACCATCCTCTGTGGACTTGCGGCCGGTCATCTCGTGGTCGAACCCGCTCGGCGAGGTCAGCAACGTCGTGCGGATCCGCTCGAACGCGGCCTTGATCTCGGCGTTCTCCTCGGGGCTCATCGGGCCGTTGTTGAGCGGCGTCACCCAGTCCGGCTTCATCTGGAACACCGTCAGGTTCGCGACCTCACCGGCGATCGCGGGGACGATCTGCACACCGCTGGAGCCGGTACCGATCTGCGCCACGCGCTTGCCCCGGAAGTCCACCGGCTCGCTGGGCCAGCGGCCGGTGTGGAACTGCTCGCCTCGGAAGTCGTCCCGGCCCTCGATGGCCGGGATGAAGGGCACCGAGAGGTTGCCGCTGGCCGCGACTAGGAACCGGGCCCGGTGGACGTCTCCCGCCTCGGTCTCGACGGTGTAGGTGTTGGTGTCCTCGTCGAACACCGCCGAGACGACCTTGGCGCCGAACCGGATGTGCCGGCGCAGGTCGAACCGGTCGACCACGTAGTTGAAGTACCGCTCGATCTCGGGTTGCCCGGCGTACTTCTCGGACCACTCCCACTCCTGCCAGAGCTCCTCGGAGAACAGGAAGCCGTAGGAGTAGCTCTCGGAGTCGAAGCGCGCCTCGGGGTAGCGGTTCCAGTACCACGTGCCGCCGACGCCGCCACCCGCCTCCAGCAGCCGCACCGTGAATCCGGCGTCGACCGTCTTGTAGAGCTGGTCCAGCCCGGTGACACCCGCACCGATGATCAGGACGTCGACGACGTGCTCGTCGCCGGTGTCGTCACCCGAGCCCGGCGTCAGCGACGGTGTGCTCATGTCCAACCTCTTCCTCATCGACGGGCGCTCATATTCCGACCGATCGGTCTAACTAACAAGGTAGAGCAGCCGGGGCGCGGGGGGCAACGAATTCCGACGGGAGACCTTGTGCGGCCGCCCGGCTCAATCCGTCAACCGCAGCGCCCGGAACCACAACTCGCTGATGACGGACGCGCCGTCGCCGTCGGCCGCGCTCGTGTCGCGGTACTCGGTCGTCCGGGTGGTCCGGACGCAGAACGTCTCCAGCATGCCGACGAGCAGGCGGGTGACCACCGGGATGTCGAACGCGGCGCACTCCCCCGCCTCGACCGCGGCGGTGAACTCCGACTGCCACACGTCGTAGACGGTGGTCCGGGTGGCGTGCACCAGATCCCGGACCGCGGGTTCGGCGTAGGCGAGCTCATAGGTCATCCGCATTCCGGGCCGGTCACCCCGGAATCCGTCGATGTGCGCACGGACGCCGGCGAGGATCGTCGCGCGCAGGTCCGGTCCGCGTTCGAACGACCGGGCGGCCTCCAGGAACGCGGACTGGGACGTCCGCGCGACCTCCTCACAGATCGCCAGCTTGTTCTCGAAGTGCAGGTAGAACGACGCGCGGGACATCCCGGCGCCCAGTGCGATGTCGTCCACGGTGAAGTCCGGGACACTGCGCGTGTCCGCCAGGGCGCGAGCCGACTCCAGCAGGCTGGACCTGGTCGCCGCCGCGTCGCCGCGGCGGCGCCGCGGCCGGACGGCCTCCACCCCCGGTGGCGTGGAGGTTGCCTGGCCGCGAGGGGTCACCGGGTCACACCGCCTGGCCGAGCAGCAGGTCCGCGGTCCGCACGTGACCCTCGGTCACGGCAGGCGGGTCGACGGGATCGGTCATCGACACGTCGGGAGTGCGACCGGTCTCCAGCCAGCGCCGGACGATCTCGCGGACGGCCGGTGCCTCCAGGTAGGCCGGGTCCATGTAGAGGGCGGTCGCCCGCATGGCGACGCGCACCAGGCCCTCCGCGCTCTGCGCGGCGCCCAGCGCCCGCGACCAGTCCAGGTCCCGGCCGGTGGGCGGTTCGGCGTTCTCGTACTCGGCCTGCGGATAGACCGAGTCCGCCCCGACGGCGAGGTCCCAGGCCACCTGGGCCAGCGTGCCGAGCTCCGCCTGGACCGCGCCTACCACGCCGTCGGCCGACCCGGCCTTCTCGACGGCACTGCCGAGGATGCTCGCACCGAGGGCGGCCATCGTCATGCCCTGGCCGTAGATCGGGTTGAACGAGGTCACGGCGTCACCGACGACCACGAACCCGTCCGGCCGGCGGTCCAGGTCCTCCCAGAGCCTGCGCTGGTTGCCGGGCATCCGGTAGGGCACGATCTCGCTGGTCACGGTGGCCTGGCTCATCACCTGGGCGATCAGCGGGCTGCTCAGGCCCGCGAAGAAGGCGTTCATCCCGTCCAGATCGTCCGGCGGGTAGTTCCCCGCCATGCCGTAGGCCGCGACGTCGTGCAGGCCGTTGCCACAGGGCCGGATCGCGACGCCGAACGGGTTCGCGGGCGTCGCGGACACGGCGATGCCGGCGAGACCCTTCGGCAGGGCCCCCGCCGGCAGCCGGACGGTGTAGGTGGAGTACCCCATGTAGATCCGGACGTGCTGTTCGACGGGCCGGTCGTACCCGAGGTCCTCCATCCACTGCGGCGAGCGCGAGCCGCGGCCGGTCGCGTCGACGACGAGGTCGCCCCGCAGCTCGCCACCCGGCACCCCGCGCACCTTCGCGCCGACGACCCGCGTGCCGTCCGCGGAACCGATCAGGCCGACCGCCATCCCCTTGACCGCCACGACATTCGGCAGCGCGAGGACCCGGCGGCGGATGGCCCACTCGAACACCGGGCGGCGGAACATCGTGACGATCAGGTCGCTGCGCACCCGCATCCGCCAGGCTCCGGAGACGAACTGGGAGAAATCGGCGACGTCGTCGTAGCGCTCGCAGCCGAGCTCGATCAGCTCCTCGCTGATGCCGGGCAGCAGCTCCTCGATCCGGCGGTGGCCCAGGCTGAGCAGGTGGTGGACCTGGTCGCCCTGCGGCACTCCCCGGCGGGACAGGCGCGCCTGCGGCCCGTCGACCGGCAGCGGATCGCGGTCGACCACGGTGACCCGCTCGGAGCTGCGGGCGAGGGCGGCCGCGGACAGCAGGCCCGCGATGCTGCCGCCGAGAACGATCGAGTGACCGAGGTTCGCCATGACTGTGTCGTGTTCCCTTCGTGGGTGTTCTCAGCCGCCGAGCAGAGCGCGCGCGGACGAGAGGTGGTGGAGCTCCCCGATCGGTTCCTGTCCGCGCAACGCGAGCATGTGCACCATCAGGCAGGCCATCTTGTAGGCGGCGAACGCCTCGTACCAGTCCACCGCTTCGGCCGAGATCCCGGTGAGCTCGGACCAGAGCGCGATCGTGTCCTGCCGGTCGAGCATCCCGGGGAGAAGCCCCCGCGACGACGAGGCCAGCTTCCCGCGCTGGTTGATCAGCCACCAGCCCAGATCCTGCAGCGCGCCGCCGGTCGAGGGCTGCTCCCAGTCCATCAGCGCGACGACCTCGAAGTCGTCGTCGACGAGCATGTTGCCGATCCGGGCATCGCCCCAGACGATCCCTTCCGGACGGTGCGACGGGAAACTCTCCGCCAGGAGCTTGCGCAGCTCCCGGTGCGCCGTCAGCGGCCCGCGCGGACGCTCCAGGTCGTCGAGGTAGCCCGCCCATCGCTCCCACTCCTGCCCGAACCCGTCGCCGTCCTCGGGCACGAGGAAGGGCACCGCGGACAACGGCACGGACTGCACCGAGGCGAGGGTGCGCACGCAGTTCTCCCAGAGCCGGGCCCGCTGCGCGACGGTGGCGTCGGCGACCCAGCCGACGTCCAGATAGGACGGCACGCTCACCGGAACCCGGCCGGGCAGCTTCTCCATCACGAAGAACGGCGCACCCAGCACCGACGGGTCCTCCTCCAGCCACAGCACCCGCGCGACCGGCACCCCGTGCTCCCGGACGGCCCGCATGACCTGGAACTGCTCGACGAACAGGTCTTCCCGGAACAGCTTGAAATCCGACGGCTTGATGCGCACGACCAGACCCTGCTCCCGCACGCCACCCGCTTCGCGCCACCGCGCGTCGAACAGGATCGTCTCGGCGGACTGGCCCGAGCCGCGTGGGTAGGTCAAACCGGACAACCGCAGGCCGGTCGCGTGCGGGAGCCGCACTGCCAGCCAGCCGGTGAGCAGTTCCGCCACGACGCCGAGATCCCGGGTGCCGGGCGCGACGATCGTGCCCCGCGCATCCGAGCGCTTCCCGGCAGCCATGACGTCGGCCAGGCTCGGACTGTCCGGCCTACCACCCATCTGCGCCTCCTCGCGTGTCATCGACAGGTGCTAGCCTAACACTAACGTCATTGTCAGTAACAGCATCGATCGCGCCGCCGGAGCCGGATCGTCCACTTGACACCGGCGGCGGTATCGGTTCACGTCGGCCGGGGAGAACGCATGAAACTCAAGGACAGGCGAACGATCGTGACCGGCGGCGGCCGGGGCATCGGCCGCGCCTACGTCGAGCGGTTCCTCGACGAGGGCGCGCAGGTCGCGATCCTGGATCTCGACATCGAGCGCGCGGAGAAGACCGCGGCCGAACTCGCCGGGCGCGGCACCGTCCTGGCCGTGCACACGGACGTGGGTGACGAGACGTCGGTGACCGAAGCCGTCGCGACGGCGGCGGAGCGCCTCGGCGGGATCGACGTGCTGATCAACAACGCCGCGATCTTCGGCGACTGGAAGCCGAAGGACGACACCTTCGACTACCTGCGGAAGATCACCGACGTGAACCTGCTCGGGGCCTGGCTGGTCACCCGGGCCGCCGCGCCGCACCTCGTGAAAAGCCCGTACGGGCGGGTGATCAACCAGTCGTCCACCAACGCCTACAGCTACACCTACACCGGACCCACGGACGAGTTCCCCGGGCTGCGCTCCTACAGCTACGCCTGGACCAAGTACGGCATCAACGGGCTGACCAAGTACAGCGCGGCACAGCTGGGCAACTGGGGCGTGACGGTCAACGCGATCGCACCGGGCGTCGTCTTCACCGAGGCGCTCGCCCAGGCGGTCGACGAGGCACGGGTGACGCAGTTGGTCGCACAACAGCCGATCAAGGGCCGGATCCAGCCGTCGGACATCGCGGGAGCCGCGGCGTTCCTGGCCGGTGACGACGCCCGGTTCATCTCCGGGCAGATCCTCCTGGTCGACGGCGGCCGGTTCATGCCGGGCTGAGCGGGCCACGCGGCTCCCGCCCGCGTTCCGTCCACCGGGACCGCGCGATGACATCCCCGACCTCACTCGCGAGAATCCACGGCGCGGCAACGGAAAACACCATTCCGGTGCCGGCCGTCGCGGCTACGGCCGGGCCCACGCCTGGCCGTAGCCCACGCTCGCACTCGCGTTCCAGATCGCGGCGGCCGCGCTGCGGACCGCGTCGGTGGCCATGTCCCATCTCATCCGGCCGGCCGGCGCCGTGACGGACACCGCGCCGATCGCGCGGCCGGACAGGCGTATCGGCGCGGCGACGCAGACCAGCTCCCGGTGCGCCTCGCCGCGATCGAAGGCCACGCCGGTCCGGCGGACCTGGGTGAGCTCCGCGGACAACGCGGAAGGTTCGGTGATCGTGTGCGCCGTCTTCCTCGGCATGCGCGACGAGATCACGGCACGAAACGCGTCGTCGTCGAACGCGATCATCGCCTTGCCCAGACCGGTGCAGTAGGCGGGCTTGCGTCCGCCACGCCGGGTCGGTAGCGGAAACCTGCCCACCACGATCCGTTCGAGGTACACCACCTCGGTCCCGCCGAGGACGGCGAGCTGCGCGGCCATCCCCGTCCTGGCGGCGAGGGCTTGCAGGTGGGGGAATGCGGCGTCCTGCAGCCTGCTCCCCTCGACCGCGAGGGTGCCCAGCTCGAACAACCGCATCCCGATGCGATATCCACCGGGAGCGCGTTCGATCCAGCCGACCTCGCACAATTGATCGGCGAGCCGGTGCAGGGTCGATTTCGGCAAACGCGTCCGCCCGCTGAGCTCGCCGAGGCTCAGTACCTGCTGGCCTCCGTCGAAGGCCTCCATGATCGAGGCGGCCCGGCCCAGGACGGTGCGTTCAGGGGACCGCTGCGAGGCTGTCCGGTTCGGCGCCCGGCGTGACGTGGGCTGCTGCGCCGCACCATCGCGACGGTTCGCCGCCAGTGCGATGCTCGCTTCCCACGGCAACGCGCCTGATCCCGTGCTCGATGACACCGGTGTCACCTTCCCGTTCGGAGCCGCTTCGCTCCCCGTCAGACCGCAGAGCCTGGGCGCGCTCGTGGCAGCACTCCAGCCATTCGTGTTATGAGTAAACTGATTGATCCTGTTGCCAGGATCACATCCCAGCGGCCCGTCAGTCAAGGGGCAGTCCAGGTCCGGCTCGTCCCATCAAACGGGATCAGCGATGACAGGCCTGCTCGGGCGCGCCCTACACTCGCCGGGCCACCCACGCTGCCGCGCGCACGAGCCGGGTGGCGGCGCTCCACGCACATCAACCCACATCCCCGCGGGAGGCACCCACCGCGCGACGCGCCCTGGGTCGTCTCCCCTTCCCGTCGGAGGCTCCAATGATGGAACCACCCCAGGCAACGAACGGGTCAGTGACCGGGAGCGGTCCCGCCACAGGCCGGAGCTGGACCCCCCGGCTCGTGCTGTCGACGATCTTTCTGGCCATGGTGCTCGAGGCGCTGGGCCTCGGCGCCACCATGATCGCGATCGGGCTCCCCAGCATCCTCACGGAGTTCCCGACGACGCAGGGCGGCTGGCTGACCACCGTCTACTTCCTGTCCGGGGCGGTGTCGGCCCCGCTGCTCGGGAAAGCGGCCGACCTGTACGGCAAGCGGCGGGTCCTGTTGTTCGCGATGCTCGTTTCGGGTGCCGGCGCCGTCCTCTGTGCCGTGGCCCCGGCCTTCGCCGTGATGGTGGTGGGCCGGACGCTGCAGGGCGTCATCCTGGCGACGCTCTCGCTGATCCCGTCACTCATCCGGGACGTCTACCCGCCGCGGCAGGCCGCCTTCGCGTCGAGCATCGTCATCACCGGCATGGGTGCGTTCGCGCTGGTCGCGCCGCTGCTGATCGGCTGGCTGATCGCGACGGGGGGGTTCCGGGGAATGTTCTGGTTCGACGCCGTCTGGACGTTCGCGCTGTGCGTGGCCATTTTGTTCACCACGCCGGAGTCGACGCTGCGCCGCAACGCCCGCCCGGACGTCCTCGGCGGCGCCCTGCTCACCGCCGGCGTTCTCGCCGTGCTGCTCTACGTGAGCATGGGCCGCACCTGGGGCTGGGTCTCGGGGGCCGGTGTCTTGCTGCTGGTGGCCGGCGCCGTGCTGCTGGCCGCGTTCTTCCTGCACGCGAGGCGGGCGCCGGAGCCGATCGTCAAACTGTCGCTGTTCCGCCGCAGGCCGCTGTTGTTCGTCGCGATCGGCGGCGCGACCGCCTACGCCATCTCCGCGTGCACCTTCCAGGTCATCCCGATGCTCGCCATGACCCCCCGTGCGGCGGGAGGCACCTACGGGCTCGGGCTGACGACCTTGCAGTACCCCGCCATCGAGACCCCGAAGGCGCTCGCGACCGTCATCGCCGGCCTGGCACTCGGATTCCTGGTCGCCCGCGGCCGCCACCCGCGGGTCTTCCTCACCCTCGGTCTCATCGGGTGGGCGATCGGCACGACGCTGCTCGCGTTCCGCAACGACACCTTCGGCGAGCTCCTCGCCGGTGCGATCGTGGTCGGCATCGGCGGCGGGTTCACCGTCGCGGCGGTGCCGAACCTCGTGATGCGGGCGACGCCCGCGGGTGACCAGGGTTCGACCGCCGGCACGGTCCAGCTCTGCCAGACCGGGTTCGCGTCGATCCTGCCGGTCGTGATGTTCGCGGTGCTCGCGCCGCACGCCAACCTCATGCCCCGCGGCGGCGTGGTCTACGCGGAGTCGGGCTTTCGCACCTGGCTGCTGATCTCGGCCGCCCTGGCGGTCATCGTGATCCTGATCGGCGTCACCGTGCTGCGCGAACGCCGCGACGAGGTCGTGGAGTTCTCCGTCGACGCGCGACCACCCGCCGACGTGCCCGCGGGCGACGGCACCATCGCCCCGGCGGCCGGGACCCAGACGGCGTGAAACAGCGGCACTTTTTCGACAAAGTGCGATCGCACTTTGTCGAAAAAGTGCCGCGGGTGGGTCCCGTTCAGGGCTGGAACCCCACGTACTCGTCGGCCCGGCGCCGGAGCAGCCAGCGCCCACCGGACTCTTCGAACACGTCGTGGTAGCGCGCGACGATGGCGACCGACCAGGCGACGCCGTCGTTCTTGATCATCGCCACGTCGCTGGTCGCGCTCGCCTTGTGGTCGCTCCACTCCGTCACGACGGTGTTCGTGACGATGTGGCGCTGCGGCTTCGCCGGGTCCGGCTGCCACGCGGGCTGCGAAAACGCTTCCCGAATGGCGTCGGCGCCCTCGAGCGTCGCGATACCGGGGATCTCGACCACCGCGTCCGGCAGGTACAGCTCGACCATGTCCGCGACGCGACCGTCGTCCTGGGCATGGGCATGTGCCGCGATGGTGGCCTGGATTCCCGCGTACACCTCGGCGAAAGTCGTCATCTCACTACCTCACTTCGGCACGATCGGGCTGTTCGGCGAACTGGTGCGCCAGGTACCGGCTCACGCAGTCCATGAGACTGGCCGGCACGTAGTGGCCGGCATCATCCTTGATGCGGGTCAGGTTCGCGGCCACGTCGGAGATCTTCGCCCGGTACGGATCGGGGTGCAGATAGCCTTCGGTGACCCCGACGAAGAGATGGGCGAACCGGCCGCCGCCCGCGAGGTAGACCTGACCGCTGACCTCGCACGCCTCGTGCGCCAGGTACCCGGCCATCGGCGCGACGAGTTCCGGATCCATCCCGGACCGCGGGGCGCTCTCTCCCGCGCGCGACTCCGCCGGGTCCTCGGCGGGGCCACCACCCATGCGCGTCATCGCGTTCGGGGCGATCACGTTGACCTTGATGTCGTGGTCGCCCGCCGACACCGTCATGCTGTGGGCCATCCCGATGACGGCGGCCTTGGCGGTGGCGTAGCCGAGGTTGTCCGGCAGCCCGAACATGCCGATCGAGCCGGTCATCACGATCCGCCCGTAGTTCTGCTCGAGCATGTGCGGCCACGCCGCGTGCGAGGTGTGGAACGCGCCCATCACGTGCACGTCGAGGTGGCTCCGGATGTTGCCGGCGTCCACGTCGGGCAGCCCCGCGAACCGGACGTTGCCCGCGTTGTTGATGAGGACGTCGATGCGCCCGAACGTGTCCAGGGCGGCCGCGACCGGGCCGCGCCCTCCCTCCACAGTAGACACGTCGCTGGTGTCGGCGATCGCCGTGCCACCGGCGTCGTTGATCTCCGCCGCCACCTTCTCGGCCGGACGTGCGTCCGACCCGGTCCCCGCCATGGTGCCGCCGAGGTCGTTCACCACCACCTTCGCGCCGAGCCCGCCCAGCAGGCGGGCGTAGGCCCGGCCGATGCCCCGGCCGGCGCCGGTGACCACCGCTACGCGGTCGTCGAATCTGAACTTCTCCATGAGCATGCCTTTCCGGTCGTTCGGCTCAGGCCGGGAACGTCGCCACGCGGTCTCATTCGGCGTCGCGCGGATCGCCGGGCGTCAGCGCGGTGGTGAAGCCCCACGGGATACCGAGGCTGGTGTCCGGATCGGTGACGATCGTCTCGCCGGTCCGGGTGCGGATGCCGGCGTCGTGGGCCCGCAGGTGGCGTTCGGCCCGGGCGAGATCGGTGACCTTCCAGGTGATCGAGTGGTAGGTGTCGTACGGCCCGGTGGCCGCCCAGTCCGCGTGTGCCGCCGTGCCCTCGTCCGGTACGGCGTACTCGAACACCGCGTCGGCCAGGTGGACGTAGGTGCTCGTCGCGCCGAGCACCTCGTTCCTGCCCTCGTGGATGACCGAACCGCCCAGCGCGTCGACCACCACACGCAGGCCCCTCTCCGGGCGGCTGGTGAGCACCGTGTGGTGCGAGCAGCGCTCGATGCCGAGAGGGTCGTCGTCGGACACCGGCGGCACCTCCCAGCCCGGAGCCAGCCGGTGGTCGAGCGGGAACGGGATCTGCGGCAGGAACTCGTACCGCAGACCGGCGTCCTCCGGCGCGGTGAAGAACAGCGGCATCCGCGAGCCGCCCGACGTCGGGGGGTCGTCGCCCTCGGCGACCTGGTCGAGCTGGCCGACCATGCCGATCCCGAGTTCGCGCAGGGCGCGGTAGGCGTCGGCGATGCCCTCGACGTACCACCCGAATCCCTTCAGGTGCGGCTTGTCGACCGACGGATACCGCTGAACACCCTGCAGCACATACCGTTTCGGGTCGATCGTGTCGAAGAGAACGTCATTGATCGGGGTGAACGTCGAGTAGTCCGTCGGATAGCCGTCACTGGTCGGGGTGTTGCGCGTCATCTCCGCCATCGGGCGGCTCGGCCGGCCGAACACGCGCTCGAACCAGGCCTCTGCCTCGTCCAGATCCACCACGTGGTGACTCGGGTGGTACAACCGCGTCACCCGGTACTGCCCACCGTTGGGCATGAGGCGCTCCTTCAGACGGTCGCGACGGGGGTCAGCGGGCTGCCCTGCACGCCCGGCAGGCGCAGCGGCGGGGCGGTGAGCAGGAACCGGCTCCGCTCGTGCTCGCGCAGCCAGGCCGCGAGCTCCGTCAGGTACCACAGCTCACCCAGCGGAACCCCGAGCTTGAACAGGCAGAGGTGGTGGATCGGCAGGAGGGTGTGCGGCTCCGCGATGTTCGCGCCGCCGACGCCGACGCCCTCGACGGCGTAGTTGTCGGCGATGAGCGCGGAGATCTGCGATTCGCTGATCCAGTCCAGCAGGGCCGGGTCGTGGGCGTCCAGGTACGACGCCGTGGTGTGGATCTTGACCGGGTCCGGGTTGCGTCCCCAGGCGAGGATCTGCTCGGCAAACCCGGTGTGCAGCAGCAGCATGTCCCCGGGTTCCACGGTGACCTTGTCCGCGGCCATGATCTCCCGCAGGGTCTTCAGCGTGACCGGCTGCCACTCGGTGCCCAGGTGGTGCGCGAGGTCCACCAGTACGCCGCGGCCCTGCACACCGTGGGCCGCCATGTGCTCCAGACCCAGGTGACGGGCGCAGCTGACGCTCCCGCTGCCGTCACCCCGGACGTCCTCCCCCGGCCCGACGATGTCGGTGCCTGCGCGGAAACCGTTGTAGTACAACGGCTCGGCGACCCCGTCGGCATCGGCGTCGAACTCGGCGCCCTGGTGGGCCAGCCCGTCCCACTGCGTCGAGTACTGCAACCACAGCGTCACCACGTCGTCGGACCAGACGTCGATGAACGAGGGGTCGATCGACTCCCGCGCGATGACGTTGTAGAAGGTGTCCTGGTTGTGCTGGAGGTCCTCCGTCGGTCGCACGATCGGCGGGTACCGGCGCTGGTTGAGCGCCGATCCCCCCGGGTAGTCCAGCGGAAGGCTCAGGCTGAACGCCCGGCCGTGCTCGATCTCCCGCACGCCCTGCAGGATCTTTTCCTGGGTGAGCAGGTTGATCCGGCCCAGCTCGTCGTCCTCGCCCCAGTCGCCCCAGGTCGAACCGGGTGGGCGCTGCTTCCATCGCTTCGTCACTGCCTGTTCTCCTTTGTCAACGTCGTTGTCGTCAAATGCCGTGCTTCACCAGGCGACGGGCAGCTCGTAGACGCCGTAGGCCTGGGAGTCCTCTTTGAACTTCAGCTCGCCGATGCCGGCCGCGAGGCGGAGCGTCGGGATACGCCGGAACAGGGTGCTGAACACGACCTGGAGTTCGATGCGGGCGAGCTGTTGCCCGACGCACTGGTGCGGGCCCCAGCCGAACGCGAGGTGGTGCGAGGCCGTCCGGGTGAGGTCGACCTGCTCGGGCTCGGGGAACGCCGCCGGGTCGAAGTTGGCCGCCGGCAGCGACGCGATGATGCCCTCGCCCGCGCGGATGGTCTCGCCCTCGAACTCGAAGTCCTCGACGACCGCGCGGCGGGCCAGCAGGTGCGGGATGGTGAGGTAGCGCAGGAGCTCTTCCACCGCGTTGCTGACGAACGCCGGGTCGTCCGAGCGCTCCCGCAGCTCGGCCAGCTGCTCGGGGTTCTCCAGCAGCAGCGCCGTGCCCAGGGTGATCATGTTGGCGCTGGTGTCGTGGCCGGCCACGAGCAGGATGTGCCCCAGCGGAGCCGCCTCCTCCATGGTCAGCACGCCTTCCTTGATCCGGGCGCCCAGATCGGACAGCACGTCCTCGCCCGGGTCGTCCATCTTCGTGCGGATGAGGCCGGCGATGTAGCCGCGCAGGGCCGCCGTCGTGGCCGCCGCCTTCTCCGGGGTCTTGTACACCGCGTTGGTGACGCCCGCGTGCTCCTGGAAGAAGTCGTGGTCGCTGTAGGGAACGCCGAGCAGCTCGCAGATCATCAGCGACGGCAGCGGCAGCGACAGCGCTTCGTTCAGCTCCGCCGGGTTCGGGCCGGCCAGCATCTTGTCGATGAGGTCGTCGGTGATCCGCTGGATGGCCGGGCGCAGCTTCTCCATGCGGTGCCGCGTGAACGAGCTGGTCAGCATCCGTCGCCAGCGCGCGTGCTCGGCGCCGTCGGTGTTGTTGATCGACGGCTGCATCTCCGCCGCGTGGGCCTTCATGGCCTCGGTGGTGTGCGGATAGCCGGGTTTCCCGATGCCCGCGCTCAGGCGCGGATCAGTCATCAGCCGGCGCAGGGCGTCGTGACCCGTGACGAGCCAGGGCGTCGTGCCGTCCCACGTCCGGACCCGGTGAATCGGCTTGTCCGCGTCGTGCAGCTCGCGCAGGCCCGGCGGCGGCGCGAACGGGCACGTGCCCGACCTCGGCATCGGGAATTCCGGGAGCTCCCCGGCCTGGCCGGTGGCGGCCACACTCTCGGTCATGTCGGTCCCTTCGTTGTCGCTACCGTCCTGGGGACGGATGCCTGTTGCTGGGTTCTGTTTCCTAAGCGGCGGAGCCGCTTGCGGTGGGCCAGCAACCGGCACCGGCGCGGGTTCTGAGGTGGTTCCTGGCGAGGACAGCGCCGACGTGGTGTATTGGCATACCTGAGGAGGCGATCCCACAGCCAGGGGC
>Ga0081455_10000199_pt1 | contig 76227 bp, 74 predicted proteins | sample TabmetS3T2R1_FD_70207 | JGI IMG/M metagenome (GOLD analysis project Ga0081455, IMG submission 70207) | Tabebuia heterophylla rhizosphere microbial communities from the University of Puerto Rico - S3T2R1 | ecosystem: Host-associated > Plants > Roots > Rhizosphere ...
GGGGGCGACCTGTCCCGGCGGGTCGAGACGGCGAACGACCGTACCGAGGTGGGCCGGCTCGGGCTGTCGCTCAACGCGATGCTCGCTCAGATCGAGGACGAGATCGCGCATCGCACCGCGTCCGAGGAGCGGCTGCGCCGGTTCATCGCCGACGCGAGCCACGAGCTACGGACGCCGCTGACCTCGATCCGTGGCTACGCCGAGCTGTTCCGGCGTGGCGCGGCGAGTCGGCCGGAGGACTTGTCGGTGGCGATGCGGCGGATCGAAGCCGAGGCCGGCCGGATGGGCGGACTCGTCGAAGACATGTTGTTGCTCGCCCGGTTGGACGAGGGTCGGCCGTTGGACCGCACGCCGGTCGACCTTGCGGAACTGGCCTCCGACGCCGGCACCGACGCGCGGGCGATCGCACCGGACCGGAGCGTCGACGTCACCGTCGAAGGGACGACCACTGTCCAAGGTGACGACGCCCGGTTACGTCAGGTGTTCTCGAACCTCGTCCGGAACGTGCTGGCGCACACCCCTGCCGGAACCCCGTTCGGTGTCCGGGTTCGGGGCATGAAAGACGTTGTGACGGTGGATGTCTGGGACCGCGGGCCCGGCCTGGACGAGGTGGCGCGCAAGCACGCCTTCGACCGCTTCTGGCGGGCGGATCCCTCGAGGCAACGGGAGAACGCGCTCAGTGGGTCGGGCCTGGGCCTGTCGATCGTCTCGGCCCTCACCGAGGCGCACGGCGGAACCGTCGACGCACTCAAGACACCGGGCGGCGGTGCCACCTTCCGGTTGACGTTCCCGGCCGCAGCTCCGAAACCGGTTGCCCTCCAGCCGGTTCCGGTCGGTCAGGTGTCGGATTGGAGCTCCGAATAAACTTGCCGCGCGCTGCGCAGCGCCTTCGGGGTGGCTTCGGTGACATCCAGGTATATCTGGGTTGCGTCCACGGTGGGCAGGAATTCGGCGAGCCCCTGCCGGATCTCGGTGATCACCGTCTCGACGCGCTCCGAGTCCATGCCCGGTGCCAGGTCCAGCCGGGCGGCGACCAGCACGTTGTCCGGGGACAGCTGCATCGTCTGCACCTCCAGGACTTGGTCGACGCCGCTCGCGCGCGCGAGGTAGTCCCAGGCCGCGAGCCGAAGTTCCGGCTCCGCGGACGCCCCGACCAGCAGGTGCAGGTTTCGGCGGCCCAGATGAATCGCGGCAGCGGTGAGAAGTGCGGCGATCGCGAGGCTGGCGACCCCTTCCCAGGCATCCGAACCGGTGAGCTGGTGCAAAAGCAAACCGCCCGCGGCGAGGACGATGCCGGTCACCGCAGCGCTGTCCTCGGCGAGCACTGTCGCCAGCGTCGTGTCGGATGTCCGGCGTGCCGCCCGCAGGAGGTGCGGCCCGTGGGCCGGTGACTCCCGGCGCAGCTGGCGCATCGCCTTGAGCAGGCTGCTGCCCTCCGCGATGACGCTCACCGCGAGAACGGCGTAGAGGATCGGGTAGTACTTGCCGCCTCGGTGGTGTTCGCCGAACAGGGCGATCAGACCTTCGTACGCGCTGAAGCAAGCACCCGTGACGAAGATGCCGACCGCCGCGAGCATCGCCCAGACGTACCGTTCCTTGCCGTAGCCGAACGGGTGCACGGTGTCGGCCGGCCGCCGGCTGCGCCGTAGCGAGACCAGGAGGAACACCTCGTTCCCGGTGTCGGCAACGGAATGCGCCGCTTCGCTCAACATCGCGCTCGAACCCGCGAGGATCCCGCCGGCGACCTTGGCGACAGCGATCGCCAGGTTGGCGGCGAGCGCCACGTACACCGTCGCGATCCCCTCGGAACGACCTGCGGCTCGATCCTCCACGTCCGAACCCGTGCCCGGTCCGACCTCGGCTTACGCCTTACGCTGGCAGGCGTGGTCCGGACCGAACTCGGGCGAGCACCCGACGATCTCGGCGCCCCCGCTTCCTCCGGCGCGAAGCTCCGCCCGACCGTTCGGGTCCTGATGGTCGACCCGGCCGGCCGGATCCTCCTGCTGCGGGTCGAAGCGCTCGACGGCGGGGTTCCGGTCTGGTTCCTGCCCGGTGGCGGTGTGGAGCCCGGCGAGGACGCGCTTTCCGCGGCTCGTCGCGAAGTCGCCGAGGAGACCGGCCTGGTCGGCTGCCCGGTCGGCGACGAGATCTGGCGGCGCCGGGACGTCCTGGAGTTCGACGGGGTTCGCTACGACATCCGCGAGCGCTACTTCCTGGCCTACGTCGATCCGTTCGAGCCGTCGCTTCACGGGCTGACGTCCTACGAACGGTCGAGGGTGCAGACCGCGCGGTGGTGGTCGCTCGTCGAACTCGCCGGGTCGGCCGACCGTTTCGTCCCGTCGGATCCGGTCGGGCTGTTCGGTCCGCTGCTGACCGGCCCTCGCGCAGCGGACCGATCCAGTGCTCGTCCGAAAGCGTGATCCATCCGGACCCGGATGGGAGCGGTGGACGTACGGACCGCGAGCGGGAGACGTGCGGACACTTGGTAGTAAGCAAGTCTTCATCCACCGCAGCGTCGATTCTCGCCCGCTTACGAGCTTTTTGACCGATCCTTTCCTCATGACCGCTTCCCCGCTGGCCGAAGACTGCGTTGTGGTCGTCGCCTCTCCGCCTTCGTCGGCCGCGGCGGCGCGGCTGACTCGATTCCGCCGGACCCGGCTGTTCCGCTCCCGTCTTGCGGCCCGGCTCGGCGGCTTCGCGTTGCTCGGCGCGGGCCTCGCGGGTGCGGTGATCGCCCTGGTCGGTCTTGCGGGAGCCGCGCGGAAGGCGCCCTGGCAGGCGTTGCTGGCGTCACCGTGGATTGTCGCGCTGATGCTCGTCGCGACGGTCGTCGGTTACCTCATGCAGTCGTTCAGCATGAAGACGTTGCTTTCCCGGGGACTGCCGAACCGGGATGCGCTGATGTTGCCGTGGGCATGCGCCTCGGTGAACCGGGTGACGCCGGGCTCGACAGGGGGTCTGCTGCTCACCACCCGGGTGTTCCACCGTCGCGGGGTGACGTACGCGGGCTCGGCGGTCTATCTCGCGAGCGTCGGCGTCACCCACACCCTCGGTGGGTTGCTGCTCCTGGGGGTCGCCGTCGCGGCGGGCGGTGTGACCGGTCAACACGGAGTTCCGCTCGCGGGTCCGGGCCTGCTGCTGTCGATGCTGGGCCTCATCACGATGGGCGTGCTGGCCTGCATTCCCCGTACTCGCTCGCGCGCTCTGGCGTTGATTCGGCAGGCCCGCGGCGAGCTTTCGTTGCGCCGGCTCCCGGTCGTGATCCTCTTCCAGGCCGGGGCACGGCTCGCTCCGGCGGTGGTCCTCGCGGGCGCGCTCGCCGGGCTGCACCATCCGCTTCCGTTCCCGACGGTCGTCATGGTCGTCCTCGTCGCCAGCGCAACCGGGTCGCTGATCCCGTTGCCCGGTGGTGGTGGCGGCGTCGAACTGGCGCTGACCGGCTTGCTGACCGCGTCGGGACTGTCGCTCGGCGCGGCGAGCGGCGCGGTCCTCGTCGCTCGGCTGGTCGGCTTCTGGCTTCCGGCCGCACTGGGGTTCCCGGCGTTGCTGGCGTTGCGCCGCAGCGTCGCCAGCGTCGAGACGGGGGCAACCGACGTTGCCGCGGACCGTGCCGAGGTGATCGAAACCCACGGTGATCAAGCTGGATCCGAAGGTCGCCTCCTGCCGGCGTTGCTTCCCAGCCCGGTCCCGGCCGCGGCCTGATTTTTCGCCTACCCCGGGTTTCGGCCGGACGGGTAGCCATGGCACCATCTCGCTGAGGATTCACCCGAGTGGGTGAATCTCGTTAGCCAACTCGCCGTTCCCCCGGTTCGTTGGGCACGGTGAGGAGAAGCGATGGCGAAGACGGGCCGTCATTCCGCCTCGGCGCTGAAGACCGCCGACGGACGGGCCGGGCAGCACGGGAAGACCATGCTGTTGCTCGGTATCGGGGCCGGTGCCCAGGTCGTCCTGCTGGTCGGGGTGGGCGCCCACGGCTTCGGATACCACGCCGGTGCATCCCAGGCGATCGCGGAGAACATCCGGGTTCCGGTCAGGACGCAGGGTCCTGCCTCGGCCGGCGCGGCGACCCCTGCCGCGACTCCGCCGGGGATCGTCGCCGCGGACCACAATGCCGGCTCCGCCGACCCGGCTTCCGAGGCCGGCCGATCGACCAGCGTGCTCGGTAGTTTCCTCCGGGCGAGCGCTCGCGGCGCGAAGATCACCGCCGCGACGGTGCCGGGCGTCACTTCGCTGACCACGACAGGCGGCGATTCGGGGGCCCTTCCGGTGATCCCGTTCCCGAACAAGCCGATCATCCCGCCGGACCCGACGCCCGGACCGCCGGTCACCACGCCCACTCCTCCGTCGTCACCGACCTCGAAACCCACATCGACCCCCACGACCGCGCCGCCGGTCACGACGCCCACCCCGCCGCCGGGTCCGACCGCCGAACCCACGACCGAACCACCGGATACGACCGGTCCGACGCCGCCCGGCACCCCCACCCTCGAACCGCCCGGTGAGCCGACCGCGCCGCAGGGCCCCGTCGAGACGACCCCGGCCGATCCGGGCCCGCCGCAGGTCCCGGCGTTGCCGACTCCGACCGTCCTCGACCCGCCGGCGCCCGACCCGGTGCCACCGGCAACCGACCCGGATCTGCTGCCCCCGGCGGTCGATCCCGTCCTGGCGGCACTCGGGGATCTCGCCGGCTGACGAACACGCGAGATGCGGTGCAGGAGAGCGGGTGACGAGAATCGAACTCGCACTGTCAGCTTGGGAAGCTGATGTTCTGCCATTGAACTACACCCGCGGCGCGCCGAGTCTATCCCGGTCCAGCCGAAGGTGAAGCCGGAGATGCGCCGTGGAGCGGTGCCGTCGCTCCGCCGCCGGGCGGTGCCCGGTAGCCTGCGCGCGTGCTCCTTTCCGACCGCGACATCCGCGCCGAGATCGACCGAGGCCGCGTCAAGCTCGACCCGTACGACCCGACGTTGCTGCAGCCGTCCAGCGTCGACCTCCGGCTGGATCGGCTGTTCCGGACGTTCGTGAACCATCGGTACACGCACATCGACCCGGCGACCCAACAAGACGATCTGACGGTGATGGTCGAAGTGGCGGACGACGAGCCGTTCGTCCTGCATCCCGGCGAGTTCGTCCTCGGTTCGACCTACGAGGTCATCACGTTGCCCGACGACGTGGCCGGCCGGCTGGAGGGGAAGAGTTCGCTGGGTCGCCTGGGACTGCTCACCCACTCGACCGCCGGATTCATCGACCCCGGGTTCTCCGGACATGTGACGCTGGAACTCTCCAACGTCGCGAACCTTCCGATCACGTTGTGGCCGGGGATGAAGGTCGGGCAGCTGTGCCTGTTCCGGCTGTCCTCGCCGGCGGAACATCCCTACGGCTCCCCGATCTACGGCTCGCGCTATCAGGGCCAGCGGGGTCCGACCCCCAGCCGGTCGCACGCGAACTTCCGGAAGGGGCTCGACGGACATCCCATATAGCAGGATTATGTTCCTGTTATTTGGGAGAAGGGGCACGGTCACGATGTGATCGACCCGGCTCGGCGCCCTTCGCTGCGCTGGGTCGTGCTCGCGGTCGGCGTGCTTGCCCAAGCCGTGACTTCGTTGTTCCGCTACGGTTTGCCGACCGTCGTCCCGGCGCTGCGGGAAGCCGAGCACCTGACGTTGTTCTCGGTCGCTCCGGTCGTCGTCGCGCCGACTGCTATCCTCTTCGAGGCTGCACTCTCAATTGACAACTTGTGACTCGTAACCACTCGCGCGGATAATTCTCCAGTAGAAGAAGAAATACGGAGAACTGATGCTAGCTTCGAAGATTCGATTCGAGACTCTCGCCCCGGCGCTCGGAGCCGTGGTCCATGGCGTCGACGTGCACAGTGCTCTGTCCGAAGCGGATGGCGCTGAGCTCAACCGTGCCCTGCACCAGTACGGCGTGCTTGTCTTCGAATCCGACCGTAAGATCGACAACGAGGCGTACAAGGCTTTCGCCCGAACCTTCGGCGAGCCTGAGATATACCCGTTCGGACTCAACAACGATGCCGAGATCACGCCGATTCAGCCGGGCGTTCCCCGGACCGATTACTGGCACACCGACGGCACTCCGTTGGAGTGCCCGCCCCAGGCCGCGATCTTGACGCCCGTTACCCTGCCCGAAAGCGGGGGTGACACCATGTGGGCAAGCATGTACGCGGCGTGGGAGAGTTTGTCGTCTCCGTTGCAACGCCTGCTGGATGGCCTCGAGGCGTTCCACACCACCGCTGCCGTTACGAGACACTATGACCTGGGACAGGAGAATGCGTTCGGGGCTGGTCAAAGTCACGTGCATCCGGTGGTGCTGCGCGACCCTGTCACCGACAAGCGCATGTTGTATGTCAACTCGAATTACACCGCCCGAATCCTTGGTCTCCGGTCAGGCGAGAGCGAGAAGATTCTCCAGCTGCTCTTCGAGCACGTGAATACCCCCGAATTCCATTTCCGCCTCCGTTGGCAACCAAATATGATCGCCGTTTGGGAAGAGCGGATCACGCAACACCGGGCACTTTCCGATTACACGGGCGAACGTGTCCTCAATCGTATTGCGCTGGCCGGAGACCGACCGACTTCCTGAAGAGTCAGCCGCCGCCGTCGACGGTGATCGTTTCGCCGGTGACGTACGACGATGCATCACTGGCGAGAAACAGGATGGTTTCCGCGACCTCGTGCGCGGCGGCAGGGCGGCCCATCGGCAAGCTCGGCACCCGGATGCCCTCCTTGCGGGTACGGGCAAACATCGGGGTGTCGACCCCGCCGGGTGCGACGGCGTTTACCCGCACGCCATGGTCGCGAACTTCCTTGGCGACCGATCGGATGAATCCGAGCAGCCCGGCCTTCGCGGCACTGTAGTGCGGCAAGCCCGGGTGGCCGTAGAGGCCGGCGATGGACGACACGTGCACGATGCTGCCGTGTCCTTGCGGGACCATCACGCGGAGGGCGGCACGGGTCAGGTAGAACGGCGCCGTCAAGTTGACCGACAGCATTCGGTGCCACTGGTCATCGCGTAACGTCGCGGTGACGTCGGGCGGAAGCCCCTGGGCTTGACACTCGGCCAGGCGTGCCTTCGATTCGACGTCGTCGATCCCCGCCACGTGTGCCAGCACGTCGATCCGACCGAAGTTCTCGGCGGTGGCGGCCACCAGACGATCGACGGCCGAAACGTCGCTGACGTCAAGCGTCGCTGCAGATGCCGATGTGAGCTGCTTTGCCTGGCGAGTCGCCGCCTCCCCGTCGATATCAGCGGCGACGAGCGTCGCGCCCTCCCGATCGAAGACTTCGCAGACGGCGGCTCCGATGCCGGAACCGGCGCCGGTGACGATCGCGACCTTGCCGGCCAGGCTCATCCGTTCTCCTCTTCGAAGGTGGCGAGAGTTCGCTCAGCCATTAGATGCGGTAGATCCGTTCGGCGTTTCCGCGCAGGATCTTGTACCGGGTCTCGTACGGAAAATCACCTAGCAGCCCCTCGTAATATTCCTTCGGATCGATGGCGGCCGTCGCCGGCCCAGGGCTCATGCTGGTCGGATGCGGGTAGTCCGTCTCGTACAGGATGTTGTCGGGTCCGAGTGTCTCGATGGCGAATTTCGCGCTCGCTTCCTCGAACCAGAAGCAGCCGTATATCTGACGGCGGAAGTACTCGCTGGGGAGCAGGTCGTATTCCGGCTCTTTCTCCGGTACACCGAGGTTCTTCCACTGCCAGTCGAGAGCTTCCAATGCGAACGGGATCCAGCCGATTCCACTTTCGACGGTCACGAAGTCGAGTCGGGGGAAGCGATGGCATATGCCGCCGCAGATCAATTTGATGATCGTGGCCGCGTTGCCCAGGAAGAACTGCACACCGGAAGAAGCGCGCATCGCATGAAGTTTTGCGCCGAGATTTTCGATCGCGTTCGTCGCGTACTCGGCGGGCGCGGAGTCCGCGGTCGCGATGTGGAAGTTGACCGATTGCCCCATCTCCTGCGCAGCTGCCCAGAGCGGATCCCAGTGCCGAGAAACAAGAGGTTCCAGCCCGAAGTGTCCGGGCTCTTGAGAGAAGGAGATGCCACGGTGACCCGCCGCCGCGCAGCGTTCCATCTCGGCAAGAGATTTTTCGAGGTCCCAGAACGGCAACACGGTGATGGGTAGGAGCCGTTCGGGAGCCGGCGCCGACCACTCGGTTTGAAAGTCGTTGTATGCGGTGATGCAGTCGAGGAGCATCTCCGGGTTCGACATCTGCTGCAACTGTGCCGATCCGAACACCGCGACATTCGGATAGAGAACCTCTGCGTAGATCCCGTATTCGTCCATCACTTCCAGGCGCTTGGGGGCGTCCCAGAGCTTGGCGTCGATATCCGACCAGCGCGGCGGGTGATCAGGTGGAAATTCCGACCAGCCGGCCTGCGCGGGGCCGCCGAGCGCACCGGACCGGCGGCCCTCGATGTACCAGTACTCCTTCTGGGTCGACTCGTCCCAGCGAACGAGCGGGACCGAATCGCCCCACTTCTGGCCTAGCCGGGACGTCCAGAGATCGGGCGGCTCCAGGACGTGCGTGTCCACGTCGATCACGAGGATGTCACTGTCGACGACGCTACCTGCCATCTTTGCCTCAGCAATCTCAAGGAGTCACCGACTCGACTTTCGCGGCCCGTGCTCGACGCGAAGACCATCCGCCTGGCCGCCCTTCATGCAAGACCCGATGGCCGGAGCCGTCAAGAAGCCGGCGTTGGGCGCATCCCTAGGTCCGCCGGCCGAGGCCGTTGGCCTCGTAGATCGCATCGACCACGACCATGTTGTGGATCGCGTCCAGGCTGTCCGTCAACGACGCTTGCTTGCCGGCGATGATGTCGACGAACGCTCTCAGCTGGCATTCGTAGGTCGAGGGGGCGTCGAGGACCTCGTCGACGACGGTGCCGTCGTCGAATCGGGCCGTGATCCGGTGGCCCAGGTGCGGGACGAGGGGGTTCGCCACCGTCAGCGAGCCGCGGGCCCCGGTTGCCTGAATCGACATCGACTCCGGCCAGGCCGTCTCCCCGGTGAACGAGCAGTAGATGGACGCGCGCGGGCCCGCCGGGAATCGGAGCGTCGCCTCGGTGGTCGCGTCGACACGCGGCGGTCCTTCGACCGACCGAGCGCTTTCGACGACCGGCTCGCTCCCGACGACGGTTCGTAGCATGTGGATGCAGTACGAACCCAGGTCCATGACCGCGCCGCCGGCGAGATCCAGCTGGTAGCGGGTGTTCTCCGGCGGCGCGCCGATGACCAGCTTCGCGCTCAGCTCCTCCAGCGGGCCGATGGCGCGGCTGAGCTCGAGCATTCTCTCGGCGACCGGGTGGTACCGCCAGTGATAGGCCTCGACGAGGAGACGGTCGTTTCGCAGAGCGGTTTCATGCATTTCGCTCGCCTGCTCGGCATTCGAGGCAATCGGCTTCTCGCAGAGAACATGCTTGCCGCTGTTCAGCGCCGCGATCGTCCACTTCGCGTGCATGGAGTTCACCAGCGGCACGTAGATCACGTCCACCTCGGGGTCGGCCAGCACCTCCTCGTAGGTGGCAGCGGCCCGAGGAATGTTGTGCAGTGCCGCATAGTCGGCTGCTCGCTTCGGATCGCGAGCTGCGACCGAGAACAGCTCGACCTCGTCGACTACCTGGGCGGGCTCGATCAAAACTCGCGTCGTGATCGGTGCCACGCCGAGGATACCAATTCGCATGCTCGGTCCTTTCAGGTCGTCAAGGATCGTCCTACGTCACACGATGTCGACGCTGATGGTCGGGGCATCTCCTTGCGAACAAGGTCGCGAGTCGACCGACCTCACGCCGGGACGGGACGAAGCATAGTAGGTGGCCAAATGCGGCGACGCTGGTCGGAATCGCAGGCCGACTCCTTTGCTTCGGTCACGCACCGCACGGGTTTGGGCCTACCTCGGTGGCGAAGTGCTCAGCGCCTCGCCGGGGCGGCGGTGATGCCGAGGACTTCGTGTGGCCGGTACGGCGCTTCGATGGCGGCGATCTCCCGCGGCGTCAACACCAGGTCCACCGCCGCGACAGCGTCGGCGAGATGCTCGGGCTTCGTCGCCCCGACGATGGGGGCCGTCACCTCCGGCTTTGCCAGCAGCCACGCCAACCCGACCTGCGCCCGCGGCACGCCCCGCGCTTGCGCCACGACACCGACCGCGTCGACGACCTCCTTGTCGCCCTCGGTGTAGAGGGCCGATCCCAACGGGTCGTTCTGGGACCGGTTCGTCTGTTCGCCCCAGGGCCGGGCCACCCGGCCGCGACCGAGCGGGCTCCAAGGGATCACCCCGACGCCTTCGGCCCGACACAGCGGCAGCATCTCTCGCTCCTCCTCGCGATAGAGCGCGTTGAGATAGTTCTGCATCGACACGAAGCGGGTCCATCCGTGCCGGTCGGCGAGATGCAGTGCGGTCGCGAACTGCCACGCCCACATCGACGACGCACCGATGTAGCGGGCCTTGCCGGCCTTCACCACGTCGTGCAGGGCTTCGAGCGTTTCCTCCCAAGGTGTGTTCGCGTCGGCTCGGTGAATCTGATACAGGTCGACGTAGTCGGTTCCGAGGCGCCGAAGGCTCTCGTCGAGCTCCTGCATGATCACCTTCCGGGACAACCCGCGACCGTTCGGTCCCTCCCGCATCTCGCCGTGCACCTTCGTGGCGAGCACGACTTCGTCCCGGCGCGCGTAACGCTTCAACGCCCGGCCGGTGATCTCCTCGCTGACCCCGGCCGAGTAGACGTTCGCGGTGTCGAAGAAATTCACTCCGGCTTCGGCGGCCTGCCGGAAGAACGGCTGTGCCGCTTCTTCGTCCAAGGACCACGCGTGGCGGCCGCGACCCGGAGTGCCGTAGCTCATGCAGCCCAGGCAGATTCGCGAGACCTCGAGCCCGGTCGATCCCAGCCGCACGTACTGCATGTGGAACTCCTCTCGGTCGACGGCTGCCTACGTCATCGTCAGGAGCCACGTAGTGACGAGGTTACGACCCGGCCGGCGAGCCCGGACGAAGACCCGACGCCATCGGTCGAGGTCCCCCACGTGGGCCACCGGCACCCCATGCGTTGCGCCATCTACTAGGGTCGGGGCGCGGAAGCCTGAGATCGAAGCTCATGGGGATCGGAATCAAGCGACGAGACCGACATCCCCACCGGCGCCCGCCAAACAGGACGGACAACGATGACTGATCAGCAACCCACCCCCAAGCGGAAGATCGCCGTCGAGGACCGGCTGGAAATCCTCGATCTGCTCGCCAGATACAACTGGGCGGTCGACACCGATGACGTCGACGCGTTCCTGGACGTCTTCACCTCGGATGGCCAGTTCGTCACGGCCGACAAGGCGTACCGGGGGGTGGCCGAGCTGCGAGAGTTCATCGGCCTACTCAAGTCGAGGCGGGTGCCGGACGACCAACTTCCCCCGGGTGCCGCCGGTCGAAGTGCCTTCCACAACGCCATCAATGTCATCTTGGAGTGGGACGGCGACGACATTCGCCTGCTCGCCGAGTTCATCGGCAGCCGGGTGGCCGACGACGGCCGGGTCTCGATGCACTTCGGTTGGTATGACGACAGGGTGACCCGGGTGGGTGGCGACTGGAAGTTCCGCCGCCGCCACGTGCGGAGTTGGGCCGAAGACCGGCCGTCACAGTCGCCGGTCGGTTCGGTCGGCGCAGAAGAAACCGCCCGGCCTCCATCGGGGGGGTGAGAGGCGGGGCGGCTTGGATCCGAGTAAACAACGAAACACTCCAGCCGTCCAGGCCATCTCGGCCGTCGCGGCAGCCTCCCGATCTCACTTGGACTTCGAGCGCTTCTTGCCCGACTTGTCGTCGCCCTTGCGTTCCCGGCTCAGCGGCTCGTCCGACGAGCGCAGATGGGCGAGTTGCCGCATCGAGGTGAATACCGCACCGAGGACCACCGCCTCGACCAATGCCGATTCGGCGGCGGAAACCCCCTCCGGACGGATGGCCTCGGCGGTGAGTTCGCGCCTGGTCAGTTTCTCCGCCGCGTCGGCGTAGAGCGCGAGCCGGGTATCCGACGCCTCGTGCCCCAACCGGCGTAGCGCGGTCACCGCGCGAACGAGATCGGCCGCCGGCGCGCTGGCCGCCGCGTCCTGCCAGCCGCGATCGCGGAGCAAGCGACCCACGGTCTTTTGCGCACCGGCCCGCTCGGCGGGGTCGCCGGTGGGGTCGGCCTTCGGTGGTTCGCCGGTGGCGAGCAAGGAGAGAAGCACCTCGCGGGACGTCGCGGTCCGGAACTCGAGTCGTCTCACCGCGTCACGGGTCGTAGCCAGGCTGAGTCCGCCGACCTCGATCAACGCCCGCAACAGGATCAGTCGGCGCAGGTGTGCACCGTCGTACTCGACCTGATTCGGCGACGCGGTCGGCTGCCCTGGCGGCAGCAGGCGCTCGCGGACGTAGAACTTGATCGTCGGCACGCTGACACCACTGGCCTGACTCAGTGCTCCGATGCGCACGGCACCTCCCCTACCGAAAGTAGCAGTATCAGCTGTCGTGCGGGGCCGGGTTCCGAGCGGGATCGAAATCGGTGGTCAGAGGTCCAGGTCGACGACAACCGGCGCGTGGTCCGACGGCCCGGTTCCCTTGCGGGCGTTGCGGTCGACGTAGGCGTCCCGGACGGCCCCGGCAGCGCGCTCGTCGGCGTAGACCAGATCGATCCGCATCCCGAGGTTCTTGTGGAACATGCCCGCCCGGTAGTCCCAGTAGGTGAACGGCCGGTCGTACTTGAGTGGGCGTGGGACGACGTCGTGCAGGCCGAGCTCGCGCAGCGCGGTCAGCGCTGCCCGTTCCGGTTCGGTGACGTGGGTCGACGCGGCGAACGCCCCGATGTCCCAGACGTCGTCGTCGGTGGGCGCGACGTTGAAGTCGCCGCACACCGCGAACGAGCTGTCTGCCGCCGCGGCCGTCGCCAGTTCCGTCCGGGTCGCGTCGCGAAACGCCGCGAGCCAGTCCAGCTTGTAGGCGTAGTGCGGGCTGTCCGGGGTGCGACCGTTGGGGACGTAGAGCGACCAAACCCGGATCGGACCGCAGGTGGCCCCGACCGCGCGCGCTTCGATCACCGGGTCGGCAACCGCGTGGAACAGGGCGTCGGCGTCCGCTTCGGGCGGTGGGTTCGCCCAGCCCGGCTGGTTCGGGAAGCCGGGGCTGACGTCCGCGAGCCCGATCCGGGAGAGCAGGGCGACCCCGTTCCACCGGCCCTCGCCGGTGACCGCCACTTCGTAGCCGCGGGAGGTCAGCCCGTCGTCGGGGAAGGCCTCGGTCGTGGTCTTGATCTCCTGTAGGCACAGCACGTCCGGTTCGACTTCGTCGAGCCAGTCGTGCAGCCGGGGGAGCCGGGCTACGACCGAGTTCACGTTCCAGGTGGCGAGACGCACGCGTCCATCTTGCACGGCCTTGTACGGCGCCGGGAATGTCAGGTCTGGGGGGCGCCCTCGCCCGGATCCGTCGACGGGTTCACCGACGGCTCGGGTGTCTCCACCGACTCGGGCGCGAGTTGCGGGACGTCGGCTCTGGCGGTCGCATCAGGCGTCGCGCCCAGCGGGGCGACGCCGGCGTCCGCCGCGACACCGACGAGTGCCGGGGTCGGGGTGAGCGAACGAGCGAGGATCTGGGTGACGTCGAGGACCTCGAGCGACTCCTTCGCCGCGCCTTCCTGCTTCCTGGAGGTCACCGCGTCCGAGAGCATGACCATGCAGAACGGGCAGGCGGTCGACACGATGTCCGGGTCGAGGCCGAGCGCCTCGTCGACCCGCTCGACGTTGACCCGCTTGCCGATCTTCTCTTCCATCCACATCCGGGCCCCACCGGCGCCGCAGCAGAAACCGCGATCCTTGCAGCGGTGCATCTCCTGCTGGCGCAGGCCCTGAATGGTGTTCAGCACCTCGCGCGGCGGGGTGTAGACCTTGTTGTGGCGTCCCAGGTAGCAGGGGTCGTGGTAGGTGACGAGTCCTTCGACCGGGGTGACCGGGACGAGCGCCCCGGTCTCCACCAGGTGGGCCAGCAGCTGCGTGTGGTGGACGACCTCGTAGTTGCCGCCGTGCTGCGGGTATTCGCGGGAGAGCGTGTTGAAGCAGTGCGGGCAGGTCGCCACGATCTTCTTGCTCTGCGCGCCGACCGAGTTGAGGACCTCGACGTTCTGCATCGCCTGGCCGAAAAACACGTACTCCGCGCCCAGGCGCCGGGCCGGGTCGCCGGTGCAGGACTCGCCCTCGGCCAGCACCGCGAACTCAACGCCGGCGATGTGCAGCAGCTCGGCGAACGCCTTGGTGACCTTCTTCGAACGGTCCTCGATCGCGCCGGCACAACCGACCCAGAACAGGTACTCGACCTCGTCCGGGATCTGCTCGCCCGGGTTGACCACCCGGACGTCGAAGGAGACCTCCGAGATCCAGTCCTTGCGGGTCCGCGGCGACACGCCCCAGGGGTTCCCGTTGTTCTCGATGTTGCGCAGCATCACGCCGGCCTCGGACGGGAACGCGGATTCGATCAGGACCTGGTAACGGCGCATGTCGACGATGTGGTCGATGTGCTCGATGTCCACCGGACATTGCTCGACGCAGGCGCCGCAGGTCGTGCACGACCACAGCACGTCGGGATCGATGACCCCGCCCGCACCGAGGTAACCGCTCTCCCCGGCCGGACCGACGAGCGGGATCTCGGCGACCGCCTTCACGCCGTCGGGCAGCGTCTCCCGCTTGTCCTCGGCGGCCAGCAGCCACGGCGCCTTCGCGAAGGCGTGGTCACGGAGTGAGGTGATGAGGATCTTGGGGGACAGCGGCTTCCCGGTGTTCCACGCCGGGCACTGGCTCTGGCAGCGCCCGCACTCGGTGCAGGTGGCGAAGTCGAGGAAGCCCTTCCAGGTGAAGTCCTCGATCTTGCCGACCCCGAAGACGTCGTCCTCACCCGGGTCCTCGAAGTTGATCGGCTTGCCGCCCGAGGTCATCGGGAGCAGCGGGCCGAGCGCGTTCGGGCGCCGTGAGGCGCTGACGTTCAGCGGGGCCAGGAAGATGTGCAGGTGCTTGGAGTAGACGACCAGCACCAGGAAGGACAGGACGACCGCGAGCTGCAGCAGGACGAACGTCGTCTCGACACCCTTGTTGTAGTCGCCCGAGCCCAGCGCCTTCGAGACGCCGTAGGAGAAGAACGACCATTTCGCCGAGGGATCGTCGTAGGGGTAGCGGCCGGTGTTGATCTGGGCGCCGCGATAAATCACCAGCGTCGCGACGACCAGGAAGATCATCCCGAGCACGCCCCAGGCGGCGGCGGTGTGGCTGCCGAAGAAACGGGATCGCTTGCCGATCGCGTGCGGGTTGTTGCGGAACCGGATGGCGGCGAAGACGGCGAGCGCCAGCACGACGGCGGCGGCGAAGAAGTCCTCGACCAGGCCCAGCCAGGACTCCTGGCCGAAGCCGGCCCAGTCATCTTTGAACAGCGCCGCGTATGCCTCGACGATCGTCAGGCCCAGGATGAGGAAGCCCCAGAAGGTGAAGAAGTGGGCGATGCCCGGGATCGACCACTTCAGCAGTTTGCGCTGGCCGAAGACCTCGGGGATCTGGACGGCCAGCCGCTTGGGCAGGTCCTGCGTCCGATCGGGCGCGGGCTGCCCGCTCTTGGCGAGCCGGAACAGGAACCACAGGCGGTTGCCGGCGATGCCCAGTGCGATCGCGGTGATGACGAGCCCGATGACGAGTCGCATGCGGGGAGTTCCTCCGAGGTTCGGCTGGCGGGGCCGGAGTGCATTGGCCCTCGCGGAGACTACCGCCGGGTCACGTGTTGTTCACGTTCGAACTGGGAAACCGCTGAGCTTCCCAGACGGTTCGCCGGCGCCCGGTGTGGGAAGAGACCCCGCCCAGCCCCGGGATCGTCGACTTGAGCGTTCGAAAAATAATAACTTGAGCCGGGAACACTCAATACAGGTTGACCGTTGGCGTCGGATAGCTGCACGATGAGCAGGTCCGCTAGGGCCGGCTCGCAGTCGGGCAGTGGGGCACATCAGCCGGACAAGTGACAACCGAAGCAAGCAACAGGGCAATCCCGAACATGGATGGAAGGTAGACATGGCACGAGCGGTCGGTATCGACCTCGGTACGACGAACAGCGTGGTCAGCGTCCTCGAAGGCGGTGAGCCCACTGTCATCGCGAACGCGGAAGGCTCCCGCACGACTCCCTCCGTGGTCGCGTTCGCCAAGAACGGCGAGGTTCTCGTCGGCGAGGTCGCGAAGCGGCAGGCGGTCACGAACGTCGACCGCACGATCCGTTCCGTGAAGCGGCACATGGGCGACAACGCCTGGCACTTCCCGGAGCACGGTGACATCGACGGCAAGACGTTCTCGCCGCAGCAGATCAGCGCCTTCATCCTGAGCAAGCTCAAGCGTGACGCCGAGTCCTATCTCGGCGACACGGTGACCGACGCGGTCATCACCGTGCCCGCCTACTTCGACGACGCGCAGCGGCAGGCGACGACCGAAGCCGGTCAGGTCGCCGGGCTGAACGTCCTGCGAATCGTCAACGAGCCGACGGCGGCGGCGCTCGCGTACGGGCTCGACAAGGGCTCCGAAGACCAGACCATCTTGGTCTTCGACCTGGGCGGTGGCACCTTCGACGTCTCGTTGCTCGAGATCAGTGACGGCCTCGTCGAGGTGAAGTCGACGTCCGGCGACACGCACCTCGGCGGTGACGACTGGGACCAGCGCCTGGTCGACCACTTCGCGAAGACGTTCGCCGGGCAGCACGGCGTCGACCTGTCCAAGGACCGGATGGCGTTGCAGCGGCTGCGCGAGGCGGCCGAGAAGGCGAAGATCGAACTGTCGGGCTCGACCGAGACGACGGTCAACCTGCCGTACATCACCGCCAGCGCCGAGGGCCCGCTGCACCTGGACATCAAGATCACCCGGGCCGAGTTCCAGCGGCTGACGCAGGACCTTCTCGACCGGACGAAGGCGCCGTTCCATGCCGCGATCCGCGACGCGGGGATCTCGGTCAGCGAGATCGACCACGTCGTGCTCGTCGGTGGTTCGACCCGGATGCCGGCGGTCACCGAGCTCGTCCGTGAGCTGACCGGTGGCAAGGAGCCGAACAAGGGGGTGAACCCGGATGAGGTGGTGGCGGTCGGAGCCGCCCTCCAAGCCGGTGTCCTCAAGGGCGAAGTGAAGGACGTCCTGCTTCTCGACGTCACGCCGTTGAGCCTGGGCATCGAGACCAAGGGCGGTGTCATGCACACCCTGGTCGAGCGCAACACGACGATCCCGACGAAGCGGTCCGAGGTCTACACCACCGCCGAGGCCAACCAGCCGTCGGTGAACATCCAGGTGTACCAGGGGGAGCGCCCGATGGCCGCCGACAACAAGCGGCTCGGGATGTTCGAGCTGACCGGCATCCCGCCGGCGCCGCAAGGCGTTCCGCAGATCGAGGTCACCTTCGACATCGACGCCAACGGCATCGTCCACGTCTCGGCGAAGGACCTCGGCACCGGCAAGGAGCAGTCGATGACCATCACCGGCGGCTCGGCGCTGCCGAAGGAGGACATCGACCGGATGGTGCGCGAGGCGGAGCAGTTCGCCGAGCAGGACCGGGTTCGGCGCGAGGAGGCGGACACGCGCAACTCGGGTGACCAGCTGGTCTTCGCGACCGAGAAGTTCCTGGCGGAGAACGGCGACAAGGTGCCCGCCGACGTGAAGGCGGACGTCGAGAGCAAGCTCGGTGACCTGCGCGGTGCGTTGGCCGGAACCGATGTCGCGGCGATCCGGACGGCGGCGGACGAACTGTCCCGGGCGTCACAGGCCATGGGCACCGCGATGTACGCGGGCGCCCAGGGCGCGACGACCGGCTCGGGCTCGGAGGCCGCGGCGGACGACGACGTCGTCGATGCCGAGGTGATCGACGACGCCGACGACCACTCCGACGGTGATGGCCGATGAGTGATCGGCCTTCGCAGGAAGCGGAACCGCGGGTCGTCGTCCGCGACAAGCGCCGGATCGACCCGGAGAGCGGGCAGGTTCGGGAGCCGGCGACCGGCGGGGCGGACGCCGAGCTGGATCCGACCGGGCCGGATGGGGCTGCGACGCCTGCCTCCGGTTCGGGACCGGCAGCGGGCTCGGCGGATTCGGCGCGGGTCGCGGAGCTGACCGAAACTCTGCAGCGGTTGAAGGCGGAGTACGACAACTACCGCCGCCGCGCCGACCGGGAGCGGACCTCGCTCATCGAGCTCGCCACCGGTTCGGTGCTGACCGCACTGCTTCCGGTCCTCGACGACGTCGAAAGGGCTCGCACGCACGGCGACCTCACCGGTGCGTTCGGGGCGGTCGGCGAGTCGCTGATCGCGGTGACGGCGAAGCTCGGGCTCGAACCCTATGCCGCCAAGGGTGACGAGTTCGACCCGCAGATCCACGAGGCAGTCATGCAGGCACCACCGGCGGATGAGAGCGACGTGGCCGTCGTCGCCGAGGTGTTCCGGCCCGGATATCGGCACGCGGGACGGGTGTTGCGCGCGGCTCAGGTGTCGGTCAGCGAGCCGGGATCGTCTGTGGCGCAGGCAGTCACGGCTCCGGAGGACGAGAACGAGGAGACGAAACCCTCGGCATGAACGCGTATCCGGTGGTGTGCTTGGTCGGTCCGGCATGAGCGTCCGCGACTACGTCGAGAAGGACTTCTACGCCGCTCTCGGCGTTCCGAAGGACGCCTCGACCGCCGAGATCAAGAAGGCATACCGGAAGCTGGCCCGCGAACTTCACCCGGACAAGAATCCGGGGGACGAGAAGGCGGAGACCCGCTTCAAGGAGGTGTCTGCTGCCTACGACGTCCTCTCGGACGAGACCCGGCGCAAGGAGTACGACGAGGCCCGGGCCATGTTCGGGTCCGGTTTCGGCGGGGGATTCCGCCCGCCTCCCGGGCGTGGAAGTCCCGGCGGGGCAGGCGGTTTCGACCTCGGTGATCTGTTCGGCGGTGGTGCGAGCGGCCTCGGCGACGTGCTGGGCGGGATGTTCGGCGGCGGTGGCCGGCATCGCGGTCCGGCTCGCGGCGAGGACGTCGCGGCTTCCGTCACGGTGGGGTTGCCCTCCACGCTGACCGCGCAGGAGGTCAACGTCCGGTTGCCCGGCGGTGCGGCCTGTGACCTTTGCCTGGGTAGTGGCGCGGCGCCGGGCACGTCACCACGGACCTGCCCGACCTGCGGCGGAACCGGTTCGACCAGCAGTAACCAGGGCGGTTTCGCCTTCGCCACGCCGTGCACGACCTGCCGCGGCACGGGCAGCATCGTCGACACGCCCTGCCCACGTTGCGGTGGGTCCGGAACCCGGGAACGGGTCCAGAAGATCCGGATCCCGGCCGGGGTTCGAGACGGTCAGCGCCTCCGGGTACGGGGGCGTGGCACGGCCGGTGCCCGTGGTGGCCCGAACGGCGACCTGGAGGTGACCGTGCACGTGGCGCCGCACCAGATCTTCGGCCGGGACGGTGACGCGCTCACCGTGTCGGTGCCGGTGACCTTCGCCGAGGCGGCATTGGGGACGACGTTGAGCGTTCCGACGCTGGACGGTCCGGTGAAGGTGAAGATCCCGGCCGGGACGAATTCCGGGCGGCGGCTACGGGTGAAGGAACGCGGATTCCCGGGTCGGAACGGCTCCCGCGGGCCTTTGCTGGTCGCCGTCGAAGTCGCTGTGCCGCAGCGGCTCTCGCCGAAAGCGCGTGAGGCGCTGGAGGAGTTCTCGGCCGAGACGGCCGGCGAGGCGGCCGCGTTGCGGGCGACGCTGGCGGACTACCTGGAGTCGTGAGATGACACCGAGCGAACCGCAGGAGGACCGGCCGGTCTACGTGATCTCGGTCGCCGCGGAGCTGGCTGGGATGCATCCGCAGACATTGCGTACGTACGACCGGTTGGGGCTGGTGTCCCCGAACCGAGCCGGCCGCGCCCGGCGCTACAGCGCCCGGGACGTCGCCCGGCTCCGGGAGGTTGCCCGGCTTTCCCAGGAGGAGGGGATCGGCCTCGCCGGAATCCAGCGGATTCTGGGCTTGCAGCGGGAACTCGACGACCTACGTGAACAGGTCCGTGCGCTCGCGGAGCAGCTCGACGCGGCGCATGAATCGGCGAAGTCCCAGATCGCCGAAGCCCTTGCGGCGCAGGTCAATGCGAATCGTCGGGACATCGTCCCGTGGGGAACCGGCCCCGGACAGCAGGTCGTCGTCTGGCGTCGGCGGCGACAGTAACCGAAGAGGAAGCCATGAACCCAGAGAAGTTGACCACCAAGAGCCAGGAGGCGTTGTCGGCCGCGGCGACCCGGGCGGTCACCACCGGCAACCCGCTGCTCGAGCCGGCGCACCTACTCGCCGCTCTGCTCGCCGATGCCGACGGCGCGGCCTCCGGAGTTCTGGTCGCGGCCGGTGGGGATCGCGCCGCCGTGCTGCGGCGGGCCGAGGGGCTGATCGCCGCACTCCCGGCGGCACACGGTTCGACGACCGGCAACCCGCAGATGGGTCGCCAGCTCCTCCTCGTCCTCGACGTCGCCGAGAAGCAGGCCGCCGAACTGGGTGACGAGTACGTGTCGACCGAGCACCTGCTGGTCGGGATCGCCGCCGAGGGCGGCCGCGAGATCGCCGCGCTGTTGCCGCCCAGAGATGCGCTGCTGCAGGCGTTCACGACCGTTCGAGGCAGCCGCCGAGTGACCTCGAAGGACCCGGAGGGGTCGTACCAGGCGCTGGAGCGCTACGGCGTCGACCTGACCGAACGGGCGCGCGCCGGCAAACTCGACCCGGTGATCGGCCGGGACACCGAGATCCGCCGCGTCGTGCAGGTCCTTTCCCGTCGGACGAAGAACAACCCGGTGCTGATCGGTGAGCCGGGCGTCGGGAAGACCGCGATCGTCGAGGGCCTTGCGCTACGGGTGGTTGCCGGTGACGTCCCGGAATCGTTGCGGAACAAGCGAATCATCGCTCTCGACCTGGGCGCGATGGTTGCCGGGGCCAAGTACCGCGGTGAGTTCGAGGAACGCCTCAAGGGCGTCCTCGCCGACATCAAGGACAGCGAAGGGGAGATCGTCACCTTCATCGACGAGCTGCACACGGTGGTCGGCGCGGGTGCGGCCGAGGGTGCGATGGACGCGAGCAACATGCTCAAGCCGTTGCTCGCCCGGGGTGAGCTGAGGCTGGTCGGCGCGACCACGCTGGACGAGTACCGCCAGCACATCGAGAAGGACCCGGCACTCGAACGCCGGTTCGCCCCGGTCCTGGTCGGCGAACCCAGCGTCGAGGACACGATCGCCATCCTCCGCGGCTTGAAAGGCAGGTACGAGGCGCACCACAAGGTGCAGATCGCCGACGCCGCGCTCGTCGCGGCCGCCACGTTGTCGGACCGCTACGTCTCCGCACGGTTCTTGCCCGACAAGGCGATCGACCTGGTCGACGAGGCCGCGTCCCGGCTCCGGATGGAGATCGACTCCCGGCCGGTCGAGATCGACGAACTCCAACGTCAGGTCGATCGGATGGTCATGGAGGAGCTCGCGCTGGCCCGGGAGAGCGATCCCGCCTCGCAGGCACGGCTCGCCGCGTTGCGTTCCGAGTTGGCCGACCGTCGCGAGGAACTCGCCGCGCTGGTGGCCAGGTGGGAGCGGGAGAAGACGGGCCTCAACCGGGTCGGGGAGCTCAAACAGCACCTCGACGATCTGCGCACCCAGGTCGAGAAGGCTCAGCGCGACGGGGATTTCGAGGCGGCCAGCCGTTTGCTCTATGCGGAGATCCCGGCGGCGGAGAAGGAATTGGCCGACGCGGCGGCGTCCGAGGTGGACTCGTCCGCCGCGCCGATGGTGAAGGAAGAAGTCGGACCGGACGACGTCGCCGACGTCATCTCGTCGTGGACCGGTATTCCGGCCGGCCGGCTGCTCGAAGGGGAGAGCGCGAAACTGCTTCGGATGGAGCAGGTCCTGGCCGCCCGTGTCGTCGGGCAGAGCGACGCCGTGCGGGCCGTCGCGGACGCGGTGCGGCGTTCCCGGGCCGGCGTCGCCGATCCGGACCGTCCGACCGGGTCGTTCCTGTTCCTCGGACCGACCGGGGTGGGGAAGACCGAGCTCGCGAAGGCGCTGGCCGAATTCCTGTTCGACGACGAACGCGCGGTAGTCCGGATCGACATGAGCGAATACGGCGAGAAGCACTCCGTTGCTCGACTCGTCGGTGCCCCACCCGGCTATGTCGGATACGAGGCCGGCGGTCAGCTGACTGAAGCAGTTCGTCGCCGTCCCTACAGCGTGATCCTCCTCGACGAGGTCGAGAAGGCACACCCGGACGTGTTCGACCTCTTGCTGCAAGTGCTCGACGACGGTCGGCTGACCGACGGGCAGGGGCGCACCGTCGACTTCCGTTCCACGATCCTGGTGCTGACGTCCAACCTGGGAAGCGCGTTCATCAGCGATCCCACGTTGACCGTCGAACAACGGAGGGAAGCGGTGTTCGCCGCGGTTCAGGCGACGTTCAAACCGGAGTTCGTCAACCGGCTCGACGACGTCCTCGTCTTCGACGCGCTGACCGAGGACGACCTCGTCGGGGTGGTCGACATCCAGGTTCGCCGGCTCGCCGACCGGCTGGCGGCCCGGCGCCTGACTCTCGGCGTGACACCGTCCGCCCGGTCGTGGCTGGCCCGCACCGGTTACGACCCGCTCTACGGAGCGCGGCCACTTCGCCGCCTCGTCGCGACCGCGATCGGTGATCCGCTCGCCCGCAAGCTCATCGCGGGGGAGATCCGGGACGGCGACGACGTGGTCGTCGACGTGGCACCGGACGGCGGCGGGCTGGCGATCTCGGCCGGACCGGATGCGAGGATCGAAGCATGACCGTTCCCACTGTCACCGCCGTCCCCGCCGGAGCCTTTCTGCTCGACGTCCGGGAGCCGGACGAGTGGCAGGCCGGCCATGCGCCGAACGCGGTACACATCCCGCTCGCTCAGGTGCCGGGCCGGATGTCCGAGCTGCCGACCGACCGGACGATCGTCGCGATCTGCCGGGTCGGTGGTCGTTCGGCGCGGGTGACCGCGTTCCTTCGTGAGCGGGGACTCGACGTCCGCAACTACGAGGGCGGGATGCGGGCGTGGGCCGCCGCCGGCGGTCCGATGGAGGCGGTCGGGGAACGCCCGCCCGCGGTGATCTGACCCGGTAGTGGCGGGGTCGAATCCTGGCCGCCCCGTATCCTGCGCGGGTGAGCGCTGCTTCGATACCGGTCGTCAACGGCAGGGTGCCCTGTCCCTGCGGTTCCGGTCGGCGGTACAAGGCCTGTCACGGTCGGCGGGGCGCCGAGATACCGCCGAACCCGCGACCGTTCGCGGGCCATCCGAGCGAGCCGGACATCGTCGCGCTGCGCGAGCTGGTGCCCAGTGCCACCGCCCCGTTGCCGGTGTCCGGTGAGCGCGAGGTCGTGTTGGGAACCGCGTTGCCACTGGCGTTGCCCGCCTTGGTGCGCGCCTCCGGATCGGTGCTGGTCGCGCTGCAGACTCCGGCCCGAAGCAACGACCCCGGCCGGGACGTCGCGCAGGCGATCGAGGCCGGGTTGGCCGCCGCGCCGTCGACGAACATCGACGGCCTGGCGGCGCCGGGCCCCGGACCTTCGTTCACCGATCTCGCCGGCGCCACACCGCTCGACGTGACCGTCCACGACGGGTTCGACTGGTGGATCGAGAACGTCGACGGCTTGGGCGAAGACGAGGCGGCCGCCCTGGAACAGGCCAACAGCCAGGTCGTGCCGACGGTGCGGCTGATGTCGGTTGAGGCCGCGTACTGGTGCCGCATCGGGGAGCGGGCGCACCTGCGGTGGGCGCTTCCGCAGGAGGAGGATCCACTGCTGGACGCGTTCGCCCGGCTGCACCACGCCAGGTCCTTCGACCTGGGATCGGACACGAGGTTCGTGGGTGCGTTCCGGGCCTGCGGGTTGCTGATCCCGGTCTGGGATCTCCCGGCCGGTCGGGAGGCCGACGACGTCGAAGTCTCGGCGTCCGCGTTGGGTTCCCGGCTCGGCGAGGCGCTGGCCGAGAAGATGCCGCTGTCCGCCGACGAGCGCGCCAGCCGGGCCGGCATCGTCTCCCGGCAGCTGACGATCCGGTGACCTGACGGCTGGCTTCGATCGTCGGATGTGGGACGTCGCCGTCGTAGGGGCGGGTCCGGCCGGTGCCGCCGCCGCGCGAGCGGCGGCAGTCGGCGGCGCGCGGACGCTCCTGCTGGATCGGGCGACGCCACCTCGCTACAAGCGCTGTGGCGGCGGGCTTCTCGGGCTCTCGCAGGATCTGTCCGGCATCGACCTCGGTGGCCCGGACGCCGGTGGCGTCGTGCGGTCGGTGGCGACGACGGTGACGGTGACCTTGGACGGCCGGGCCCGATGGTCGCGCTCCGCGTCGGCGCCGCTGATCCGGTTCGTGATGCGGGACGCGTTCGACGCCGCGCTGGTGGCGGCCGCACAGGAGGCGGGGGCCGAGCTTCGTCCCGAAGTGCTGGTCACCGGGGTCACCGAAAGCTCTTCCGGTGCACGGGTGTCGGTTCGGGACGGCGCGGAGATCCGGGCCCGGTACGTGATCGGCGCGGACGGCGTCTCCTCTCGGCTGGCCGCGCATGTGGGCGTCACCTCCCGCCAGACCGATCTCGGCCTGGAGGCGGAGTTCCGGGCGACCCCGGAGCAGCGGCGCAGGTGGGCGGACCGGCTGCTCCTGGACTGGGGACCGGTGCCCGGTTCCTACGGCTGGCTGTTCCCGAAGGACGACCTGCTGACCGTAGGTGTGATCGGCGCAGCGGGTGCGGAGGGGCTGCGGCGGTACTACCGGGACTTCGTCGGACGTCTCGGGATGCGCGATCCGCTCGTGGACGGTGGCCACCGCACGCACGTCCGGCGGCCCGACTCGCCGCTGGTTTCCGCCGCCGGTCGGGTGCTGGTCGTCGGTGACGCTGCGGGATGGCTCGAACCGTGGACCCGGGAAGGCATCTCCTTCGCCCTGCGCTCCGGTCGCCTGGCGGGGGAGGCGGTGGCGGCGGACGATCCCGGCCGCTACGTCCGGAGCGCCGAGGCGGCTCTCGCGTCGGAGCAGGTGGCCGGCTCGCGCGTCCTGGCGTCGTTCGTGGCCAATCCGGCGGCGTTCCACGCGGCGCTGGCGTCACCGCTCGGCTGGCGTGAGTTCCGGAAGGTGCTCGACGGCACCAGCAGCCTCGCCGGGCTGGTCGGTCGGCGAAGCGTCCGAGCCGCGCTCGGGCTGCTGGCGCCGGTCAGCCGCTCGGATCCCGCCTGATCGGACAGGACAGGCAACGAGGCCCGCCGCGTCCGGAACCCAGCTCGCTGCCGGCGATCGTCAGCACCTCTATCCCGCTGTCGGCGAGGCGTTCGTTCGTCCGCTGATTACGTTCGTAGGCGACGACGACTCCGGGGGCGATCGCGAGAGTGTTGTTGCCGTCGTCCCACTGTTCGCGTTCGGCGGTGACCGGATCCATGTCGGTTGCCACGACCCGCAGCTCGTCGACGTCGATCGCGCCGGCGGCCGCGCGCAGGAAGGGGACCGGGCCGGCCATGCCGGCCGGGGTCAACGTCCAGGCCTCCAACTCCCGCGCGATCGGCGGGTACATCAGCGCGACGTCGTGATCGACCATCGTGCAGATCGTGTCCAGGTGCATGGTGGCCCGACGCTGTGGAATGGGGACGGCCAGCACCAGCCGAGCCGCTCCCACGTCGAACGCGGCCTGCGCGAACGCCTCGACGCCGGCCGGGTTGGTCCGGGCGCCCACTCCGATCGCCAGGACCCCGTCGGCGAGCACGAGGACGTCTCCGCCCTCCAAGCCGTCCACGTCGTGGGTGGGCAGTTTCGGTACGTCCGCGAAGTCGGGATGGAACGAGAACACCGTGTCGACGATCGTCGCCTCGCGCTGTCGCACCGGAAGGGCCGGCCGGGTGACCGCCAGCCAACCGCCCAGGACGACCGCGGTGTCCCGGGTGAACAACAGGTTGGGCAGCGGTGGCACCGCGAACCCGTCCGAGCCGCCGACGGCGTGCGGCAAACCGTTCGCACCTTCGGTGTGTTCGGACCACTCGGCGAATGTCATTCCGGCGACGAGGACGTCCGCGAGCGATTCGGCCGACGACTCGGGAAGTCGTTCGCGCAGCTGCGCGGCGAGCCGTGGTCCGGCCGTCCGGACCTCCGAGACCGCCGCGACGCAGCGCGTCCGAGCTTCCTCGCTGGTGGTCAACGTCTCGATCAGCAGATCCCGCAGATAGCGGACCTCGACGCCTCGGGCGGCCAGCAGGCCGGCGAATGCGTCGTGTTCGAGTTGGGCCCGTTCCACCCACGGAACCGCGTCGAAGAGCAGGTCGGCGGAGTTCCGCGGCGTCAGCCGGCGCAGTTCGTCGCCGGGCCGGTGGAGCACGACCTCGCGAAGTGCGTCGACCTCGGTTCGGACGTCGACCGGACCAGCCGCCACGGGACGACGGTAGCGGTCGGCCCCGGTGGTGACCGGTCCGCCCCGTACGATGGCGGCTCGGCCGCCCCTGTTCGCCAGCCAGTTCTGTCCGGGTACGGCCTCATCGAATGTCCGGGGAGTGGAGCCGGTGACGAGCGGCACGGAGGCGTTTGCGGATCCGCTGACCGATCCGCGTGCCGCCGCGCTGGAGCCGGCCGCGCCCAGCCCCCCGGCCCGCCGGGTCGGCGCTGCGGTCGGCATGGTCCGGAGTCGGCTGCGCAACCCGGTCACCTGGGTCTGGACGATCGCCATCGCCCTGGTCGTTCCGTTCGCGGTGCACCAGCTGCAGGTGCGCGTTGACCCCATCATCGACCTGCACGTCTATCGAGATGCCGGGCTCAGCCTGTTGCACCACGAACCGCTCTATTCGCACTACACGGTGACCCGGTACAGCGTGCTGCCCTTCACCTACCCTCCGTTCGCGGCGGCGCTCGCGATGCCGATGGCGTTGCTGCCGCTGACCTGGGTGGGCGCGGTCTGGGACGTCGGTGTCTACCTGGCGCTGTACCTGGTGCTGCGGATCGTGCTGGTTCCGGTGCGCGACCAGGTTTCGGCGTGGCAGCCGTGGCTCGAGCCCTACCTGATGCCGCTGGCCTGGCTGAGTTCGGCGTTCTTGATCGTGGGCCAGCAGCAGGTGCATTACGGCCAGGTCGGTTTCTTCCTGATGGCGATGATCTGCGTCGACCTGCTCACGCCGGCGACGGGTCGCTGGCGCGGTGTGCTCGTCGGGTTGGCGACGGCGATCAAGCTGACCCCCGGCGTGTTCGTCGTGGCGTTGTTCCTCGCCGGCCGGCGCCGAGCCGCGGGTGTCGCGGTCGCGACCGCCGCGTTCGTCAGCGGGGTGGTTGCCGTCATCGCGCCGGCGTCGTCGCGGGCCTACTGGACCGGAGCGTTGTTCGACAGCGACCGGCTCGGCGACAACACCGACGCGACGAACCAGTCGCTGCGGGGCATGTTGCTGCGGACCGGGCTCGACCACACGCTGGTCACCGGACTGTTCCTGTTCCTCGTGCTCGTCGTCGGCGGGCTCGGCGTGCGCAAGGCGCTGACGGCGTGGCGTGCCGGCGACGACCTCATGGCGGTCACGCTTGTCGGCTTGCTGATGGCGTTACTGTCGCCGGTCGGCTGGATCCATCACTTCGTGTTCGTGGTCCCACTGCTCGCGCTGCTGGTGCGCGATCACCGCTGGAAGACGTTCGTCGTCCTCGCCGGGTTGTGGTCGTTCAACTGGCCGATCCTGTGGTCCCATCAGCTCACCCACGAGCAGCTGACCTGGTTGGGCTGGGGACGGACGCTGTTCGAGTCGACCCTGGGGATCTCCGCAGCGCTGGTCGTCGTGCTGCTGCCGGCTGTCCGCCGCGCGCTGCCTCGTCCGTAGACTCAGCGCCGTGCTCCTCGACGCCGACGTCGCCCAGTACGTCGCCATTGCCGGAGCCGGGCTCGGGGCGATCGGGATCGCCGCTGCGGCGACCTGCGCCGCACGTCTGCGCCGGCTACGCCGCACCTACGCGGGGGTGTCTCGTGCTGCCGAGTCCGGCGACCTGCTCGCGGATATCGCACGACTGACCGAGCAGGCCGGGGATCTGCGGGTCGAGGTCGGCTACTTGCGCGGTGAGGTGGCCCGTACCCAGTCGGAGTTGTCCGACGCGATCCGGCACGTGGCGGTCGTTCGTTACGACGCGTTCGACGACATGGGCGGCCGGCTGTCTTTCTCCGCCGCGTTGCTCGACGACAGCGGTGACGGTCTGGTGCTTTCCGCGATCCATTCCCGCAGCGAGACCCGGTCGTACGCCAAGGGCGTGAAGGGGGCCACGAGCACGCTCCCGCTGTCCGCGGAGGAACGGCAGGCCATCGGTTACGCGACGCGGTCTGTGACCCGCGACCCCGGCCGGGTCCAGGTCGCCGAGGCGGGGGACGCGTGACCGACGGATTCGCGCCGACGGTGGCCTACCTCGGGCCACCCGGTTCCTTTGCGCACGAGGCGGTTTCGACCCTCGAAGGGTACGGCGAACCGGTGCCCTACGGGTCTGTTCCGCGGGCGCTCGCGGCGGTTCGCGAAGGTGCGGCGACCTGGGCGCTCGTCCCGTTCGAGAACAGCGTGGAGGGCAGTGTCGCCGGGACGTTGGACGAGCTCGGCGATCTGGACCGGCCGGCGCTGCAAATATCCCGCGAGGTCCTGCTCGCGGTTCGCTTCGTCCTGGTCGGACGGGCCGGCACCGCGCTTTCCGGGATCCGCCGGGTGGCGACCCACCCGCATGCGGAAGCCCAGTGCCGAGCCTGGCTCGCCCGCGAGCTGCCGGACGCCGAGGTCGTGCTGACCGCCTCCACCTCGTCGGCCGCGCGAGAGGTCGTCGAGGGGGTCTACGACGCGGCGATCACCGGTCCGACCGCCACCGAGGTGTACGGGCTCACGACCCTGGTGGACGACATCGCCGACCACGACGGGGCCGTCACCCGGTTCGTCGTCGTGGGATTGCCACATCAGCCGGCGCCGCCGACCGGCCGGGACCGGACGACGGTGGTGCTCTACGAACACGACGACCACTCCGGTGCGTTGCTGGAGATGCTCACCGAATTCGCCGTGCGCGGGGTCAACCTGACCAGGTTGGAGTCGCGCCCGACCGGGGCCGGGTTGGGTCGTTACTGCTTCTCGCTGGACTGCGACGGGCACGTCCTGGACGCGCGGGTCGGCGACACCCTCGCGGCTCTGCACCGGATCTGCGCCGACGTGCGGTTCCTCGGGTCGTACGTCCGGGAAGGGGCGCAGCCGCACCAGACCCGCCGGGGGACCTCCGACGCGGACTTCGCCGGGGCGGAGACCTGGCTCGCCGCGATCCGTCGCGGCGAGGGGGAACGGTGACCCGTTCGCCTGGTCGTCCGGTCGTTGCTCGTAGGCTCGCCCGGTGATCGATCTGCGCGTGCTGCGCACGCAGCCCGATTCGTTCCGAGCCAGTCAGGTCGCCAGGGGCGAAGATCCCGCGTCGGTCGACGGTTTGCTCGCCGCCGACGAACGCCGACGGACCGCGGTGGCCCAGGCCGACGCGTTGCGCGCCCAGCAGAAGAAGGCCAGCGCCGACGTGCGGTCGGCGACGGCCGAAACCCGCCCGACGGCCATCGCCCGGGCGAAGGAGCTCAGCGACGCGGTCAAGCGGGCCGAGGTCGTCGAGGCCGACTCGGACGCCGAGCTGCGTGCCGCGCATCTGGCGTTTCCGAACCTGGTCGAGCCGGATGCTCCGCCCGGTGGCGAGCAAGACTTCGTGACGTTGCGCGAGGTCGGAACACCGACGGCCTTCGAGTTCGTGCCGCTCGACCATCTCGAGCTGGGCGAGCGCCTCGGGGCGATCGACACCGAGCGGGGCGCGAAGGTTTCCGGCGCCCGGTTCTACTTCCTCACCGGTGCCGGTGCGTTGCTGGAACTCGGTCTACTGCAACTCGCTATGGCACAGGCGGTTTCGTACGGGTTCACGCCAGTGATCACGCCCGTCCTGGTGACGCCGAAGACGATGGAGGGCACCGGGTTCCTCGGTGCGCACGCCAGCGAGGTGTACCGCCTCGAAGCGGACGACCTCTACTTGGTAGGCACCTCCGAGGTGCCGCTCGCCGGCTATCACGCCGAGGAGGTCCTCGACCTTTCCGGCGGTCCGTTGCGTTACGCCGGTTGGTCGTCGTGCTTTCGTCGGGAGGCCGGGTCGTATGGCAAGGACACCCGCGGCATCATCCGCGTCCACCAGTTCAACAAGGTCGAGATGTTCGTGTACACGACGCCGGAGGCGGCACACGAAGAGCACCTGCGGCTGCTGGCCTGGGAAGAGGAGATGCTCGCGAAGGTGGAGCTTCCCTACCGGGTGATCGACGTGGCCGCCGGTGACCTGGGGACGTCGGCCGCCCGCAAGTACGACTGCGAGGCGTGGGTGCCGAGCCAGCAGGCCTACCGCGAGGTCACGTCCACCTCGAACTGCACGACCTACCAGGCCCGGCGGCTGCAGATTCGCTATCGCGACGCCGACGCTCACCCGGCGCCCTGCGCAACCCTGAACGGCACGCTCGCCACCACCCGGTGGCTCGTCGCGATCCTGGAGAACAATCAGTTGCCGGACGGGTCGGTCCGGGTGCCGGAGGCGCTCCGGCCGTACGTCGGCGGTAGGGAAATGCTCCGCGTCAGTCGTTGACCTGGTGCAGGTAGAACTCGAGTCCCTGGTCGTCGTCGCATCGGGATTCGAGACCGTACGGGCGGTGTGCCGGGTCGTCCGCGGCGCCGCCGGCCGTCCGAACCCGATCCACCGCCGCCGAGATGTCGTCGACCCGGAAACCGAGCACCACCCGGGGTGATTCACCCCGCTCGGAGAGCCCGATCTCGGGAACGACGTCCGTCACCCGGGTGCCGCCCGGCTGGCCGACGTCGAAACCCCATCCGAGCGTTTCGGAGAAGAACCTCCTGGCCCGCGGGACGTCGACGCCCATGATCGAGATGTAGGAGACGTCGCCCTCCGCCGCCCCGTTCCGCGGCGCCGGCCGCGGGTCGTCGCGCATCTCGTGCAAGTAGAACTCGAGTCCTTGCCCGTCGACCGCTTCCGACTCGCGGCCTCCCCAGTGGGTCTCGGCCGGTTCGGTCGCCGACCCGCCCGCCGCGCGCACCGCCCGGACCGCCTCGTCGACGTCGTCGACGCGGAACCCGAGCACCGTTCCGGTCAGCGTCGCCCCACGCGGAAGCTCCCCGGCCCACAGGCCGACCATCGGGACGATCTCGTCGACCGAGCTGCCCTTCTCCGCGTCGCTCGCGCCGGGAGTGAACGTCCAGCCCAGGACCGAGCCGTAGAAGGCCCGGGCGCGGGCCAGATGCGGGACGCCGATCGTCACGTACGAGACGTCACCGTGCCGAAACCCGTTGCGGGACCGCGGCTCCCTGGCTTCGTCCACTCGTCGCTCCTCCGCTTGCCCGATCGGCCCCGCGCCGGTTCAGAGGTATTGCCCGGTCCCGCCGGGCGAACCGCCCGGCTGCCCACCCGGGCCGGGTGGCAGCGCTCGGCCCCGCATCTGCTGCAGCTGGGCCTGGGCCGCCATCTGCTGGGCGAACAGGGCGGTCTGCAGGCCGTGGAACAGACCTTCCAGCCAACCGACGAGCTGGGCCTGCGCGATCCGCAGCTCGGCGTCCGAGGGAGTGACGTCGTCCGCGAACGGAAGGGTGATGCGGTCCAACTCCTCGCGGAGCTCGGGGGAGAGCCCGTCCGACAGCTCGGCCACGGCGCGGTGCTGGATCTCCTTCAACCGGGCACGGCTCGCCTCGTCGAGGGGTGCGGCGCGGACTTCCTCGAGCAACTGTTTGACCATGTTCCCGATGCGCATCACCTTGTCCGGAGACGACACCATGCGGGCGATCTCGTTGCCGTCCTCGCCGTCGCGTCCGGCTCCTTCGGTGGACACGGTCCCGACGGCCTGCCCGTCCGGACCGATGACGGTGATCTGCGGGTTCTGGGTCATGCCCTCATCCTTTACCCTCGCTCGGTGGGTCATTCGGCCGGGCGGTCAGAAGCACCTTTCCGGTGTGCTCGCCGGACTCGAGTCGACGGTGCGCGTCGGCTGCCTCGGCCGGTGGGTAGGTCCGGTCGAGGACCAGGCGTATCCGGCTCTCCTCGATCAGCGGCCATACCTGGGCGGTGACCTCGGCGCAGATCGCCGCCTTCTGAGCCCGCGACCGGGATCGCAGCGAGGTGGCGTACACCGCGCCGCGTTTGGTCATGAGGGCCCCTAGATCCATCTCGCCCGAGGTGCCGCCCTGCAGGCCGACGACGACGAGCCGACCATCCGGAGCGAGCACTTCGATGTTGCGCGACAGATACTTCGCGCCCATGTTGTCGAGGATCACGTCGGCCTGCCCGACGACCTCGACGAAGTCCTGCTGCCGGTAGTCGACCGTGATGTCGGCGCCGAGCCGTCGGCAGAGTTCCACCTTCTCCGGGCTGCCCGCCGTCGCCGCGACCTTTGCGCCGAGCGCTACCGCGTACTGGATCGCGAACGTGCCGATGCCCCCGGCGCCGCCGTGGATGAGCACGGTCTCCCCGGGTTGGAGGTTCGCGGTTCGTACGAGGTTCGCGTGCACCGTGCAGGCCACCTCGGGCAGCGCCCCGGCGGTCGCGAGCTCGACCCCGGCGGGCACGGGCATGCACTGGCCTTCCGGTACCGAAACCTTCTCGGCGTAGCCGCCACCGGCGAGCAGCGCGCAGATCTCGTCGCCGACCGCGAGCGAGGTGACGCCGTGCCCGACCGCACTGACCCGCCCACTGCATTCCAGCCCGAGAATCTCGCTCTCGCCGGGTGGCGGCGGGTACAAACCCCTGCGCTGCAGCAGGTCTGCCCGGTTCACCCCGGCACCGACGATATCGACGACGACCTCGCCGAACCCGGGGGCCGGATCGGGCACGTCGGCCCACCGCAGTACCTCGGGGCCGCCGAACTGCTCGATTCCGACGGCCTTCACTCGGCCGGATCCTCTGGGGCGTCCAGCAGGTGGCCGGCGTCGATCTCGATGCGCACCGGAAGATTCTCTCCGGTGCGGGCGACCGGCGGGGGTGCTAGCCGCGGAAGACCTCTTCCTGTGCCCGGAGGTAGTCCTCCTCGGCGGTCTGCACGCGCCAGAGGGCGGTGATGTACCGGCGGTCCTGATCGGGATCGTCGTGTTCGCGCTCGCCGCGGACCAGCGCGAGCTCGTGCCAGGCGGCGCGCACGGATGCTGCGGCTTCGTCCAAGGACGTCGTTGTGTCGGCCATGAGGACCTCCGGGGAAGCGGACCTTGTCTGGTGAGGTTCGGCCGCCGGAGTTGCAAATGAGTACTCGTGAGGTGCACAGGAGGTGAATGTCAGGTGTCCACGGTTCGCGCACCCCGGATCTGCCGCTCGGCAGTCCCCGACCCCACCTGCGAGGATGTCCGCCTGGAGGGCTCGCCTAGAGGCCGATGGCGGCGGTCTTGAAAACCGCTATGGCGCGGAAGCGTCATCGTGGGTTCGAATCCCACGCCCTCCGCGTTGCGGCGAGCCGTGGATGCAGACCGGAGGCGAGTTCAGTGGCGGCTTGGGTTGACGACCAAGCTCACCGCTTCTAGGCGGCTACGGGCGCTGAGTTTGGCGAGGATCGCAGCCACGTGTTTGTCGACGGTTCTGGGGCTGATCGTGAGTGCCTCGGCGATACGTTTGGTGGTCAGCCCGTCGCATAGATGTGACAGGATTTCGGTTTCGCGCGGGGTGAGCCCGAGCCGCCGGGCATTGGTGATCGTCTCGGTGTTTGCGCGCTCAAAAAGCAGGAGAATATCGCGAGCTCCGTCGTCGATATGCCGCACGATCAGCGAGTGACCCTCGCCCGCACGGACGAGTGGCGCGAGCAAAGGACGGTTTCCGTCCCGAAGCCAGGTCGTGACTTCGCCGGGAAGGTTGCACGGATCGAAGTCGCCGAAATATTGCCGCAGCAGTCTTCGGGTGTTGCCGCTGATTTGCTCGGGGGCGCCGCTGCGGTCGAGAATGAGCGCGATTTCCCCGTGTTCGTCGGCTAGTTGGTGGACTGTGGTCAAGAGGTTCCGGACCCTGAGTCGCGCGTCGATGTTTCGGTAGGCCTGCACCGTATAGGTACGAAGTAGGGTGCAGATCGTACGTTCATCAGGGCCGAATCCGCGCCGGTCTCGACTGATGGCGAGACCGATGACCAGCCTCGGGTCCGGCAGGACAAAGCTGATCTGGTCTTCAGTGTTCAGCGGCCGGTAAAAGTGCTGATACAGCATGGTTCGGTGGAACGCGTCTCTGCTCAAGAAATCTGAAATGGCATATGGACGGCCATCCCGGGTCTGCTGATAGTGGCTGATGACCGGATGATCGCTCACGTATGTCATGAACAATTCGTCGTATTCAGCTACCTTGTCGGGATCGGTCGGCAGCGCAGCCGATTCCGACAGGACGGCTGCTATGCGGCGCCCCTGGAGGTCGACTTCGTTCCACGACACCATGGTTGCTGGCAGAAACGACGACGTGACTTCAACCGTGCGCTGTCGCAGCACGTCGAACGAGTCGGTTTCGAGGAGAGTTTCAGCGGACTCGACGAGCCGCGCGAAGTGTCGGGACGACAGGCGGCCACCGGACATTGAAGTCCTTTCAGACGCTGTAGCCCGCAGCAGTTACGTAATTTTACGCATTGTTCCGCAGGGGTGGTCGAGAGAACCTACCTCTGCCGACCCTGACCGGGAGCGGCGGTCTGGGGCTCACTATCGAACGGCGGATGTGCAGTGACACAACGGACCCAACGGCTCATCGCCGTCAGCGGACTCCTCTTCGTCGTCATCGTCGCGGTTTCTATCTTCACCCTTCCGAATGCCCCTGACAGCAACGCGAACTCGGCGAAGGTCGTCACCTTCTTCCGCGCTCACAGAACGGCGGCGGGCGTCTCCGCGCATCTCATTACGGTGGCGATTCTCGTCGGTGTCTGCTTCTTCTGGTATTTCCGAAACCTGGTTGGCGTGACCACCACGACCAGGCACCTCGCGACCGTCGGCTTCGCCGGAGCACTCCTCTTCGCCGCTAGCGGAGCTGTCGCATCCGGTGCCTACTACGCCATCAACGACGCCATCGGCCACGCGGACGCGTCCACCGTTCAGACCCTCAACCTGCTCCAGGGCGACGTTTCCGACGGCATGAGCGAAGCAGGGGTCACGCTGTTCCTGATACTGAGCGGCATCGCCATCATCCGAGGCCGCGGGCTACCGCAATGGCTCGGCTGGGTCGGGATCGTCCTCGGGGTGGCCTCGCTGATCCTCTTCGGGCTCGCGTTGCCCGCCATCGGACTGTGGCTCATTCTCACGTGCGTCACCATCCTCGCCCGCTCCGGAAGCGCCCCACCCACGGCATCGGTAGGTCAACAGCCAGCTGCCCTCGGCACCCTGAGCGGATAGCGAACCCCGGATGACGTTGTGCGGGCGGGCTCGAGCACAGCAAGCTGCGCCGCACGCCTCCGGAAAACGGCCCCGGACACGCCGACGAACAGGGCTCCAAAACCGGAGAAAGTCGGCTTGAGCGAGCAGAACGTCGCTTCACGTCCCCCGCCCCTTCGCCCGGATCTCAGCGGCGGCGGCGCGGTACGAGCATTCGACGAACCGCGGGGCCGCGCCACCGGCTAGTGCATGAGGTGCCGGCGCCGACCGCCCACTCTGCCGAAGCGCTGCAGGATCAGCAGCACGATCACGGCGCCGATGATCGATCCGATGATTCCGGACGGCTGCAGGGCACCCTCGGCGCGGTCGTGGTCGAAAATCGCCCAGCCGAGGAAACCGCCGACGAACGAGCCGACGATCCCGACCAGGATCGTCCCGCCGATGCCGATGCTCTGCCGTCCGGGCACGAGCAGGCGAGCCACCGCACCGGCGACGAGACCGAAGACGAGCAGAAAGATGATCAGGCCGAGCATTTTCCCAACCTCCTGTTCGACCCCCTTGGGTCGCCCGTACCCGCTCGGACCGGACGGGATTCCTCCGCGGACCGTTTCTCCGCCCGCGTGCGAGACTGAGACCGCTTCGAATCGCCGCGCGCATGTCCAGGAGGGGTACGTTCGTGTCCGAACTCGCCGAATACGAGCAGAAGACCTCGCGAACCATCCCGGTGGTCGCGCTGTCACGGCGTTGAACGGATGATCCACGCGGCGGGTTTGCTCGGGTCGCACCCGCCACTTCCGGGATTCCTGCACGCGCTTGCGCCGATCCTCAACCACTACGGCTACTTGGCGGTCGCGTTGATCGTCGGCATCGAGAGCTTCGGCCCGCCGCTGCCGGGCGAGACGATCATCATCGCCGCATCCATCTACGCCGGGGCCGGCACCCTCGACATCGCCGCCGTCTTCGCGATCGCGTTCGCCGCGGCCGTCGCCGGAGACAACATCGGCTACCTGATCGGGCGCTACGGCGGTCGCCGGCTCGTCGATCGGTACGGCCGGTACGTGGGCGCGACGCCTGAGCGATTCGGCAAGGCGGAGAAGTTCTTCGTGCGGTTCGGCGGCCGGATCGTGATCGTGGCCAGGTTCGTCGAAGGCCTACGTCAGCTGAACGGGATCATCGCCGGGACGACCGGCATGCGCTGGCCCAAGTTCGTGCTGTGCAACCTGTTCGGCGCTCTGCTCTGGGTCGGCGTCTGGACGGTCGCCGGGTACGAGGCCGGAGACCACATCCAGCCGATCGTCGACGCCGCCCGGTACATCGCCTATGCGGTAGTCGGTCTGCTGATCGTCGCGGTCGGCGTCTATTTCGCTCGGCGGCGGCGGCGCGGCGCCGATACCGTCCTCTCAGACAACGAGGTCGCTCCGGTCGAGCGGTAGAGTCTCTCCGCGCGCCCCTTGGGCGCCCTGGAGGCTTCGCCTAGTCCGGTCTATGGCGCCGCACTGCTAATGCGGTTTGGGGTAACCCCCATCCGGGGTTCAAATCCCCGAGCCTCCGCCATGTTCGGTCGGCGCGGGTTGTTCGGCCGGCCCGGGCGTTGGCTTCGGCGCGTCGCCGGTCAGGACCGGCCCAGCCGGCCGCGGCAGAGCTCCAGGATGGCCAGCGCGATGTCGGTGCCCGGATCCCCCAGTTCGTCGACGTAGCCGGCGATGACCTCGTTCTCCCGCTGGTGCTGGATGCTGGGCTCACCTTTGGCCCGCCGGAGGGCCTGGACCTGTTTCGACACGGTGATGCGCCGGAGGAGCAGTTCGCGGATCCGTTCGTCGATCTCGTCCAGGACGGCCCGACCGGCTGGTACGTCGGGAACCTCGGGCAGCCGGCCTCGCTCCGAACCGTCACCGCCGGTCATCGTCCGCTCCACATCCGAATCAACTTCTCACCGACGCGCCGCGGCTCAGCTGAGAGCGAGCACGTCGAGCAGGTGGCGGGCGGCGAAACCGCCTTCTTCGAGCGCCGTGTCGAGCGCCGTCGGGACATCCAGGTTCGCCAGCAGGGCATCCTGGATCCGCTCGGCACCGGCTCGCGAATCCGTGTTCCGCGCCGCGGCCGTGAACAGTTCGTCGAGCGTGCGCTCAGCCTTCTCGAGGTCTGCCCGGTCGTACTCCCACGGCTCGTCCCAGGCCCGGGCGAGGCAGAGCAGACGAACCGCCGCCGGGGTGTGATCGGTCAGCAGGTCGTCGACGAGGACCAGGTTGCCCGCCGACTTCGCCATCTTCGCACCGTCGATCCGGACCGTTCCGATCCGCAGCCACGCCCGGGCGAACGGCGTCACCCCGGTCACCGCCTCGGCCAGGATCGTCTCGCAAGCGTGGTGCGGGAAGCCGAGGTCGGCTCCGCCCGCGTGCAGGTCGACACCGGACCCGAACGTGCCCAGGACCATCGCCGCACACTCGGCATGCCAGCCCGGCCGTCCCGGGCCCCACGGGCTGGGCCAGGAGATGTCGTTCTCGGCAGTGCCGTGCCAGACCGTGACGTCGAACGGGTCCTGCTTGCGGTCGTCCTCGGGCGCGTCGCCGAACTGGCGGGACAGGTTCAGCGCATCTTCGCGCTCGAGACCGATCGCCGACGCGTTGGTCCGGGCGAAGACGTGCCCGTCGACGAGGTAGGCGTGCCCACCGTCGAGCAGCGCCTGCACGAGCTCGATCACCCGATGCACACTTTGCCGAGCCGACGGCTCGACGGTCGGCGTTCGAACCCGCAGAGCGGTCATCGTCCGGTCGAAGGAGAACTTCTGCATCGCGGCCAGCTGGTCGTAGTGCTCGCCGCGCCGCACCGCCTCGGCGAACAGAGTCTCGTCGACGTCGGTGACGTTCCGGGCCAGGGTGACCGGCGTCCCCTCTGCGCCGAGGACACGCACTGCCGTGTCCGTCCAGATGTAGGTCGCCGCGTGACCCAGATGGGTGACGTCGTACGGGGTGATCCCGCACACATACGCCCGCAAGTTGCCAACCACGGAGAGTGGTGTGCCGTTTACGACTAGTGGGCGCGGCGGCGTGTCGGGACGGAGACGAGCCATTGGCCTATCTTGCCAGTTACTTTCAACCGTCGAATTCCCTCGTCGGAGGGGTGACTCCCAGCCCAGATTCAGGTACTTTCACTCCGTCACGCCGTTTGGCTCACCTGAAAATGGTGAATGGCGCGGCACCGCCGAATCGGTCCGCAAGCTGGGACCGAACCGGGGATCCAGGTTTCTGGGGTGAATCGACGGACCGCGCCAGCGGTTCGCCGTAGGGCGACTTCCTAGCCCGAACCCGTCAGCTAACTCGGTAGGCGGTTCGAGGAAGAAGGGGATTCGCCTCCTGATGGCGTTCGGTCGGCGCGATTCACGAACCCGTGTGCGCCCCGCAGTGGTCCGTGGTCTCGTCGGCTTGATAGCCGTGGTGACGCCGCTGGTGCTCGTCCAGTCGGCGAGCCAGGCGGCGCCGTCGTTGACGATCGCGCAGGCGGAGGCACAGCTCGTTCAGTTGCAGGCTCAGCAGGACAACGCCGTCGAGGCGTTCAACCAGGGTCAGATCGCGTTGAACGAGGCGCAGCAAGCCGCGGACACCGCGAAGGCGAGCGTCGATCGGCAGCAGAAGAAGGTCGACGACGCTGCCGCGCAGCTCTCGACGCTGGCTCGCGCCGCGTATATGACCGGTGGTATCGACCCGGTCACCGGTCTTCTTTCGGGTGAGGGTTCGGCGTCGGTGGTGAACCGGATCGGCAACCTCGACCAGATCGCCCGTGTCCGTTCCGCGCAGAGTGTCGAACTCAAGTCCCAGCAGAACACGCTGGCGGCCTTGGTGACGTCGAGCAAGCAGAAGTTGGTCGCCGCGCAGGCCGCGGCGAAGCAACTCGACAGCCAGCGCACCCAGGTCCAGAAGCTGGTCGACCAGCAGAACGCCGTCATCGACCACCTGGAGACGCAGGCCAAGCAGGCCTTGCTCGCCAAGCAAGCCGCCGACCGGGCGGCCGCGGCGGCCGCGGCGAAGACCGCAAGCGCCCCCAAGCAGTTGACGGTTCTCTCGGCATCGGTCCCGGCCAGCGGCCGGGGCGCGGCGGCCCTCAACTACGCCCTGTCGCAGCGAGGCAAGCCCTACGTGTACGCGGGTGCCGGCCCGAACGCCTACGACTGCTCCGGGCTGACCATGTGGGCGTTCGCGCACGTCGGCATCTCGCTGCCGCACAGTTCGCAGGCGCAGTACAACATCGGCCAGCGGATCTCGCGGGCCGATCTGCAGCCCGGTGACCTCGTCTTCTTCCGCGAGGGCGGGACGATCGGCCACGTCGGCATCTACTACGGCAACGGCCTGATGGTCGACGCCAACCACACCGGTGGCTGGGTTGACGTCCGGCCGCTCTACGACGGTTTCGTCGGCGGTACTCGCCTCTGACGCTCGCAGCTGCCGGAATCGTTCCCGCGCGGCTCGGGTAGTGTGTACGGACGCGCGCACTCGTAGCTCAACGGATAGAGCATCTGACTACGGATCAGAAGGTTGGGGGTTCGAATCCCTCCGAGTGCACTTGGTTCGAACGTCGCGCGCCTTCATCGCGGCGAGGAGATCGGCGCGAAGCGCGGCCCGGATCGCGGTCGCTGCTGCGTGGGGGCCTGCGGGGATCAGCGACCAGGCATCGGAACGCGGTCCGGATCGATCTTGACGTCGATGAGCACCGGCCGGTCACGTTGCTGGCTCGCGGTAAGCGCCTCGTCGAGTTCGGCGAGGTTGTGAGCGGTGAAACCCCTGCCCCCGAGGGCGGTTGCGACGGGACCGAAGTCGGGCCACGCCATCGTGGAGAGCGCGGGGTCCATGTTCCGCCGCCGGAAGTGCACGTGCTCGGCCCCGTACGCGCCGTCGTTGAGGACGACCACGACCAGATCGACCCCGTGCCGCACCGCGGAATTGAATTCGGTCAGGCCGCCGAGCATGAAGCCGCCGTCGCCGGTGACGAGCAGGACCGGGCGTTCGGGGGCGCCGAAGTAGGCGCCGACGGCGTTTCCCATCCCGAGGCCGATGGCGCCGAAGTTCGTCGTGCTGACGAATGCCCGCGGGGTAGGAACGTGCATCAGGGCGAAGGTGTGGAGCATGAACCGGCCGACGTCGTGCACGAGGGTGCGATCGGCCGGGAACGCCGCCTCGACCCGTCGAACGGCCGTGCGGATGTCGACCGTCTCGGCGGTGCTCAGGTCCTCCTCCTGCCTCCGGTCCCAGGACGCGAGACGGTCGGCGAGAGCGGGCGACGCGAAGCCGGTGGGCTTGACCTCCGCCTCGTCCAGCATCTCCACGAACGCGTCGGCGACCGCGGCCACCTCGCCGACCACCCCGACGTCGACGCCCGAGAACTGCCCGATCGCGGTGCGGTCGATGTCGACATGGACGACTCGCTTGCCGTTCAACGTCGCCCCCTCCGCGGCGGTCCACCTGTTGAGCGAGGCTCCGAAGGCGACGATGGTGTCGGCTGCCGCGATGGTTTCCAGGGCGACCTCGTGGGAGAGATCGCCGAAAATGCCGAGGTCGGCCGGTTCGCCGCGGAAGAGGTCCCGGCCCCGCAGGGAAGTGGCCAGCGGCGCCCCGATCCTGCTCCCGAGCCGCACCAGCGCCGCCTTCGCCTCCGGCGTGGTGGTGCCCTGGCCGGCGAGTACGATCGGCCGGTTGGCCGCGGCGATGACCCCGACGGCCTCCTCCACCGCCGCGGGATCGGGTCGTATCGCCTGCGGAGCGAGCTGCCCGAGATGGACTGGCGCGTAGTCGACTTCTCGCCAGCCGAACTCCACCGGAACGTTCAGCACCACGGGTCGGCGCTCGAGATGGGCGCGCCGGATGGCCACCGCGATGTCCCGGAAGACCGACTCGGGGGACCGCACCTGCTCGAAGCCCGCCCCCGTGGAGGTGACGATTTCGCGCTGCGAGATGTTCTGCAAGTTGTCCCGGTCGGCGACCGCCGTGTCCCCGGCGACCAGCAGCAGGGGGGTGTGGTCCTTGACGCTCTCGACGAGCGCGGTAACGGTGTTGGTCAGCGCGGGCCCGTGCGTAACGGTGGCGACGCCGAGACGCCCGGAGGTGCGGGCATAACCGTTGGCGGCCAGCACCCCGCCGGACTCGTGGCCCATCGAGTAGAACTTGCCGCCCGCGGCGCGCTGGAAGCTGTCTATCAGGAACATGTTGCCGTCACCGAGGACGCCGAAGACGGTGTCGATCCCCTGATCCGACAGGGCCCGGGCGGCCGCCTCGTGGAACAGCACGTGAGACTCCTTCAGCTGGCCGGGGGCCGCCTGCGTGGTCGGCCCGGGCGACGATTCGGCTGACCCGGCACGCGGTCGGCCGCGGGCGATCCTCTCGACCATACGCACATCCGGCTGTGGAATGTCCCTGATGGCGAGTCCCATGCTCGCTGGCCGCAGGCTGGGCGGATTCCGCCGGGATAAACTTGGACGCCTCGTCAGGAAGGCCGCTGAAGGTCTCTGCCTGCCGAACCGCACGTCCGTGCTGCGCAGTCGACCGCGAAGGGGAAGTCCGTGCCCTCCTCCCCGGTGCTCCCGTCTCCCGGGGTCCGGCCGGATGCGACCGCGGAGCTGACCGAAATCCTGCAGTCGCGGATCCTGATCCTGGACGGCGCGATGGGCACGATGATCCAGCGCCACTCGTTCAGCGAGGCCGAGTACCGGGGCGAGCGGTTCGCGGACTGGGACCGTGACCTCAAGGGCAACAACGACTTGCTCTCGATCACCCAACCGGACACGATCAGCGCGATCCACCGCGCTTATCTCGACGCCGGCTCGGACCTGGTCGAGACCAATACGTTCAACGCGCAAAAGATTTCCCTCGCCGATTACGGCATGCAGGAACTGGCGTACGAGCTGAACGTGGCGTCCGCACGGCTCGCCCGTAGGGCATGTGACGAAGTCACGGCGGCGGACCCGCGCCGGCCGCGGTACGTCGCCGGTGCGCTGGGCCCGACCAACCGGACCGCGTCGATCTCGCCCGACGTCAACGACCCGGGAGCGCGCAACGTCAGCTACACCGAGCTCGTCGAGGCCTACCTCGAACAGGCGAACGGCCTGGTCGACGGGGGCGCCGACGTCCTGCTCATCGAGACGATCTTCGACACGTTGAACGCGAAGGCCGCGATCTTCGCGGTCGAGACACTTTTCGAAGAGCGAGGTCGTCGCTGGCCGGTGATGATCTCGGGCACGATCACCGACGCGTCCGGGCGGACGCTTTCCGGCCAGGTCACCGAAGCGTTCTGGAACTCGGTACGGCATGCGCGCCCGTTGCTGTTCGGGCTCAACTGCGCGCTCGGCGCGAGCGAGATGCGGCCGTACCTCGCCGAGGTTTCCCGGATCGCCGACTGCTTCGTCTCCTGCTATCCGAACGCCGGCCTGCCCAACGCGTTCGGCGAGTACGACGAGGCGCCGTCCGAAACCGCGACGATCGTCCGGGAGTTCGCCGACAGCGGTCTGGTCAACCTGCTCGGTGGGTGCTGCGGCACGACCCCGGAACACATCGCCGCGATGGCGCGGACGGTGGCGGGCATCACGCCCCGGACGCCGGCGCAGGTCCCGGTTGCCTGCCGGCTCTCCGGCCTGGAACCGCTGACGATCACCGACTCCTCGTTGTTCGTGAACGTCGGTGAGCGGACGAACATCACCGGCTCGGCCCGCTTCCGCAACCTGATCCGGGACGGCGACTACAACACCGCACTCTCCGTCGCCCGGCAGCAGGTGGAGAACGGTGCGCAGATCATCGACGTCAACATGGACGAGGGAATGATCGACGGCGTCGCCGCGATGGACCGCTTCACCAAGCTGATCGCCAGCGAACCGGACATCAGCCGCGTTCCGATCATGGTCGACTCCTCGAAGTTCGAGGTGATCGAGGCCGGTTTGCGCTGCGTGCAGGGAAAACCGATCGTCAACTCGATCTCGCTGAAAGAGGGCGAGGAGAAATTCGTCGCGCAGGCCAGGTTGTGCCGCAAGTACGGCGCCGCCGTCGTGGTCATGGCCTTCGACGAGAACGGGCAGGCGGACAACCTCCAACGCCGCAAGGAGATCTGCGCACGGGCCTACCGGGTCCTCGTCGACGAGGTTGGCTTCCCGGCCGAGGACATCATCTTCGACCCGAACATCTTCGCGGTCGCGACCGGCATCGAGGAGCACGCCAGCTACGGCCTCGATTTCATCGAAGGCGCCCGCTGGATCAAGCAGAACCTGTCCGGCGCGCTGGTGTCCGGCGGCGTCTCGAACGTGTCGTTCTCCTTCCGTGGCAACAACGCTGTCCGGGAGGCGATCCACGCGGTCTTCCTCTACCACGCGATCGCCGCCGGCATGGACATGGGCATCGTCAACGCCGGTGCTCTGGTCGTCTACGACGAGGTCGACCCACGGCTTCGGGAACGGATCGAGGACGTCGTGTTGAACCGGCGACCGGATGCCGGCGAACGGCTGCTGGACATCGCGACCGAGTTCGCCGGGTCCGGTGCGCAGGCGGAGACCGCCGACGAGGAGTGGCGGAAACTGCCTGTTGCGGAACGGATCACGCACGCGCTCGTCAAGGGGATCGACTCCTATGCCGAGGTCGACACGGAAGAGCTCCGGCTCGAGATCGAGGCCCGGGGCGGTCAGCCGATCGAGGTCATCGAGGGTCCGCTGATGGCCGGGATGAACGTCGTGGGTGACCTGTTCGGCGCCGGCAAGATGTTCCTGCCGCAGGTCGTGAAGTCCGCTCGGGTGATGAAAAAGGCTGTGGCGTACCTGATTCCGTTCATCGAGGCGGGGAAGTCGCCGGCCGATGCCGGACGCAGCAACGGCACGGTCGTCATGGCGACGGTCAAGGGCGACGTGCACGACATCGGCAAGAACATCGTCGGGGTCGTCCTGCAGTGCAACAACTACGACGTCATCGACCTGGGCGTGATGGTGCCGGCGCAGACGATCCTGGATGCCGCGAAGGAACACGGCGCCGATGTGATCGGGTTGTCCGGCCTCATCACGCCGTCACTCGACGAGATGGTGAACTTCGCGAGCGAGATGGAGAGGCAGGGTTTCGAAGTCCCGTTGCTGATCGGCGGCGCGACGACGTCCCGGGCGCACACCGCCGTGAAGGTCGACGAGCGCTATCACGGACCGGTCATCTGGGTGAAGGACGCCTCCCGGTCGGTTCCCGTTGTGGCAGCGCTGCTTTCGGACGAACAGCGGCCCGCGCTGCTCGCCGACGTCAAAGCGGACTACGACTCCCTGCGGGAGCGGTACGCCGCTCGCCGGGAAGCCAAGACGTTGTTGCCGATCGGATCGGCGCGGGAGAACCGAACGCCGATCGACTGGACGGGGTACCGCCCGCCGCGCCCACGGTTGCTCGCGCAGCAGGCACCGGACGTGCACCACGACTCCGAACGCGCGCCCTCGTCGGCGTCCCAGTTCGTCAGGACCTTCTCCGACTACCCGCTCGAGGAATTGCGCCGGTACATCGACTGGCAGCCGTTCTTCAACGCTTGGGAGCTGAAAGGTCGGTTTCCCGACATCCTGAACAACCCGGCGTCGGGGGAGGCGGCGCGCAAGCTCTGGGACGACGCGCAGGCGATGCTCGAGAAGCTGATCGCCGAGAAGTGGCTTCGTGCTGCCGGCGTCTTCGGCCTGTTCCCGGCGAGCGCGGTCGGCGACGACATCGAGGTCTACCTGGACGAGACGCGTACCGGTCACCGGGCGACGTTGCACGAGCTTCGGCAGCAGACCGAGCACCGTGAAGGCGTGCCGCATCGCAGCCTCGCGGACTTCGTCGCGCCGAAATCGACCGGCCTGCACGACTACGTGGGCGCCTTCGCCGTGACGGCGGGTCTGGGGATCTCCGACAAGATCACGGAGTTCAAGGCCGCGCTCGACGACTACAGCGCGATCCTGCTGGAGTCGCTCGCCGATCGGCTCGCGGAGGCTTTCGCCGAGCGGCTCCACGAGCGGGTCCGTACCGAGTTCTGGGCTTACCAGCCGGACGAGGACCTCGACAACGACGCGCTGATCGCCGAGCGGTACGTCGGTATCCGGCCGGCACCCGGGTACCCGGCCTGTCCGGAGCACACCGAGAAGCAGACGATCTGGTCGTTGCTGGACGTCGAGGCGCAGACCGGCATCGAACTCACCGACAGCATGGCGATGTGGCCGGGCGCGTCGGTCAGCGGTCTCTACTTCTCCCACCCGCAGTCGCAGTACTTCGTGGTCGGCCAGATCGGCCGCGACCAGGTGGAGGACTACGCGAAACGCAAGGGCTGGACGGTGGCCGAGGCCGAACGCTGGCTCTCACCCAACCTGGGCTACCGCTCGGACGGCGAGTAGGCGTCGACGCTGACGGCCTTCACCGAGGCCCAGATCCGCATCCCGGGGCGGATGCCGAGCGTGGTGGCCGATTCGACGGTGACGTCGGCGTGGATCGCGGGCGGCCCGGCGAGCGCCACCCGTACCCGGTCGCCCACCGGCTCGATGCTCTCGACGAGGACTGCCCACTGGTTGCGGGCACTCGACCGGCCCGGTTCTTCCAGGTGCAGGGTGACCGCGCTCGGCGGGATCGTGGCCAGTGACTCCCCGTCTGCGGTCCGGTCGGGGACAGCCAGCGTCCCGCCTCCGTCGACGTGCAGGACAGCGCCTCGGACCTGACCCCGGTACAGGTTCAGCCCGACGAGCCGCGCGACGTACGGCGTCGCCGGACGGCGGGCCAGGTCGGTGAAACGCCCGGTCTGCGCGACCTTGCCGTCGTCGAGGACGAGCACCCGGTCGCCGAGCGTCGCCGCTTCGATCGGATCGTGGGTGACCACCAGCGACGGACCACCGAACGCGGTGAGCTGGTGCCGCAGCTCGGATCGGGTGGCGGCGCGGGTGCCGGCGTCCAGCGCGGCGAGCGGCTCGTCGAGCAGCATCAGGGCCGGTTCGAAGGCCAGGGCCCGGGCCATCGCGACGCGTTGGGCCTGACCGCCGGACAGCGTGCCCGGGCGTCGACCGGCCAGCTCGGCGAGACCGGCGCGCGCCAGCCAGGCGCCGGCGGTGGCTCGTGCCGCGGCCCGCGGCATTCCGCCGGTCCGCAGGCCGAACGCGATGTTCTCGAGGGCGGAGAGGTGTGGAAACAGCCGGTAGTCCTGGAAGACGACGCCGACCCGCCGCCCTTGGGGTGGTCGGCGGATGCCGAGGGCGGCGTCCTCCCATATCTCGCCGTCCATCTCGATCCGTCCCTCCTCGATGGGGACGAGGCCGGCGAGGACGCGGAGCAGGCTGCTCTTGCCGGCCCCGTTCGGACCGAGGATCACGAGGACCTCGTGTGCCGCGACGGCGAGGCTGACGTCGAGGGTGAAGGAGTCTTGCCGTAGCCGGACGGCGGCGTCGAGGGTCATGCCCGAACCATTCCGCCGGCCCACCGGCCGCGGAGCGCGAAAAGGATGGTGAGGCTGACGGCGAGGAGCAACAGCGAGAGCGCGATGGCCGCGTTCGGATTCGTCTCCAGCCCGATGTAGACGGCGAGCGGGAGTGTCTGGGTGGTGCCCGGCAGGTTGCCGGCGAACGTGATCGTCGCGCCGAACTCGCCCAGCGCACGGGCGAAGCAGAGGACCGCGCCGGCACCCACCGACGGTGCGACCAGCGGCAGGGTAACCCGCCGGAACGTCGTCCAAGCCCCCGCGCCGAGCGTCGCCGCCGCCTCTTCGAAACGTTCGTCCTGCCCGATCAGCGCGCCTTCTACGGTGACGACGAGGAACGGCATGGCGACGAACGTCTCGGCGATGACGACCCCGGCGGTGGTGAAAGGAATGGAGATCCCGAGATCGGCGAGGAGCGGGCCCAGGATTCCCTTGCGGCCGAAGACGTAGAGCAGCGCGACGCCACCCACCACCGGTGGGAGCACGAGCGGAAGCGTGACGACTGTCCGGAGCAGCCGGCGACCTGGAAATCGCAGGCGAGCCAGCACCCAGGCGGTGGGCACGCCGACGAGGGTGGACACGGCGGTCGCGATCGCGGCGGTCTCGAGCGACAGGCGTAGTGCCTGTCCCACAGTCTGTTCCGACAGCAGATGACCCAGCGAACTCCAAGGGGCCCGGATCAGCACGGCGAGCAGTGGGAGCCCGAGGAAGACCAACCCGACCAGCGCCGGGACGAGCAGGACGACCGGCAGCCGTCCGCGTCCGATCCCCGGACGGTTCTTCGGCGCGGAACCGCGGCGTTGCCCGGCGATCATGGTCCGGCGAAACCCGCTGCCTTCAGGACGCTTTGACCCGCGCCGGACAGGACGTAGTCCTCGAACGCCTGCGCCAGCGACGGGTTCTTCGACGAAGAGACAGTCGCGATCGGGTATTCGGTGCTCGTGTTCGACGCGGTCGGGATCTCGATCCCGACGACGGTGGAGCCGGCCGCCTTCACGTCGGTGACGTAGACGATCGCCGCGTCCGCCGAGCCGCCGGTGACGTACGCCAGCGTCGACTTCACGTCGAGGCCCTGGGTGACCGGCTTCACGGTGAGACCGGCCTTCGAGAAGATCGACGTGGCGATCGCGCCGCAGGGGACCTGCGGTTGGCAGAGTGCCACCTTGACCCCTGGCTTCGCCAGGTCCGCGAGGCTCGTCACCAAGCTGGTCTTGTCGGGTGCGACCGCGATCTCCCCGACGTTGTTCGCGAACGTCTTCGGGTTCGCCGCGTCATGTGCGTCGGTCACCTGGGTCATGTTGGTCTTGCTCGCGGACGCGAAGACATCGGCGGGTGCCCCCTGGATGATCTGCTGCGCCAGTGTGGAACTGGCGCCGAAGCTGAACGTCACCTTCGCCGCAGGATGTGCGGCCTCGAACGCCTTGCCGATCGTGGTGAACGACTCGGTCAGCGACGCGGCGGCGAACACCGTGATCGTCCCGGAAAGAGCCGGCGCGGAGCTGGTGGAAGGCGAGGACGTCGAAACGGACGCCTTCCCGGCGGACGAGCCGCAGGCCGTCAGCGCCACGGCGGCGATCGCCACCAGCACGATGGGACTCGCGAAACGGGCAGCACGGCGGGACATGCGACTCCTACAGGTTTCAGCCGGCCGAGATGACCGGCGTCAGGGTTTTTGCGGGATTTCGACCACGACGTTCGTCGACTTCACGCTCGCCACCGCGAGCGTTCCGGGTTCCAGGCCCAGTTCGGTCGCCGCTTCGGCGCTCATCAACGAGACGACCCGGAACGGTCCGGCCTGGATCACCACCTGGGCCATGACGGTGTCCTTGGTCACCTTGGTGACCAGGCCGGTGAACCGGTTCCGAGCCGAGCGGCCGACGATCGGGCCCGGTTCCACCGAGGCGGCCTGTTCGGTGACGAACCGGGCGAGCTCGGCGCCGTCGATGGCCAGCGGACCCTTTTCGCCCGATGTGGTGAGACGTCCGGACTCGATCCAGCGACGGATGGTGTCGTCACTGACACCGAGCAGCCGGGCTGCTTCGCCGATCCGGAAGGCGGTCATGCAGGCACCCTACTCCAAACTCCGCAAATCTTGATCTTCAGACCGGTCTAGACCGTATCTGCGGAAGAAGACTGGGCGACGACGCGGAGGAACACTCGTCATCGATCCGTCTTTCGAGCAGGATCGTCTAGCGCGAGGCCGGGGGCATGGGAGGAGCTGGGATGAGCGAACTGATCGACTACGACGAGTTCGGTCTCTTCGAGGACAACGCGCGCGAAGCGGGGCTTGCCTACCCCGGCCCGCCGACCGTGCGCCGGGCCGCCGTCGACCTCGGAGACGGGCGCGCGCTGAGCGCCCTGGTGTGGGGAACCGCGCCGGCGGAGTTCGTCTTCCTCCACGGCGGCGGGCAGAACGCGCACACCTGGGACACCGTCGCCCTGGCCCTCGGCCGGCCGTTGGTCGCGATCGACCTTCCGGGCCACGGGCATTCGGATGCCGGCCGTCACGGCAGCCGTCATCTGGAGTCCAACGCGGCGGACGTCGCGACCGCGATCCGCGAGCTCGCCCCGGCAGCGAAGGTCGTCGTCGGCATGTCGTGGGGCGGCATGACGTTGCTCGCTCTCTACCTGCACGCGCCCGATCTGGTCCGCACCGGTGTTCTCGTCGACGTGACACCGGGCGCCGGTGGCCCCGGGGCGTCGGCGATCGTCGAGTTCCTCAACGGGCCCGAGACGTTCCCGAATTTCGACGAGATCCTCGCTCGCACCGTCGAGTACAACCCGACCCGCACGGAGTCCTCGTTGCGCCGGGGGATCTTGCACAACGCGAGGCAACTACCGGACGGCAGCTGGGTGTGGCGTCACCGGCGTTTCGCCGAGCCGGATTGGCGCCCGGACTTCTCCCCTTACTGGGACGTGCTCTCCTCGGTCGAAGTGCCGCTGCTGCTGGTGCGTGGGATGCGGCCGCAGTCCGTCGTCGACGACGCCGACGAGGCGGAGTTCCTGGCCCGGTGCCGGACCGGTTCGGTGATCCACGTCCAAGAGGCCGGGCACAGCGTGCAGGGGGACACCCCGGTCGAGCTGGCCCGGATCCTGGCCGCGTTCGCCGACCAGCGCTAGGCCGGAAGTGGGAGCCGGCTCTCGAACCGAGCCCGGCGGTACCGACAGGAGAAAGGGGAGCCCGGCTTGCCGGACTCCCCTTTCGTGTCCAATCCCAAGGTCTTCTTCGGCCATCCCGACGGGAAGCTGGAGGAACTCAGGCGCCTTTCGCCGCGGCGTAACGCTTGGCGACGTCTGCCCAGTTGACGACGTTCCACAGCGCGTCGACGTAGTCGGCCTTCACGTTCTTGTACTGCAGGTACCAGGCGTGTTCCCACGCGTCGAAGACCAGCAGCGCCTTGTTGCCGACGCCCGTGTTGCTCTGGTGGTCGTACACCTGGTAGATCTGCAGGCCGCCGGTGAGCTCGTCGTAGCCGAGCACTCCCCAGCCCGATCCCTGCACGGTGGTGGTGACGGCGGTCAGTTGCTTGGAGAAGTTGTCGAAACTGCCGAAGGATTCGTCGATCGCCGCGCCCAGGTCACCGTCGGGACGACCGCCCCCGTCGGGCGAGAGGTTGTCCCAGTAGATCGAGTGCAGAACGTGCCCGGACACGTTGAACGCCAGCGTCTTCTCCAGACCGACGACCGCGCCGAAGTCGCCCTTGTCACGGGCGTCGGCGAGCTTCTCGAGCGTGGTGTTCGCACCGGTGACGTAGGTCGCGTGGTGCTTGTCGTGGTGCAGTTCGAGGATCTGCCCGATGATCGCCGGCTCGAGCGCGGCGTAGTCGTACGGCAAGTCCGGCAGCGTGTATTGAGCCACGTGTTCTCCTGATGAACGTCGAAGTTGTTCTTGAGCCAGATCAGTTCTAGCAAGTCTCGTCGATCGGTCTTGCATCCTTGCAGCGAGAGTCTTGCCGATCACCGACGGGCGCATCTCGTCAGGGTGTGCCCGCCCCGGCCCGGTTGGCAAACAGCCGGGGTGTCGGTGACTTCGGTGATCAGGTGGGGGCCTCGCGCGCCGCCCGCTACGCTCCCTCGACGTGACGGACGTGCGGCGAACCGAACAGCGCATCGTGGTGGTGGGCGCCGGCCTCGCCGGGTTGCGGCTCGTCGAGAGTCTGCGGGAAGGAGGGCACACCGGACCGATCGCGCTGGTCGGCGCCGAGGAGGAACCCCCTTACGACCGTCCGCCGCTGTCCAAGCAGGTCCTGCGGGGAGAGCGCGACGTCGTGCACCTGCGCGAGGACTACGACCCGCTCGGGGTGGATCTGCGGCTGGGGACCCGCGCGATCGCGCTCGACCCCGAACGTAAGGCGATCACCCTCCACGGCGGTTCGGTGCTGTCCTACGACTCGGTCGTCATCGCCACCGGCGCCGTGCCTCGCACCCTCCCGGGCACCGAGCAGTACGGCAACGTGCGGGTCCTGCGCACCGCGACCGACGCGTACCGGCTGCGTTACGACCTGCGGGGTGCGCGGCGGTTGACCGTCATCGGCGGCGGGTTCATCGGATGCGAGGTCGCGGCGAGCGCGCGGGCGATGGGCGTCGAGGTCGTGATCGTCGAGATGCTCTCCCGCCCGTTGGTCCGGGTGCTGGGCGATGCGGTCGCCCACCTGGTGCAGGAGCTGCACGAGAGCCACGGCGTCGAGGTGCACGGCTCGGCGTCGGTCGACGCGTTCTACGGGGAAGGCCAGGTCACGTCGCTGCGGCTGACCGACGGCGCGGAGATCCACACCGACGTCGTCCTCGCGGGTCTCGGGGTCGTCCCGGACACGGCGTGGCTGGAGACGTCGGGGCTCGAACTCGACAACGGGGTCGTGTGCGACCGTTTCGGTCAGGCCGCGCCGGGAGTCTGGGCGGTGGGTGACGTCGCTCGCTGGAACCACGTCGGAACCGGTGAGCAGCACCGGCTCGAGCATTGGATGAACGCCGCCGAGATGGCGGCCGCCGTTGCCGCGAACATTCTCGCCGACGAATCCGAGCGCACCCCGTACGCCCCGGTGGCGTACGTGTGGAGCGACCAGTACGACGTCAAGATCCAGTCGGTCGGCTTCTACCACGCCACCGACGACGTCACCTTGCTGCGGGTCGGCCCGAAGCGGCGCCACTTCGCGATCTACGGACGGGACGCCAGGGTCACCGGCGCGGTCGGATTCTCGGCCGCCCCCCAGATGATGAAGATCCGCCACCTGTTGGTCACCGGCGCGTCGGTCCAGGACGCGATCGCGCTCGTCTCGGGCTGATCGGGCCCGCGACGGGCGTTACGCCGAACGGATCCCGGCGGCGATCGGTCTCCACAGGTCGGCGTCCGTCGACCACGGTGCGTGAAACGTCACCCGGGTGAACAGGTCGCCGTACCGGCGTAACGTCTCGGCGGCGATCCGATCCGGTTCGCCCACCACCGCGAAGGCGTCCAGGATCTCGTCGTCGACGAGTGCTCCCATCTCCGGCCAGCGTTCCTGCTTGGCGAGAGTGTTCAGCTCGCCCTGCAGCTCGCCCCAGCCGTGCAGATCCAGCACCGGCCGGTAGGCGGCCGTCGAGGCGTAGAAGGCGATCTGGTCGCGGGCCCGCTCGACCGCCGCGGCGAGCTCGTTCTCGTCGCGCCCGGTCACGACGAACGGGCCCCCGACCAGGCCGATCGTGTCCGGATCGCGTCCGGCCTTCGTCGCTCCCGCGGCGAGGGCGGGTTTTGTCACCTCGCGGACGAACCGCTCGGTGGTGAAGGCATGGCAGAGGAATCCGTCGGCGACCTCACCCGCGATCTCGGTCATCGCGGTGCCCACCCCGGCGAGGATGACCTCGGGGTTGCCGTACGGGTTGGGTCCGGGGTCGAAGTACGGCGTCATCAACGTGTGGCGGTAGAACTCGCCCTCGAACTCGAGCTTGCCTTCGCCGGCCCAGGACCTCCAGATCGCCCTGGTCGCCAGGACGAACTCGCGCATGCGGGCCGCCGGATGCGACCAGGGCATCGAGAACCTGCGCTCGATGTGCGGCTTGACCTGCGAACCCAGTCCGAGCAGGAACTTCCCGCGGGTCAGGGTCTGCAGGTCGTTGGCCGCGACCGCGGTGGTCATCGGCGACCGGGCGAACGCGACGAGGATCCCTGTTCCGAGCGTCAGTTCGGGGGCTGCAATCGTCGCCGTCGCCAGCGACAAGAGCGGGTCGTGCTTGGTCTCGGCGGCCCAGGCCCCGTCGTAACCGGCGGCCACCGCTTCTCGCGCGGCGTCCGCGACGTCGACGTCGGCGAACGGAAGGCGGGTGTCCACTTTCATGCTGGACCCTCGGTCCCGGACCGCCTGCTCGGGCGCCCGATCCGGTTCCTGCCGTCGTCCGCCATCAACGTCCTTCCTGGTCAGGGCCTGGTTACGACTCGATCACGACGGTTGGCCACCGCACGCCGATGTCCTGGTTACCTCGGTGCCCCAATTCGCCGTCTGGCAGAATCGCCGGTCGACCGCACTATACGTTCGCTCGTCGGCGTGCTCCGGCGTCCTCGAAGCCCCGCCCGAACCGGTGGCGGTGGTCGACGAACGGGCCGGCTGCGACGGCGCGGCGACGGAAACGACAGAGGTGTGCATGGGCATCGAGGTTCTGCTGGACCTTGCCGCGTCGATGTGTGGGGATCGCATAGCCATCGGGTCGCGGCAGGACGGCGTCACCTTCGACCGGCTGAACGAACTGAGCTCGGGCGGCGCGACGGTCATCCAGGATTCCGGGGCCAAGCACGTCGCGTTCGTCGGGTTGAACGGGCCGGCCCTGTCGGTGGCGGTGTTCGCCTCGGCGAAGGCGGGCGTTCCCGTCACCCCGCTCAACTACCGCCTCTCCGACGAGCAGCTGACCGAGCTGATCGACACGTTGGAGCGGCCGTTGATCCTGAGCGACGCGGCGTTCCTCCCGCGCATCGACGCCTGGGGCCATCAGGTGCTGGCGACCGAGGAGTTCCTGGCGAAGGCCGCCAGCACGCCCGGTGTCGGCGTGCCGCAGGAGGCGGACGTCGCCGTCGTGCTGTTCACCAGCGGGACGACGAGCAAGCCCAAGGGCGTGGTCCTGCGCCACGACAACCTGACCTCGTACTCGTTGCAGACCGTGGAGATGGCCGGCGCGGACGAGACCGAGTGCGCGTTGATCAGCGTGCCGCCCTACCACGTCGCCGGTGTCGCGACCGTGCTCACCAACACCTACGCCGGGCGCCGGGTGGTGCACCTTCCGGAGTTCGACCCGCAGCGCTGGCTCGAGGTCGTCCGCACCGAGGGGGTCACCTCCGCGATGGTCGTGCCGACGATGCTCGCCCGGATCGTCGACCACCTCGGCGGCGAGCGGGCCGACGTCCCGAGCCTGCGGTCGCTGGCCTACGGCGGCGCCCGTCTTCCCCGCCCGGTCCTGGAGAAGGCGCTCGCCGCGTTCCCGGACACCGGATTCATCAACGCGTACGGTCTGACCGAGACGTCGTCGACGATCGCGGTGCTCGGCCCTGACGACCACCGCGCGGCGGTCGACTCGACCGACGAGCAGGTCCGCGCCCGGCTCGGCTCTGCCGGCCGGGCGGTTCCCGGTATCGAGTTCGCGATCCGCGGCGACGACGGTCACGTGCGTCCCGCCAACGAGCCCGGTGACCTGTGGGTCCGCGGCGCGCAGGTCTCAGGTGAGTACGTCGGTCTCGGCAGCATGCTCGACCCCGAAGGATGGTTCCCCACTCGAGACCGCGGCTGGCTCGACGACGAGGGATATCTGTTCATCGAGGGCCGCACCGACGACACGATCATCCGCGGCGGCGAGAACGTCGCCCCGGCCGAGATCGAGGACGTCCTGGTTCGTCACCCGGCGATCAAGGAAGCGGCGGTGGTCGGCGTTCCGGACGACGAGTGGGGCGAGCGCATCGCCGCCGCTGTCGTGCTGGAGTCGGGCGCCAAGGCTGATGCCGGGGAGATCCGGGAGTGGACCCGCGGTCAACTGCGTGGTTCGAAGACGCCGGACACGATCGTCTTCTGGCCCGAGCTTCCTTACAACCAGCTCGGCAAGTTGTTGCGACGAGACATCGTGAGCGCCCTGCTCGCCGGCGTCGCCCCCGACGTTTCGTAGCCTGTCCCCACCACAGCACACGCCCGGCGCACCGGCGCCACGAGAAGGAGAAGGCAATGTCTGACGTTCCCGCGCTGCGTACCGGTAGCCGGCTGCGAAGCCAGGTCTGTACGACAGAGGTCATCGTGGTCCGGCCCGGCGCCGGTTCGGTATCCCTGACCTGCGGCGGCCAGCCGCTGGTCGAGCTCACCGCCCCGAAGGCGGAGGGCGTATCCCCCGCCGCGGGCTTGGACGGTGGCTCGCTGCTGGGGAAGCGCTACACCGCCGACTCGGACGAAACCCTCGAGATCTTGGTGACCAAGGCGGGTGACGGGACTCTCGCCGACGGCGCGACCCCGTTGGTGCTCAAGGACGCCAAGCCGCTCCCGGCGAGTGACTGAGCCCGAACGCAGGCGTGGGGTACGGCCATGAGGGCGCGCGCGGCTCGACTCGTCGAACCGGGTGCGCCGCTGCGCGTCGAGGAGATCGACCTCCCGCAGCCCGGAGCTGACGAGGAACTCGTCATCCTCGGCTACGCGGGTGTCAACCCGGTCGACCGGTACAACTCTCTTGGTCGGGTCGCCGCCGACGGCCCGCTCCCGCGGACTCTTGGCAGTGAAGCCAGCGGCTGGACCGCGGACGGTGGGCTGGTCCTCGTCGCGGGTTCCGGCCTCGGCATGTCGAGGGACGGGGTCTACGCGACGCACGTCGTCGCGCCGCGCGATGCGATCGTGCCGGTGCCTTCGGGCGTGCAGCCCGAAGTGGCCGCCGCCGCCGGCGTCGCCGGGCTCACCGCGTACTCGGTGGCTAACCTCGTCGAGCCGGCGGACGGGGAGACCGTCCTGGTGCTGGGGGCGGGGGGTGGCGTCGGGTTGCCCCTCGTCAGCTACCTCACCCATCTTGGTGCTCGGGTCTTCGGGCAGGTCGGAACCGCCGCGAAGGTCGAAGCGGTGCGGGCCGCCGGCGCGGTGGAGGTCGTCGTCGCCGACGGGGATTCGCTGGCCGACGCGTTGCGGTCCGCAACGGGGAAGCCTTTCGTCCCCGACGCGGTCACCGATCCGCTCGGCGGGAAGTTCGTGCGATCCGTCGTGGAGATGCTCCCGACCGGGGGCCGGTACGTCGTCTACGGGACGAGCGCCGACGCCGAGGTCACGCTGAATTGGCAGACGATGTACCGGAAGGGCCTGCGGATCAGCGGATACGGCGGGTTGACGTTGACGTCCGAGCGGCGGCGGGCCGCGCTGGAGGCGGTGCTCCCGCTCATCGCCAGAGGCGAGATGCGGATCCCGATCCAGCGGACGTATCCCCTCGGCGAGGTGAGCGAGGCCTTCTCCGCGATCGCCGGCCGGACGATCACCGGAAAGGTTCTCCTCGACCTCCGCGCCTAGCCCGTTGTCGGGGCCGCGGGGCTACCGGCCCACGTCCGTCGATCACTTGGCGGTGGAGGTGGGATTTGAACCCACGAACGGCTTGCACCGTTACACGCTTTCGAGGCGTGCGCGCTCGGCCACTACGCGACTCCACCGCGGGGGAGCCTAGCTGACGCGTCGAGCGGCAAAAAACGAACGCAGCAGATCGGCCGCCTCGCCGGCCAGAACGCCGCCCGTGACCTCCGGTCGATGGTTGAGGCGGCGGTCCCGGAGCAGGTCGAACAGCGAGCCGCACGCCCCCGCTTTCGGATCGTCGGCCCCGTAGATCACCTTCTCGACCCGCGAAAGAACGGCCGCACCCGCGCACATCGAGCAGGGCTCGAGCGTCACGACCAGCGTGCAGCCGCCCAGATGCCAACTCCCCCGGTGACTCGCGGCTTCCCGGAGGGCGAGCACTTCCGCGTGCGCGGTGGGGTCCTGATCCCGCTCGCGGGCGTTCCGCCCGGCCCCCACGATCCGTCCGTGCCGGTCGACGACGAGAGCGCCGACCGGCACGTCGGCGCTCTCGTCGCACCGGCTCGCCTCGGCCAGCGCCGCCCGCATCACGGTCACCGGGTCGAATCCGTCGTCGGTTGCGCCGGCCACGTCAGACCCCCCGAAGCTCCTCGAGCACGGACCCGCAGCCGATGCCCTCGCAGACCTCGAAGATCACGTCGGAGGGCAGCATGCCTTCGGCCGAGCAGAGCGCCGTCAGCCGGTCCGCGCCCAGGCCCAGGTCGGCCAGCAGCCCCGCGTCGCCGGCCGGCTCCACCTCCGGGCGCAGGCTCTCCTCGTCCTCGTCCTCCTCGTCGGCCCTGATGAGTTCGTCGCCCAGGACGCGCGCGGCGAGGCCGGGGCCTTCCAGGACGCGCCGGTCGGAGATGAACGTCGACGGATCACGCTCCCCGGTGGTCCGGACGATGAACACGTACTCGTCGTCCTCTTCGGCGAACAGCACGAGGGTTTTCGCGTCCGGCCCCCGCTCGCGGAGGAAGTCGACGAGGGCGTCGAAGTCCTCGACCTCCCCGAGGTCGACGTCTTCCCCCTCCCATGCGCCGTCCACGATCTGCATCACGCTGGCGGTGTAGGACACGACTTCCTTTCCAGTTCCTTTCCGGACGTCCCCCGCACGTGGGTGGTGGGTGAGGAGTGGGAGCTCAGCGGGCCGGGACTTCGACGACACGGCTGAGGGCGTCGTCGAAGCCGAGTTCGCGGGCGATCGTGAGCAGCTGCTCGTCCGCGTAGGCGTCGATGTCCGAGAGGACCATTCCCAGCTCGGCCGCATCGAGGCCGAGGTCGTCGAACATATCGAGGTCGCCAGCCGGTTGGACGTCGTCGTCGGATTCGTCCTCGGACGGGATCTCGACTCCGAGCCTCTCGCAGACCTGCTGGGCCAGATCGTCGACGGCACCGGCGGTGACGTCCGACAGCAGCAGCAGGTCGTCGAGGCCTCGTCGCCTGGCCGCGACGAAGAAGTCGTCCCCGACGTTCGCGAGCACGAACGCCTGCGCCCCGTCAGGTTGGCCGTGGGTCACCGCGACGAGGGTGTCGACGTGCTCGGTGAACCGTTCGGGGAGCAGATCGACCTGCCAGCGGCCGTCGATCCGCACGCACAGCAACGCGAAGTTCTCGCCGTTTCCGGTCACGACCTGGGCCACGGCGGCATCGTCCCAGAAACCGCCTCCGCTGCGAACTCACCCGTCGGCGGCGGCGGGGTGATTCGCCTATCCGACGGCGTCGGACGTACGGTCGGGCAGCCATGAGAACCTCGACTCGGCGCTGGGCCTCTCCGCGCACCCTGACCGCGCTGGGTGCCGGCCGGGTCGTGGCTGCGAGTTCACGGGCGTTGCGCCGAGGCTCCGGCGAAGTCGTCGGCGGCAAGGCGATGCTGGCCCTGCAGCCGCGGCTGTTGGCCAAGCTCGCCGCGAACCGGACGATCGTGATCGTCTCCGGCACGAACGGCAAGACCACGACGACGCGGCTGGTGGCCGCGGCGCTCGGAACGCGGGGGCCGGTCGCCAGCAACGTCGGCGGCGCCAATATGACCGCGGGGGTCGCCACCGCGCTGGCCGCGAAGCCGCGCGACGCGGCGGCTGTCCTCGAGGTCGACGAGCTCTACCTACCGGCCGTCGCGTCGCTCGTCCGGCCTCGGCTGGTCGTCCTGTTGAACATCACCCGTGACCAGTTGGACCGGTCCAACGAAACCCGGCGCATTGCGGGGCTCTGGCGTGCACTGGGGGAGCAGCTGCCCGGCGCCACGGTCGTCGCGAATGCCGACGATCCGCTGGTCGCCTGGGCCGCGTTCGGCTTCGAACGCCGCACCTGGGTCTCCGCCGGGCAACGCTGGCAGCTGGACGCGACCGTGTGCCCGGCGTGCGGGGGGCTCCTGATCCGCGGAGAGGGCGATTGGCGTTGCACGTCCTGCGATCTGCGCCGGCCGGAACCGTCGGTCGTCGCGGTCCGTCACGACCTGATCGACTTAGCCGGACGTTCCTGGCCGGTGAAGCTCGCACTGCCCGGCCTCGTCAACACCGGGAACGCGGCGTTGGCGCTCGCTGCCGCCACCGATCTCGGGGCGCCGGTGGCACCGGCACTGGCGGCGATCTCGCAGGTCGGGGACGTGCAGGGCCGCTACCGGAAGATCGAGCTCGGTGGCCGGGTGGCCCGCCTGCTGCTCGCCAAGAACCCGGCCGGCTGGCTGGAGATGTTGGAGCTGCTGGACGAGGCCCCCCCACGCCCGGTCGTGATCCACTTTCACGCGCGGATCGCCGACGGTCGCGACCCGTCGTGGATCTGGGACGTTCCGCTCGAACGCCTGGCCGGCCGCGACGTGCACGTCAGCGGGGAACGGGCGGAGGACGTCGGTGTCCGGCTCGCGTACGTCGGGGTTCCGTGCACGTTGCACTCCGATCCCGCTGACGCCGCGGCGGCCTGCGCCGGCAACGGAACGGTCGACGTCTTGGCCACGTACACGGCGTTCCGGGAGCTGTTGCTGGCGACCGTCGAGGAGCCGGCGTGACCGCGGTACGGCGGGCCGCCGGTGCTCGTGCCGCCCGGTCGTCGGCGCTTCGGATCGCGTCGGTCTTCCCGGAGCTGCTCGGCACCTACGGCGACAGCGGCAACGCGACGATCCTCGCGGCGCGTTCGAGCTGGCGCGGCCAGCCGGCGGAGGTGGTGACCGTCCCGGCGGGCGAGCCGGTGCCGCGGCACTGCGACCTCTACTTGCTCGGCGGCGGTGAGGACGAGCCGCAGGTTCTGGCCGCGGCCGGGGTGGGTGCCGGCGGCTCCTTGGCGGCGGCGGTCGGAGCGGGCGCGGTGCTGTTCGCGGTCTGCGCCGGGTTGCAGATCGTCGGAACGTCGTTTCCCGGTGCGGACGGCAACGTCCATTCGGGGGCCGGAATCGTCGACCTGGTCACCACGCCAGGGGCAACGCGCGCGGTCGGCGACCTGGTCGTCGATCCTCGGCCGGAGGTCGGGCTGGACGTTCTCTACGGCTACGAGAACCATCGCGGACGCACGAGCCTGGGTGCCGGTCTCGCTCCCTTGGGCACCGTCCGTCGGGGCATCGGCAACGGCGCCGGTCAGCGCCTCGCCGTCGGCCCCCGCGGGCTCACCGGCGGTGACCTGGAGGGCGTCTGGGCGGTGTGCGGGGACGGCCTCGTCGTCGGGACGTATCTGCACGGACCGGTCCTCGCGCAGAACCCGCAACTGGCGGACCGGTTGCTCGACGAAGCCGTCGGGGGGCTGCCTCCCGTTTCGTCCGACGACCCACGCGCTGCCGCCGCCGACCGGGCGGCGACAGCGCTGCGCGCGGCGCGGGCGCGTCAGACCAGCCGCGGATGACGCCTGCCGGACGGTCCGGCAGGATGGCCGCCGTGACCGACATCCGGGCTGGTGGTAGTTCGACGTCGGCGATTCCGGTGCCAGACGCCGTCCCGCTCCCGGTGGCGCCGCCCGGAACGCGGTACTTGCTGACGGTCACCGGCCGCGACCGCCCGGGCGTCAGCGCGGCCCTCCTCGAGACGCTCGACGCTCCGGGGGTGGTGTTGCTGGACGTCGAACAGGTCGTGATCGACGGCCGGCTGGTCCTCAGCGTGCTGGTCGCGTCGAGCGAACCGTTGGAACCGGCCCGGATCCAGGGCCTGGACGTCGAGGTGCGAACCGTCGGCGGTGCCGGCGATCCGCTTCCCGGCGATCCGGGAGCACCCAGCGGGAACGGCCGTCACCACGTGATCGTTCTCGGCAATCCGGTCTCGCCCGCCGCGCTGGGCCGCGTCGCCACGACCGTTGCCGGGTGCGGCGCGAACATCGACCGGATCGCGCGGTTGGCCGCGTGGCCGGTGGGGGCCTACGAGCTGCTGGTCTCCGGCGGGGACACCGGCACGCTGCGGCGCGAGCTCTCCACCGTCGCGGGGGTGGACATCGCGGTCTCCCCGGCGTCACTGCTTCGCCGGGCGAAGCGGCTCGTCGTCCTGGACGTCGACTCGACGCTGATCCGGGGCGAGGTCATCGAGATGCTCGCCTCGTACGCCGGGGCGCGGGATGAGGTCGCCGCGGTGACCGCAGCGGCGATGGCTGGTGAACTCGACTTCGAGGCCTCGCTGCGGGCCCGGGTTCGGCTTCTGGAAGGGGTGCCCGCCAGCGCCCTGGACGAGGTACGGGCACAGATTCAGCTCACCCCCGGCGCCCGCACCCTGGTTCGTACGGTGCGCCGCCTCGGCTACGCGGTCGGCGTCGTTTCCGGCGGCTTCACCCAGATCGTGGATTCGCTCGCGGCCGAGCTCGAACTCGATTTCGCCGCGGCCAACGTCCTCGAGATCCGCGACGGGAAACTGACCGGCACGGTCGTCGGCCCGGTCATCGACCGGGCGGGCAAGGCGGCGGCGCTGGAACGCTTTGCCGCGCAGGCGGGGGTTCCGCTCGCGCAGACGGTGGCTGTCGGCGACGGCGCGAACGACATCGAGATGTTGGCGCGGGCGGGCCTCGGAATCGCGTTCAACGCCGGCCCGGTGCTGCGAGCCGCCGCGGATGCTTCGGTGAACGTTCCCTACCTGGACGCGGTGCTGTTCTTGCTCGGCATCCCGCGGGAGGAGATCGCGGCCGCGGACTCAGCCTGAGGTCGACCGTTCCGTACCGCCGGCCGCCGGCCAGCTCCGGGCGTCAGATCGTGATCGTCAGGACCTGGCCGGTGTACAGCAAGCTGGGCGACGCGCCGATGATTCGCCGGTTGTCGGCGTAGACCTGCGCCACCTTCGCGGCGATCACGTCGTTTCCGGTTACGCCGCGGGCCTTCACGATCGACCAGAGCGAGTCGCCCGGCCGGACCACGTACGTCTGGGTGGTCGCGGCCGGGGCCGCTGGCACCTCACTGTTTCCGGCCGGCGGGGTCGGCGCGCCGGCGGGCGCGCTCGGCGAGGGAGCCGGGGAGGTCGAGGTCGTCGTGGCGCTGGTCGGCGACACCGTGGCCGCGGCGGTCGTAGCCGGGGTGGTCGTCACCGGGGGCGCGGCGGCGCCACCGACGACGGCGCTCGCCGGCGGGGACGCGACCGTCGGTGCGCTCGACACGACGTCACCGGCTCCGGACGTGGTGTCGGCGTGGTGGTGGGTCGCCTGCCCGACGAGGTAGGGGATGACGGCTGCGGCCGCGATCACCGCTATCCATCCGGTAGCGAGGGTCGCGCGGGAGCGTCGTGGGCGGCGTCCACCGCCGCGCGCCGGGCGAGTCCCGTCCGGGGTCTGAGCCACGTGGTGTCAGCCTCTCTACCGGGTGACGAAGCCGAACTTTCGGCGATCGTACGGGCGAAATCCCGGTATTGCCGGCGGACACGACGAACGGCCGAACCCGAGTTTTCGGGTTCGGCCGTTCGCCTACAAGTGGTTAGTGTTGGTTACCGGTCTGATCGGTGGTCCGGATCTTTGCGGACTCAGTGCTTCCGGGCGACGCGGCGGGCAGCCACGATCCGGAACGCGATGCCGGCGCCGACCAGGCCCGAGCCGATCGCCAGCAGGAGCGGGGTCGCCCCACCGGTGAAGGGCAGCGAGCTCGAGGCGGCCTCGACGGTGACCGGGTCCTTGGTCACCGTGGTGCCGAGAACGGTCGGGGTGTCCGTCGGGGTCGGCGTGGGGGTCTCGGTGGGAGTCTCGGTCGGGGTGGTGCAGGCGTTGGTGCCGCCGTTGTCGTGGTCGATCAACCGGCCGGCGTTCGCATACGCGTCGGTGGTCAGATGCTCGATCACGGAACCGCGCACGAAGTCGACCTGGTAGAAGCAGCTCGGCACCGTGACGGTCAGGGACTGCTCGCCGGCACCGAACGAGTCACTGTCGGAGTCGAACAGCACCTGCTGGGAGGCTTCTTCCGGCACGTACGTTCCGGATGCCGCCTTGTACGCGGCCAGGCTGAACTGGTCGTCTTCGCAACCGTCGGCGATGGTGAAGATCACCTTGACGGTGGCGCCGGCGTGGGCGTTGCCTACCAGCGTCGGGTAGGTGGTGCCGTCGACGACGTAGTGGACGTCCGTGATGTCCGAGCCGTCGGTCGGGCAGGTCGGTTCCTGCTCCGGCGCCGGGCTGGTCGTCTCGACGTTCGGCGTGTTCGGCGTGTTCGGCGCGGCCGGCTCGGCGGCGCCGGCGGCGCCGGCCAGGGCGATGCCGGAGGCGAGGATGGCCGGGGCGAGGATGACGAGACCGGCGGTACGCGTGAAGTAGCGCCGGGCGCGGTTTTCGGAGGTGACAGACCGCGGGCTGTCAGGCGTACCGAGGGTCATTGCGGCAAACTCCGTCCATGGTCACGGAACCGGGGTGGTTCCGCGCCAGCGGACGAGTCGGTCTCGCCACTTGCTCCCCGCGCGGGCTAGGCGGCCGAGTGTCTCCGTGTTCTCGGCCGGGGAAGCGGTCGAGAATCGGTGAGGCCCGCGTGGATCAGTGCTTCTCGCTCCGTGGCGAGGATCGGCACAGGCGTACCGACCCAAGTCTCGAAACTGGTCGGTCTCGCCACTCGCTCCCCGTAAGGGCTAGGCGGCCGAATGTCTCCATGTCTCCGGTCCTTGTCGACCGGAGCCGGTGGGGCCCCTACGGATCAAAGCGTCCTGGACGCGACACCGTCTGGATGCCGCCTCCATCGCTCACCCGGAGGCGAGCAATGCAGACAGTAATTGATTGATTGCGCTCCGCGCATTACGCCGTGAGGGTGAAGAAATGACTCTGCGTTACGGCGAATCGGGTGAACGCGTAGGCGCCGGGCCCGGAGCTGGCTACTGAGAGCAAGATTCGGCTTGCGGCCAGGTCCGTTCGGGTCAGGCAACAGCCCGCACGCGGACGGCGAGGATCTCGTCGATCTCCGCGTTCGCCAGCCGGGCCGGGGCCTGGTTGGCTCGGACGATCAGCTCGGCCAAGAGCTCGATCTCTTCGACCATCGCGCTCTCGCGGGCCAACTGTTGAGGTGACGCCGGTAGCCCGCTGATGGGAAGCGTTTGCTCCGGTCCGACACCCATGGCCTCCAGTCTCAGCTTTCGGAAGGCACCCGGACACCCCTCGCCCGGGTGATCGAGGATGGGCAAAACGGACTAGGCGTGCACCTGTGTTACGACCGGATCGACGTCGTCGGGCGCGGTCCGGGCCTTCGGCAGGCGGTCGGCGTCCTCGGTCATGGCGTGCTCGGCCGGTTCATGGCCCGGTATGAGGTGATCCAGCCAGTCCGCCGCCGGGTCGTCCGGGTTGACGTAGGACGGGTCGTGCTCGGCTTCGAGGATCTGGGTGGACGGTGGGCCGAAGTTCTCGGCCAGGTCGAGCAGCAGCGTCAGCGGGATGCCGGCGGCGAGCAGGTGCATCGGCAACTCGTCGGCTGTCGGATCTTCGTCGTTCGGGGGCCCGACGGCTCCTGCGGCGGGACGGACCGGTGTGGGCCGGTCGACCATGCTGCACCTCCTGCGCAGCACATATCTCGGTCCGAACGTGGTGTCGATTTGCTACGCAGTGATCTCTTCGGCTGCTGCGCCGGGAAACTGTCGGGGCCAGCGGGGTGAAACCCATGGAAAGTCCCAAGAAACGACAGTGAAATACGATCGACGGCTCAGCGCCCGACCGGCGTCCGGGGCCGAGCGACCGGGACCCTCTCTCGTAGCCCCCTGCGAGGCTCTACTCGAGGTAGTCGCGGAGCTTCTGCGAGCGGCTCGGGTGACGAAGCTTGGACAGCGTCTTCGATTCGATCTGCCGGATCCGCTCCCGAGTGACGCCGAATTCGCGGCCGACCTCTTCGAGGGTCCGCGGGTGGCCGTCGGTCAGGCCGAACCTCAGCTGGACGACTTTCTTCTCCCGGTCCGTGAGCGAATGCAGAACGGATTCGAGCTGCTCCTGCATCATGATGAAACTGGCCGCGTCGACCGGAACGACCGCGTCGGAGTCCTCGATGAAGTCGCCGAGGTGGCTGTCGCCTTCCTCGCCGATCGGGGTCTCCAGCGACACCGGGTCCTGGGCGATCTTGAGGACCTCCTCCACCTTCTCCGGTGGCAGGTCGACCTCCTTGCCGATCTCCTCCATGGTGGGTTCGCGGCCGAGGTCCTGCAGGAGCTGACGTTGGACGCGGACGACCTTGTTGATCGTCTCGACCATGTGCACCGGGATCCGGATGGTGCGGGCCTGGTCGGCGATCGCACGGGTGATCGCCTGGCGGATCCACCACGTCGCGTAGGTCGAGAACTTGTAACCCTTGGTGTAGTCGAACTTCTCGACGGCGCGGATCAAACCGAGGTTGCCTTCCTGGATCACGTCCAGGAAGAGCATGCCGCGGCCGACGTAGCGCTTGGCGATGGAGACGACGAGCCGCAGGTTGGCCTCGACCAGCTTGTCCTTGGCGGCCGCGCCCTCACGGATGATCACCTCGAGGTCACGACGCAGCGCCGGGGAGATCTTCTTCTCGGTGGCGAGCTTCTCGGCGGCGAACAGGCCGGCCTCGACCTTCTTGGAGAGGTCGACCTCTTCGATCGCGGTCAGCAGCGGAACGCGGCCGATCGACTTCAGGTACATCTTGACCGGGTCACCCGTGCCCGCGCTGCGGGCGGCGAGCTCGTCCTCCTTACGGGCGAGCGCGTCGGAGGCGAAGTCGTCCTCGGCGTCGCGGGACGTGTCGAGCACCTCGATGCCCTCGTCGTTCACCGCGCCGAGCACGAGCTCGATCTGCTCTGGGGTGACCGCGGCCGGGGCGAGCGCAGCCGAGATCTCTTCGGTGGTCAGGAAGCCGGCTTCCTTACCGCGTGCGATGAGGTCGCGGACCTCGTCGATCTGCAGGTCCTTGGGAAGGGCGGTGGTACTCACGAAAAGGACACCTCGGGTCGTTATCTTGCGGCGGTCTCCAGTCGGCAGCGGTGCCGACGGGCATACATCAGGATCGCATGGAGAGCCTGGGAACGCCCGCGGGCGGTGCCGACTTGCTCAGTGTGACGCCTACGAACAGGGAACGTGCGAACTAAGCGGATACTTCCCGAATCCGTGGACGGATTCTCCCGCTCCTACTGCTCCGAGCGGGTCCACCGAGCGACCCGTGCCCGGTGCGCCACGCGATCGTCGTGCGATGATCGAACGATCTGGGTGCGTCGGACTGCCGGCGCCGTGAACCGTTCGAGGGCGTTCCGCCGTGCCGTACATCGAGGCGTTGCCCGTGGCGGAGGTCGCCGCGGGGAAGACGCTGGCTGACGAGGTGATCAGCGGGCTGGCGAGTTCCGTTCCGTTCGCTCCGCTGACGGCGGTCGACGTCTCGGCGGCCGACGAGTTGTCGGCGGCCGATCTGCGGTTCGTCGCGCGACGGTTGCGAACCAGCCTCTCGGTCCCGGTCGTCGTGGGGGCGGGGGCTTCGCCCGTGCACCTCGAACTGGCTCGGGCAGCCGCGTTCGGATTGGTTGCCGGGCCGCCCGCCGTGGCCGTCGATCGTTCGTTGGTGGCGGTCGAGGACGTGGCAAGCGCATGGGCTTCGCTGGCCGAGACAGCGTCGACCGCGCCGATGGCCGCGGTCACCTGGGGCCGCTTGCTGCGGCAGACCGCCACGTTCCGGGTGGCGGAGGGGTTGGCGGCGGAATCCGCGGCGTACTCGACCCTGCTGGCGGGTCCTGAGTTCGCCCGCTGGCTCGCGACCCGGCCCCCGCCTCGCCCGCCGGTTCCCGGCGCGGCGCGGGTCGAACGCGAAGCGGACGTCCTGACCTTGACGCTCGACCGGCCGGCCCGGCGCAATGCCGTCGACACGGCGACCCGAGACGCGCTGTGCGAGGGGCTGGCACTGCTCGATGCCGATCCGGCGCTGCGGGCCGAGTTGCGGGCCGTCGGCCCGGATTTCAGCTTCGGCGGGGATCTGCACGAGTTCGGCTCGGCGCCTGACCCCGCCACGGCCCACCTCATACGGCTGGCGCGGAGCGTCGGGGCTTTGATCGCCGCGCATCGCGACCGCGTCACGGCATACGTCCACGGCGCCTGTTACGGCGCGGGCTGCGAGCTGCCGGCGTTCGCCGGTCGCGTGGTCGCGACGGAGGACGCCAGGTTCGCACTGCCCGAGATCCGGCTGGGTCTCATCGCGGGTGCGGGCGGATCGGTCTCGGTGACCCGGCGGATCGGCCGCTGGCGTGCCGCCTGGATGGGGCTGTCCGCGCAACGGGTCGGCGCGAGCACCGCGTTCGCGTGGGGCCTGGTCGACGAGCTGGCCGGATGACGGCGCTCGTCGGCGGCGTGCCGATCCGATGACGGGCGAGACCGGCGGCCCGCTGGCCGGGTACCGGTTCGCCGGCGGGGGGACCGCCGCCGCCGATCACGCCGGGGGGCTGGCGGCCGCCTGCGGGGCGGTGTGCGTCGCGACTTCGGAACCGACGCTGCGACTCGTCGATCCCTTCGGGCGAAGTGCGGCGATCCCGCGTCCGGACGGCGACCCGGTGATCGACTGGGCGGCGTCCGGTGCGCTTTGGCTCACCGGGCGGCGGTGGTGCCCGCCGCTGGTCCCCCCCGGGTCGGCCGCGAGCCTGGCCGCCGGGGGCGGCCTGCTCTTGAGCCTGCTGAGTCGGCTCGTGGCCCAGCCGGTCGACGTCGACGCCCGAGCTCTCCTGGGTGAGCGGGCGGCGGCGGCGAGGTTCGGTCGCCGGGGGCCGCGATCGTGCGGGGGGGCGACTCGGTTGTTGGCGGCGGCGGACGGACCGGTGGCGCTCACCCTGGCCCGTCCCAGCGACCGTGAGTCGGTTCCGGCGCTCGTGTCGCAGGAGCAGGTCGACGATCCGTGGCTCGCGCTGCGGGACTGGGTCGGCCGGCGGTCGGCGGCGCACGTCGTCGAGCGGGCGGCGTTGCTCGGGATACCGGCGGGCGCGCCGCCGGCGACACCGGACGATCCGGACCGTTTCGACTGGACGGACGCCGGTCCGCGAACCCTACCCTCGGCGGATCCGCCCCGGTGGCGGATCGTCGACCTGTCCGGTCTGTGGGCAGGCCCGCTCGCGTCCCAGCTGCTCGCGCTCGCGGGAGCCGAGCTGATCAAGGTCGAGTCGGTGAGGAGGCCGGATGGCACGCGGCGCGGACCGAAACCGTTCTTCGACCTGCTTCACGGCGGGCATCGAAGCGTCGCCCTGGACTTCGGGGACGCCGACCACCTCCGCGGCCTGCGCCGGTTGTTCGCGTCGGCCGATCTCGTGATCGAGGCCGCGCGCCCGCGGGCACTGGCCCAACTCGGCATCGGTCCTGCGGACGCCGGCGGTTCGTGGCTCGCCCTTCGGGCGTATCCGATCGGCGGCCCGCGCGAGAACGACGGCGGATTCGGCGACGACGTCTCGGTCGCCGCCGGTTTCGTCGTCCGAGACCGCAGCGGATGGCTACCGGTGGCGGATGCGCTGGCCGACCCGATCGCCGGACTGTCGTGTGCCGTCGCCGGACTTGCGATGGTGGCGTCGTCCCGCCGGTGGAACTGCGAAACCTCGCTCTACGGACTGCTTCGGCCGGCGGCCCCCGCCGACGTCTCGGCGCCGGCGGCGGCCGCGCGGCGTGGACTGCGCGGCTGGTTCGTCGCGGGTGCGAGCGCTCCGGTCCGGGTCGAACGTCCCCGGGCCCGCCGGTCGAAACAGCCGGCCGCGAACCTGGGAGCCGACACGGCCGAGATCATCGCGAAGCTGCCGAAGGTTCCTCCGTGCTGATCCGGGACGCGCTCGTCGGCGGGCGGCGAACCGACTGCCGTCTCGCGGGCGGGGTGATCGTCGACCTCGGCCGGTCGGACCCGCTCGTGGGGGAGGAGGTGCTCGACGCGGCCGGTGGGGCGTTGGTTCCGGGGCTCGCCGATCACCACCTCCACCTGCTCGCGAGTGCGGCCGCCGCGGCCTCCGTCGACCTCGCCGGGGCGGATCGCACCGAACTCGCCCGGCGGTTGTCCGCCGCGGCCCGCGTCGCCGAACCGAGCGGTGTCCGGGCGGTCGGTTGGTCCGACCTCCTCGCCGGCGAACTCGACGCGGTCACGCTGGACGGATGGTCGCCGCCGGGGGTTCCGGTTCGCGTCGCCCATCGCAGCGGCGCGCTGTGGGTCCTCAATTCGGCGGCGCTGGATCGGCTGCCCACACTCGACGACCCGGGGGTCGAGCGGGACGGGGCCGGCGGGCCGACCGGACGGCTGTGGCGGTCCGACCACCTGCTGCGCGGAGCCGCTCGCCCACCCGACGTCGAGGCGGTGGGACGCCGGCTGACCTCGTACGGCATCACCCACCTCACCGACGCCACCCCCGACCTCGGTACGGCGTCGATCGACCTGCTGACGAAAGCCGCTCTCCCGCAGCGACTTTTGTTGCTCGGCGCACCCGACGACTGGCCGTCGGCGGAGCGGGTCGTCGCCGGCCCGCGCAAGATCGTGATCGCCGATCATGAGCCGCCGGACCCCGACGCGTTGGCCGACCTCGTGGCGCAGTGCCACCGGCTCGGCCGGCCGGCGGCGTTCCACTGCGTGTCCCGCACAGCCCTGGTCGTCGTCCTGGCGGTCCTCGAACAGGTGGGCGCGTCGCCCGGCGACCGGATCGAGCACGCGGCCGTCGCCGGCCCGGCCGAAACGGCCGCGATGGCCCGCCTCGGGGTTCGCGTGGTGACCCAACCGTCGTTGGTGGCCCGGCGCGGCGACGAGTACCTCGCGGGATCCGAACCCCCGGACCGGGCTGACCTCTGGCCCTACGCATCGCTGTTGGCCGCCGGCATCCCGGTTGCCTGTTCGAGCGACGGCCCGTACGGCGACCTCGACCCGTGGGCCGGGCTCCGCGCCGCACGCGACCGGTTGACGTCGAGTGACCAGGAACTCGGGCCCGACCAACGGGTTCCGGTCGGGACGGCCTTCGCCTCCCTCCTGAGTGATCCACTCCGGCCCGGCGGTGCTCCGCGACCGGTCCGGGTGGGTGCCGTAGCCGACCTCGTCCTGCTACGTACGGATCTCCCGGCCGCGTTGCGGGAGTGCACGGCTGACGTGGTCCGGGCAACGATCTGCGCCGGCGTGGTCGTTCACGGCGGTTGACCTAGCCGACCGGCCTGGTGATTCCGCTGCGCGAAATCGCCCGGACCGGGCTTGGAGGCGGAAGGTGGGATCAGGGAAGGACGAGGCCGACGGCGAATCCGTCGTAGCCCTTGCTCCCGACGGTCTGGATCGCGGTGGCGTCGATGCGGGGTTCCGACCCGAAGAGCTCTAGGGCGGCCCGGCTACCGCGGGCGCTGGCATCGGCCTCCGGATCGAGGATCGAACCGTCGCGGATCACGTTGTCGACGACGATCAGCGTCCCCGGCCTGCTCAGGCGCAACGCGGCCCGGATGTAGTCGGGGTTGCCGGGCTTGTCGGCGTCGATGAACACCAGGTCGAACGGTCCGGCCTGCTCCGATTCGAGATCCGCGAGGCTGTCGATCGCCCGCCCGACCCGGATGTCCACGAAGTCGGCCAGTCCGGCGTCGACCACGTTGGCGCGGGCCACCTCGGCGTGCTTCGGATCGATCTCCAATGTGACGAGTCGGCCGCCTGGTCGCAGCGCCCGGGCAAGCCAGGTCGTGCTGTAGCCGGCGAGCGTCCCGACTTCGAGGATCTTGCGTGCATCTACCAGCCGCGCGAAGAGTTGCAGCAGTTTGCCTTGCGGTGCGGTGATCTGGATCGCCGGCAGGCCGGCGGCGTCCGCTCGTTCCACGCCGCGGAGCAAGGCGTCGTCGGACAGCGCGAGGGTGGTGTCGAGGAATGCGTCGACGGCGTGCGGAGTGGTGGTCATGTGGTCATGCTCCCCTCCGGGTCTCGCTGCGGTCTAGTCGCGGGCCTTACGGCGGGTCGAGTCGATGAACTCGCCGGTGAGTTGCGCGAGCCGATCTGGTGCGTCGAGCATCACGTAGGTCTTGCTACCCGGGATCTCGATCAGCACGGCCCGCGGGAACGCTTCGGCCAGTCGCCGTGCATGTGCCACCGGGAGGTTCTCGTCGTCCCGACCCCAGGCGAGCAACACCGGTCGGTCGAATTCGCCGATCGCGTGGGCGGCATTCAGGGTGGCCGAGGGACGCAGGCCGCCGAGGAACCGGACGGCATCTCGCCGAACCCCGATGTTCGACAACCGGTCGAACGCGTCGTCGATCGCCGGTGGCGTCTGGGTCCGGTGGCTGACCGATGCCACGAACCGGGTCCGGGCCTGCCGTTTCCGCATCATCCGGCCCAGGACTCGAACGCTGAACCAGCGGGCCCGCCGGGCGACGATCACCAGGCCGCGCATAGCGCGAGGCGGGAAATGTTCGTAGCTGTCGCAGTTCGTGAGGACGAGCCGGCCGATACGTCGAAGTCCCGGTTCGCCGGTGTCCAGGGCGATCAGCACCAGGCCACCGCCGGTGTCGTTCGCCACGACCGTGGCGTCGTCCAGGCCGAGTGCTTCCGCGAACGCCGGGATCATCGCAGCCACGGACCTCGGCGTGAGATCGGTGTGCGGACGGACCGGTGACGCGTGGCCGCCGAGCGGAAGGTCCGGGGTCAGACACCGGAACCGGCCCTGCAGCCCGGCGACGACGTCGTCCCAGATCCGACCGCTGGAGAACACGCCATGGACGAAGACGATCGCCGGGCCGGTTCCCACGTCCCCGTAGGAGATCTCGTTTCCCGCTACGGTCACGGCCGGCATCGCATCATCCTTCGGGAGATGAGGTCGAGGTACCGACTCTAAGGGGAGAACTCACCGGCATCCCGTCGTGGCGGGCTGGTGGGCGGCGGTCGGATTGGGCAAGATTCGGTCAAACGAACGCGGTCGATGGAGCCGGACAGCGAGGTTCGGTGCCGGCGACGAATAGTCGGCATCCGATGACCGGGACCCCGATGATCTAGGAGAGACCATGAGTTTCCTCGACAAGGCAAAGGACGCCGCGCAGGACGCCGCGGCGAAGGCGAAGGTCGCGGCCGGCAAGGCCAAGGACTACGCCGCTGATCACACCGACCAGATGAAGGGCGCGATCGACAAGGTGGGCGGCGTCGCGGACAAGGCGACGAAGGGCAAGTTCACCTCCCGGATCGAGAAGGCGGAGGAGCGAGCCGGCGCCGCCGTCGACAAGCTCAAGAAGGAAGACGAGTAGCCGATCCCCGACGGATTCCCCGTTCGAGGCAACCGCAGGTCCTCCCGCGACGTTTGACTGTTACCCAGCGGTCGGCGACGCGTGGACGGGAGGGCGATGTCCGGCGAAGCCGAAGGGCTCCGGGAGCTCTACTCGGCGTCCTACCGACGACTTGTCGGGCAGCTGGCCGCAATGGTGGGCGATGTCGTCGAGGCGGAGGATCTGGTGCAGGAGGCGTTCGCCCGCGCCGCCGGCCAGTGGAGCCGGCTGCAGCGGTACGACAGCCCCGAGGCGTGGCTACGTACCGTCGCGATGAACCTGGCCCGGTCCCGGTGGCGGCGTAGCCGCCGCGCCGCCGCGGCCCTGATCCGGCTCCGGTCGAGCTCGGACCACACCGCGCCCGCTCCGTCCGCGGATCACGTCGTCCTCACTGCCGCGTTACGTCAGTTGCCCGCTGCGCAACGTGAAGCGCTGGTGTTGTTCCACATCGCAGACCTCTCGATCGAGGAGATCTCGAGCGAGTTGGGAGTGCCGACGGGGACGATCAAGGCCCGGTTGTCCCGCGGACGGCAGGCCTTGTCCAGGCTGGTCGACGACACCCCGGCTCCCGTCGCGCCGAAGTCCGTCGGTCCGACCGCAGCCGGGAAGATGCGGTCCGGCGACGAGGTGTCCCGATGAAACCGGACCGGTTCGACCGCGCGTTGCGCGATCTCGGCGAGCATCTCTCGTCGAACGTGCAGGCCCCGCCGTACGAGGTCATCGAACGTCGACGGACCGGACGCCGCCGCCGGCGGGAGGTCGGCGCGCTTCTCGGCGTGGTGGTGCTGGTGACCGCGGCTGTCGTGGGGACGACGTCCGCGATCTCGGGCCGTTCGGGCGCTCCGGTTTCCGCCCGGCCCCAGGTCACGGTCACCGAGACGGTGCCGGCCGCCGTCGAGGGACGGCTCACGCTGCGCGACGTCTCGTACCTCACCGACCAGGTCAACGCGGTCCTGGGACAGCGGTGCGATCTCACCGGGCGTTGCGACACCGTCGTGCTGCGCAGCGACGACGGCGGGCGCACCTTCGGACACGAACACGTCGTCACCCGGGTCGGGGTGGTCGGCCCGACCAAGATCGCGCTGGGCGCCGGCCAGACCCTTGTCGCCTACGACCCCGGTCTGTATCTGAGCCAGGACGGCGGCGTGTCCTGGCAGGTGCTGACGCCGCCGGGCTACGCGATCAAGGACGTCTCGACCCGTGGAAAGACGTTCACGGCACTCGGTGTTTCGATCGACGGCCAGGCCGCGCTGCTCCAGGTGCCGGTGGCCGACCTCGCCGGAGGCCTGCGGACCTACATCCCGGTCCCTGGCGCGGACGCGAGCGCACGTCTGCAGCAGGACGCCGACGGCGCCGCGCTGGTGACGGTCGGCGCCGTTGCCGGCGGTGGTTCGGCGAAGATCCTGGTGCGGGCCTCGGGCGGTTCAACCTGGAGCACGGTGGTCGCCCCCGCGGCTTGTACGGCGGCGAGCTTTTCGGCGCCGACGCCGGCGAGTTGGTGGCTCGTGTGCGTGCAGCCGCCGGCGCCCGGTGGCGATCGGGCCAAGACCGCATACGTCTCGGTCGACCGTGGCGCCAGCTGGGAGCTGGTGACGGCCCCACCGGTCGACGGCGGAGCTGCTGTCGTCACCGCCGTGGGTTCCCGGGAGGCCTACCTCTCCGGCCCGAACTCGCCGCTCTACGTCACCACCGACGGCGGGACGAGTTGGTCCGTCGCGCTCCCCCGGGTGCCGGCCGGATTCGGCGAACCACACGTGCTATCCGGACGTACCTGGGTGGTCTCCGGCTCGACCCTGTGGCGGATGGATCCGGGCAGCGGCTGGGTGTCGATGACGTTGGGGTGACCCCCGCCGGGGAGGGAGCGATGCGGCCTGGTTGCTCCACCCGAGGGTGACCTCAACGGCGGCCCGCTCCGGTCGAGTACCGGAGTCGACTTGGTGGCGATTTCTTCGACAGCCGAATTCGTGCGAACCGTACGCCCGGCGGGGCGGAACCCCGTCGCAGGATGGTCTCGTCGCGGCCATCGCCGCCGGGCGGCGTCGACGCCGTTTCGTCATCGCGGGAGGGGCTGGAGTGAGTTCGGCGGTGGCGCTCGGCATTGTCCTTGCGGTTTTCACCTCCAGCGGCGGTACGCCGCGTAGTTCCTCGGTGCTGGTGGCTGGTCAACCGAGCGTGGGCACATCAGCGTCTGCCTTCCCATCGCCGTCGAATGTGTCGACCTCTGACGCCGTCGCATTGCCCAATCCGGCCTCGGTGGCGACGACGACGCTGCCTTCCTCGAGCGCAACGGTGAGCATGGCGCCGAATACGACACCACCAGCCTCCGCCTCGGATCGTTGCGCCCAGCCCGGTCCCTACGAGGGATCGTGCGTCCAGGACATCGAGGCGACCGCTACCGGCCCCACCACGGTCACAACAGGGCAAACCTTTGTCATTACGATCCACACGACGTGGTCTGCTGAGCAACCAGCACAGCTGGTCAACCAAAGCTCCGAGCGGTGGTGCTGGACCCGCATCGGTGGAGACGACGGCACAGATCCGCGTGCGTGCGATAACCCGGACCGGAAAGTGCTTGGCGACCAGCCGGGATGCACTGTCACGGAAGCACCGCGCCCCGCGGCGCCTGGAGACGCCATCGCAGAACTGAACATGTCGTTCGACAAGCCGGGGAAATACACCGTTTTCTTCTCTCCCGGGACCAGCTGTAACCAGTACTGGTCCGGGGTTTACCCGGGCGGTTTCGGTTACATCACCGTGACTGATCCGGCGTCGTAAGCCCCCTAGGTTTCGGCCGCGGGAATCTCCTGCTGTTCGGTGGAGGTGACTCGCGCTTACTCGAAACTTTTCGGTGTCACCGTTGCCCGAGAGTACTGACGACTCCGCCGCGTTGACTCTGATAGATCAGGCTCACGGCAAGCCAGGGGTGCAGCCGGCAGCCGATGCTGCTTCGCCTCCGAGGGTTGCGCCTCCAGTCACCGAGGCTGACCGACTGGCGATCATCGCCGCGTACGAGGCGGAGCCGTCACTCTCGGAGGTCGCGCGGCAGGTGGGAAGGTCCTTCGACACGGTGCGCCGCGTGCTCCGTTCGGCCGGGGTGCCCAGGCGCTACGCGAAGCCTGGGCCCAAGCCCCGAGGTCAGGTTGATTCATGAGCGTCGGGTCGGTGGCTCCGCCAGTGATGTCTGTTGCCGAGCGTGTTCGATGGGCAACGCAACGCTTTGCGTGAGCTAGCCGTCTACGTGGTGTGGAGCCGCTTGTTGCCGACCCTGGGGGACCTGTGGATGTAGGGGACGACAAGAGCGAGGCGTTGGCCCGCCTGTTCACTGCGCATTACGGCCAGCTTGTACGCACGGCCTCGCTGCTCCTGGGTGATGTCGCGGCCGGTGAGGATGTCGTGCAGGAGGCGTTCATCCGGGTCAATGGGGTGATTCGCCGCGGGGATCTGACGGTTGGTCTGGGCTATTTGCAGCGCACTGTGGTGAATTTGGCCCGGTCTGAACCGCCCCGGAGTGTCCGGAGGGCCGGTTTGTTGGCTCAGCCGGTGGGCTTGAGCCTGTTCTTTGCAGAGTAGTGAAGCTCCTCGACCGCTCGTGGTGTCATGTCGTCAATCGATTCGTGGATGCGCTCGTTGTTGAACCAGTCGACCCAGTTCAGGGTTTCGACTTCGACGTGGTCGACGTCGCGCCAGGGTCCTTCGGGACGGATGAGTTCGGTCTTGTAGAGCCCGATGTGGGACTCGGCCAGCGCGTTGTCGTAGGCGTCGCCCACAGAGCCGACCGACGGGTCGACGCCGGCTTCGATGAGCCTGTGGGTGAAGGCGAAGGAGGTAGGTGTACTGGCTGCCGGCGTCGGTGTGGTGCACCAGGCCGGTCAGGTCGAGCACGCCGCCTTGCCGGCGGGTCCAGACGGCGTGCTCGAGCGTGTCGAGCACGAGTTCGGTGGTCATGCGGGTGGCGGCGCGCCAGCCCACGATCATCCGGGAGAACACGTCGATGACGAAGGCGACGTAGACCGTGCCGGACCAGGTCGCGACATAGGTGAAATCGGCGACCCACAGCTGGTTCGGCGCGGTCGCGGTGAAGTCCCGGTCGACCAGATCCGCCGGCCGGTGATCGTTGTCGTTGGCGATCGTGGTGCGGACCTTCTTGGCCCGCAACGCGCCGGCCCAGCCCTGTTCGGCGTAGAGCCGCTCGATCGTGCAGCGGGCGACGTCGTGGCCTTTTCCTCGAAGGTGCAGCCACATCTTGCGCGGCCCGAAGCGGGCGAACAGCTTCTGCCGGGCCCGTTCGGCGCCGATCAGCGCCACGATCTCGCCGTCGCGCACGTCCCGCCGC
>Ga0081455_10000201_pt1 | contig 76008 bp, 76 predicted proteins | sample TabmetS3T2R1_FD_70207 | JGI IMG/M metagenome (GOLD analysis project Ga0081455, IMG submission 70207) | Tabebuia heterophylla rhizosphere microbial communities from the University of Puerto Rico - S3T2R1 | ecosystem: Host-associated > Plants > Roots > Rhizosphere ...
CGGCGATGTCACACGCGTAGCGCAGCCGCTTGGCGGCCTTGCGTACCTCGTGCAGGGCCAGGTCGCGGTTGCGCGGCTCGGCCTCGGCGACCGCCTCGACCCGTCGCTGGATCCGCCGCCATGGCTTGGCCACCCGCTTCGGCAGCACCTTGGCCGCGGGACGAGACGCCTTCTCGGACCAGGGCGGGTCGGCGACGAAGGCGTCCAGCCGCTCGCGGAGCGCCGCATAGCGCGGGCTGTCCAGCGCGGCGAACGCAGCGGCCCGGGCCGGGTCCCCGGCCTCCTTCAGGCGACGTTTGGGGAGCATCCGGACGGGCCCGGCGATCAGCGATCGCGGCTCAGCGTCGATGGCCTCGGTCAGTTGCTCTTCGACGACCTCGAGGTCTCGCGCGGGGCTGAGTGCTCGGGCGAACCAGGTCAACTCGGCCTGGAGCTCGCGCGCTTGATCCTCGTCGAGGAGACGACGATAGACGGCGAGGGCGGTACGCAATCGGCGGCTCTCGACGCGCATCTGATGGATGCCGTCGGGCTCGTCGGCTCGGACTTCGGCTTCTCTGGCGGCCAGTCGCTCGGCGTGCTCCCTGAGGTAGGGCCAGAGCACATCGCCGGCGCTTAGCGACTTGGTTGCGTTGCTTCCCATCAGCCCAGCCTCTCATGACCTGGCCGTTTGGTGTTGGCCGAGTTTGAGGCGTCAGACGACCCGCGAGGACTAGGGATCGGACAAATCGTCGCTCCCACCGAGTCCAGGCAGGCCGGGCAAAGTCGCCTTGACCTCAAGTGAGCTTGAAGTCGCAGTCTGGAGGCGACTCCGCAACCTGTCACTGGAGGTCTCATGCCGACCGCACTCATCACCGGCGCATCGCAAGGACTGGGCAAGGCGCTCGCCTTGGCCCTGGCTGAGCGGGGCTGGTCCCTGGTCGTCGACGCCCGGCGGCCCGATCCGCTCACGACGATCGCCGACCGTCTCGTGGCCGCGGGAGCCGCCGCGGTACGCCCGGTCCCGGGCGATGTCGCCGACGCCGGCCACCGTGCCGTACTCGCCACCGTCGCCGCCGACCTCGGTGGCCTCGACCTGCTGGTCAACAACGCAAGCACCCTCGGCGCAAGTCCGCAGCCTGCGGTCGCGGACTGGGTCGTCGACGGATTCCGCCGGGTCTACGACGTCAATGTGCTCGCGCCGCTGGCGCTGACCCAGCTGACGCTGCCCGGCCTGCGTACGCGCGGCGGCCGCATCGTCAACGTCAGCTCCGACGCGGCGGTCGAGCCGTACGAGGGCTGGGGCGCCTATGGCTCGTCCAAGGCGGCGCTCGACCAGCTCACCGCGATCCTGGCGGCGGAGGAGCCGACGCTTCGGGTGTACGCGGTCGACCCCGGCGACATGCGCACTCAGCTGCATCAGGACGCCTTCCCCGGCGAGGACATCTCCGATCGGGCCGAGCCGGAGTCGGTCGTCCCGGCGCTGCTGCGGCTCATTGAGGATGACCTGCCGAGCGGCCGCTATCGGGCCAGCGAGCTGACTCCGGTGGCGGCATGAGCCTGATCGGCATCGTCCGATGAGCCCACTGCTGAGCGACCCGGGGCTCGACTTCGTCGTCCCCGCCGGGGCGGAGGCCACCGCGCCGCCCGAGCATCGCGGATTGTCGCGCGACGGGGTCCGGATGCTGGTGGCCCGCGGCACCGACGCCAGTCACCGCGTCGTCGCCGAACTGCCGGAGGTCCTCGCCCCAGGCGATCTCGTCGTCGTGAACACCTCCGCGACGCTGCCCGCGGCACTCGACGCGGCTCGTCGCGACGGCCGGAGCCAGCCGGTGCACGTGTCGACCGAACTCGACGACGGGCGCTGGGTCGTCGAGGTGCGCCGGGTCGACAACAGGGGGCCGGATCCGGACGTACGCCCGGGCGCCCAGTTGTCGTTGCCCGGCGGAGTGCGGCTCACCGTCGCGGCGGCCTACCCCGATCCGGCCGCGACCCAATCGCGGCTGTGGACGGCGCGGCCGACGCCTGCGACCGACTCGGCGACGCATCTGGCCAAGCACGGCCGGCCGATCCGCTACGGCTATGTCGCCGAGCCCTGGCCGCTGGCCGACTACCAGACCGTCTTCGCGACCCATCCCGGTTCGGCCGAGATGCCGAGCGCCGGCCGCCCGTTCACCGACCGGGTGGTGACCCGACTGGTGGCGGCCGGCGTGGCACTGGCGCCGATCACCCTGCACTGCGGCGTGTCGAGTCCCGAGGCGCATGAGCCTCCGTCTCCGGAGCGGTTCGAGGTGCCGGTGGCCACAGCGCGGTCGGTCAACGTCGTACGCGCGGCGGGTGGCCGTGTCGTCGCGATCGGCACCACGGTCGTACGCGCGCTCGAGTCGGTCGCCGATCCCTCGGGAGCGGTCGGCCCCGGCGCCGGCTGGACCGACTTGGTCCTCGGTCCCACGCGACCTGCGCGGGTGGTGACCGGCCTGCTGACCGGCCTCCACGAGCCGGGCGCGAGTCACCTCCAGCTGCTCGAGGCGGTCGCCGGGACCGAGGCGGTGCGCGTGGCGTACGCCGAGGCGATCGACCAGCGCTACCTCTGGCACGAGTTCGGCGACACCACGCTGTTCCTGCCCTGAGGGAGTCGCCTGGGTCGGCCGGTCACCTATCGTCACGATTTGCGACGTTTCCGGCGACACGACATGTTCCGCTGCCATGCGCCTCGACTGCGCTACTCTGCGGCTTCATGTCGATGACGACGCCGCATACAGCCGACCCGCTCTCGCAGTCGCTGGAGTCCCTCGTACGCCAGGGGACACTGAGCCCGATACAGGCCTCCGAGCTCTACTCCGCCGCCGAAGCCCGTACGCCCGTGGGCCCGATCGAGCCACCGCCTCCGTCGGCCGGCTGGCCGTTGTACGACCGGGTCCGGGCGGGTGCGACGGCCCTCGGCGGGGCGCTGGCGCTGGCGACGGTGCTGTTGTGCGCGGACCTGTCCGGCGGCGAGTTCAAGGGACGCGCGTTCAGCGTGATGGCCCTGATCACGATCGGCCTCGCGGTCGGCGCAGCCGCCTGGTACGTCCTGCTCGCCGCGGTTCCGCACAGCCGCTGGACAGCCAGCGTGCTCGGCGCGTTCGCGATCAAGAGTCTGGGCTTCACGCTCATCGCGCCGTGGGCGGACAAGGACGCCGTGGTCTACCTCGTCGGACTGGGCATGGTGGCGCTGAGTGCGGCCGGCTACTGGTACCTGCGGGGTGGCGCGTTCGCGTTCTCGGCGTTCCTGGGCGGCTTCATCGTGGCCAATCAGTTCGCCAACAACATCATCGGCGACAACGACGGACCACTGCTGTACGGCGTCGTCATGATGCTCTTCGGGATCCTGATTGCCGCCGCCGGCTGGCGTTACGAGTGCCGCAACATCACCGGCCTGCTCGGCGGCGCGGTCGCGCTGTTCGGCTTCTTCGTCGTGACCTACGTCGGGGCCTTCGCCGCGGTCGTCGTCCAGGGGGTCAACCAGGTCACGTCGAGCCTCGGCGACGGCGGACCCGCCCGGGTCACCGGCATCGCGGACATGAACAACGACCTCCGGGTCTCCTTCATCCTGACGCTGCTGATCTGCGTGGCGCTGACGGCTTTGTACGCCTACACCCACAACGTCGGCTACCTGATCCTCGCGGCGGTCGGCGCCACCCAGATCCTGAGCGTCGCGGTCCTGGCGCTGGCCCGGGAGCATCCGCTGCGCTGGGGAACCGTACTCCTCGCCGGTCTCGGTGGCCTGATCGCGCTCGCGGCGCTGATCGACCAGGCTCGGCGATCCGGCTACCGCCGGCCCACGCGTCCGGGCAGTCCGGCGCCGGTCGGTCCGCCGCCCCCCGGTCCGCCTCCGCCTGCGGGTCCGCCGCCGGCTGCTCCGCCTCCGCCTACGGGTCCGCCGCCGGGAGGCGCTGCTCCGCCGGCTGCTCCTAGCGGTCCGCCTCCGGCTGCTCCGCCAGGTGAGCGGCCACCCGCTCCACCTTCGTCGTGAGCTGCCCGGTGTAACCGGGACGGATGTCCGCCTTCAGCACCAGCCCGACGCGGGGCGAGGTCGCCGCGACGACGTCGACGGCACGGCGTACGACGTCCATGACCTCGTCCCACTCGCCCTCGACGTTGGTGAACATCGCGTTGGTCTCGTAGGGCAGCCCGGAGTCGCGTACGACCCGGATCGCCTCGGCGACCGCCTTGCTGACGCTGCCGGTGTCGTCGGACGCGGTGGGGGAGATGCTGAAAGCGACGATCATGGGCACAGCGTGTCATGCCGGTCGAGGAGTGTGTTGGTGCCGGGTCGGGAGCGCCTCACGGCGCGTGGCCGCTCGCAGCGGCTAATTTTGGGACCCGGGGCTACCGCGACCCGGCACCAAGACACCAGGCTAACGGCTGGAATCAAATCCGCCGAATGTGTCGGGAAACGACGTGAGCGTACGGCCGGCGCCGACTGCTCATTCCCGCCACGAGTGACTGATCACCGCACCACGAGTGGCTGATGATCGGGTCAGGGCAGGGCGCCGCTGCGCTCCAGGCGGGCGGTGGCTTCGAGCTGTTCGGCGGTGTCGACGAGCCGGGCGGCGCTGCGAGTCGGACCGGCGCCGTCCTCGTCGAGATGGGCCCGGCCGAGCGCCACGATGCGGGCGAAGGCGGCGGCGCGCTCGAGCGTGACCGGCAGGTCGCCGACAGCGAGGCCGCGCAGCACCGCGTCGGCCAGCTCGCACACCTCATGGGGCCCCGGCGGCTCGACGACGCCCGCGACCACCTCGTCGACCGGCGCGTAGGCCCGGCCGGCGTCGAACTCGCGGGCCGCCTGTGCAGGGTCCTTGTGCACCCAGGTTCGCAGCAGATAGAGCCGCCACAGCGCGCCTGCGAGCGAGTCGGCCGGCTCGTGCCGCCACAGCTCGGCGAGCAGGTCGAGCCCGTGGTCGTCGGCGAGGCGGACGATCCGCTCGACGATCTCGGCGTCGCCGCGATCCCGGGCGCCGCGGACCAGCAACTGGGCCACGCGGGCACCCGCCTCGGCGCGCAGGGCGGGGTCCTCGTCGCCAGGCAGGCTGTCGAAGAGGTCGTCGCCGGGCATCGCCGGACCAGGGAAGCGCGGGTTCGCCATCCCCGCCAGTCTGCCACTGCCGACCGTCAGACGGGGCAAAAGTGTCTTCGCGGCAGGGCTTCCCGTTACGAGGCGACAGTCTCGCGCTGCTCGACGGGCCGACGCAGAACCTGCGGCCGCGACGGCCACAAGAAGATCGTCATCACCGGGATCAGGTATGCCAGCCAGGCGACGAACTCGAGCCAGGTGGGCGCCGGGTTGTAGTTGAACGTGCCCTTCAACACCGTGCCCAGCCAGGAGTCCAGCGACAGCGTCGAGCTGATGTTGAACACCGTGTTGTTCAGGCCCGGCAGGATGCCGGCCTCCTGCAGGTCGTGGATCGCGTACGCGAGCACGCCGGCGGCGACGACGACGAGGAAGGCGCCGGTCCAGGTGAAGAACTTCCCGAGGTTGATCCGGACCGCGCCGAGATAGATCGAGATTCCCAGGATGACCGCGATGGTGAGTCCGATCACGGTCCCGATGTACGGCGATGCGTTGTCGGCCACCGCCTCGCCGGTCACCCAGGTGAACATCGACGTCTCCACGCCCTCGCGGCCGACCGCGACGAACGCGACGAGGGCGAGCGTCAGCGGCCCCATCGCCAGTGCGGAGTCGATCCGGCCCTCCAACTCGCCCTTGATCGAGCGGGCCGTCGCGCGCATCCAGAAGATCATCCAGGTGACGAAGCCGACCGCGATCAGCGACATCGTGCCGCCGAACGCCTCCTTGGCCTCGAAGGTCAGCGCCTGCTGGGTCAGGTTGAGTCCGATGCCGAACGCGATACTGACGGCCAGGGCAATGGCGACGCCGAGCCAGACGTACCGGATCTCGTGCCGGCGATCCGTCTTGACCAGGTAGGCGATCAGGATGCCGACGATCAGGCTGGCTTCGAGGCCCTCACGCAGGCCGATCAGGAAATTGGCAAGCATCGACGCTCCAATAGAGGTTAGGCAAACCTAACCTACGCTGTCGATCGACCAGGCGGCAATTCCGGTCGGGCCGATCGGGTCGCCGTCAGTTCTCGGCCGCGGCGACCAGGGCGTCCGCCAGGAGCGCCGCGATCAGGCCGACCTGCCAGGCTCGGGCGCCGCCCTGCGTGAGTCGCTCGGACACCGTCGCCGGCGTCAGCTCGGCCGGCGGCTCCCAAGCGAGTCGGCGGATCAGGTCCGGCGAGATCAGGTTCTCGGCCGGAAGATCGTGCTGCTCGGCGAGCTCGAGTACGACGGCGCGACTGGCGGCCAGGCGGGCGGCGGCAGGCGGGTCGCGGTCGGCCCAGGACCGAGCCGGCGGGGGACCGGTCGACGGCGCGGTCGGGGTCGGCAGGTCCTTGTCGGGCAGCGCATGGGCTCGCTCGACGGCCTCGACCCAGGCCTCGAGGTCGCGGCGGACCCGGCGCGATCGCACTGCCAGGCTGGTCCGGACCGCATCGGCGTTGCTCGGGTTGTCGCGGGCGATCTCGATGATCACCGCGTCCGGCAGGATCCGTCCCGGCGCGGTGTCGCGGGTCCGGGCGACCTCGTCGCGGGCCTCCCACAGCGACCGGACCAGGGCGAGTGAGCGCCGCCCACGCACGCGATGGATCCCGGAGGTACGACGCCAGGGCTCGGCCCGGGTCATCGGCCCCGCGTAGTCGAGCAGCGCCTCGAACTCCTCGTGCGCCCAGTCGAGCTTGTCGGCCTCGCGCAACCGCGTGACCATCACGTCGCGCAGCTCGACGAGCATCTCGACGTCGAGCGCGGCGTACTCCAGCCAGGGCTCGGGCAGCGGCCGGGTGGACCAGTCGACCGCGGAGTGCTCCTTCTCCATCGAGTAGCCCAGCAGTTCGGACACGAGGGTGGCGAGGCCGACCCGCGACAGGTTGAGCAGTCTGCCGGCCAACTCGGTGTCGAACAGCCGCCGGGGGTGCATGCCGAGCTCGGTCAGGCAGGGCAGGTCCTGGATCGCGGCGTGCAGGATCCACTCGGTGTCGCCGATCGCGTCGTCGAGCGCGACCAGGTCGTCGAAGGGGAGCGGGTCGATCAGCGCGGTGCCGGCGCCTTCGCGGCGCAGCTGGACGAGGTACGCGCGAGGGGAGTAGCGGTAGCCGGAGGCCCGCTCGGCATCGAGCGCGACCGGCCCGGTGCCGGCCGCGACGGCGGCCAGCGTCGACTCGTACGCGTCGGCGCTGTCGATGACCGCCGGCAGGGGTTCGCGGAGCTGCAGCGGCGGCGGGGCCGGCTCGGAGTCAGGTTCGGGGCCGCCGTCGCCAGCAGCTGGCTCGGGCACGCGGTCTGGCATCCGGCTAGGTGCGCCGGGCGCGGCGGCTCGGCATCGACACGACGCCGGGCGGCAGGGGCGGAAGCCCGGCTGCCGTGCACATCAGGTCGGACCAGGCACAGGCGTGGGGCTCGAGAGACCCGACCGGGGTCCAGGAGGCTCGAATCTCGATCTGGGCGTGCGAGCCGTCGTCGGCCATCTGGCCGAAGCCTTCCGATAAGACGGTGGTCACGGTGCCGCTCGGCGCCACGTGGGCCGCGTCGTTGGCGGTCAACGCGTCGGTCAGCCAGCTCCACCCGACGCCGGACAGCACCGGATCGGTGATCATCTCGGCCTCGATGTCGGCGCGGGCGAAGGCGACGCAGCGGAACGTACCGTGCCAGGATTCGTTGCCGTCGGGGTCATGGAGCAAGACGATACGACCGGTGGCGAGCTCGTCGCCGTCCACGGTGACATCGCCGCTCAACGCCAGGGCGTACGGAGCGATCCGCTGGGGTGCGGGCAGCTCCTCGAGACCGACCTCGGGACGGAGCCGGGCACGGCGCAACTGCTCGACGGCGCGAAGAAACTCCGCCGGCGGCCGGTCGCGCTCCGTCCTGGCTGCCATGGTGGGAGCCTAAGTCGCCCAGCCGACAACCGGGAGTCCGACGCGCCGAGTAGTCCCTGCCGTCCCAGCACTCGGGTCCTGGCAGGATCGACTGCGTGACGACCGACGACGCCGTAATGCTTCGGGCCTGCCGAGGGCAGCCGGTCCCTTATGTCCCCGTATGGTTCATGCGACAGGCTGGCCGGTCCTTGCCCGAGTACCGGGCGTTGCGCGAGGACGTGGCGATGCTCGACTCGTGTATGCGGCCGGAGCTGGTCGTCGAGATCACGATGCAGCCGGTCCGCCGCCATGGTGTGGACGCGGCGATCCTGTTCTCGGACATCGTGCTGCCGCTCAAGGCGGTCGGTGTCGAGCTCGACATCGTGCCGGGCACCGGTCCGGTCGTGGCCAAGCCCTTCGCCTCGCTCGCCGACGTGGATCGACTGCGGCCGCTGGAGCCGGACGACATGCCGTACATCACCGAAGCCGTACGCGGCCTGGTCGGCGAGCTGTCCGGCACTCCGCTGATCGGGTTCGCCGGCGCACCGTTCACGCTCGCGTCCTACCTCGTTGAGGGCGGCCCGTCGCGCGATCACGCCAAGACCAAGGCGCTGATGCGATCGGAGCCTGCTGTCTGGCATGCCTTGCTCGAGCGGCTGGCCGACATCTCCGCCGAGTCCCTGCGACTGCAGGTGGAGGCGGGCGCGAGCGCAGTGCAGTTGTTCGACTCGTGGGCCGGGACCCTGTCGCCGACCGACTACGCGACCTATGTGCAACCGCACTCGGCCCGGGTCCTCAGCGCAGTCGAGGGCGTGCCGCGGATCCACTTCGGCGTCGGGACCGGCGAGATCCTGCCCCTGATGGGCGCGGCCGGCGCCGATGTCGTGGGAGTGGACTGGCGCTTGTCGCTCGACGCGGCGACCGCGCGGCTCGGTGGGCGCCATGCCGTCCAGGGCAATCTCGATCCCACGGTGCTGATGGCGCCCACCGAGGTGGTCGAGGCCGAGGCGAGTCGGGTCCTGGCCGCCGGTCGATCGGCGCCGGGGCACGTGTTCAATCTCGGCCATGGCGTGCTGCCCTCGACCGATCCGGATGCGCTCACGCGCCTGGTCGAGTTCGTCCATGCGCAGCCGGTCGAGTGAGCGACGAGGGGCGCCTGACAACTCAGACGTCGGCGACGATGCGGAAGCCGAGGTTGCCGCCGGAAGAGTCGCCGGTGTTGTTGGTTCGAGCCGCCACGCGGTAGCGATTGCAGTACGAGTGATGACACAGGTACGAGCCGCCCCGCATCGTCCACGGTCCGTCGTCGCCATCAGCCCTGTCGGACTCCGGCTGCCACCGGTCCGACGTCCACTCCCACACGTTGCCCGACATGTTGTAGAGCCCGTACCCGTTCGGGCGGAACGACCGGACCTGCGCCGTGCCGACATGGCCGTCGTCGACGGTGTTGTGCCGTGGGAAGTCGCCCTGCCAGATGTTGCACATGTGCCGTCCGCCGGGCAGCAGTTCGTCACCCCATGGGAACCGGGCGCCGTCGAGACCGCCACGCGCGGCGTACTCCCACTCCGCCTCGGTCGGCAGCCGGGCTCCGGCCCACGCGCAGTAGGCCAGCGCGTCGGCATGGGAGACGTGGACGACCGGATGGTTGGACCGGTCGCCGATGCCGGAGCCGGCGCCTTCGGGGTGCCGCCAGTCGGCGCCGTCGACCCCCACCCACCACGGTGTGTCGGCCACCGCGCCACGGATGGCCGACTGGGCAGCCTCGGTCACGAACGCTCCGAACACGAAGCTCCAGCCGAACCGCTCCGCCTCGGTGACGTAGCCGGTGCGCTTGACGAAGGCGGCGAACTCCGCGTTGGTCACGGTCGTCGGCGCGATGCCGAACGGGCCGACGGTCACGTCGCGGATCGGTCCCTCGGCGTCGTCGGGGAACGCGTCCGGGTCCTCGCTGCCCATCCGGAATGTCCCGCCGGGCAGGTTGACGAGCTTCCGCCGGATCCGGGCCGCCGCCGCGGGGTCGGTGGCCATCGCTGGCGGGCCATCGACCGCGGGCGCACCCTCGACCGCGGCGTCGGCGCTCGAACTGCTCGGGGTCGGGCTCGCCTGGCGTCGGGGGCCGCAGCACGCGTCGGACATCGTCATCCCTCGTACGAAGCGGTGGTGCTTGCTCCACGGTGTCACAGCGCCGACGCTGATCCTATGCCCGCCTCGATCGATCCCTGCCCGATCGACCCCTGCTCGGCGCACGGCCGGGTGGGATTGATCACGCAACCCGGCCGGAGTCGTCCGGGTTCGAGCGCGACCGCTCTGGGAACCTTGGACACATGACGCCCGCAGCTCGATCGGGACCTATGGCCGGCCGCCGTGTCGTCGTTGTCGGCGGCGGCATCACTGGACTGGCCGCCGCGCACGCGTTGGCCACCGCGGCCGACGCGCCCGAGGTGATGCTGCTCGAAGGCGCCGATCGAATCGGCGGGAAGCTCCGCGTCGACGAGATCGCGGGCTGCCCGGTCGACGTCGGAGCGGAGTCGATCCTCAACACCCGACCCGAGGCGGTCGCGCTGGCCCAGGCCGTCGGCCTCGGCGACGAGGTGCGGCACCCGGCGACCCTGTCGGCCGCGATCTGGACCCGGGGCGCGATCCGTCCGATGCCGCCGACCGTGCTCGGTGTGCCGTCCGACCTGACCGCGCTGGCCCGATCCGGGATCGTCTCGTCGCGTGGCCTCGCGCGGGCCGGACTGGAGTCGGTCCTGCCGCGACTGCGTCCCGGCGCCGACCTCGACGCGGTCAGCGTGGCCGCGGTCGTCTCGAAGCGGCTCGGCGGCGAGATCGTCGACCGGCTCGTGGAGCCGCTGCTCGGCGGTGTCTACGCCGGACACGCCAACCGGCTGTCGCTACGTGCCGCTGCCCCGCAGATCGCCGCCCTTGTAACCGCCGGTCCCTCGTTGCAGGCGGCGGCGCGGGCCACCCGGCGCCGGGTCGGCGCCGAGCAGAAGCCGGTGTTCGCCGGCATTCGCGGGGGAGTGGGCCGGCTCTCGACGGCGATCGCCGCCACGCCCGGAGTGGACGTACGTCTCGGGTCGCCGGTCCGCGAGCTGCATCGCGACGGCGACCGGTGGCGGATGGTGCTCGGATCGGTGCCGGACCCCCAGGTCGTCGAGGCCGACGCAGTCGTGCTCGCGACGCCGACGGCACCGACGGCCCGGATGCTCGCAGATCTCGCTCCGCACGCGGCGTACGAGCTGCGTCGGATCGAGTACGCCAGCATGGCGGTCGTCACGCTGGCGTACCCGAGGCCGGAGCAGCTCCCGGCCGGGTCGGGATTTCTCGTGCCGCCGGTCGACGGCCGGGTGATCAAGGCGGCGACGTACTCCGGGGTGAAGTGGGACTGGGTCGGCCAGGACACCGACGCCCTCGTGGTGCGCGCGTCGATCGGCCGCCGCGGCGAGGAGCAGGTGCTCCAGCGTGAGGACGGTGAGCTGATCAATGCGGCGGCCGCCGACCTGCGCGAGGCGGCCGGGCTCGACGGCCCGCTCCTCGACGCCCGGGTGACCCGATGGGGCGGGGCGCTGCCGCAGTACGACATCGGCCACCGTGGCCGGGTCGAGCGGATCCGGGCGGCCGTCACGGCGCTGCCGCTGCTGGAGGTGTGCGGCGCGGCGTACGACGGAGTCGGGATCGCCGCCTGCGTGGCCGACGGGACGCGAGCGGCGGGGCGGGTGCTGGCCGCCTTGCGAGCACAGCGGACAATGGCTCCATGACGACTCCTGACGAGATCAACACCGATACGCGCTACACGATGTGGTCGGTCTTCGGCCTGCGGGAGCCGCTGGCCGACGCCGATCGGGTCGCCCTCGGCGACGAGGCACAGGAGCTGCTCGATCAGCTGGCCTCCAAGGACGTCGTCGTCCGCGGGACCTACGACGTCAGCGGCATCCGCTCCGACGCCGATCTGATGGTGTGGTGGCATGCCGAGTCGGCCGAGGCGCTCCAGGACGCGTACAACCGGCTGCGTCGCACGGCCCTCGGCCGGCACCTGTCGCCGGTGTGGTCGCAGCTCGGCCTGCATCGGCCGGCGGAGTTCAACAAGGCCCACATCCCGGCGTTCCTGGCGGGGGAGGAGCCGCGCGGCTACCTCTGCGTCTACCCGTTCGTCCGGTCGTACGAGTGGTACCTGCTGCCGGACTCCGAGCGGCGCGAGCTGCTCGCCGAGCACGGCCGGATGGCCCGCGACTACCCTGACGTCCGCGCCAACACGGTCGCGTCGTTCGCGCTCGGCGACTACGAGTGGCTGCTCGCGTTCGAGGCCGACGAGCTGCCGCGGCTGCTCGATCTGATGCGCCACCTGCGGGCCAGCGGGGCCCGGCGGCACGTTCGGGAGGAGGTGCCGTTCTACACCGGGCGGCGCCGCCCGGTCGCCGAGATCGTGGCCGCGCTGCCTTAGCAGCCTGAACCCGGCCGGAGAATCGACATCCCGGGGGTCATGGCCCCCACGATGTCGATTCCCTCGTACGCGTCGTGACAACCGGCGCGGTGCCCCATCGCGTATTCACAGGCGACAGGGTGGATGCGACCGAGGGGATCCGGGATGACGACCGATGTGGACTGGCACGAGCTGATCGACCGGTCGTTCGGCGACGGCCCGGGGCATCGGCCGGTCGAGCAGCGGCTGGCCGCCGGCCGACGGGCACTCCGGCGACGCCGGATCGTGGTCGGCGCTGCGGCCGTGGCGCTGACCGTGGCGGCCGGCAGTGTCGCCATGGCGGCCCAGCCGTCCGATCCGCGTTCGGTCTCGCCGGTCGTCGAGCAGCCCGACAACCGTCCGGATCCGCCGATCGACCTGGTGGCCTGGACCGGCTCCGAATGGCAGGTCGCGCCGGAGTGGACCGTCGACCAGAGGATCCCGAACCCGATGGGCTACGAGCTGCCCAAGCGATCGGTGGCGCTGGAGATCCACAACGGATCGGTTCATCGGTTCGTGCTGGCGACGGCCGACCCGAGCGGCAGCACCGTCCATTCCACGCTGGTCCCGGACGGAACGCTCCTCGAGGACTGGCTGGTGGCCGCGAAGCAGGACCTCGGCGGCAGGTGGCAGCCGGATCCGGTCTCCTTCGGCGCCGGCGAGACGCTGGTCGCGGCCGACGGGGTCACGATCCTGGACCAGCTGCCGCACCCGAACCTGCCGGCGAACTTCGCATCCGATGGCGAGCGCACCGCCGCTGCGCAGATCGACGACCACGGCCAGGAGACCTTCGTCCTCGTCCGGGAGGTCGACGGCCAGGTGCAGGTGATCCCCTTCACGGGCCACTTCGACTCGCTCCAGGCATTCGTTCGCTTCGCCGGGCAGCAGTACGACAGTGGGGAGGGCCTGCTGTGACGCGCGAGGATCGGGAGGCCGCGTACGTCGACTATGTGGTCTCCCGACAGGGCTATCTGCGCCGGATCGCGTACGCCCTTTGCGGTGACTGGGATCGGGCCGACGACTTGCTCCAGAGCGCGTTGGTCAAGCTCTATGTCGCCTGGCCGCGGGTGCATCGTGACGGCCGCGAGGACGCCTATGCCCGCCAGATCCTGGTGCGGACGAACATCGACGCGCATCGGCGCGCCTGGCATCGGGAGCAGCCCGGGCTGGAGGGACACGACGAGGCGACCCCTGATCCGACCACCGTCGTCTCGGAGCGGTCGGAGCTGTTCGAGGCGTTGCAGCGGCTGCCGGAGATGCAGCGGAAGGTCGTCCTGTTTCGGCACTGGCTGGATCTGTCGGTCGAGCAGACCGCAGCCGAGTTGGGCATCGGCGCCGGCACGGTCAAGAGCCACACGTCGCGAGGGCTCGCGGCGCTCCAGGCCGCCCTCGCCGGCACCGTCTGACTCGACCGGAGAATCGACATCCCGGGGGCCCGGACCCCCACGATGTCGGTTCCCTCGTCCGCTAGTCGGCCGGCGCCTGGGACGTCTCCGTGGGCTCCGACGTGGCCTCCGCTTCGTCCGGCTCCAGCGTCAGCGAGATCGAGTTGATGCAGTAGCGCTGGTCGGTCGGGGTCTGGTAGCCCTCGCCCTCGAAGACGTGACCCAGGTGGGAGCCGCAGGTGGCGCAGCGCACCTCGGTACGGACCATGCCGAGCGTCGAGTCCTGGATGTACTCGACGGAGTCGCCCGCCAGCGGGGCGTAGAACGACGGCCAGCCGCAGTGCGAGTCGAACTTGGTCTCAGATCGGAACAGCTCGGCTCCGCAGGCGCGGCAGCGATAGACGCCGACAGTCTTGGTGTGTTCGTACTCACCGGTGCCGGGGCGCTCGGTCCCGGCCCGCCGGAGGACGGCGTACTCCTCAGGTGACAGCCGGGACCGCCACTCTTCGTCGGTGTGTTGGACGCGATAGCTCACATCTTCCAGCGTAAGGCGTCGCAATGGCCGTCCGAAGTCGTCATGGCAGCGGCCACCGTGGTGAGGGCCTGACCTCCCCGGGGCGGGAAGGCCAGGCGCACCACCTGCGGATCGTGGTCGCTGATCTGGTCGGGGAACTCCGAGTTCATGTGCACGGTGTCGTACTCGTGGTCCAGCTCCGCGGCCCCAGGCGACAGCAGGATGTGGTCGAGCACCTGCGAGTTGCCCTCGAACACGTAGCTGTAGCGATCGCCTTCGGGCAGCCCGCGAGGCAGGTCCACCAGCGCAGTCGGACCCGAGCCGACCAGGATGTCGGCGGTCTCGGAGAAGTCGAAGTCGTTCAGGTCACCCGCCACGACCACGTTCGCCGACGGGTCAGCCGCGAGCAGATCGTCGACGAAGCCACGAACCTCCTCGGCCTGCTGATGCCGCTGCACCTCGGAGCTCCGCGTCGGCGGCTGGAACCGGCCCATCAGAGGGTCGTCTCCGCCCTTGGAGTTGAAGTGGTTGGCGATCACGAACACGGTCTCGCCGCGGTACTTGAACTCGCCGACCAGCGGCTTGCGCGAGTTGTCCCAGGCGTCGTTGGTCGGGTCGATCCGCCCAGGCGACAGGCTCAGGCGGGCCCGTCCGCCCTGGACGACGACGTGGGTCGCCGTCGTGGCGTCGCCACCCGGTCGGTCCACGAAGCTCAGTCCCTGGTCGGTACGGAACAGGAACGCCACCCGGATGTTGCCGCCCGGCTCGCCGCCGTCGGAGTTGTTCACCGGGTCGATCTCCCGCCACTGGTACGTCGGGCCGCCGGCCGCCTGGATCGCGGCCACCAACTTGTCGAGCGTCTGGTTGGCCGCGACGGTGCCGTCGTTGACCGCACCGTTGTTGTCCTGGATCTCCTCCAGGGACAGCAGGTCGGGCGAGGCCAGGTTGTTCACGATCGCCGACCCCATGGCGGCGAACTGCGACGGCGGGTCGTTCGGGTCGAGGTTCTCGACGTTGAACGACGCGATCGACAGCTCGCGTTTGCCCGCGGGCTCGGTCGACTCGCGCTCCGTGCCGCCGTCGGCGTACGCCGGCAGCGTCGACAGCATCAGGTGGAAGTTGCCGAAGTTGTAGTCGAGGACGCCGGTGACCGATCCGTCCACGGTGTCTCCGACGACCGCCGCCGGCATCATGAGGGTGCCGAGGGTGTCGAGCAGCACCCGCTCGGGGTTGGAGTCGGCGGGCCGCAGCAGGATGCCGCCGCGGTCGGTCCGTACCGACGAGCCGCTGGGCACCACGGGCACCTCGTTGAACTGGTTGGTCGGGCCGACGACCTCGGCGTCGTCGAGCTGGACCCGCATGCCCTCCATCGACTCCCAGAAGTCGATGCCGTCGGTGTCGGCGTCGAACGTCCCGGAGGTCTCCACGCTGCCGTTGGCGTCGTCGTCGACGACTGCGCCCGGCGGCACTCGACCGCCCGGCCCGACCAAGGTCGCAGCGGGCAGTGGGTTGCCCGTCGACACGACGGTCACGGTCGGTCCGGACAGCTCGGTGGTCGCGAGGTTGGCGTTGCTGCTCCCGCCCGGCCGGAACTCCTGGACGCCGGCCGAGACGGTCACGGCGTCGCCGACGTGGACGGTAGGAGCCGAGCTGGTGAAGACGAAGATGCCCTCGCTGGTGGCCAGGTTGGCGTCCGGCTCAGGGTCCTGCATCCAGAAGCCGTTCGTGGTCAGCTCGGTCACGACGCCGGGCACGCCCGTCACGGAGGTGCCGACTCGTGGCGACCGCTGCGCCGCGCCCTGGATGTCGTGGATCCGCGCCGTCTCGACCGGGCAACCGCTGACTTGCGGCGACGGACAGCCGGCGGTGAAGTCCACACTGTTGTTGTCCGTGTCGGCGGCACCGCGGCTGTCCGACGTCGTGTTGGATGTGCCGGGAGCGGGCGCGCCCTCGAAGTCGTTGGCCGTGCCCCACCCGACGAAGTCGCGGACGTTGGGGGCGCTGGAGCAGGTCGCGCCGCAGCCCAGCGCCGTGGCGGTCGTGACTAGCGCGACCTTGGCCGCGGTGGCGCTCATCGCGATCGAGCCGGATGCGTCAGCGGGTGGCAGGTCGGTCGTGCCACCGGCGCCGGCCGCCTCCTTGACGAGATAGAACCCACCGGGCTCGATCGAGCCGGACAGCGGCGTCACCTGCCAGGTCGTGCCGGCCGCACTGGCGTACTGCACGCTCCAGCCGGTCAGGTCGACCGCCGACGTACCCAGGTTGCGCAGTTCGATGAAGTCGTTCTTCAGGGTCGCGCCGGAGTTGCCACCTCCTCCGTAGATCTCGGAGATCACGACGTCGCTGGAGACCGCTGACGCCGAGGTCAGGGGGAGGGTGAGGCCGGCTGCGGCGAGACCTAAGGCAAGCGTCACGGTCAGCGGGCGGGTACGGCGAAGTGTCACGCGTGCTCCCAAGAAGTGTGGATGGTGCTGTACGACTACCGCAGGGTCACTTCTACCGCGAATCGTCCCCGAGTGTCAGCCCCCGACACCGAACGTGTCGTGTCTGTGCCCGAACATCTGGGTGACGCGTCGGGGTCCCGATACCGTGACCCTATGGCGACCGCGGCTCATGAAATCGACGTCTCGGGGCGCGCCGTACGCGTCAGTAGCCCCGATCGTGAGGTCTACGCGGCGCACGGCAGCGCCAAGGCGATCACCAAGCTCGACGTCGTGGAGTACTACGTCGCCGTCGGTCCGACGATGCTCCAGGCGCTCCGCGACCGTCCGACGACGCTGGAGCGCTGGCCGAAGGGCGTGTTCGAGGGCGCCGTGCTCTCCACCAGGCAAGACAACAAGGGCGACGCGTTCTATCAGAAGCGGATCCCGAAAGGCGCACCCGAATGGGTCGAGACCGCCCGGATCCAGTTCCCGTCCGGCCGGCATGCCGACGAGGTATGCCCGACCGAGCCGGCGGTGATCGCCTGGGCGGCCCAGATGGGCACGATCGTCTTCCACCCGTGGCCGGTGCGCCGGTCCGACGTCGAGCATCCCGACGAGTTGCGGATCGACCTCGACCCGCAGCCCGGGACTGACTTCGCCGACGCGGCCCAGGTCGCGGGCGAGGCGCGGGCGCTGCTCGACGATCTCGACATGGCCGGGTTCCCCAAGACATCAGGCGGCCGTGGCCTGCACATCTACGTCCGCATCGAGCCGCGCTGGTCGTTCACCGACATGCGCCACGCCGCCATCGCCTTCGGCCGGGCGCTCGAGCGCCGGATGCCCGGACGCGTGACGACGAAGTGGTGGAAGGAGGAGCGCGGCGAGCGGGTCTTCGTCGACTACAACCAGAACGCCCGCGACCGCACCATCGCGTCGGCCTACAGCCTGCGACCGCGCCCCGGCGCCCCCGCGTCGACACCGCTGCGCTGGGAGGAGGTCACCGACGTAGAGCCGAGCGACTTCACACTGTGGACGGTCCCGGAGCGGCTGAAGTCGGTCGGCAATCCGATGGAGGGGATCGACGACCAGGCGTACTCCCTCGAGCCGCTGCTGGAGTTGTACGCGCGCGACGAACGCGACGGACTCGGCGACATGCCGTACCCGCCGGACTACCCGAAGATGCCCGGCGAGCCGCCGCGAGTGCAGCCGTCCCGGATCAACTTGGCCAACTGGGAAGACGCGGCCGAATAGGAGCTCTGCCAAAAAGCAGCCCGCCCGCTCCGTTGCATCGGGAGAGGGCGGGCTGTTTTGGATGCCCGAGATCAGCAAGCGTCATCCGCTGACCGCGTCGTAGAGGTTCTGACCCGGTCCGACGCCATTGTCGAACGCCGCAGCGGTCCGCGCCTGAGACAGCTCGGTGTAAGTCATCGGGCTACGGTTGCCGGTCCATGCCGGGTGCCCAGCGCCGGACTCGACGAGGCCGCGAAATCCTTTGTACTCGACGCCGGCAAAGGGTGCCGGGCGGCCCAGCAGCTGTGGCGACTCTGGAACCTGGTTCATGAGGGCTCGCCAGTTGGCCGGACGGTTCGCCGTCGGTGTCTGGGTCGTCTCGGGAACCTGGTTCATCAGGGCTCGCCAGTCGGCGGGACGGTTCGCCGTCGGTGTCTGGGTCGGCTCGGGAACCTGGTTCATGAGGGCTCGCCAGTCAACCGGACGGTTCGCCGTCGGTGTCGTCGCTTCGTAAGAAACGTTGACGAAGACGTGCCCCGTCTTGCGTTGGACGTACCAGTCGTCGCCGGCGGGGAGGCCGGCCTTGGTGGTAGAGAACTGCTGCTGCGACCGGCACTGGTCGTACCAGCCCTGCATGGCGTCCGCCGTGCGCGGCAGCGACGCCTGGTCGAACGAGCACACGGCATCATCTGCCGAGTGGCTCGCGCCGGCCGCAGGGTTAGCTGCCGCGAGCACCGCGACAGCGGCAGCTGCGAGCGATCCAGCGGCCAGCCGGCGGGATGTACGTGAGTTCGTAGTCATTTCTGTCTCCCTGGAACTTGTCGGGGACCGGGTGTCCCACACCGATGTCGGGACGCATAGCGCCGCGCAGATACATCCGAAATCGGTCGCGGCCGGAATCGATCGGGTCTACGCTCAGGGGGAGACGGGAGCCGGGAAACTGACGGCGGATAGATGCGAACGCGCGGGCGTGCTGCTCTGCAGCCCTGAGGAGTCACATGCGCGTCCGCTCGTAGCGGTATCTCCTCGAGGGGTCATCACACGTCTAGGTGTGCACCCCGGCACCTGAGGAAGGTGAAGGAGAGATGACCGCAACCGAGGACCACCTCACCCCGCACATCATCCAGACCGAGATCGACGGGCTGCCGTTCGCCTACCAGCGGTCGGTCTTACGCACTGACCCGGATCGCCTCGACGACACGCTGAAGGAGATCAAGGACATCCAGCAAGCCCCCGGCTCGATGGTGAAGAAGCTGACCGTCAAGCCCCATCCGCACATGGAGCCGGGATACCTCGAACTGACCGGTGACGACGTGGACGCAATGCGGGTCCGTGACGAGCTACGTGCCGCGCTGGCTACTAAGGGTCTAGGCGCGCAACTCGAGCTGGTGCCCGTGTGTCTTGCCGACGATCCGGATCCGCTCGTTGGTATGCCGGTCAAGCACGGCCATGGCACCACGCGCGAGGGGATCTATCTCACCGGCTTCGAACCGCCTGCCCGGTCGGTATCCGATCCCGCGGCCGGGCGGCGACCGGTCGTTGCGGTGCTCGACACCCAGGTCCGCGAGCATCCCTGGCTCGGTGATGGTGAAGCGGAAGACACGTTCTGGCAGGACGCCCGCAACGCCCCGGATGCCTGGGTCCCCGACTTCGACGTTCCCGACGAGAGTGGTGACGGGCAGCTCACCCATGCCGGCCACGGCACGTTCATCGCCGGGATTGTGCGGCTGCTGGCGCCTGACGCCCGCGTGCTCTCGGTCCCCGTTATGCACGGCAACGGCGCCGTGGAGGAGGGCCATGTGATCAAGGCCCTCCGCTGGCTCCACAAGCGAGTGACGACCGAGTTCGACGACCAGCCCGACCGGTTCGTCGACGTCGTCAACCTGTCCTTCGGTCGCTACCTTCTCGACGATCATCCAATCGACACCACCGAGTTGAGCAGGGTTCTCACCGACCTTGCTCAGATCGGTGTACAAGTGGTGGCATCGGCGGGGAACCAGCCAATGGAGACAGAGGTGTTCCCAGCCGTCCTGAGCAAGGAGACCGCCGCCCCGGGCCAGCCCGGCCTGGTCAGCGTGGGCGCCCGCGATCCCGATGGCACCCCCGCGGACTACACGAGCACCGGCGACTGGGTCACCGTCATGGCGCCAGGTACGGCTGTGGTGAGCACGCTTCCCAAGTTCTTCCACGCCGTGTGGCCGCCGCCCGATGACGCTGACGGGATCGAAAAGCTACTTCCCGACCCCAACTTCCAGGCCAGCGGCATCGGCCAATGGAGTGGCACCTCCTTCGCGGCTGCCTGGGTGTCGGCGTCGATCGCGGCGAAGCTGCTCGTGCAGTCCACGCCGGGCAGCCTCGTCGACAACAGTCCGCCCGCCGCCGGCGCTCGCGCGAGTTCCGCGCTGAACGCGGTATTGGCCGACCTCGAAGTCTGGACCACGAGCCATGGCGTCGTCGACTGATCCGGCCACGACGACGAGGTCCGAACGGCTCGCGGACTACCTCGAGCGCGCCCAGGCGGGCGATGCCGGCGCGATCGACGCCATCGTGCGAGAGCTCAATCCGCTGCTTTGGCACGTGGCGCGCTCCCAAGGCGTCCCCACCTCCGACGTGTCTGACGTGGTCCAGAACACCTGGCTGGAGCTGGTCGCGCGCCTCACGGAGATTCGCAGCCCGCAGGCGTTGACCTCCTGGCTGGTGGTGACGACCAAGCGCGAGGCCTGGCGGACCAATCGGAGGCGGCAGACCACCGAGCCCGACGACACGCTGGCCGACCTCGCCGACGAGGCGCCCGAAGTGGCGTCGGACCTGATCATCGACGAGCGGGACCGGGTGCTGTGGCGGACCTTCCAGCAGCTCTCGCAGCGGTGCCGCGAGCTGTTGCGAATCGTGGCCATGGTCGACCGCCCCGACTACGGCGTGGTGGGGGAGGCCCTGGGGATGCCGCACGGCAGCATCGGCCCGACCCGCGGCCGGTGCCTGGCCAAGCTCCGGGCCTTGCTCGTGGCCGACCCGCTGTGGGAGCCATCGTGAGCGGGCCCGGCGGAACGCACGACCCTGACGACCTCGAGGTGGCCGGAGAGCGGGAGGGTATCGACGAGCTCGACGTCGAGATCCTGGATCGAATCGCCGGTTTGCACGGCCAGCTCGATGGCCCCCCGGACGACTTCGATGACGAGATGGTCTTCGCTGTCGCCGCCGCTGAACTCGGCGCTGAGCTGGCCCGGCTCGAGGAGCAGGAACTGGTGGCCGCCCGGGGCGGTGAGGAGCGCATTCAGGCGATGAGCTTCGTCGCGTCCAGCCTGACGATCCTGCTGACCATCACCAACCTTGGCGGTGAACGGGTCCGGATTGACGGCTGGCTGGCGCCCGGCGCCCGCTATGACGTTCAGTTGCGCAGCCGCCGTGCGAGTGCCGCCGACCGGCGCACAGTCGCAGATGAGGCGGGCCGTTTCGTCATCGACCGGGTACGCCGCGGGCTGCTGCAGGTGGTGATCCGGCCCCGCGGCGGGCGGTCGGTCGTGACACCCACGTTCGAGTTGTGACCGCCACTGACATTCGCGAACGCGCGGCGGCACTGCACACCGCGGGCATCGACGCCAATGCAGAGATGCGGCCACGCGTCGCGGTCCGGCGGTTGAGCGAAGCCCTGAACCTCCTGGGCCGTCTTGACACGGATGACATCGCCTCGAGCACGCTGCGCGGGCGGATCCTGGTCAGCCTTGCTCTGGCCGAATCTGAGCAGGGACACATCCAAGTGGGCCTGGACCTGTTGGCCGAGGCCGAGACACTGCTCCCGGCGGCCGAGCGAGGCGCGCTGTACGGGCAGCGTGGCATTCTCCTGCGACGTACCGGCCGGGATCACCTCGCCGCCGATGCATACGGCACCGCGCTCTCGTTGCTGGATCCAGAGCGTCAGGCCGAAGACGTCGCGGCGGTTCGGCTGAACCGCGCCGTGATGCATCTGGCCGCGGTCCATCTCGGCCCAGCTCAAGATGACCTGCGAGCCTGCCTGTCCCTCGCCGAGGCTCATGGGCTCTTGCTGCTTGCGGCTAAGGCACGGCACAACCTTGCCTACCTCGACTTCCTGGCCGGCGACCTGCCGTCTGCCTTGCGGGCCTACAGCATCGTCGCCGGGGAGTACGCCGAGCTGGCGCCGGGCACGTTGCCCCTGCTGTCGTTGGACCGGGCCCGCGCCCTGCTGGCAGCCGGGCTGTTCAGCGACGCGGACCACGAGCTGCAGCGCGTGGTGCGCCGGCTCGGCGGGCAGCACCTAAGCCAGGACCTCGCCGAGGCCCACCTCGCCCGGGCCGAAGCCGCGTTGCTCGCCGACCGGCCCACCGCCGCTGGCCGGCATGCTGCCCGGGCTCGGGCCAGGTTCGAGCGACGCGACAACCCGCGCTGGGCAGCTCGGGCCGAGCTTCTCGGGCTGCGCGCCGAACATCTCGCCGGCACGCGGGCCAGCGGTGTGAAGAAAGAGGCCGATCTGGCCTGCGATCGCTTCGAATCCCTCGGCCTCGCCGAGGACGCCAGGGTCGCGGCCATCGTCGCGGCCCGTGCGACCCTCGCGAACGGAGGAGTGGGCGTGGCCGACGAGGCGGCGAGCCGCCTGGGCCGAGCTGTACCCCGCCGACCCGACCGGCTGGACACCCGCCTGCTGTGGCGGCTCGCGTCTGCCGAAGTGGCAGTGGCCCGCGGCGACGACGCCGGCGCTCGGCGTCACCTGTCCCAGGGGCTGGCGGCCCTGCAGGCTCAGCGGTCCAGGGTCGGTTCGGTCGACCTGCGGACCGGTACGACCGCGCACGGCCGGGCGTTGGCGGCCGCGGGTCTGGAGGCAGCGATCCGATCCGGGCGAGTCTCGGAGATCTTCGCCTGGAGCGAGCGAGCGCGAGCGCAAGCGCTGCTGCTGCCGCCGGTCCGTCCTCCAGCGGACCCCGAGGCTGCGGCCTGGGTGGCCGAGCTGCGCGGGCTGCAAAGCGCGCTGACCGAGCGTGAGATGGACGGGCGTCAAGCGGCCGACCTACGTGCCCGCCGCGACAACCTGGAGCGCTCACTGCGCGAGCACGCCTGGTTCACCGCCGGGGCGGCGATGCCCGCGGAGCGGGTCGGGCTCGGTCAGGTCCGCTCCGAGTTAGGCGACGCTGCGATGGTCGTCCAGCTGACCGTGGGGCGCCGGCTCACTGCCCTCGTGCTCGCCGGAGGTCGCGCGGCCGTGCTCGACCTCGGCGCCGTGGCACCGATCCTGGCAACCGTCGGTCGGTTGCGCGCGGACCTCGACGTCGCCGCTGGGCGGCGGCTACCGGCCCCGCTCGCGGCGACCGTGGCGGAGACGACCCGTGCGGACGCCGACGTGGTCGCGCGCCGCCTGCTGGATCCGGTGCGCCCGCTGGTAGGTGACCGCGACCTGGTCATCGTCCCGACCGGTGCCCTGGTCACCGTCCCGTGGCCAGTGTTGCCCCCGACTCGCGGTCGCCCATTGACCGTGGCGCTGTCTGCGACCACCTGGAGTCGGTCGAGGTCGCGGGTTCTGGCAGGGATCGATGCCGGCACCCGAGCGCTCCTGGTGGCCGGTCCGAGGATCGCGAATGGTCCCCAGGAGGTGGGTGCCCTCAAGCGACGGTTGCCCGGGTCTAGCGCGCTGACCGACGCGGCGGCAACTGTCGACGCCACCCTTGTCGGCCTGCCCCAGAGCGACATCGCCCACCTGGCGGCACATGGTCACCACGCCGCCGACAACGCCCTGTTCAGCGGGCTGGAGCTGAGCGACGGACTGCTGATGGGCTACGACGTCCACGCCGTCGACCGGGCTCCGGCACTGGTCGTACTGTCGGCGTGTGACGTGGGCCGACATGACGTACGGCCGGGCGACGAGTCCCTCGGCATGGCCACGGCGTTCCTGGGTGCAGGCGCCGGGACCGTGGTGGCCGCCGTCTGCCGAGTCGCCGACGATGCGGCGCCGGATGTGATGGAGTCGATGTACGCTGCACTGCTCGCCGGCGAGGCACCCGCCGCCGCGTTGGCCACTGCAGAGGACAACCCGGGCTTCGTGTGCTTCGGCGCTGGCTGAGAACCGAATCTGGCGACGTCGGTATCTTGGCCGGATGACCGCGCGGCCCAGCGGCGACTCGCCACGGACGAGCGCGTTCGCGTGGCTGTCTGGCACCCGTCCAGATGGTCCCTGGATGATCCGAAGCGGGGCACGATGACACGGAGATGGCCGGTGTACGCCGTGCTGGTCACGTGCGCGCTGCTCGTCCTGGCCGGCGGGCTCCAGGTGGCCAATGGCCAGGATCGGCACGGGTTCGGCTCGTACTCGCGAGTGGTCGTCGTGGGCGTGCCGGCCCTCGACTGGCGTGATGTCACCTCGGCGACCGCTCCGCGGCTGTACGCGCTGGCCAAGGCGTCCGACGTCGGTCTGCTCACCGCTCGCGGGGCGTCTTCGACCGCATGTCCCCGGGACGGCTGGGTGAACCTGGGCGCCGGCAACCGCGCGGTCTACCGAACCACCGACAACTGCCCCGACCAGCTTCAGCCGCCCCCGATGTCCGACACCGCCCAGGTCGTCGCCGCGAACGACGACTATGCCTTCGGAGCGGTGCCGGGTCTGCTCGCGCATCAGGTCGATTGCGTCCGGACGTACGGAGCCGAGGCGGAGCTGGCCACCATCGGTGGCGACGACGTGCGTTCGACCCGGGTCGGGCTGCCGCGGACGCCCAAGCAGTGGCGAGCCTCCTGGGCGGACTGCCCGCTGGCGCTGGTGGCCGGGCGCAGTCTGCGCGGCGACACCCGCGAGCTCACGCTCCGACACGTCGATCGACTCGTCGGGGAGGTGGCCAAGGCGGTCGCTCGGGACGACGACACGCTCCTCATGGTGGTCGGCGTGTCCGACCTGAAGGCCCGGCCGACCCTGCACGTGGCCATGGCGTCGCCGGGTATGGACGGCAAGGGCACTCCGCCAGAGACCGGAGTTCTGTCCTCGCCGAGCACCGGCCGGGCGCCGTACGTCCAGCTCATCGACGTAGCACCGACCGCGCTGGCCGCGCTCGGCATCGACATCCCGAGCGAGATGTCCGGGCGACCCTTCGAGGTCACATCGACCGGCAACGATGTCTCGGACACCACGGCGCAGCTGGTGGACGAGGCACGCGCCGCCTCGGTCCGCTACACGGCCGGAGTCTGGCTGGTGTGGCCGTGGGTGGTGCTGACCGCCCTCTACCTGCTCGTCGGAGGCTGGCTCGCGGCGAGCGACCGACGGCAACTCTGGCGGCGCCCGCTGACCGTGGCCGGAGTCGGCGTGGCGTCGATCCCGGCCGCCAGCGGGCTGGCGAACCTGATCCCGTGGTGGGAGTCCGAGTATCACCGCCTGGCGTGGGGGCTGGCGATCGCCGGCTGGGTGGTCGTGCTGACTGCGGTCGCGCTGGTCGGTCCGTGGCGACGCAGCCGGTACGGGCCGGCCGTAGTGGTCGCGGCCGCAAGCTTCGGTGTGTTCGCGGTGGACGTGGTCACGGGGTCGCACCTGCAGCTCAACGGGCTGCTCGGCTACTCGCCCATCGTCGCCAGCCGGTTCACCGGCTTCGGCAACATGCCGTTCGCGGTGTACGCGGCCGGCGGGCTGGTCTGCCTGGCCGCCGCGATGCACGGCCGGGATCCGCGAACGGCCCGTTGGCTGGCCGTCGCCGGCGGCGCCACGCTGGTGCTGCTGGACGGTACGCCCGGGATCGGGTCGGACTTCGGCGGTGTGCTGGCCCTGGTGCCGTCCGTCGTTCTGCTCGCCATGGTCTCGACCGGCGTCCGGGTGTCGGCGCCGCGGGTGATCGCTGCCCTGGCCGCGGGAGTTGTCGTGGTCACAGCATTGGCTGTCGCCGACTATCTGCGGCCGACGGGCGATCAGACCCACCTGGGCCGGTTCGTCGGGCAGGTGCTGGACGGCAACGCCGGTGAGGTCGTGACGAGGAAGGCCGAGGCCAACCTGAACGCGCTGCTCTACAGCCCGGTCGTGCTGGTGCCGGCCCTGCTGCTCGCGCTCTACTGGCTGTTCCACGGTTCGGAGTCGCCGGGCCGCCGTTTGCTGGCAAGCGCAAGCTCCGGTCGGTCGCTGCGGGCGGCGCTGGTCGGCGTCGGCGTCATGGCGGTCGTCGGCAGCCTGCTCAACGACTCGGGAATCGCCGTTCTGGCGGCCGCGGGCGCGAGCACGGTCCCGCTGCTGATCGCCGTGGCGGCGTCGCTGCCGGCCCCCCAGCCGACGCCTCCGACGCCGGTGGCAGACCCGCAGCTGACGGCTCCGGCCCGCCGCCACCGGAGCGCCGGAACGGCGCCACGCGGGGACCCGCCCGTGACTTAGGAAGCGGCGCCAGGCACAGTTACATCTGCGACCTGCCATCGGCTCAGGCGGGCCATGATCACGGCGAGCCCAGCAAAGGGGACGAACCATGGGGAGAGTGGACCTCTCCCGAGCCAGTGTCGGAGCCGGTGCGGTACGACCTCAGCGGCGCGACTTCGAGCTGCCTAGGCGTCGCCAGCCAGGCGGCGGGCTCCCGACCCGCGGCGACCGGGTCCGGCGGATTCTGGCGCTTGTCGCGCACCCGGTTCCAGCTGCCCTGATCACGGCGACCGTCCTGCACGTGCTCTGGCTGGTGTTCCTAGCGAACAACGGCGGAGACCTCGCGGCGCAGGACGCGTGGGCCGCCTTCGCTCGCGAGCATCCGGACAGCGCGTACAACCTCGCCTGGTACGGCGGGTTGCACCCGGTCTCCTACAGCGTCCTCGCCCCCTATCTCATGGCTGTCCTGGGCGTACGTACGACGTTGGTCGTTTCCGGAATCGCCTCGGCCGGCCTGCTGGCGCTGCTGCTCGTCCGCAGCAACCGGCTGCGTCGACCGCTCGTGCCCGCGCTCTACGGAGCATTCGCACTGACCGGGAACGCCGTCTCCGGCCGGACGACCTACGGGCTCGGCATGATGCTCGGCCTGGCCGCCCTCGCGGTGATCTTCGCCTGGCCCGACCGCTGGCGCTCGAGTGCGGCGCGGCACAAGACGACCCGGGGCGTCATCGCCGGGGTCCTGTCCGGTCTGGCTGCCGCTTCGAGCCCGGTCGCCGGGTTGTTCCTCGGCATCGCGGCTGCGGCGATGTGGCTCACCGGCCGGCGGGTCGCGGCCTACACCCTCGGGATCCCGCCCCTCACCGTCGTGCTGCTTTCGGCGTGGCTGTTCCCGTTCTCTGGCGAGCAGCCGATGGACGCCATCCAGTTGATCCTGCCGTGCCTCTCCGGCCTGTTCGGGGCCTTGCTCGTGCCACGGTCGTGGCGTCTGGTCCGGATCGGCTCCGTGGTCTACATCGTCGCGCTCTTGCTGGTCTGGCTGATCCCGTCGCCGATCGGGACCAACATGACCCGCCTCGGCCTGCTCTTCGGTGGCGTGGTCCTGATCGCTGCCGCCTGCCGGAAACCGCGGCAGGGGCCTCCCATGCTGGCCGAGCTGGTCGGCGCATGGCCGGCCAGGACACTCCTCGTCCTGGCCATCGCGACGATGTCGATCTGGCAGGTCGCCTTCGCCGTCAACGACGCCGTGCACTCCCAGCCGGCCGCGGCGTGGACCGGCCCGCTCGAACCGCTTGTCCATCAGCTCGAGTCCAGGAACGCCGAGCTCGGCCGCGTCGAGGTCGTGCCGGCGCGCAGCCACGCCGAGGCCTCGGCCCTGGCGCCGTACGTCAATCTGGCGCGTGGCTGGAACCGGCAGGCCGATGCCGAGCGGAACCCGATCTTCTACGAGGACGACGACCTGCTCACCAAGTCCACCTACCGCGCCTGGCTGGACCGCTGGGCCGTCCAGTACGTCGTGCTGCCGACCGGCCCGCCCGACTATGCGGCCGACGAGGAGGCCGCGCTGGTGGGATCGGGTCTGCCCTACCTTCGCGAAGTGTGGTCGGATCCGTATTGGCGGCTCTACGAGGTCGACGACCCGGCGCCGCTGGCCGATCCACCGGCCCAGGTGCTCGACTTCGACTCGACCGAGGTCGTGCTCAAGGTCACGTCGCCGGGCACGGTGCTCGTGCGCATTCTGTACTCCCCGTGGCTGAGTCTGGTCGACGCCCAAGGAGACGCTGTCGAAGGGCCGGACACCGAGTCGCCCGGCTTCTCACCGGTCGTCGCCAACGGGTGCCTCAGCGAGCAGGAGCAGCCGCCCGCCACCGGGTTGCCCGACGACGACTGGACGCTGCTGCACGCACCGGCGCCGGGCATCTATCGGATCGCCGCGCCCTATAAGCTTCCGCGCGGAACCGCCTGTCCGTCCGACGGCAGCGACTGAGCTGCGACGTCGAGGCGTTAAGCGCCGGCCTCGAAGAGTTGGCGCAGCTTGACGAAGCTGTCGGTCCAGCCGTCGGTGTGAAGCGTCAGCCGAGCCTGCGTCGCGAAGTCGCCTTGCGAGAGCGAAACGCGCGTGCCGTCGTCGCTGGCGTGGAGTGACAGACGTACGACGGTCTCCCGGTCATCGGGATCGGGCTCTTCCCAGCGGAACGTGTAGACCAGCAGGTTCGGCGGATCGATCTCGATGAATTCACCGGCGAGATGGAACAGCTCGCCTTCGGGCGGCTGCATGCCGAAGCGATAACCGCCGCCGACCTGGAGATCGAGCTCGATCTCGGGCGTCGTGAATCCCGACGGTCCCCACCATGTCGCCAAGGTCGCCGGCTCGGTCAGGGCTTGGAAGACCTGTTCTCGCGGGGCATCCAGATCGCACGTCAGGTCGAGCACCAATCGCTGTTCGCCGTTCACCACTCCACTGTCGCACCGGGCTAGTTGCCTAGGGAAGAGCCCTTTCTGACAAGGCGAAAACGGCCCGACCTGGGCTTTCTTCGTTTCGGTCTCAGCTGTCGGAATCCGATCGGAATTCGGGTCTATTCACCCGGTCGCGGCCTGGCTAAGGTTCCTGCGACTACTGAATAAAGGGAGCCGTTGTGATCAATGCCCGCAAGATCATCGGTGGCGCAACAGCCACTCTCGCCGCGCTCGCCGGCCTGACCCTCGTCGGAGGATCTCTGGCCGTGCCGAGCGCGGTCGGGGCCGACTTCGTCGTAGGTGCGCCGGGGGCGGGCGACGCCTACTTTCCCAACGCCGGCAACGGCGGATACGACGTCAAGAACTACGACCTGAAGCTCAACTACACCCCGCCCGCTCCGGCGCCGGCGCCAATCGAGGGACAGCTCGACGCCACCGCCACCATCGACATGGTCGCGACCCAGGGCCTGGACCGGTTCAACCTCGACCTGCGGGGCCTGGACGTCCAGTCGGTCACCGTCGATGGCGTGTCAGCAACCGAGGTCCCGGCTCCCGCTCCCGGTGAGGTGGTGAACGGCGCGGCCTACTGGCAGGTGCAGGACGACGCCGCTCGCGTCTGGGAGCTCACGATCCAGCCCCGTCCCAAGATCACGCAGGGCCAATCCGTCCAGGTCGTGGTGAACTACAGCGGGACGACGACCCGGCCCCGTGACATCGAGAATGCCCTCTACGGCTGGGTCACCACCCGCGACGGCGCCATGGTGGCCAACGAGCCCGATGGCGCGATGACGTGGTTCCCGGTGAACGACCACCAGACCGACAAGGCGACCTACACCTACTCGATCACCGTCCCCGAGGGCAAGACCGCAGTGGCCAACGGCCTGCAGTCCAAGCCCGCGAACACCCGCAACGGCAAGACGACCTGGTTCTGGACCGCGCCCGACCCGCAGGCCAGCTACCTGGCATTCGCGTCGGTCGGCGACTTCCAGATTCGTCCGACGTACTACTCGGGCAGCGGTGTGCCGATCGTCGACGCCGTCGACTCCAAGCTGAGTGCGACCGCGCTCGCCACTACCAACGCGAGCCTGGCGCGACAGGCCGCAATGATCGACTTCTACGAGAGCAAGTTCGGTCCTTACCCGTTCAACTCCTTCGGGGCGCTCGTGGACAACGACAGCGTCGGCTATGCGCTGGAGAACCAGACCCGGCCGGTCTACTCCAGCCGGGCGAGCGAGGGGACCGTGGCGCACGAGCTGGCCCACATGTGGTTCGGCGACGCGGTCAGCCCGCGCCGGTGGCAGGACATCTGGCTGAACGAGGGCTGGGCGACCTACGCGACCTGGCTGTGGAACGAGGAGCGTGGCCTCGGCACCGCGCAGGAGGCGTACAACGACTGGTACAACGCCGAGCCCGAGTCCAGCGACTACTGGTCGGTCCCGATCGCTGACCCCGGTCCGGACGGAATCTTCCTCGACCAGATCTACGACCGTGGCGCCGCGACGCTGCATGCGCTGCGCCTCGAGGTCGGCGACGAGGCGTTCTTCGCCGGTGCCCGGCTGTGGATGCAGCGCTACGACGATTCGGCCGCGACGTCGGAGGACTTCCAGGCCGTGTTCGAGGAGGTCTCCGGGCAGAACCTGGACGACTTCTTCGACACCTGGCTGCGCGACCCGGTCAAGCCGCCGGCCGCCTGGACGACCTGATCCGAAAAGGCCAGCGCCCGGCGACCGGTAGTCGGTCGCCGGGCGCGGCCTGCGGTCGTCCTACCATCGGTGTCACGGCCAGCGGTCGGCCCACCGCCAGCCCCGAACGAGAGGACGAGTCGTGACGACCAAGAGTGACTTCCCCGAGGACGAGTGGACCCGGATCGTACGGGCGCCGTTCGTCGCGGGCCTGGCGATCTCGCTGGCCGACCCCGGCGGCCCTATCGAGGCTGCGAAGGAGACGATGGCGACGCTCAAGTCGGCCACGAACCCGCCCAGTCGGGAACAGCTGGTGACCGAGATCGCTCTCGACATCCAGGCCCAGGTCCAGCAGAAGCAGAACCCGCTCAAGGGCTACCGCCCGACGACCGAGGGGGAGGCGCCGAGCGGTGAGCAGGTGCTGACCGAGCTGAAGGCCGTCCATGGGATGGTCGCGGCCAAGGCGACCGCCGAGGAGACGGCGGCCTTCGGGCAGTGGATCGTCGCGACGGCCCAGGCGGCCGCCAACGCTGCCAAGGAGGGTGGCTTCCTCGGGTTCCATGCCGAGCGGGTCAGCAAGGGCGAGCAGGCGATGCTCGACCAGGTGCAGGAGGTCGTGTCACCGGCCTGACTGGTCCGGACCGCCGAGGGACCACATCCGCTCGTTCGACCACGCACCCGTGATCACGACATCGGGGTTCTGACCGCGGGCATCGGCGAGCCTCGATGCCAGGGCCTGGAGCCGTACGGTCAGGGGGAGCTGGACGAGTACGGGATCGAGCTCCGCGTCGATCGACACCTCGTGGACGGTGATGTCCTCGGCTCTGGCCGCCTCGCCGACGGCGCCGACCAGGCCGTCGTCGTCTGCCGGCGGTTGCAGCAGGATCAGCTCGTCACCCGACCCGAGTGGTACGGCCGAGCCGTGCAGCAGGTACTCCGCCTCGTAGCCCACGGCATGTACCCGGGCCGCCTCTCGCAGCTTCAACGCGCCCTCGCGGGCCGTGATCGCGCTCGGTCCGGCGCCGGTCACCACGACCTCGCCCTGGGCGGACACGCTCGGCAGTTGTGCCACGGCCACGTCCGCCACCGCATCGATCGCGCGCGCGAGCGCGTCGTCGGTGAACTCCGTTGCGCCCAGCCGGCCGGCGATCCTGGCGAGCACCAGCAGGACCGCGGTGCAGCTGGCGGTATAGGTCTCCGACTTCTCCCGAGGCGCCACCTGGAGCGCCTCCGGCCAGCCGGCCGTGGGCCCGGTCAGCGTGACCAGTCGCGCCGGGTTCGATCGCAGCACCTGGTCGCGTACCGTCCGGGCGAATGCGGTCTCCCCGGTGTGCGAGATCACGACGACGGCGTCATCGCCCCGCCACTCGGCGGCCCGGGCCGCGGTGGCCGACGACCACCAGCCGGCGTCGAGTCCGCACCGACGCAGCATCCAGACTCCCAGCTCGGCCGCATGCTGGCTGGTGCCGGTGCCGACCAGGTGGACCCGCCGGCACACGCGGAGCCTCTCAGTCGCTTTGTTGATGTCGAGGCTGAGCGCCTCGCGTAGTACGGCGGACTCCTGCTGGATGGTCTCCTCGAGATACGTCACGGCAGCATCCTCCTATGCGGAGTCCGCGAAACCGCGCAACTGATCAGGTGCGACGGCACCGGATCAGGCGCGGCGGTTTGCAGAACGTCGGTCCAGTCCTCGTCGGGGACGAGCCCGTCGGTAAGGGTCCCAGCGAGTCGCTCGGCGTCGTGGGTCGGCTCGAGGACGTCATTTCCGAAGTATCCGCCAAATGCCCGACCGGGGTCAGAGCACCGGGCCTTCGGACTGCTCCTCGAAGGTCTCGTGCTCCAGCAGGTGGAGGATCGGCACCTTCAGCTTGCGGCGCGCCCGCGACGTCCAGTCGACGTGGAAGAACTCCTTCACGACGTGCGGCTCGGTCAGGATGATCGCCTCCGACGCCTGGTGCTCCTTGACCATGGCGGCCAGGGTCTCGATCGGATCGCGGTTGGTGCAGCGGCCGTCGGCGTGGTGTCCGGTGGCCTCGAGCAGCTCGATCGTCGCCGCCATGCCGCGCCGGGCCGAGTCCTCGCACTCGTTCTGCAGGCGTACCAGCTCCTCGCCCGACATCGGGGCGGTCGGCGGTACGAACTCGGGGCCGAGCAGGGAGCCCATCGAGCTCTCCATCCGGGCGGCGGCCTCCTCGACCGGGAGGACCACGTGATAGCCCACGGTGTCCTCGATTTCCTCGTGCAGGCCGGACACCTGCTGCGCATCTAGCTCTGTGAGCTGGCGCTCGATCAGTAGGACCACGTCATACATGAGCATCACGCTCCTGCCTCAAGCGTACGAACGGCGCCGATCGGTGACAATGGCGCCATGCGTCTTCCGGTCATGCCGCCAGTGCCTCCGATGCTGGCGAAGGCAGTCAAGCAGATTCCCGACGGCAACTTGAGCTTTGAACCCAAGTGGGACGGATTTCGGTCGATCATTTTCCGCGACGGCGATGATGTCGAGATCGGCAGCCGCAACGAGCGGCCGATGACGCGCTACTTCCCGGAACTGGTCGAGGCGGTACGCGAGAACCTCCCGGAGCGGTGCGCGGTCGACGGCGAGATCATCGTGGTCGGCGAGTCGGGCGACCGGCTGGAGTTCGAGGTTCTGCAGATGCGGATCCATCCCGCCGCAAGCCGGGTCAAAATGCTCTCGGAGCAGACACCGGCCAGCTTCGTCGCCTTCGACCTGCTCGCGCTCGATGACACCGACTACACCAAGGTACCGTTCGCCGAGCGCCGGGCCGCGCTGGTCGACGCGCTTGCGCCGGCGCAGCCGCCGATCCATGTCACGGCCGCGACGACGGATCGCGACCTGGCCGAGCAGTGGTTCCACCAGTTCGAGGGCGCCGGTCTCGACGGGCTGATCGCCAAGCCGCTGGACGGCCTCTACCTGCCCGACAAGCGTTCGATGTTCAAGATCAAGCACGAGCGCACCGCCGACTGCGTGGTCGCGGGCTACCGGGTCCACAAGAGCGGGCCGGACCGGATCGGGTCGCTGCTGCTCGGCCTCTACAACGCCGACGGCGAACTGGCCAGCGTCGGCGTGATCGGGGCATTCCCGATGGCCCGGCGCAAGGAGCTGTTCGAGGAGATGCAGCCGCTGGTCACCTCGTTCGACGAGCACCCGTGGGCGTGGGCGCGTCAGGAGGAGGGCGCTCGTACCCCGCGCGCGGGTGAGACCAGCCGCTGGAACACCGGCAAAGACTTGTCGTTCGTGCCGCTGCGGCCCGAGCGGGTGGTCGAGGTGCGCTACGACCACATGGAGGGCATCCGGTTCCGGCACACCGCGCAGTTCGTACGGTGGCGGCCCGATCGAGAGCCGGAGTCGTGCACGTACGAGCAGCTCGAGGAGCCGGTCAAGTACGACCTCGCCGACGTGCTCAGCACGGAGTCCTGACCGCCCACTGACGGTTCAGGATGGGTTCAGCGTCGAACTGGGACGTTCGAGTTCCGGAACGATTGGAGAACCCATGCGCAGCAAGTCGATGGCAGCGGTCGGTCTTTGCGCGGTCCTTGCGGTAGGGATCGTGGCGGCGGCCAACGCGTCGAAATCGAGTCAAGACCCAAGCGGCGCCGGTGCGAACGGCCGCGCGCGAGCACATCAGCCCGACATCCGGAACGCGAACTTCAGCCATCCGGTGCGCAACCCGTACTTCCCACTGCGTCCAGGTCTGGTGTTCCGGCTCCGCGGCACCGACGAGGGCCAGCACTTCCGTGAGGTCGTCCACGTGACGCACCAGAAGAAGCTGATCCAGGGGATCCGAGCGACGGTGGTCAAGGACGTCGTGCGACGCACCAACGGGGTGCTGTCGGAGAAGACCCATGACTGGTACGCCGCCGACGGCCACGGCAACATCTGGTACCTCGGCGAGAACACCGCGACCTACGACCGGCACGGCAACATCCAAAGCCGCGAGGGATCGTGGCAGGCCGGTCGGAAGGGTGCGGTCGCCGGGATCATCATGCCGGCGCGGCCGCGGCCGACCCAGGCGTTCCGCCAGGAGTTCTGGCGCGGTCACGCGGAGGATCAGGCCTGGCTGGTGCAGCGCGGCTTCAAGACCAAGGTGCCCTACGGCACGGTCAAGCAGTCCCTGCGCAGCCTCGAATGGAGCCGGCTGGAGCCCGGCGTCGTGTCGGTGAAGGTGTACGGCCCGGGCCTCGGCATCGTGCGCGAGAAGGACATGTCCGGCGGCAGCGAGGTGTTCAAGCTGGTCTCGGTGCACCGACCCTGACGGCGGCCGACTCACAAGGCGCGGAGCCCGTCCTGGGCTCGACCCAGCCACCAGTCGAGCTCGGGGCCGGCTCCGCCGAGCGCCTTCTCCCAGCCGAACTGCACCATCGCCCCGAGCAGAGCGAGCCGGATCGTGTCGTCCCACCAGCTCGCCGTGTCGATGCCGCGATGCTCGAGCGCCGAGCGATAGGCATCGATGGCATCCGACTTGGGCTCGGGCAGCCTGGCCGAGTTCAGCGAGACGTACCAGGCCAGGTCCGACAGTGGGCTGGCCCGGCCGCAGAACGACCAGTCGATCAGGATGGTGGCGCCGTCCGGCCGGCTGCCGAGGTTGCCCATCTTCCAGTCGCCGTGCACCAGGCTTTGCGGACTGCGATCGAGCGCGTCCAGCAGTGTTGCGGGGTCGGACGCGAGGGCGAGCAGGTCGTCGGCGACCGATGGCGACAGCTCTCGAAGCCGATCCCAGCCCTGCCGGGTCAGGACGGCGACCAGGCCCGACTCCTCGGCCAGGACGCCACGGCTGAACATCATGTACCGGTGGGCTGTCGGGAGCAGCCCCACGTCGTCATCCCAGTCCCAGTACGCCGCGTGCAGCGCCGCCATGTGGTCGAGGAACCGCCGATGCTGCGGCAGCGACACCAGGTCGTCGCCCTCGGGCACCAGGAACTCGCCGACGTCACGCATCAGCAAGGCCGCGCCCCAGCCGTTGCGACCCAGTCCCTCGGCGACGCCGACCAGCGCGTCGTCGAGACAACTCGGCAGCCGGTCGAGCACACCGACGCTCCAGACCCGGGACGGCCAGCAGCTGATGTCACCGCAGGCCCGCATCTGCCAGTTGTCGTCGACGTGGAGGTGCTTGAGCACGTAGGGCTCGCCCTCGATGACGACTCGCTCGAGCAGGGCTCCGGACTTCGAGTCAGTCTGGGTCAGCACTCGGCGCTCGGTGGCGCCGGCGATCAGTTCCTCGATCGATGCCGCCCTCGGCGGATCGGCCCTCGCCGTCATGCCCAGATCCTCGGTCCCGTCGTCTCCACGATGCCGACCGCGGGCACGTCGACACCGTGATCGTACGACCGGTCACCGGCTCGATGCAGCCACGCCGCTCCCGACGGTCGAGAGCGCTGCCAGATCCGCGCCGATCAGGTCGATCGCGTCGTGCGCCGCCGACAGCATGCCGGGGAAGTTGAGGAAGGCATGCATCGTGTCCGCGTACTCCACGTGGTCGGCCTCGACGCCGTCGCCCCGGAGCCGCTTGGTGTACTCCCGGGCGTCGTCGCGCAATGGGTCGCGCCCCGCGGCGACGACGAGGGCGGGCGGCAGGCCGGCCAGACGCTCGGCGCGCAGCGGTGCCGCGTACGGCGTGACCGGATGCCCGGCGAGATACTGCTCGCGCATCCACACCTCGCCGCTGGCGGTGAGGAAGACCCCGTCGAACCGGCGGTGCGACTCGGAGTCGTTGTCGAAGTCGAGCGAGGGGTAGCACAGGATCTGCCGCATGGGCAGCGGGTGCCCGCGGTCCCGCGCCAGCAGGCAGGCGCCGGCCACCAGAGCCGCCCCGGCGCTCTGGCCACCGGCGGCGACCTCGCCGTTGCCCCGTATCTCCTCGCCGTTCGCGAGCAGCCACTGCAGGGCGTCGTAGGTGTCGTGCAGGCCGGCCGGGTACGGATGCTCCGGCGCCAGTCGGTAGTCGAGTGACAGCACGGTCGCCTCGGCCCGGACCGCGATGCCGGCGCACACCGTGGCGATGTCGGGGATCGCACCGCCGACGAAGCCGCCGCCGTGCAGCCACAAGATGAGCGGCTGCCGATCCTCGTCGCCGCCGCGATAGAGCCGGACCCGTCGCGGTTCGCCGCGCAGCGGCAGGTACAGGTCGGTCTGACGGGCTCGCGGATCGGGCACCCCGGCGTACTCGGGATCCGGTGGGCTGACCCGGCTTGCGACCAGCTCGTCGTACGGGATACCGCCATCCTGGTCGCCGATCTGGGCGAGCAGCGCGTCGGTCTCGGCCGCGAAGCCGGGCTCGTCGACCAGGCGGCTGTCCGGCGGCATCATGCGGTCAGCCAGCCGATCTCGTCGAGGTGGATGGCGGCGTGGACGTAGGCGGGCTTGCCCGGAACGGTCATCGCATACTGCGCGAGCGAGCCGACGCCGGACTCAGCGGCTTCCCACTGTGCGTCGGGGTAGCTCTGGACCTCGGTCAGCAGCGCGTCACGCGTGCTGAGGAGCCGATGGATCAGTAGGGACGCCGGCAGCTCGCGGCCGGCCATCACACCGGCGCGATTGAGCATCCGGCCGGCCTCGGGGGTCTCCCAGCGGGAGTCGGGGCTCCAGTGCTCACGCCCGGCCCGGGCCTCGGTGAGCACGGCCAGGCCGATCTCGTCCCACATCAGCACGTGCGCGAGCAGGTCGTGCAGCGACTCGCAGAAGTCGCCGAGTGGTCCCGACTCGAGCCGGTACTCCGCGGCGAGCTCCTCCGGCGACCGGCCCTCGAGGCGATCCAGCAGGAGTTCGTGGTCGGTCTTGATCCGACGGGCAGCCTCGCTCGTCGGCAACGTCAAGGTTGTCGTCATGTCGCCAGAGTTCCGACGGGCCAGCGACGGCACCAGCCGACTGACCGATCTGGTCAGCCGTCCGCGCTGGGGAGGCGGCACGAGCGACACTCACCACGGCAGGTTGTCACTCCGCATGGGGTGCAACCCGTGGTGAGTGCGGTTTCCCATGAGCTCATGGGAAACCGGACCGTCGTCGGTCAGCGCAGCAGGAGCAGCATCACCTCGTCGCCGAGGCCGCGCACCGCGTCGTGGTCGAGTTCGTACTGGACGAACCGACCACGCCGGGTGGTTCGGGCCAGCCCCGCCGCGGCCAGGGCGCGCAGGTGCCGATTGACCAGGGTGGCGTCCATGCGCCACAGGGTGGCGATCTCACCGGCGGTCCGCGGCTCGGTCGCGATCGCCCGCGCCACCTCGAGCCGGCCGTGATGGGCCAGGGTGGTGAGTCGCGTCATCACCTCGGGCACGCTGTCGACCTCGCCCGGGCGCAGGTGTCGCTCGGCCGGGCAGATCAGCAGCAGCGGCTGACCCGGCACGTTCGCGACATAGACGTGCGGCCAGACGAACTGGCTCAGTGCCACGGCCAGCCCGCGCCTCGCGACGTCGTGCCGTGCGCTTTGGACCTTCGCGATCACGATGCCGTTGTCGTTGGCCGTGGCGGTGATCGCCGGATCGAGGGTCGCCAGGGCCTTCGCGACGCTGCCGGTGGTGGTCAGCTGGCGGCTGAATCGGCGGGTGGCGGTTCGCACGATCGGCTCGACGCGTGTCCACTCGGCTTCGAACCAGGTCGACCAGGTGTCGGCGAGGAAGTCGAGGAACTCCGACACACCGTCCGGCGGCCGCTCGATCAGCAGGTCGACCCGCTCGGTCACCGCAGCGTCCCGCGCCCGCGACCACCGGCGGGCCAGATCCAGGTCGCCCGCTCTCGTGATCGGCCGGAGCAGCTGGGCGGCGAGCCGATGCGGTGGCAGCGCCCGAAGCTCCGCCAGCGCGGTGTCGAAGTCGGCCGTGTCGGGGGAGAGGAACGGCGCCGCCCGGATCGCCTGGCTGGTCCAGGCCCATGCGGCCGTGCGCCGGGCCAGGGCGGGACCGAGGCGGGATCGCACCTCGTCGGCCCACCGGTCGGCTTGATGGTGCGCGGGGTCTGACAGGGCATGCAGGGCGGAGCCCATCTCGACCAGCGGCGAGACGACGGTGACCGGCCGGCCGGTCGACAAGACCCGTAGTCCGGCGACGGTGATCGGCATGCCTGCGGCCTCGGTTCGTCTCGTGACGGCCCCCGGAGCATTGTCCTGCGCGGGCCTCGTACGCCGTCGGCGGCAGGCCGTCACGATCGGTAACGGAGTCGTTATCTAAGGGTGAGAACCGGCATTCTCATCCTCGTCGGCGTCTCGCACGATCGAACGAGGATCGAACCGAGGAGGCCCGCGGTGAAGGCAGTTCGAGTCCATGAGTACAACAAGCCGCCGAGCCTCGACGAGATCCCCGAGCCCGGCATCGGGGGTCCGCTCGACGTTCTGGTCCATGTCGACGCGGCCGGGGTCTGTCGCACCGACCTCCACATCATCGAGGGCCAGTGGGCCGAGAAGAGCGGCGTCGAGCTGCCGTACGTCATCGGTCACGAGAACGCCGGCACGGTCGTCGCAACCGGCGCCGCGGTGCGAGGCGTGACCGAAGGCGATCGGGTCATCCTGCATCCGCTGGTCACCTGCGGACTGTGCCGGGCCTGCCGCTTCGGCGACGACGTCCACTGCTCCGACTCCGAGTTTCCGGGGATCAATCGCGACGGCGGCATGGCCGAACTGCTGCGGACGTCGATCCGCTCGGTCGTCAAGCTCGACGAGGGGCTGGCCCCGGCCGACGTCGCCGCCCTCGCCGATGCCGGACTGACCGCCTACCACGCGGTCCGCAAGGCGGCGCCGCAACTGCATCCGGGCGACCACGTCGTCCAGATCGGCGCCGGCGGCCTCGGTCACATCGGGCTCCAGTGCCTGCTCGCTATGACGGCGGCGCGAATCACCGTCGTCGACCAGTCGCCCGATGCGCTGGAGAAGGCCAAGACGCTCGGCGCCCACTCGACGGTGCTGAGCGACGGCGGCCAGGTCGACGCCGTCCTGGAGCAGACCAAGGGAAACGGCGCCGAGATCGTGCTCGACTACGTCGGCGAGCACGGTACCGAGGCCGAAGGCGTCGCGATGACGAAGAACGCCGGCTCGTACTTCGTGATCGGCTACGGCGGCCATGTCGACGTCCCGACGATCGACATGATCTCCCGCGAGATCAGCGTCGTCGGCAACCTGGTCGGGTCGTACAACGACCTGGTCGATCTGATGCGGCTGGCCGCGACCGGCGACGTCAAGCTCTCGACCCAGCAGTACGAACTCGACGACGCGTTGCGCGCACTGGACGACCTGGATGAGGGGCGGGTTCCGGGCGGTCGCGCGATCCTCACCAACTGATCGCCCTACGGAGGGAGCCGCCATGTACACCAAGAACGGTGAGAGCTATTACATCGTCGACGGGCACGTCCACGCGTGGGACGCGACACCGGCCAACCAGGCCAACCGTTACGGCGAGGGATTCATCAACTGCTTCTACGACTACCACCGCAACCTCAGTCCCGAGGACCAGGTCTGGTCCAAGGAGGACTTCTTCACCCAGTCCGAGGAAAAGATCCTCAAGGACCTGTTCGAGGACGGCTACGTCGACAAAGCGATCTTCCAGCCGACCTACCTGACCGACTTCTACGTCAACGGGTTCAACACGACCGAGCAGAACGGCGCGATCGCGGAGAAGCATCCCGACAAGTTCATCGCCAACGGGTCCTGGGATCCGCGCGACGGCGAGGCCGGGCTCGCGGCGCTGGCCGAGCTCGCCGAGCGGTGGCAGCTGCGTGGCGTCAAGCTCTACACGGCGGAGTGGAAGGGCGACTCCAAGGGCTGGAAGCTCACCGACCCCTGGTCCTACCGCTACCTGGAGAAGTGCCAGGACCTCGGCATCACCAACATCCACATCCACAAGGGCCCGACGATCTGGCCGCTCAACCGGGACGCCTTCGACGTTGCCGACGTGGACGACGTGGCGACGGCCTTCCCCGAGCTCAACTTCATCGTCGAGCACGTCGGACTGCCCCGGCTGGAGGACTTCTGCTGGATAGCGACCCAGGAGCCGAACGTGTACGGCGGGCTCGCCGTCGCGATGCCGTTCATCCACACTCGGCCGCGCTACTTCGCGCAGATCGTCGGCGAGCTCCTGTACTGGATCGGGGAGGACCGGATCAGCTTCGCCAGCGACTACGCGATCTGGACCCCGGGCTGGCTGATCGAGCGGTTCGTCGACTTCTCCATCCCGGAGGACATGACCGAGTACCCCGCGCTGACGACCGACGTCAAGAAGAAGATCCTCGGCCTCAACATGGCCCGGCTCTACGACATCGACGTGCCCGAGCAACTGCGGCTGCCGGAGTCAGTGACCGGAGCCGTCGGCGCCGAGCCGGAGCCGGTGGCCTGATGGCAGTCGGTGTCGCGTCCGACCAGGTGCTCGCGGTGCGTCGGGCGCTGGACACGGTGCGCGATCCCGAGCTTGACGAGTCGATCGTGCGCCTCGACTTCGTCGCTTCGGTGCAGGTCGACGGTGGGAGGGTGACCGTCGAACTTCGGCTGCCGACGTACTTCTGCGCACCGAACTTCGCCTATCTCATGGTGGCCGACGCCTACGACGCGGTGGTCGCGGTGCCCGGTGTGGAGCGGGCCGTGATCCGGCTGATCGACCACTTCGCGTCCGACGAGATCAACGCGGGGGTCGCCGACGGCCGTGGGTTCGCCGGCTCGTTCCCCGGTCTTGCCGACGACGAGCTGGCCGAGCTGCGCCTGACCTTCCGGCGCAAGGCGCATCGGGCCGGGCAGGAGCGCTGCGCGTCCGGCCTGGTCGCGTCCGGGTGGAGCGTGTCCGATCTCGCGGCCGGCACGCTTGGCGACCTGCCGCCGGGGCTCGATCTCGACCGGCTCCGCCGGCGCCGGGACGAGTTGGGTCTGCCAGCGTCCGACGACGCGCCGTTGCTGGTCGACGACGACGGTGAGCCGATCACCGAGATCGACCTTCCGGCCCAGCTGCGGTTCGCCCGGACTACGCGGATCAGCATCGAGGGCAACGCGGCGCTGTGCCGGGGGCTGCTCCAGGTGCGCTACGGGGGCGACGAGGCGGTCGCGGGGTGACCTCGCCGACGACCGGACGCTCGACCGGGGCCAGGCTCAACGGCCGTCTGAGAGAATCGGTCCTTGTGACGCCCCATACCGAGCCGACGCAGACGCAGCCGCCGGTTGCCGGGACGATCCAGTCGGTGTCGAGGGCGTTGCGGGCGATCGAGTTCGTCGCCGCCAGCCCGGAGGGTGTGACGGCCAAGCAGATCGGCGCCCATCTCGATCTGGCGGTGCCGTCGACGTACCACCTGCTGGCCACCCTGATCGAGTCCGGCTACGTCATCCATCTGGCCCATCTGCACCGGTATGCCCTGGGTTATCGCGTACGGCTGCTGGAGCAGGGGCTCGAACGGCAGTTGCAGGTGCCGACTCAGATCGCCGACGCCATCCGACGGCTGCATGTCGAGGCCGACGCGGCGGCGTACTACGCGGTCTACCGCGAGGTCGACGTGGTCATCGCCCATGTCGTCGACTCCGAGCGACGGCCGCGGGTTCGGGTGCTCGACGTGGGCTTCCACGGGGCGACGCATGCCACCGCCTTCGGCAAGGTGATGCTGGCCGCGATGACGTCCGAGGACCGGGACAACTACCTGGCGCGTGTCGGCCTGCGGCGGTGCACCGACAACACGATCGTCGATCGCAACGTGCTCGAGGTGCATCTGGAGCAGGTACGCAAGTCGGGCGTGGCGTTGGAGGTCGGCGAGTTCCAGAAGGGGCTGTCGTGCCTCGCGGCTCCGGTGCTGTCGCCAGCCGGAGCGGTCGTCGCCTCGGTCGCGATCTCGCTGCCCTCGCCGGACTTCGCGGTCCGTCGATGGGAGCTGGAGCGAGCCGTCAGGCACGGGGCCCTGGTCGCCACCCGGGCGGTCAGTCGTGGCGGACCGTCGCCGTCCGACCGCCGCTGATCCCTGCCGTTGGGACCGATGAGTTTCGGCGCCGTCGGTGGTCCATAGACGTGACGGCGCTGTGCGGGCGTCGGGATCGAGGAGCAGCACAGTGAACACCGCGACGGGCAAGTCCGAGCCGGCCATCAAACGCACTACAGGACGCGACCGCGAGGAGTGGTTCGAGGCCCTTGACGGCTGGGGTGCCGTCGGGCGGCCGTACCGGGAGATCTTCGGGTGGCTCACGACCGAGCATGGTCTCAGCGACTGGTGGGCCCAGAAGATCATCGTCGAGTATGAGCAGGCGCGTGGCGTCCGCGACCCGGGCAGTCGCGGCGACGGCACGTACACGGTGACTGCCAGCAAGTCGATCGCCGCGCCGGCCGAGCGGGTCTTCGAGGCGGTCGTCGACCCGGACGTACGGGCGCGCTGGCTGCCCGACCTGGCGCTTCGCGAGCGTACGTCGCGACCGAGCCGCTCCGCCCGGTTCGACTGCGGCGACGACGGCGAGCGGGTCAACGTCACGATCGACTCGACGGGGGAGTCCCGGTGTCAGATCGGAGTCGAGCACGCCCGCCTCGCGTCCACCGGCGCCGCCGACACGGCCAAAGCCGCCTGGCGGGGCCGTCTCGCCGCCCTCAAGGCCCTGCTCGAGACTAGCCGCCCCCGCTGAGCGTGACATTTCTGCAGACAATCCGAGCATCGCGTGGCAGATACGTCACGCTCACAGGTGGCCGAGGGCGTGGGTGAGCGCAGGTGCGAGATCGCCCTGGCCCCCGACCACCACGTCGTCGAGCTCGAGCCAGCGGGCCATCAGCCGCAACTCGGCAGCCAGCTCCGCCGCGATCTCGTCATGGGCCGAGTCGCCCTCGGCGTTGACAGTGGGGACCAGCAGGGCCGACGCGGCGCGATCGGACTTGAGATCCACCCGGGCGACCAGCCGATCGCCGAGCAGGAACGGCAGCACGTAGTAGCCGTGCACCCGCTCGGCCGCCGGGGTGTAGATGCTGATCCGGTAGTGGAAGCCGAACAGGTGCTCGGTCCGGTCCCGGTTCCAGATCAGTGAGTCGAACGGCGACAGCAGCGCGCGGGCCGGCACCCGATGCGCCTCGCGGGCGTCCGACCACAGGTAGCTCTGCTGGGACACGCCCTCGACCTGGACCGGCACCAGGTCGCCGGCCTCGACCAGCTCGGCGATCCGCGGCTGCATAACGGTCTTGGGGAGCGTGATGTAGCCGCCGGACACGCCGCAGAGCTCCCGTGCCGTCGCCACTCCCGATGCGCGGGCGGCGATCCGGATCAGCTCCCGCTGCGCCTCCTCGGCGGTCGGCTCCGGCTTGGCGAGTACGTCGGCGGGCAGCACCCGCTCGGCGAGGTCGTACAGCCGCTCGAAGTTGCGCCGCCCCGCGATCGCCACCTGTCCCGTGCTGAACAGGTACTCGATCGCGATCTTGGCGTCCTGCCAGTTCCACATCCGGCCCGTGGTCGGATCCGGATGGGGCTCGCTCGCCGCGCGTCGCTGACCGTCCGGACTCGCTCCGGACGCCGTCACCGGCCCTTGCTCGGTGACGACGGCGCGCACTTGGTCGACCAGGTCGGGCCGCTCCAAGGTCAGCCGGCGCATCCCGGCGATCACGGCCCACGGCGCTTCCAGATCGGGGTCCAGCTCGCCGTCCCAGTCCTGCCCGGCGACCGCCCGCATCCGCCAGCGCATGAGCGGGTACGTCGACATCGGGATCAGCGCGGCCTTGTGGCCCCAGAAGTACTCGAACAGCTCCCGCCGTCCGTCTCCCCACGACATCCGGTCCAGCGTCGTACGCGAGTACGGACCGAGCCGCGCGAAGACCGGCAGGTAGTGGGATCGACACAGCACGTTGACCGAGTCGAGCTGGAGGACCCCGATCCGGTCCAGCACCCGGCGTAGCCGTCGTACGTCCACGCGCCCGGTCGGACGCGGGTCGGCGAATCCCTGGGCCACCAGCGCGATCCGGCGCGCCGTGGCGGTCGACATCGCCTCACCCTCGAGGCGTCGCGCGGCTGCCATGGCCCGACGCTAGCGGAGCGAGGTGACGCCGACGCGAGACTTGCGTTCGCGGCCGCGATGGCGACCACAAACGCAAGTCTCGCGTTGCGCTGCGCAGTCAGGCCGGGATCGGCACCAGCTCGACGGCGCCGACGGCGTAGCGGGCCAGGATGGTCCGGGCGATCACCGGATCGGCTCCGAGCGGGTCCGACACGGCCACCGCACCGGCCTCCAGCGCCAGCTCCTCGGCCCGCTGGGACAGGAATCCCGGCGCGATGAAGAACGACCCCACCGCGATGTGCCGCCGGCCGTCCCGCCGGAAGTCGCGGATCGCCTCGGCCGTGGTGGGTGGCGAGGTCGATGCGAAGGCCGCCAGCGCCGGGAGCTTGTGCCGACTGCCCCAGGTCCGGGCCAGCCGGCCGATCGAGGCGTTGGCCATCGGGTTCGACGAACCGGCCGAGGCCAGGACGAGCGCGTCGAGCTCGCGTACCCGGCGCTCCGACAGGGCGGCCCGCAGCCGCCGGTCCAGGATGTCGAGGAACGCGGACTCCAGGCCGAGGACCGGGGTGGCCCGGACCAGCAGGCCACGGTGCCGACGCATCGCCTGCTCGGCAGCGGCCGGCACGTCGACCTTCGCGTGGTACGCCTCGGTCAGCAGGAGCGGCACGAGCACGATCTCGTCGTACCCCTCGGCGACCAGCCGGTCGATCACGTCGGAGTGCAGTGGCGCCGACAGCTCGAGGAAGGCCGGCTCGACCCGGAGGTCCGGGCGCATGGCCGCCACGATGTCGGTCAGTGCGGTGACGGTCTGGACGGAGCGCGGATCGCGGCTGCCGTGGGCCAGCGCCACCAGGGCGGGTGCTGTCATGAGGCGGACCTCCCAACGTCGGTGTGAATGCCACATTCGGTCTTTGCAAAGCCACTCCATCGGCCGCTGCGCGGGTCGTCTCCTGGGTCGACCCGGCGGGTGCACGGCCAGCAGCCGATCGACGGATAGCCGTCGTACTGCAGGGGATTGACGAGTACGTCGTGCTCGGTGATGTAGCGGTCGACGTCGTCCTGGGTCCAGCGCGCCAGCGGCGACACTTTGACCTTCTGCTTCTGGTCGTCCCAGCCGACCACCGGCGCGATGACCCGGCTACGGGTCTCCTCGCGACGCAGTCCGGTCGCCCAGGCGTCGTACTCAGCAAGGCCCCGGATCAGCGGCTCGACCTTGCGCATGAAGCAGCATCGGTCCGGATCGCGGTTGAACAGGTCCTTGCCGTGGAAGGTGTCCTGCTCGTCGACCGAGAGCCGCGGCTGGACCGTGATCACGTTGACCGGCAGGGTCGCCGCGATCGCGTCGCGGGTGCCGATCGTCTCGGCGAAGTGGTAGCCGGTGTCGAGGAAGACGACGTCGATGCCCGGCGCGACGCGTGAGGCCAGGTGCGCGAGTACGCCGTCGGCCATCGACGACGTGAGGCAGAACCGCTCCCCGAAGGTCGTCACGGCCCACTCGATGATGGACTCGGCGGGGGCGAGCTCGAGCTCGGGTCCGTGGATGGCGGCCAGCTCGCGAAGCTCACTGGCGTCGCGCCGTACGCTCTCACGCTGCTGGAGCGGGGCGCCGGTGTCGGCAGTGGCAGTCATCGTGGGTCCGTTCCGATCGACGGGAGGTCAGCGTCGGCCTGTGGGCTGAGCAGGCCGAGGAAGTGCAGGCTGAAGGCGCGCAGACAGGCTCGGCACTCCCAGTCGCCGTGCCGTCCGCTGTGGGGGTGGAGCTCCTCGTCTCCGCAGTACGGGCAGTGGAACGGAACCGAACGGGTGCTCATCGCAGCTCGCCTTCGTCGGCGTGGGCGACCCAGTCGGCGAACGACTCGCCGTCGGACCGCTCTTCGAGGTAGTTGCGGACCACCCGCTCGACGTAGTCGGCGAGGCCGGTGGCCGTGACCTTGTGGGTACGCAGCTTGCGACCGAACTTGGCGTCGAGCCCGAGCCCGCCGCCGAGATGGACTTGGAAGCCCTCGACCTGGCGGCGCCGGTCGTCCATCACCAGCTGGCCCTTGAGGCCGATGTCGGCCACCTGGATCCGGGCGCAGGAGTTGGGGCAGCCGTTGACGTTGACCGTGATCGGCACGTCGAGCTCTGGGATGCGCCGTTCGAGTTCCTCGATCAGCCAGGTCGCCCGGTCCTTGGTCTCGATGATGGCGAGCTTGCAGAACTCGATGCCGGTGCAGGCCATCGTGTTGCGTCGCCACTGCGATGGATTGGCCTGCAGCCCGAGGTCGGCGAGGTCGGCGACCAGGTCCTCGATGGCGTCGCGCTCGACGTCGAGCACCAGCAGCTTCTGCTGCGGAGTCGTACGGACGCGGGTGCTGCCGTGCGCCTCGACGACGTCGGCCAGCTTGGACAGCAGCGATCCGGTGATCCGTCCCACGGTCGGCGCCACGCCGATGTAGTAGCGGCCGTCGACCTGCTCGTGGATGCCGATGTGGTCGCCGGGCGCCTCGGGTACGGCCGGTGCCGGACCGTCGAGCAGCTTGCGGCCGAGGTACTCGTCCTCGACGACCTGGCGGAACCGCTCGGTGCCCCAGTCGGCGAGGAGGTACTTCAGGCGAGCGCGCGAGCGCAGCCGACGGTAGCCGTAGTCGCGGAAGGCGCCGGTCACCGCGGCCCAGACCTCCGGCACTTCGGCCAGCGGCACCCAGGCGCCGAGTCGCTGGGCGAGCTTCGGGTTGGTAGCGAGGCCGCCGCCGACCCAGAGGTCGAACCCGGGGCCGTACTCGGGGTGCTCGACGCCGACGAAGGCGATGTCGTTGATCTCCGGCTCGACATCGAGGCTCGGGTGGCCGGTGATCGCCGTCTTGTACTTCCGGGGCAGATTCGAGAACGCCGGGTCGCCGATGAAGCGGGACTTGATCTCCTCGACCGCCCAGGTGCCGTCGATGATCTCGTCGCGAGCGATGCCCGCGACCGGGCTGCCCAGGATCACGCGCGGGCAGTCGCCGCAGGCCTCCTGAGTCGACAGGCCGACGGCTTCGAGCCGGTCCCAGATCGCCGGTACGTCCTCGATCCTGACCCAGTGCAGCTGGATGTTCTGCCGGTCGGTGAGGTCGGCGCTGTCGCGGGCGTACGTGCTCGACACCTCGGCGATCGCGCGCAGCTGGGCCAGGTCGAGCTGGCCGCCGTCGACGCGTATCCGCAGCATGAAGTACGCGTCCTCGAGCTCCTCAGGCTCGAGCGTGGCGGTCTTGCCGCCGTCGACGCCGGGCTTGCGCTGCGTGTAGAGGCCCCACCAGCGGAACCGATTGCGCAGGTCGGCGCGGTCGATCGCGTCGAACCCGGTGTGGGCGTAGATGTTCTCGATCCGGTCCCGGACATGCAGCGCGTCGTCGTCCTTCTTCACCTGTTCGTTGGCGTTGAGCGGTTCCAGGTAGCCCAGCGCCCACTGGCCCTCGCCGCGCTTGCGACGTGGTCCGGCCGCCGCCCGAGACGCGGGCGCGTCGGACGGTGCCGTTTCGGTGGGGGAGGTGACGGTCATCGGTGTCCTCGGGGTCAGCGAGGTGCTGGCACTGGCGTCGAAAGCCGAGGAATCGGGATCGAGGGCCGGGGAGGTGCCGCACGCTCAGCGGAAGGCGGGCAGGCTTCAGGCCGAGTGACACATCATGCTGCGGACGCGACCAAAGTCCACGTGGCGTCGGGCCACGAGGTGGGTCGTCACTGCAGCAGTCATGGCCGCAAGTCTTCGGTGCATCGCGCCCCCTGCCAAGGTCCTAGACCACTATGTGGACTCCTATACCAAATAATGAGACCGTACCCGCTGGGTGTGACGTAATGACGACGGTCGGGCCGTCCGCTCAGCAGAAGCGTCACGCTCAGCGGGTGGGGGTCAGCGGCGTGCGGTGGTCGGTTCGAGGATCGGGGAGGTGAGGGCGCCGATGACGGCTCCGCCGAACGCGGCGATCGAGACGAAGAACACGTACTCCCACTCGGCGATCCCCGCCACTCCGAGGGCGAACAGCGCGGCTGGGTTGGCCGCCGCGGCGAAGGGCGGTGGCAGCGCGGCCGCTCCGCCGAGGGCCGGCAGCCCAGCCGCTGCCGCCGGCGCCCGACCGCCATCGACGGCGACGACCACCCAGCTGCCCACCAGCGCGACGAGCGCCACGACGACCGCCGCCGGTGGGAGGTCGGGCTGGTCGATGACCGCCCACTGCCGCAGGTCGTCGACCACCCAGCGGGCAAGCGCCCCGAAGACCAATGCCCCGACTGCCTGCGCCGCCCACAGCGCCAGCAGGTCCGCGACGCCGAGCCGCCCTCGCAGCAGCAGGGCCAGGGTCCACGCCGGATCGAGTACGCCGAGCCCGAACCGGCCGTTGGCGGTCAGGATCGCCAGTAGTCCGATCGCGGCCGCCAGTCCGACGCCCGCCAGAGCCGGATCCTGGGCTCGCACCGACATCACCGCCACGGCTGCGATGACTCCGGCTCCGATCGCAGCGGTCAGATAGGCCGTGAGCTGGCGTGACATCGCGTCCTCGCCCTCAGACGGCCGGTGTCGTACGCCGGACGATCGCCTCGACGTCGACCCCTGCGGGGAGGGTGCCGAAGGTGCCGGCCCAGTCGCCACCCAGCCGGGAGGCGCAGAACGCGTCGGCCACGGCTGGATCACCGTGGCGCAGGAGCAGTGCGGCCTGCAGACAGGTCGCCATGCGTGCCGCCAGCCGCCGGGCGCGCTGCTCCATGCCGTCGAGGTCGGACAGCATCGTCAGCACGTCGGTGACGGCCGTGTCGAGCCGGGCATCCTCGCCGCGAACGGCTCCTACCTCCAGCAGCCAGGCGTCGAGAACAGCCGGTTCGCGGCGCAGCGCGCGCAGCACGTCGAGGGCGTTGACGTTGCCGCTGCCCTCCCAGATCGAGTTGAGCGGCGACTCGCGGAACAGCAGCGGCAGGCCAGACTCCTCGACATAACCGTTGCCACCAAGGCATTCCAGCGCCTCCGCCACCTGGAACGGAGTCCGCTTGCAGACCCAGAACTTCGCCAGTGGCAGGCCGATCCGCCGCAGCGCCTGCTCGTGCTCGTCGTCGGGCCGATCCACGGCGACCGCCAGGCGCAGTCCGAGCCGGATCGCGGCTTCGGCCTCGACGGCGAGATCGGCGAGCACGTTGCTCATGGCGGGCTGCTCGGCGAGGGTACGACCGAACGCCTGTCGATGCTGCGCGTGCCAAGCCGCCTCGGCAGTCGCCCGGCGCATCAGGCCAGCCGATCCGAGCACACAGTCGAGCCGGGTCGCGGCGACCATCTCGATGATGGTTCGCACGCCACGTCCTTCGTCGCCCAGTCGACGGGCAAGGGTGCCGTCGAGCTCGATCTCGGCCGAGGCGTTGGACCGATTGCCCAGCTTGTCCTTGAGCCGCACGATCGTGAACGGATTACGACTGCCGTCGGGCAGCACCCGTGGCACGACGAAGCAGCTGAGCCCCTCGGGCGCCTGCGCGAGCATCAAGAACACGTCGTTCATCGGCGCGGAGCAGAACCACTTGTGGCCGCGCAGGACGTACTCTCCGTCGGTCCCGGTCGGAATCGCCTCGGTGAGGTTGGCCCGTACGTCGGATCCTCCCTGCTTCTCGGTCATGCCCATCCCCGCAAGGAGTCCCGCCTTCGACTCCGGAGGCGCAAGGCTGAACTCGTACGTCGTCGATCCGAGGCCCGGCACCCACTCCTTCGCGATCACCTCGTCGACGCGCAGTGCCGGGACGGCGGCATAGGTCATCGACAGGGGACAGCCGTTGCCGGACTCGACCTGCGCCCAGGCATAGAACCCGGCGGCGCGACGCAGATGGGGGAGCGACCCCGACGAGGTCCAGGGCGCCGCCTGCAGACCGGAGCGGACTCCGTGGTCGAGCAGCCAGTGCCAGGACGGGTGGAATCGGACCTCGTCGACCCGGTTTCCCCAGCGGTCGACGGCGACCAGCTCCGGGGTGTGTCGATTGGCCAGCAGGGCGTGCTCGCGGGCCGTTTCGGAGCCTGCAAGCGATCCGAGAGCCCCGAGCGAGGCGGCGACCCCGGCCGATTCAGCACCGGCGACGGCATCGATAGCCTCGGTCAGCGCCTGGTCGGTCGCGATGACATCGTGCCCGGTCAGCGGCGGCGTCTGGTTCGTCGCTATGCGCTGGAAGGGGTCCATATCGTTACGGTAGAGGCATGACTGGGGAAACGGTGAGTGGCGCCGTACCTCAGCCCGAACCTCGGGTGTCGGTGCGACGCTCAGTGTGGCAACTCGTCACGACGACGGTCAGCACCTGCTTTCGCTATCGCGTGACCGGCCTCGCCGGCGAGGCTGCGTTCTTCGCGATCCTATCGCTGCCGCCGCTGATCTTCGGTTTTGCCGGCACGATCGGCTACATCGCTCACCGATACAGCAGCATCAAGGTCCAGGAGATGAAGAACGACATCCTGGCCCGGGCCTCCGACGTTCTGACCGCGGACACGGTCGACCAGGTGATCCGGCCGACGCTGAACGACGTGCTACAGGGCCGGATCGAGTTCGCCTTGCTGGGCTTCCTGATCGCGTTGTGGTCCGGCTCCCGGGCGTTGCACGTCTTCATCGACACCATCACCCTCATGTACGGCCTGGGCGGTCGCCGCGGCATCGTACGGACGCGGGCGTTGTCGTTCGTGCTCTACGTCGTGGCGCTGTTCATCGGCGTCGTCGTGGTGCCGCTCGTACTCCTCGGTCCCGACATCGTCAACCAGGAGCTGTCCGGACGGCTCGGCTGGGTCGAGGCGCTCTACTGGCCCCTCGTGCTCGTCTTGTCGATCGCGTTCCTGACGTCGCTCTACCACCTGTCGGTACCGGTGCGTACGCCGTGGCGCTACGACCTCCCGGGCGCGATCTTCACGTTGCTGGCCTGGATCCTGCTGAGCTATCTGCTGCGCTGGGTGCTGGAGAACAGCGTCAACACCTCGTCGATCTACGGGCCGCTCTCGGCGCCGATCGCGGTGCTGATCTGGCTCTACATCCTGTCCATCGTCGTGCTCATCGGCGCTGCGCTCAATGCCGCCTTCGACCGGGTCTATCCGGGCCGGGAGACGGCCCGGGCGCGGATCGAGATCGCCCGCCGGCTCCGCGAGCGGGTGGCCCAGGCCAGACTGCGTGACGCGGGGCTGGACGAGGAGCTGGACGCCAAGGACCTGGACAGCGCGCTGATGGACGACGAGATCGCCGAACGGACCAAGCGAGTCCTCGAGGACGCCCGGCAGCAGGAGGAGCGCGGCCGAAAACCCGGTGCGCGGCGTCCCTGAACCGGCTTAACGTTCCGCTCAGTGAACGTTGCCGGCAGCCAGACGGGTGCCGACGACACCGTGGAACGGATGGAGTCAACACCGGATGAACGCAGATCCGACGGGGGCCTTGGCGGCCCTGGGCTGGGACGACGCCTGGGCTGCTCAGGCCCGTGAGCACCGCGCCGACACGGTCGGCCGGGTATCGCGGGTCGATCGTGGCGTGTGCACGGTCATCGCCGAAGCCGGACCGATCCGGACCAGCTTCGGGGGCGACCTGCTGGACGCGATGGCCCAGGACAGCACCGCCGCGCCGTGTACGGGCGACTGGGTGACGGTTCGGCACTGGCCCGACGACCGTACGACGGCCGAAGCCGTGCTGACCCGGCGCAGCAGCATCGTCCGCGCCGATCCGGCTCCGGACTCGAAGGGTCAGGTGCTCGCCAGCAACCTCACCCACGCCGGCATCGTCACTGGACTCGACCAGATGCCGTCCATGACCAAGCTCGAGCGGCTGCTGGCGGTGGCCTGGCAGAGCGGTGCCGCCCCAGTCGTGCTGCTCACCAAGGCCGACCTCGCGACCGACGCGGCCGAGGTCGCCAGTGACGTCGCAGCGGCGGCTCCGGGGGTCGAGGTCCTGACCTGTAGTTCGGTGACCGGGGACGGCCTCGACGACATACGCGACCTGCTCGGGCCGGGCACCACACTGGCCCTGCTGGGCTCGTCGGGCGCCGGCAAGTCGTCCCTGGTCAACGCCCTCGTGGGCACCGAAGTCCTCACCACCAAGCAGATCCGCAGCGACGGACGCGGTCGGCACACGTCGGTACGGCGCGAGCTCGTCGTGGTGCCGGACGGCGGAGCCATCATCGACACCCCTGGCCTGCGGGGCATCGGCCTGTTCGACTCCGAGGAGGGACTGGCCGCCACCTTCTCCGACATCGAGGAGCTGTCACAGCAGTGCCGGTTCGCTGACTGTCAGCACGAGACGGAGCCGGACTGCGCCGTTCTCGCGGCTGTCGAGGACGGCACGCTGCCGGAGCGGCGCCTGGAGAGCTGGCGGAAGCTGCAGCGCGAGCAGGCCTGGATGGCGGCTCGCAAGGACGCCCGGCTGCGGTCCGAGCAGGTCAAGGTCTGGAAGCAGCGGACCAAGGCCGCGCGAAGCTCAGCCAAGCGTCGCTGACCAGCCGAGGAGGGTCGCGCGTACTCTAGGCCCGTGCAGGCCCAGGATCGCCTTGACACGGTGGACCCCACGCGGGGTCTGGTACGCATGGTGCGCGGCGCCGGAGTCGGAGCTGCGGCCGTCGTCGTCGCGCTGGCCGGCCACCTCGCCGGTCAGGGCCAGATCCCGACGCCGTCGACCCTGGCCGCGACGCTCGCGGGGGCCGCGCTGGTCGCCTGGGCGCTCAGCTTCTCCCGATGGACCCTGGCCTCGCTCACCGGCGTCCTGATCGCCGCGCAGTCGGTGCTCCACCTGTCGTTCGCGGCCGGCTCCGGATCGGCCGTCCACCATCAGACCGGGCCGATGCTGATCGGCCATGCGGCGGCCACCGTCGTCATGGTGGCGCTGCTCTACCGGGGCGAGGAGCTCCTGTGGGCGGTCGTGGAAAGCCTCGCTTTGCGGGTCTGGCGATCGCTTCGCCACGTCGTCTCGCCGGCCCGGGGGATTCCGCTCGTTCCGGTGGTCGACCTCCGTTCGGCGATGCCACGCAGCTGGCTCGGCAGCGAGCCGCCGCGCCGCGGTCCGCCGACCTCGTCGAGATTCCTGCCCGTTCCCGCCTGACCGGGGTCGGCGCGCGGCCCGTCTGACACCACGTTCTCGTGGTGCCTGCGCACTGTGCATGGCGTCGACACCAAGCAAAGTGCCGGCTCACCACGAATACCTGGTGTTCGTAGGGACGGCGACGCGCGGACCGGTCCGGCCGTACATCTCGACCCGAGAGGCACCCGTATTCGATGAGTACGTATCAACGCCGCATCCTGCTGGCCAGCGGGGCCGCGGCAATGACGCTCGCCGCCGCGGCCGGTCCGGCCAGCGCCCATGTGACCGTGAGCAGTACCGATGCGACGCCCGGCGGCTACGGCAAGGTCGTGGTCCGCGTCCCCAGCGAGTCGGAGTCGGCGAGCACCACCAAGGTCGCGGTCACGATGCCCGCGGACACCCCGTTCGCCAGCGTGCGAGCCAAACCGCATCCGGGCTGGGCGGTCAAGGTCGACGAGCAGAAGCTGCCCGAGCCGGTGCAGGTCGGCGATCTGACCCTGACCGACGCGGTCCGGACCGTGACCTGGACGGCACACCCCGGCCACGGCATCGCGCCGAACATGTTCGACGAGTTCGACCTGTCGATCGGCCCGTTCCCCGACCAGCCGACGACGCTGACGTTCCCGGCGGTCCAGACCTACAGCGACGGTGAAGTGGTCCGGTGGACCCAGCCCACACCGCATAGCGGCGAGGAGCCGGAGCATCCGGCGCCGGTGCTCGAACTGACCGCCGACGGCACGGCGTCGGGACACGACGACAGCAGTGCCGAGGACGTCGCGGTGACGGTGTCGGACGAGTCGCCCGACACCGCGGCATCCGACGACGACAGCGACGCACTCGCACGCGGGATCGCGATCGGCGGCCTGGCCGTCGGCGTGCTCGCGTTGGGTGCCTCGATGCGGCGACGGCTTCGAGAGGGAGGAGACTGAGCGCAATGACTTCGGTACGGAGGTGCGCAGCCCGGGTGGCGGCATGGGCCGTCTTGGGCATCGCCGCACTGATCATGCTGCCGGCCGCACCGGCTTCGGCACACGCCGAGCTGATCGGCTCGAGCCCGAAGGATGGCGCGACGGCCAACACGCTGCCCGCACAGGTGAAGCTGGAGTTCAGCGAGGAGATCGGCTCTCCCGCCTTCGTCGAGGTGAAGGCCCCCGACGGCACCGACGTGACCGCCGGTGATCCAGAGGTGCTCGGCGCCATCGTCACGGTGCCGCTCAACACCTCCGGACCGGCTGGCTCGTACACGATCGACTACCGCGTCGTCTCCGCCGACGGCCACCCGGTGTCGGACGAGCTGACATTCGATGTCACGACCGGATCGGGGTCCGGGCCGACCGCGGCAGCGACATCGCCCGCGAGCGCATCGACCAGCAGCAGCGACGACGAGGGGTTCTTCAGCGCTCACAAGACTCACTTCGCGGTCGCCGCGATCGGTCTGATCGCCGGAACCCTGCTGGTTGGAATGGGGTTGCGTGCCCGACACTGATCCGATGACGACGCGCGAATCGTCGTCGACTCCCGAGGCGGCCGAACCGCATTGGCCGCCTCGGGACAGTGTCATCATGGGCGCGATCGGCATCGTGCTCATGGCCGGTGTCGCCCTCTGGCTGGCCCTCGACCTGGGCCATGGCGTGCCGCCGCCGTCGAGCATCGCCGACCCCGGCCGCCTGACCGTCTGGGCAGTGCCGGTGCTTCGGCTGCTCGCCGACGTCAGTGGGGTCCTGACCGTCGGCCTGCTGCTCACCGCGACCCTGCTCCTACCGGCGCCGGGTGGCGAGCTCGCCGGACTGGCGTTGCGGGCGAGCCGATCGGCGTCGTGGTGTGCCCTGGCGTGGGCCGTCGTCGCGTTCGGCTACGGCATCTTCTCCGCCTCCGACGTCCTCGGCGTGCCGGTCTCGGACCTGACGATCAACGAGCTGACCAGTTTCCTGTTCGACACCGATCTGGGCCAGGCGACGCTCTGGCAGACCGGGTTGGCCCTGGCGACCGCGATCGGCGCCAGGTGGGCGCTGCGCAGCACCGAGGCGCTCTGGGTGCTGCTACTCGCGATCGTGGCGGTGGCGCCGCCGGCCCTGACGGGGCACTCGGCGTCGGCCGGCTCGCACAACCTGGCCATCGTCAGCCTGCTGGTGCATCTGGTCGCCGCCAGCCTCTGGGTCGGCGGCCTGGCCGGACTCACCTGGATCGCGATCCGGGGAAGCCGACGGCTCGGCATGGCGGTCACCCGGTTCTCGACGCTGGCGCTGTGGTGCATCGTCCTGCTGGGTGCGTCCGGGGTGATCAACGCCGGCGTACGGATCGGCTGGGGGGACCTCTTCACGTCGTCGTACGGCGGACTCGTCGTCGCCAAGGCCACCGCGATCCTGGCGCTCGGCTGCATCGGCTACTTGCATCGCCGTAACACCGTCCCGCGGCTCGAGGCGGCCGCCGCGGACGGCGGTCAGCAACTGTCCATCCGGCGGCCGTTCCTCTCCCTGGCGGTCGTCGAGCTGGCCATCATGGCCTCGACGATCGCGATCGCGGTGGCACTGGCGCGGACCCCCCTGCCGGCGACCAGCGCCGGCCCGCCGGACGAGGCAGCCGCCCTGCTCGGCCAGGCGATGCCCCCGGCGCCGACGCCCTGGCGGTTCGTCACCGGCTACAGCGCCGACGCCGTCGGCATGCTGATCGTGGGTCTGGCCGGCGCCTTCTATCTGGCCGGGGTCCTGGCACTGCGGCGGCGTGGCGACTCCTGGCCGATCGGCCGAATCCTGCTGTTCGGCGCCGGCCTCCTGGTACTCGGATGGAGCACCTTCGGCGGCCTCGGCGCCTACTCCCACGTGCTGTTCAGCGCCCACATGGTGGCGCACATGATGCTGACGATGGTCGCCCCGATCCTGCTGGTCCTCGGGGCGCCGATCACCCTCGCGCTGCGCGCCCTCCCAGGTCCGCGGGTGCCCGGCGAGGTCGGGCCGCGACAGGTGCTGCTCGCCATCCTGCACTCACGGGTCGTACGGTTCCTCACCCATCCGGTCGTCGCGGGCATCATCTTCATCGGCAGCCTGTACGGGGTCTACTTCACCGGCATGTTCGACTGGCTGATGCAGAACCATCTCGGCCATGCCTGGATGGAGATCCACTTCCTACTGGCCGGACTGTTGTTCTTCTGGGTCCTCGTCGGCGTCGACCCGGCGCCTCGCAAACTGGCGCCGCTCTGGCGCTTCGGCCTGCTGCTGATCGTGATGCCGTTCCACGCCTTCTTCTCGATCGCGCTGATGTCGTCGGAGACCGTGGTCGGGCTCGACTACTGGCGGCTGCTGCATCGCCCCTACCGCACCGACCTGCTCGCGGATCAGTACCTCGGCGGCTCACTGTCCTGGGCGCTCGGCGAGTTGCCGATCCTGCTGGTGCTGGGAGCGGTCTTCGTGCAGTGGATCCTCAGCGACCGCCGGGAGGCCCGCCGGGTCGACCGCGCGGCCGACCGGGCCGGCGAGGAGGAGGACGAGCTGCACCACTACAACGAGTGGCTCGCCAGGCTCGACGAGGCCGAACGCAAGCGCGAGGAGCGGTCCGGCCGGAGCTGACGTCAGTCGGCCGGCACTCGGTCGACCGGGCTCAGGTCTTCGACGACAGCCGGTTCCAAGTCCGGGCGAGCACGTCGTTCATCGACACCCGCTTGGACTTGTCGTTGGGGAACACGTCCGACTCGTGCAGCAGCTCGTGCTTGACCTGCTGGACCAGCTTCTCGCGTTCGGCAGCCAGTGCGTTGTCGACGACTTCGCGAAGCTCGGCTTTGGTGGCCATGTCGAACCAGTCTCCTTCGAGGATGGTCTTCGATCTTCTGAGAATGGACGGAAGGGCGTTGGTCATGACGGTCAGCGGGCACTCCTTGAAGGCGAACTTGGAGTGCGGAAGGATGCCGGCCCCTCCTCGCGCGGCGCCGTGCTTCTTCTCCGCCGCGATGATGGCCGAGAACGCGTCCTGACAACGCTGCGACGGCCGGTCGCCGACATTGCCGACCCAGGCGATGCCGTGGCCGTAGTAGTTCAGGTTGAACGGGAATCCGGCGACGTCCTTGTCGTTGAGCGTGTGGGCGCCGGCCGCATCGTGGGGCATCCCGATCGCGATCGCGCCGGTCACCTGGTCGACCGCGTAGTTGTACGAGATGCCGGTGCGGAAGCGGTCCCAACCGATCTGCTCCACGAGCCGTACGTCGGCGGCGAAGTTCTTCGTGCGATTGGTGACGGTGACGTGGGCGAAGAACTCCTTGGCACGACCGGGGAAGTGCCGATGAATCCGCCGCCACTGATAGAGCGGACGATGTCTCGATCCCCACTGCTTGCGGCTGAGCACGGTGAACCCGGCCCGACGCAGCTCGCGGATGATCCTCTTCTCGCGGCCCATGGGTAGCTCCTCCGTGGAGGTCCGAGGGTCGCCACGTTGCCACGAATCAGGCGATTCCCTCAAATCGCTTGTGCAGCTCGCGGACCTCGGCGGCCACCTCCGGCACGGGGCCCTCGACGACGACCGCGGGAGCGACCTGCTCGATCGGCAGTGGACGCACCGCCGCCTCCGCCGGCTTGCCCCACTCCTCGAGCCAGCCCGACCGCTGCTCTGACGACGAGGCGTAGACGATGCGGCCCAGGCCGACCCAGCCGTGCGCGGCCGAGCACATCGGGCAGTGCTCGGTGGAGGTGTAGACGGTCGCGTGGGACCGCTCCTCCGGCGTCAGGTGCTCCGCCGCCCACCGCGCGAGCTCGAACTCGGGATGCCGCGTCGGATCGCCGCTGGCCACCCGGTTGTGGTCCTCGGCGAGCACCTGACCGTCACCCGAGACGAGGACGGAGCCGAACGGCTCGTCGCCGGCCTCGAGTGCATCGCGGGCCAGCTCGACGCAGCGGCGAAGATGGCGCAGGTCGGTCTCGTCGGTCATGGAGCTCCTCACTCTCGGCAGACCGACGCTATACCTCCCCGGTGACTCAGGTCGGCAGGTCGAAGTCGTACGCGAAGGTGTGCCGCTCGCCGGACATGATCGCGTGGAAGAACTCGATCGGCCGCTCGGCGGTGTAGGCGATCCGGTGCAGCTCGGCGACCGGGATGCCCGGTCCGAGCTGAAGCGCCTGGGCCTCTTCGGGGTTGGGCATCCGGATCGTGATCTCCTCGCGGAACCGCCGCAGCAACAGGCCGCGCTCCTCGAGCCGCGCGTACGCCCCGCCCGGGCCGGTGTCCGCCTTCATGATGCGCGAGTTCCACACGTCGTTGAGCCGGTAGTAGCTGTCGGCCAGCTGGGTCGGCGAACCCTCGATCCAGGTACGCCGGCGCCGCACGAACACCTTGTGACCAGGACTCACGTTGAGCCGCTGCGCGACCCAGTCCGGCGCCGGCTCGGTGGCGAGCTCGAGGATCTCCTGCTGCCAGTCGAGCCCGCGCTCCTCGGCCTCGACCTGGAGCGGGCCTTTGACGCTGTCGCGGTGCCAACGGGCGTAGCGATCGGATCCGACCTTGATGACCGACGGTGGGCGGCGAACGAAGACGCCTCGACCGGCTCGACTGTCAACCAGTCCCTCGGTCTTCAGCGCGGCCACCGCCTGGCGCGCGGTCTGTGGAGCGATGTCGTATCGCTCGACCAGCTCGCGTTCTGACGGCAGTCGGTCGCCCGGCTTGATCTCGCCGGATCTGATCGCCGTGCGCAGATCATCGGCGATCTGCCGCGACGGGGATCGTGGGTCGTTTCGGTCGATCGCCATATAGGATTCCCCTTTGCCTCCCGAGCCCGAGCAAGGACCTTGATGCCCTGCCCCCGTGCTCTACGGTGCTACCTCACTAGAGATCGCCGGGGAGGACTAGGGACCTTCGTCACATACTGGCGACCCGGCCAGCGGCGTGGCGTCGGCACGCCGATTCAGCCAAGCATCAGGCAGTCGCGGTGCGGAGGCCGAACAGGCGGGCTCGGGTGCGAAGCGCTGCCTGATCGCGTCCGTCCGCGGCCAGGTCGCGCCAGTCGGCGAGCCGGTCCCGGCCGTCCGCCTCGCGGTCGCGGCGATCCGCCGTCCGCTGACGTACGTTGGCCTGTTGTTCCCGCCGGTCGGCGGCCGAATCGCGAAGGTTGGCCATCCGTTCGCGTTCGTCGGCCTCCCGTTCGCGTAGGTCGGCCAGGCGCTCCCGTTCGATCGGGTCCACTCGGCCGCTCGCCTGTGCTCGACGCCGGTCCTTGTTGGCACGGTCCCGGCGATCGTTGGCCTGGGCCCGGGTGATGGCCTCCGACACTCGGGCCGCCACACCGGTGCGACGCTCGGCGTCGGCTTGGTGGCGCAGATCGTTCGCCGCGACCCGGCGCTCCAGCGCTCGTCGACGGATCCTGGAGACATCCTGCCTGGACATTTTCATCTGCTCGAACTGGGTGGGCATGAGTCGGTCTCCTTAGGGTGCGCGGGCCCCGCTTCCACCGTAGGCCTTCGATCCACCCACGTCACCCGTCCGTTCACGTACGAGGATGGCGTCGACGGCCTACGCCTCATCGAGCCAGTCCCGGACGTGCTTGGCCAGGCAGCGGGTACGCATCATGACCACCGGACCGTCGGTGGACGACAGGGTGTAGCGGTCGACGACCTCGGCCACGGTGCCGCAGCCAGGCTCGGGACAGGCGACGAACGGATGCTCGGTCAGTTCCTGTGGCTCGGCCGCGGGTTCGGCGCCGAGGAGCTTCGACTCTGGACGATTCTTCATGGCGTTCTCCACATCTCGTGCAAGGTTGACGACCTCAACCTGCGAGACGCAGCGAGCCGGCGGCATTGGCAAGCCACCTCAGATATCCGGTCTCCGGCCTTAGTCGGCGACGGTCCCGAACCGCTAGGCCTTACCGATGCCGCTCGCGAACTGTCTTACGTGCAGGGCAGACTGCGGTCGTCCAGATACATGGCGAGGGAGGGCCCGGCGGTGGGCAAGCTGATCTACTCGATGATCACGTCACTCGACGGCTACGTCAGCGACTCCGACGGCAACTTCGGCTGGGGTGCGCCGGAGCAGGAGTCGCACGACTTCATCAATGAGTACTCGAAGTCGATCGGCACGTACCTCTATGGCCGCCGGATGTACGAGACGATGGTCTACTGGGAGACCGCCCACACCCAGCCCGATGCGCCGCCGTTCATCGCGGACTACGCGCACGCCTGGCAGACGACCGACAAGATCGTCTACTCCACGACGCTCGACGAGGTGGCCAGCGAGCGCACCCGGATCGAGCGAACCTTCGAGCCCGAGGCGATCCGGAAGCTGAAGGCCGAGTCCAACCTCGACCTCACCGTCGACGGTCCGCAGCTGGCGGCGCAGGCGATCCGCGCCGGCCTGGTGGACGAGATCCACCCGATCATCGGCCCGGCGATCGTCGGCGGCGGCCACCGGTTCCTCCCCGACGGGGTGCGAGTCGACCTCGAGCTGCTCGACGAGCGTCACTTCGCCAACGGCGTCGTCTACCTCCGCTACGGCGTCAAGGACGGTGCCGACGGATCTTGAGGGATCTGGGTAGTGATGGCTACCCGAATCCCTCAAGATTCGGTGGGGGAGCCGGTGCGATCGCTACTGGCCGATCCGGCCGTCGATCCGCTCGCGCAGCAGGTCGACGTGGCCCATGTGCCGGCCGTACTCCCAGATCGATCCGATCAGCACCTCGCGCAGCGAGATCGCCCCGCCACCGCTGCCGTGCTTGTTCTCGGAGTCGTCGGAGGTGATGTCGAGGCTGGGCGCCTCGGCCACGAAGCGCTCGGCGAAGGCCACCTCCGCGCGCCAGGTGTCCCATGCCTCTGCGACCACCTGTGGATCGGCGACGGCGCCGTTGAAGTCGCCGTCCGGGTCGTCGTCGGAGCAGTAGAGCCGGGGGACGTCCTGACCGGCCATCAGCACCCGGAACCCGGCGCGCTCGCCCTCGGCCAGATGTCGTACCAGCCCGAGCAGCGACATCGTCGACGGCTCGACCGAGCGCCGCGCCAGTTGCTCAGCGTCCAGGTCCGCGCACTTCAGCTCCAAGGTGAGGCGGGCGGTGCGCAAGGCTTCGGCCAGCGTGGTGCGCTCGTCGCCCAGCGTCGGACCGTTCTCGCGCGGGTCGTCGTCGGACGGCTTCCCGTCCGCGGTGAACATGTCGGCGCGTCGAGTCGTGGCCATGTCGTCAATAATCGAACGCTGCGCCTGGGGCGACAACGGATTTGCCCGGCGAGTCGACGAGCGGACACGGTGGCGTCGGACGTACGCGGATTGGCGCATGTGCCGATCGGGCCCGGAGGCTTAGCCTGGAGAGACGGACCGAACCAGGTGAGGAGCCGTGGAGAGCCACTGGGTGCTGACCGACGAGGACGTGCGGGAGCTGCTCGCCGTCGTCGAACGGTGCCGTGCAGCCGACGATGACGACATCTTCTATGCCGATGTGCTCCTCGGACTGCGTGAGCTGGTCCCGTGCACCTACCTGACGTTCCAGCTCATGGACGTCAGGGACCAGCGGTTTCGGCTGCTCTACGTCGACGACGACGGCGTGGGCCGTCAGGAGTCGGTCGGCACTGACGACGAGTTCAGTCACACGTTCTGGCAGGAGTTCTGGAACGACGACGGCTGTGCGGGGCCGCTTCGCACCGGCGACTATGCGACAGTGGTGCGGCGCTCGGACGTGTGGACGCAGCGGGCGTACATCAACACTCCGCTCGGCTCGTTGTTCATCGATCGCGGCGACCGGCACCATGTGCGCGTTCCCATGACGCCGCGTGGCGGGACCGACCGCCGGCTGCTGCTGTCTCGCGAGGACGGTCCGGACTTCAGCGAGCGCGAGCTGCTGATGCTCCGGCTGATTCGACCGCACATCGCCGAGCTGCACGAGCGTCGCGACCGGGAGCTGCATGGCGAGCCGAACCTGACGCCACGGCAGTGGGAGATCCTTCGCCAGGTCTCGACCGGCGCGTCCAACAGCCAGATCGCCCGTACCTTGGGGCTGTCCGAGGCGACGGTCCGCAAGCACCTCGAGAACATCTTCCTGCGTCTGCACGTGCTCAGCCGGACCGAGGCGCTCGCCCGAGTACGCCCATTCCTCGACGCCCAGGTCTGGTCCAGCACGGCGTAGTCGCCGAGCATCATCTGAGGGTGATGAACGGCAACTCCTTGTCCTCGTCGTATTTGGCGAGGATTCGTCCGTCGGCTGCGTACACCGTGAAGTGCAGTTCTCCCGGAGAATCGCGGCTATCGGCGTGGTTGATGACCGTTCCCGCAAATGCGAGCCAGCCGTCAATCACCGGAATCTCGTGCTCGGCGCCGTGACGTCGGTGATCACGATCCGCGCGACGGGTTCAGGGCCGGACACATAGCCCGCACCGAGGCAGTCGGCCTCCCACTGACCCGGAGACTCAACCTGGCACCCCAACGTGAGCAACGGATGGATCTGGTAGTCGTCGTAGGTTTTGGCTTCGCCCTGGAGCTTCTCCATGGGGGTGATATCTACGTACGGAATGAAGCCGCTGTCGGGGTCGGCGTAGTACCTGTCGTTGTCTACGAATCCACGATCATCCAAGTACCAGCTGTCGAGGAGACACCTCGCTATGTGCCCGTCGGTCGAGCGGAGCAGCGCCGCCAGCCGGTCGTCGGCGCGATCAGCGGTGAGCACTTCCCAATCGGAGAAGTCCCAGCCGAGGAACCGGCCGCAGGCCGCTCGAATGCCGGCCGCATCGTCGGCTGCCGGTAGCGGAAGCTCAACGCTATCGACGTTGTCCTCGAGGCCGGCCTGCGGGATGACACAGCGCTCATCCGTGTTCGATACGTCGAAGGGGCTGTAGTCGAACTCCCGCGCGTTCGCGATCAACACCGGGTCGCCTTCGAACCACGGGCCAGAGTCGTCGCTCAGCTCGACTTTCACGTCGGTGGGACCCCAGACGTTGTGCCAGACGATCGTGCAGCGGCGCTCCGCCTCGGCCTGGGACACCTCCACAGTCTGGCCGGCGCTGCGTCCGCCTGGGTCTTCGCCGCTCGCCTGCGCATTGGCGCGGACGTGATGGTTGTCTTGTCCTGCCGCTGGCGGCCGGCCGTTTTCGGGGACCGGCCCGCTGTCGTCGGTCACTCCAGGCAGCCAAATCGAACCACCCACGATGACGAGCGCGGTCGCGGCGGCGACCAGGACCGTCGTGGCGGCAACGCGTCGGCGCCTGCGCCGCACACCTCGCCGGTATAGCTGAGCGCCATCGATGCCGTTGCCAGCCGAGACGCTGTCTGCCAGCCGGTCCAGCCGTTCCCGCAGCGGTGTCCCTCGGTCGTCTGCTGGCTGGTTCATGAAATGTCCCTTCTCGCAGCCGCCGGGTTGTCCGCGATCGCAGCGTCGTCGGACCAGTCCAGCTCCTGACGCAGCTGGGCATAGGCTCTGCTTGCCCGGCTCTTCACCGTGCCCTGCCGGCATCCGAGCAGCTCCGCGATTTCGGCTTCGCTGAGGTCCTGCCAATACCGCAGGACCAAGACGACTCGCTGTTGTGGTGGCAGGCTGGCGAGTGCTCGTCGCAGGTCGGTCTGCTCGGCCGACTCGTCGGCGATGTCCGCTGTCGCTGGTTCAGCCTGGTCGGACGATGGGTGCATCCGGAGGGGATGCCGACGTGCCTTCCAGGCGAGTCGGGCCATCACCTTGCGTACGTACGCCTCCACCCCCTGGGGATCGAGTCGGCCCCACGACGGCAGGCATCGAACCAGCGCCTCCTGCACGAGATCCTCTCCGGCGGCCGGATCTCCTGTCAGCATGAATCCGAAACGCGTTAGGCCTTGCCGCCGCGCCGCGACGAACGAAGCGACTTCGTCCTGGGTACTCGTCACGGCGACCCCTCAGACCGGCAGTATCGGCGCTTGTTACATATTGATAGGAGATCCCGCGGCGCTAGGTTCCTTCGGCGTACGAGATTTCTACGCGTTGTCGGCGACCCGCACCGCGATGCTCCCGGCGCCGTCGTCGCGACGCACGGCGATGTGCCAGCATCCTGGGCCGGCGAAGCGAAAGCCGGTACCCCATTCGTCGCCGGGCCGGTCCCACGAGCTGGAGAGATGCTCCTCAGGACCCCACTGGAGTGCATCGGGGTCCTCGCCGCCACCGGCATCGGTCACCGTGAACTCCGGCGAGCCCGAGCCCGTCATGCGCCAGACGATCTTGACCTCGCGACCGGCGTCGAAGGGCATCGGCGCCATCGGCAACGCCCACAGGGTCGCGCCGGCGGCTTGCCCACGGATGTCCCCGGTGCGAAGGACCTGGGTCTGGGCGCAGGTCGGTGGTTGCATCGGCGCGGCGGTGGTCGCCTCCGGCGTACTGGCGTGCTGATCGGACGCGCCCTCGTCGCTCGAGTCGCCGTCGCAGCCCGAGAGAACGAGTGCCGATGCAACCGCGGCCGCCACCGCCGCACCGGCTCGCCGCATGCGGACTGTCCGGCTCACGCGCTCAAGTATGGGACGTGGCCCAGTGTCGATGCATCCATGCCCAAGCCGCCCGGGTCAGCGCGGCCACGATCATCAGTCCTCGTCAGCCAGCGCGCGTTGGCTGAGCGCACCACGCTGGCCGATCATGGGAACGCTACGGCGGACACTCGGGTAGACCGGGTGCCGTCGGGAGGAGCACGTCATGAGTGGGATCGCGGCACCGGAGCGTCAACCGCAGGACGGGTTCATCGACACGTCCGCGTCCTGCATCGTGCCGACAACCGATGACGGCCCGAGACCACCGTCCTCGGCGAACTTGATGTGTACGGCATCACCGGCGATGTTGCGGGTGAAGAAGAGCCGATCGTCCTTGGTCCATCCCAGTGCGCCGGTGTCACCGCTGGCGGAATCTGCGACCGGGGTGACCCGGCCGGAGTCGAGATCGCGTACGACCACTTGATAGAGGTCCGGCCCGGTCAGGGAGCGGGCGGCGACCTCTGCGTAGGCGATCTTCTTGCGGTCGGGGCTCCAGACCGGGAAGCCAGGGACTCGTGCCACGACGGAGATGGGACCCGTACCACTGGCGTCTCGGCTCACAACGGCTCTCGGCCGATATTGCCACCAGGCCACGGTGTCGTTGTCCAGCCAGATGATGGGGAGAAAGACAGATCGAGGAAAGGTCACGACGAGGGTGATGGTCTTCGGTTGCGCGAGGTCGACCACGAGGAGCTTGCTGATGTCGCCCACCCGGATGAACGCGATTTTCGTGCCGTCGGGAGACCACGCGGGATACGTGTCGAGGTGGCCTGTCGTCACGCGCTGCTCGTTGTCCCCGTCGATGTCGGAGACGTAGAGCGAGGTCGTGTCCGGGCCCAGCTCGGCATCGAACGGCGAACCGCGCCAGGACCTGACCACCATCTGCTCGCCGTCCGGACTCAACGCTGCCTCGACGGATGCATGGTCGTCAGTAAGACGTTTGGTCTGCTCGCCATGCTCGTCGTAGGCATAGACGTCGTACGACGGCACCAGGCGGTCACCCTCGGATCCGACGAAGAACACGTCGTCGCAGTCCGACGATCCGTCGATGACACCGCACGATGCCGTCATCAGCCCCACGCAGATCCATCCGCCGACCCACCGCCGACCCGCCATGCCGCTCAGGATAAGCGGGCTGCCGCGGCGATGGTTGCCCGAGCCGTTAAGGATCTCGCGGCCGGTCGCGCGCTATGACGGCTGGCCAGACACCTGCCGTCGGTCGCCTTGAGGCAGTAGTCCGATGAGCACGCCGCCGAACAGGAGCCACATCAGGCCCATCCATAGGCCGGCACCGTGTTCGTCCTGAAGCGTGGCTGCTCCGAGAACACCGAGCCACGGCAGGAACGCGCTCCACAACGGGAGGGTGCGGGAGCGATAGGCCCAGATCCCGACGAGCAGGTAGCCGACCGCGATCAGGAGGAAGCCGAGCAGAAATGGCCCGTCGAGCACCTCGTCGCTGACCTCGATCCGGATGAGCGCGGTCGCCGCGAGGCTGACCAGGCCGACGGCCGACACGATCAGGCCGATCCGGCCGGTCCGACCAATCGGACCCACGCGCGTGTGTTCGAGGGCGATCAGCGACACCAGGGAGAGCACCACCGCGAAGCCGAACAGCCCGTACGCCACGTTGTCCGAGGTCGTCCAGTGATCCAGGCGATGCTCCGCGAGCAGAAAGACGCCTTGGGCTGCGAAGAACAGACCGGCAGCGATGGCCGATTGTCCAGCAAGCCGCCGTGGGGCCATAGCTCATCATCGCACTGGGCTCAGCGGATGGCGGCGGGGGCGCGCGTCGTTCCGGCCGTCTCGGCGGAACGACGATTGCCCTCGACTTTGCGGCGCAAAGCGAGCTCTACTCTGTAGTGACGTTGCGCGGCATCCTCGACGGCGTCTGAGTGACGTCGCGGACGGCTCGGACGACCAGGTCCGGCCGGTCGATGTGGATGTAGTGGCCGGAGTCGGGCACCACGATGTGACGGCCTCCGACGGCGGCGACGAGGGCTTCCTGTACAGCGAGGACCTGCTTGGTCGAGTTCGGCGGTCAACCCTTGGTCGCGGTGAGCACGACCAAAGGCTTGCCGGTCCACGTCGACGTCGACGACCCTCGGCGTACGGCGATCTCGTCGATGTGGTCGAGGATCATCGGGAGCTCATCGAGGTGGATGAACACCTGGTCATCGGTCGCGACGTATGACTGGAACGCCGTCGTCAGCAGGGTTCGTAGGTGCGGAGTTGCCCGATGCCTTGTCAATCTCGTACGGCCCGTACTCATCTGGCCGTCATACATCGACCTGTCCGCGCCGCCCAGAGGACGACGTCCCGAACAGAGGTCAAACGCATAGGCGGGGCTTGTACCCCCGTAGCTGCCGATCGCAGGGCGAAGCGGAGCAGGTCAGTAATCCAGAACCAAGCGATGCGCGTTCCGCTCCAGAAGGGCCCACTTCGAACCGGGCGGTCAGACGACTACTGCGCGGCGATCATCGACGCGATCCTCTGACTTCTGCCGAGGATGCCGCCTGCACATCCCGATCCGCGTGCGGGTGGCCTCCGCTGGCACGCCAAATAGTGTTTCATTTCCGAGACAACCCTGTCGGATTCGCCTGTCGCCGTTCGTAGGGTAGGTGAGCGCGGACCACCGGGTCTGCCAGGGCAGAAGGAGCGGTCGTGGCCGAGTACCTCATCTACTTCAACCAGCAGTGGGTCGGTGATCACACCGAGGAGTGGTTCCGCGGGCGCGGACCGCGCGCCATGGCGGTCGTGAACGAGATGAAGGCCGCCGGCGTGTACGTCTTCGCCGGGGGACTGGAGGAGGAGGACGGCCCGATCTACAGCGCCGACCCCACCAGTGGCAGCTTGCTGATCACCGACGGACCGTACGTCGAGACCAAGGAGTTTCTGGGTGGGTTCGCCTTGGTGGAGGTGCCCGATGACGAGACAGCCAAGATGTGGGCGGGCAAGGTCGCCGAGGCATGTGGCTGGCCGCATGAGGTTCGCCGCTTCAAGCCGCAGCCTCAGGTCGATTGACTCCATCATCGAGCTCGGTTCAGCCGGCGTCGGCGGCACGGCTATCTGGCGGGCCTACGTGTGTGAGGCTTAGAAACTGCGGTTGCTCTGCGGTGATGTTTGCTGGTGGGCGATACAAGAATTGAGCTCGTGACCTCTTCCGTGTCAACGCATCGGAGGCCGTGTAGATCGGGTGCGTCCTCGTCTCGCGGAAGGGTCGCGTGCATCGGTGTGCGCTCGTATGCGCCCCGTAGGCCGGCAGTTGGGCAAGTGGTCGCGGGGCGACACCGCTCGTTGCGAACGCGATTCGCCGTACGTGCCTGGTGTTGGGCCCGCCCCGGCCCGATGCGTCGCACATGACTGCGGCGCGATAGCGCCGTTCGTGGGCGGGCGTTGAGGCATTGCGGACGTTCGCCTCTATCCCACGTTCTGGCGGCCGCCGCATCATCATCTTGACTGGCTGCGACTTGTTGGCCTGCCGGACAGACGGATCTCGCTATGTGCCACGGGAAGATACTCTGGACCGCGTCCGCCGTGCTTGGCCTCGCGGCGGCGCTGGTTGTGCCCGCGTCAGGTGCGAGTGGGCAGTCAGTCCAGGGGGTTGCGACGATCGCCGTGTGGCGGCCGTCGGACGGTACGTGGCACATCCGCGGCCAGGGCGTTGTCCAGTACGGCCGCAAAGGCGATCAGCCGGTGCCGGCGGACTACAACGGTGACGGCCGGGCGGACATCGCGGTGTGGCGGCCCTCGAATGGGACGTGGCTCATTCGCGGCCAGGGCGTTGTCCAGTACGGCCGAAATGGCGATCGGCCGGTGCCGGCGGATTACGACGGTGACGGCCGGGCGGACATCGCGGTGTGGCGGCCCTCGGACGGCACGTGGAACATCCGTGGCGGTCAGGCCATAACGCTGGGGCTGGCCGGTGATCGCCCGGTGCCGGCCGACTACAACGCGTACAGCCTTAGCACGGCTGCGGTCTGGCGGCCATCGGACGCGAGCTGGCGGATCGCCGGCAGCACCCCGGTTAGCTACGGGGCTGCAGGCGACATGCCGGTGGTCGGGGACTACAACGCCGACGGTCGCGCCGAACTCGCTACCTGGCGCCCGACGGACGGAACCTGGCACATCAGCGGCCAACCAACGATCCGCTACGGCCGCGCCGGCGACCTCCCGGTCCCCGCGAGGTGGACAACCGCAACCGGCCCTGATCTGCTTTCGGTTCGCGCCTTGACCTTCGATGGCACGGATGTTTCGGCGATCTACAAGACCGGTGACACGATCGCGATGTCTGCTCCGGACACCAATCACCCGTGGAGCAACTTGCGCAAGGTGTTCTGGCCCGCCGCGGAGACGGCATCCCAAGACGGCCAGGTCTGCGCGACCTGGCTAGACGAGTCCAGCGGAATGGTTCAGGAAGGCGTCGCCCTGCGGATCACGACCGTCGGCACCGAAACACGGGCAATCACGGTCACCAAGAACGTCGTCTACGGGGCCTACTGGGCGTTCAACGTCCACACCTGGGACTCGGCCAGCAGCGAACCGTTCAGCGGCCTCGGGCAATACGACATGAGTGCGGTCGTCACCAACGCCGGCCAGTTCGAACCGTTTCCGTGGCGGCTCTGCGCGAAAGTCACGGGGGCCGAGCTGAGCTTCAAGATCTGGCTGCCTGACCGTGAACCAGAACCGGACTGGACCGACCCAGTGCACGCCGTGACGCTCACGGTGCCTGCGGACTATATCGGCAGCGGCTACTTCGGCTGGTACGTCGGACACATCGCCGCCGGGCAGTCCGCGCATTACAACGACCTCGGCCTGTCCCCGTAGCTGCCGGTTCGTGGGCCGAAGTGGGGGGCTCAAGACTCGGCTTGCCGATCACGAGCTGTTGGAGGGCCGCACCTACCTTCGCACGCGGAAGCGGAGCACTGTGACGGCGCCCGACTGGGTATTGCTGAAAGGTTCCAGGTCGACCCTGTCCAGGCTTGGGGGCGAGAAGCGGACGCCGTCGCCGAGTAGCACCGGTAGGACATACACCAGGATCTCGTCGACGAGCCCGCGCTGCAGGCACTGGGCGGCCACGTCGGCACCGAGGATCTCCAGGTTCCTATCGCCCGCGGCGCTGCGTGCCGTGGCAACGGCTTCCTCAAGTCCACAGGTGAGGAACGTGACGGCAGGGTCCGGCTCGTCGGGAGGCTTGTGGGTGAGGACGAACTGTGCTCCCCCGTCGTAGGCGGCGTCCTGGTCGGCCATACCCTTGGCGACCTCGTAGGTGCCCCGGCCAATGAGCATGGCGCCCGTGGCCGCCATGACCTCCGGAACCGCGTCCGCAGTCAGGTACTCGAAGATCCAGTCCATCGCGTGGCCAGGACCGGCGATGAAGCCGTCCAGCGACATCGCCCTGTTCACGACCACCTTGCCGGTGCCCTTACTCACATCACTCATGCGTTCTCTCCAACGATCTTGGAGGCCCGAGGCCGAATCATAGTTCGGCCGGTGGGGAGAGCGAGGGCGGGAGTTGCACACACATCTCACGGTTGGCCGGACACAGCAGTACCGTCGTCACGGAGACGGCCTACCGCAAGGAGCTGCGGCCGGTACTTATGCGCGGGGCTGAGGCTATGGATGCTGTCTTCAAGTCCGTGGCTAGGAGTGTGCCGGTAGACCGTCAGTTAGACCGGCATGTCGCCGATGGCGATGGGTCCGCCTAGGAAGCTGAACGGGGCGAGGGCTCCTGACCTGGGGGTTTGCTTGGTGGGACAAGAATTGAACTTGTGACCTCTTCCGTGTCAAGACTGCTCGGCGGTGAGGCCGCTAGCCGCTGAGCGTCCGTGTGTGCAGGTCAGTGTCCGCTCGCGTGTCGGTGATTGTGTGTTCTGGTCCCTCGATTCCGGGCCTCCCGCTGACTTTCTGCTGGCGGCCGGACTCGATCGGGGCTGGAACGATGGTTGTGATGCCGCTGCTGTTGCTGGATCTGGACGACACGTTGGTTGACCGTGCCGCCGCGTTCCGTTCCTGGGCAGTCAGCTTCGTCGCCGGGGCGGGCGGTTCCATGGAGGACGCGGAGTGGCTGGTGTCGATCGATGCGGATGGATGGGCAGAGCGGGAGGATGTCGCGCACCAGCTGCGGGAGCGTCTTGACCTCGATCACCGACCCGAAGACCTGGTGGACGCGATGCTGCACGGTGTGGTCGAGGGCGCCACCACGACGGAGGCGACTCGCGAGGCGCTACGGGCTGCATGGAGCGAGGGTTGGACGCCGATGGTGGTGACGAACGGCTCGGTTGCTCGACAGGAGGCGAAGCTACGACGCACTGGGCTGGACCGTCTTGTGGCCGGCTGGGTTATCTCCGAGGCTGTCGAGGTACGCAAGCCGGATCCTCGAATCTTCGCCCTGGCGGCTGAAAGTGTCGGCGAATCGCTGACTGACGCATGGATGATCGGAGACAACGCGTGGGCGGACATCGGCGGCGCCCACGCCTCCGGCATATCGAGCGTATAGCTCAGCCGGGGGCGTCCATGGCCCGAGGTACCGTACGCGCCAACTCTCGTCTCTGACGACTTCCCGGCCGCGATTCAGGCCCTTGCGACCATCGCATGAGCCCAGCTGCCATGGCTTTCTGTCGTCGACGCGTGTCAAGCAGCCGAGCTTCAGGCGGGTGAATGGAGGCTCTGGCCGTGCTACCACGCGCCGGAGGTCCGTCCCTCGGCGTGGAATGCCCAACCATCGACGTGTGAGCTTAATCCTGGCGTCGCAGATGCCATGGGGTATCAGTAGTTGGTTGTGGTGCTCTTGACCATAAGGCACAAAGGGAGCTGAGTATGAGTAATGCGATCATCAGGCAGGGAGAGAATTCCAGGGTGGCCGACAACGTCTGGGAGTTTCATATCCCGGAGAACTTCGACGTCGAGCCGCTGCTGCGCTGGCTTACCGAGGCCGGTGTGACACCTGGCGACGTGGTGGAGCGAGCGCCCGAGCTGGTGAAGTCGCTGGCCCCTACGACGACCAAGTCGCGGTCGCCGCTTCCTCTCGTCGCCGGGCTTGCGATGGGCGTCGGTGGAGCGGCCGCCCTCAACGCCTGGCGCCAGCGCGACGTCAGTGCGCTGCCTCGCGCGGCCACACCAACCGATTGGCCGATCAACTTCGCGCATCGCGGCGGCGCCGGCATCGGCCCGGAGAACACCATCGAGGGGTTCCACATCGGTATCGAGGCGGGGGGTGGCGTGATCGAGACGGACGTGCACACCACTGTCGACGGCCACGTCGTGGTGATCCACGATCCCGACACCGTGCGCACCACCGGCGAGAGCGTCCGGGTATCCGAGGCCACCCTGACTCAGCTCCAGGAGCTGAACGCCGCGGCCACCTTCCGGCACGCCGACACACACGAACCGTGGGACGGCGCTGCGGTCCGGATCCCGACGCTCGCCGACGTCTATCGCGAGTTCCCCGACCGCAAGGTCAACATCGAGCTCAAGGGTGAGCGGCCAGAGACCGTGGCGGCGCTGTGGGCGGTGATCCAGGAGTGCGACGCGGCCGATCGCACCTTGGTCGTCGGAACCAGCACGGACAAGCTGAAGCTGTTCCGCCAGGTGTCCGGTGGGGCGATCCCGACCGGCGCCTCGACGCCGGAGATCTTCGGGTACTGGCTCCGACATCTGCTGCATCTGCCGCAGCCGGAGCTCGCGTTCCAGGCGCTTCAGGTCCCCAAGCGGTTCAAAGACACCCTGCCGGTGGTCACCAGACGCTTCACCGACCAGGCACACGCGGCAGGCCTGCGTGTCGACGTCTGGACCATCGACGAGCCCGACGAGATGCGCGAGATGCTGGACGCCGGCGTCGACGGCATCATGACCGACCGCCCCGACCGGCTCACCGACGTACTTGCCTCCCGGACCTAGCCCCACGATAGGTCCAGGGCACGTTACGAAAGCCACGCCTAGTGCCGGCCGGTCTCCCAGACTTGTGCGGCGACCCCTTCGTCTCGAACGCGATTCCTCGTTGCGGACGGGTGCTAGCCATAGCGGCTGCTCGCCTGATTCGTATCGGAGAGTCGGGCATCGTGCGGCCTGTCACGCCTCGGCGCGGATGCTCCCGATGCCTTTTCGCTGCCTCGTCCACACCTGGTGCTGGGGTGGCTTGTTTGGGGTCAGACTGGAGTCATGTCGGATTCCGACTCCCCAGGTGTCGTCGCGTACCCGGTCACGCTCAACACCAGTTCGTGGACGGGCGGTGAGGGGGACTACTGGATGCAGATGGCCGTCGACGGAGTCGTTCGCGTCGACGCAACCGGCTGCGTGTACCTGGGAAGTGATCAGTCCGACGTAGTGCGCGACATCGTGTGGCCAGCCGGATACACAGCATCCCGCGAGCCTGACGGGTCGGTGACCATTCTGAACGCGGACGGAGTGGTCGTAGCCGCCACCGGGAACCGGATTCAGTTCGGCGGGGGTGGCGCGCCACCGGGTACCGACCTCAAAGGTCGGGCCAAAGGCTCCGTCGGCGCGATCATGGTGACGGACGTGCTGCCTCCGCTAATCGATTGAGGTGCGTCTCCGCACTGTCAGCTTGGGAATATGGCCAAGGGAGCGTCTACGGCGCTGACCAGCGCCGATCCAAGCGTTCCTATCTGCGCTCTCTGTCCAGTGATGTCCAGCCGTGTACTGCTGCTGCCGAGGGTCTGTGCCTGAGGCGTGCCTGGGCGCCGTCGTGTGGTCAAGCCGGAAGATGTGAAGCGCCGCAAGTAACCCGCCTTCGGATCCCTCACCATGGTCAGAGGAGGGCCGCCGACCTGCCGGTTGACGGACGGTCTCCGGCCACTGGTGGTGGGTCCAGGGTGTCGAACAGGTGCGGCGCTTGCTCTCAGCCGCAGGCTGGGTTCATCGTCACGGAGACATCTTCCAAGGTGCCGACGACCGATGAGGCTCCGATACCACCGTCCTCGGCGACCTTGATGTGCACGCCCTCGCCGGCGATGTTGCGGTAGAAGAAGAGCCGATCGTTCTTCGTCCATCCCAGTGCGCCGGTCTGACCGCTGGCGGAGTCTGCGACCGGCGTGACCCGGCCGGAGTCCAGATCGCGTACCACCACTTGGTCGAGGTCCGGCTCGTTCAGAAGGTGGGCTGCGAGCTCGGAATAGGCGATCTTCGTGCGGTCGGGGCTCCACACCGGGAAACTAGGGACTCGTGCCACGACAGAGATGGGTCCGGTACCGCTTGCGTCTCGGCTCACGACGGATCTCGGGCGATAGCGCCACCAGGCCACGGTGTTGTTGTCCAGCCAGACGATGCGCGGAGAGCCGGATCGAGGAAAGGTCACGACGCGGGTGGTGGTGCTCGGGTGCGCGAGGTCGACCACGAGGAGCTTGCTGATGTCCGGGTTGTCCTCCCTGCGGACGAACGCGATTCTCGTGCCGTCGGGAGACCAGGCGGGGTGGTCGTCCGAGTGGCCTGTCGTCAGGCGCTGCTCGTTGTCCCCGTCGATGTCGGAGAGGTAGAGCGAGACCATTTCCGGGCCTCGCACGGCATCGTACGACGAGCCGCGCCAGGACCTGACCACCATCTGCTCGCCGTCCGGACTCACCACGGCGTCGATGGATGCGTGGTCGTCGGTGAGACGCTTGGTCTGCTCGCCCTGCTCGTCATAGGCATAGACGTCGTACGAAGGCACCAGACGGTCACCCTCGGATCCGACGAAGAACACCTTGTCGCAGTCAGACGACCCATCGACAAGCCCGCAGCCGGTCGTCACCAGGCCCACACAGATCCACCCGCCGACCCACCGCCGACCCGCCACACCACTCAGGATAAGCCGCTGACGCTGGTCACGTAGGCGGTATCTGACGTGGGTGAGAGTGGCGGGTGATACAGGAATTGAACTTGTGACCTCTTCCGTGTCAAGGCATCGGAGGCTGCGTAGTTCGGGTCCGTTCTCGCCTCGCGGAAGGGGTCGGCGTGGATCGGTGTGCGCTCATATGCGACTCCGTAGGCCAGCAGTTGGGCTTGTGGTCGCGCCGGGGGTGACTCCCCTCGTTGCGAATGTCATCCATCGACCTCAGCGGGTATCAACCCTGTGCCCTGCGCACACACTCCACGCGGGACACGTATCGATCGTTACGGCTCGGCGTCCTACGGAGTGGGGACTTGTGCCGACTTCTGCCGACGAACGCGGAGGCTCCCCGGCCGGCTACTGGTCGCGTGTCTTGACTACTTCCGGGTAGGGGCGTAAGCCGAAATGAGGCGTGAGTCGAGCCGGGAAAGGCTGCTTGCTCTTGGGGGCATGCCGCGTCGATGGACTTGCAGGGAAACCGGACTGCAGGCCCTGCGGGCCCCTCGGCATCTCCGTTCGCAAAGCACGGACGGATGCCTTGAGGGAAGGACGGCGATGCTCATTCTGAAACCCCCTACATCTGCGGGGTCGTGACCGACCCCTTACCAGCCAGATCCACTGAAAGGAAGCACCGATGAGACGACTCATTGCAGTGTTCTTCGTGGCGCTTTGTGCCTTTGTTGTTAGCGCGCCGGCCGCAGTCGCGGGCAGCCCGCACTTCATCAACAGCGCGTTTACCGTCACCCGCAGCGATGACACCCTGACCGTGACCGGCAAGGAGGCCGGGCTCGGCGACGAGACACAGATCCAGGTCCAGCTATCGGCGACCGCGCTGTGCATCAACGGCGGCGGGAACCACCCCAAGGCCGTGAACAAGGAGAGCGTGTCGGCCACCGACACCTTCCCCGTGCAGAACGGCAAGGCCGACTTCTCCCTGTCCGTCACCGCCACCTTCTCACCCAGCTGTAGCCCACCGATGACAGTCGCGTTCACCGACATCACCGTCACCGACCTCACCAATAACCTGACCCATTCCATCCCCGGCACCTTCTAGCCGGGCCGACGTCATCACCTGAAGGGAGACACCTTCCGACTCAAAGACCGCTTGTGGCCATACCTGGCCCCGCACCCCGTAGCTGCCGATCGTAGGCCGCAGCGGAGCGGGTCAACGGTCGGGCTTGCTCGATCACGAAGTGACGCGACGCAGGAGCGCCGTTGACGCGCAGAGTGGAGGCCGAAGACTGGTGCGAAGGGGTGCGGGGCCTCGCTGCTGTTTGCCGCCTGACATGCGCAAGCTGGCATGGCCGGTTGGCGCCCAGTCGTGGTGCGTCCCTCAGCGGGCGGGCGGCGCGAGCGAGGACGGCGGGCCGGAGGTATGTCGCCCGCAGCGAGCAAGCCGCCCGCCTGGCGCG